>MDTD01080099.1_pt1 | contig 22689 bp, 25 predicted proteins | sample 811221 | NCBI WGS metagenome assembly MDTD01 (sample SAMN05326646, study PRJNA326480) | marine metagenome | isolation source: seawater | place: Pacific Ocean: South West | collected 2011 | reverse complement strand
GAAGGGCCTTCTTTTTCTATTTTGTTTGGAAGATTAAATGATGGAAGTCGTTTTATAGCTAATACTCCAAATGATAAAGATTTACTTTTAGATATGATGACAAATGATTATCTCAATATTAGAGGAAAAGTAGAATGTAAAGATAATATAAATATTTTTAAACCTATATAATTTTCATAGTTATATGAGAAATTTATATATATAGTATAAAATTATTTACTTAAAATATTGGTATTATTATTTATTTTAATTAAAATGTTAAATTTTTTTATTATAATTTAGGAGAAGAAAATATGATTATAGAACATAGAACTTATAAAATTAAACCAGGTAAGTTAAATGAACTTATGGATTTATATGAAAAAGAAGGAATGGAAGTTCATAAAGAAATTTTAGGCAATCAAATTGGTTATTTTTATACAGAGATAGGACCACTAAATGAAATAGTTCATCTATATGGATATGAGAGCTTAGATGATAGAGCAAAAAGACGTAAACTGCTTGCTGAAAATGAAATTTGGCAAAAATATATTAGCAAAGCAATTCACTTATTTGAATCTCAAGAAAGCAAAATATTAATTCCTGCTAATTTTTCTGATATTAAATAGTTAAACGTAGCTATTATTATTATCATTCCACCAAGGACTGTCTGAAAAAGACCTCATATCTAATTCATGAGTCCAAACCGACCTTTGTTGCTGTGCTATGTGATAATATGTATCTGCAATTTTTTCAGGCAGCATTAAACCATCGTGCTCCATACCTTTAGATTCTCTAAGTTTTTGAAAATTTTCAGGACCTAACATTTTACCTAATGTGTCTGGTGCATCTACAGCACCATCAACGACTATATGGGCAATATGTATTCCTTTTGGAGCATATTCTGCATTTAAAGTTTGACATAGCATTCTTCTTCCTCCCATCGCTGCAGCATGTGAATGTTGCCTAGGGTTACCTCTTACTGATGCTGTAGAAGAGGTTACAATTAATGTTCCTTTACCTCTTTTTTCCATATAAGGAAAAAGTGTTGATGCGGTTCTGAAAAGTGCAAAAGTTGCCATACGCCAACCTAATTCAAATTGCTTATAACTTAAATCATTAAGGCTAACATCACCTATTTGCGCTCCCAAATTGAATATAACAACTTCTATTGCCCCTATATTATTTTCTACCTCATTAATAACATTTTCAATTGTATCTTCTTTTACAGCATTAAGAATGTAGCCAGAAGCAGAGCCTCCTTCAGATTCAATAGATTTAACCATATTATCAAGACCTTCTTGGTTACTTCTCCTACATAATGCAACATGGTATCCTTCTGACGCAAAACGATGAGCTGTATTGCCTCCAATTCCTGCGCCAGCACCCAATACTAAACAAACTGGTTTCATAATATTACCCTTTCTAGTTATTTAAATGAAAACCAGGAGAGGATTTCATAATTTTAATTTCTTCTTCGTTCATATCTTCACTTATTTTATCAAATAGCACAGTACTTAAATATCTCTCTCCAGTATCAGGAAGCATTGCTAAAATTACTGAACCATCCTTTACAGTTTTAGCTAACCTTATAGCAACAGCTAAGGTTCCTCCACCAGAAATACCAGTAAGAATACCCTCTTTTTGAGCAAGCTTTATAGATGTATCTATTGATTCTGGTCCTGAAATTTTAATAAGGTCATCAAATAAAGCTTTATCTATTGTTTCTTGAAGCACTAATGGAATGAAATCAGGAGTCCATCCTTGAATTAAATGAGGCTGAAATGCTGAATGACTTTTTGAAGCAAACCCCTCTGGGCTTCTTTCTTGATCTTCACCAGATGATATTAAAGCTGCATTTTCTGGTTCTGTTAAAATAATTTTTGTATCTTTAAGTTTACTTCTTATTTCTCTACCAATACCAGTTACTGTCCCTCCAGTTCCATAACCTGTAACAATATAATCTAATTTTTTTCCTCTAAAATCATTAATAATTTCTTGCGCTGTAGTTTGTTGGTGAATATCTGCATTTGCTTTTGACTCAAATTGACTAGCTAAAAACCAACCATTTAATTTAGCTAACTCATTAGCTTTTTTATACATACCTAAACCTTTTTCTTCTTTAGGTGTTAAAATGACCTTTGCTCCATACATTCTCATTAGTTTTCTTCTTTCAATAGAAAATGATTCAGCCATTACTATTACTAAAGGATAACCTTTTTGGGCACAAACCATAGCCAAACCAACTCCAGTATTACCAGATGTTGCTTCTATTACAGTTTGACCAGGCTTAAGAAGACCTTTTCTTTCAGCATCTTCTATAATATTTATGGCTAATCTATCTTTTACAGATCCTGCAGGATTAAAAAATTCGGCTTTGACGTATATTGATGTGTTATTGTGTGAAAATTTATCAAGTTTTATAACAGGAGTGTTACCTATAGTTTCTAATACATTTTGATATAACTTTCCTTGTCCAATTGTAGTTCTTATTTCTTTGTTCATTGCCATTTAATTCCTTTTATGAGAAACCGTCATTTTATCATTAATAAAAATTATTTCAATTATTTATAATATTTATTAAAATAATAAAAAAGGATAAATTATAATGACAATTAATAATGAACTTACTTATTCTGTAGGGAAACATACTGCTTATATAAAAATAAATAGGCCACCAAATAATTATTTTGATGCTGCTTTAATTGAAAGCATTGCCGATATTTTAGATGATTTAGATAAAGAAACTATGTGTAGATCTATAATATTATATTCTGAGGGGAAAAATTTTTGCGCTGGTGCAGATTTTAGTAAATCAAATTTTATTAAAGGCCAAAATATTTATGAAAACCTTTATAAGCAAGCTTTAAGGATATTTAAATTCTCTAAGCCAATTATAGCAATTATTCAGGGGGCAGCGATAGGAGGAGGTTTAGGTTTAGCTCTTTCAGCTGATTTTAGAATTACCTGTAAAGAAGCTAGGTTTAGCGCAAATTTTGGAAAATTAGGCTTTCATCAAGGATTTGGTATTTCTGTAACACTTCCACGTATTATAGGAAATCAAAATGCAAAATTATTATTATTAACTAGCCGAAGAATTAATGGAGAAGAAGCTTATAAAATAGGCTTAGCAGATGTTATAACAGATAAAAATTTATTAATGGAAAGGGCTGAAGAATTAGCAAATGAAATAAATACTTCAGGGCCTCTTGGAATACAAGCTATTAGAAATACTTTAAATGATGGGTTAGTTGAAGAAATATCTAAAGTAGTAATAAAGGAAGCGAATGAGCAAAATAGATTGCGTAATACAGAAGATTTCAAAGAGGGAATAGATGCTTCAATTAAAAGAAGAGAAGCTAAATTTATAGGAAAATAAATTTAAATGGATAACAAAAAAATTGATGAAGCCACGAGACTAATTAATTTAGCGATAAATGACTATGATCTTTTTTTAAAGGAAATTAATAATTATAATCCAGAAAAAAAAGCAGAAGCATTATCTTGGTTAAGAAATGCTTTAAAGTATGTAAATAAAAAACAAAGAGAGAAATAACTATATGAAAAAAGATATTTACAGCAGAATTGTTTTACTAACTATTGCTATAATATTTATGATAATTGCAATTTATCATCTTCCTTAGAATAAATATTATCAAATAGATCTAATAATATAATTTTTTCACATTTTTAGAGTTTGATTAAAGTTTTTACTAGTAATGATATATTTTGTAGCTATCTTATTATTTATTTAGGGTACTTTATGAAACCAATTATTTCTATTAATTCTTTATCTAAAACATTTACAAGTGGGTTTAATGCGCTTGAAAAGGTTTCTTTAGATATTAATAAAGGCGAAATTTTTGCCTTATTAGGACCTAATGGTGCGGGAAAGACCACTTTAATATCTATTATTACTGGAATTACTATTCCAACTAGTGGCTCAGTAAAAGTAAATAACTATGATGTTATTAAAGATCCTATTAAAACAAGAAGTTTAATCGGGCTTGTGCCTCAAGAAGTTGCGATAGAGCCATTTGAAACTGTTTTGAGTAGTATTAAATTTTCAAGAGGGCTCTTTGGTAAACCCCAAGACTCACTTTATATTAATAGTATCTTAAAACAATTATCACTTTGGGAGAAAAGAAATACAAAAATTATTGAACTTTCAGGAGGCATGAAAAGACGGGTTTTAATTGCAAAAGCCTTAAGTCACGAGCCTTTAGTATTATTTTTAGATGAACCGACTGCCGGTGTAGATGTTGAACTTAGAAAGGACATGTGGGGTATAATAAAATCTTTAAAGGATAGTGGAGTGACAATTATTCTTACTACACATTACATAGAAGAAGCAGAAAATTTAGCTGATAGAGTAGGGTTTATTAATAATGGTCAAATATCATTAATAGAAGAAAAACAGCAGCTAATTAATAAAATGGGTAAAAAAACATTAAGTATTCATATTCAAAATGCTATTCAAAATATACCTTACAAACTTAAAAAATATAAATTAGAAATAAGCAATAGCGGAAATACTCTAACATATAATTATGATATAAATAGTGAAAAAACAGTAATTACGGCTTTATTAAATGATTTATCAAAGGAAAATATTAAATTAAAAGACATAAAATCGACGCAAAGCTCACTAGAAGATATTTTTATAAATATTGTTGGAAAATAATCATGAATTATTACGCAATAAAAGCTATTTATTTATATGAAATGTCACGTACATATAGAACAATTTCTCAAAGTTTAATTGCGCCTGTAATATCCACCATTCTTTATTTTGTAGTTTTTGGTTCAGCTATTGGTTCTAAAATAGAAAATATAGAAGGAATAAGTTACGGAGTTTTTATTGTACCTGGATTGGTTATGCTATCTGTCTTAATGCAAAGTATAACCAATGCAGCCTTTGCCATATATTTCCCTAAGTTTGTAGGTACTATTAATGAACTTCTATCTGCACCTGTTTCGACAATAGACATAGTAATTGGTTATATCGGAGCAGCTACTACTAAATCCTTTTCTATAGGAATTATTATTTTAATAACTGCTCATTTGATTGTTCCGTTAAAGATTGTTCATCCTCTTTATATGCTATTATTCTTATTATTAACATGCTTTGCTTTTTGCTCATTTGGTTTTATAATTGGTCTTTGGGCAAAAAACTTTGAACAATTGAATCTTGTGCCTATGCTAATAATAACGCCATTAGTATTCTTAGGAGGAAGTTTTTATTCTATATCAATGCTACCAATATTTTGGCAAAAAATTTCTATGTTTAATCCTGTAGTTTATTTAATTTCAGGTTTTAGATGGACATTTTTTAATTTTTCAGATTTTAGTTTTGGAGTTAGTTTATTAGCCATATTTAGCTTCGCAATACTCTGTAATTCTATTATATTTTGGATGTTTAAAACAGGTTATAAAGTAAGAAACTAATAATGCTTTAATTGATTTTTTTTACTTTATCTAGTATTTATAATTTATGAAAAATATTTTTATAGTAATTATTTGTTTTTTATTTTTGTTAGGATGTGTGTCTATTTTTTAATATAGCATTAACTACTTTCATTAAATAAAAGTAAATTCATAATTTAAAATATATATAATAAATTTAATTATTTATTAATTAATTACGCATATGTTTGGTAAATAAAATACAAAGTTATTAAAATAATTATTGCAAATATATACTTTTTATAATTTAATTTATTGGATTTAAATATCTTTTTTTTATCTTTTAGTGGCATTAAAAGATCCTTTTAGTTGAGAATAACTCTCAAATATGAGAAAAATTTTAGATATTTATCTATAAAAGTCAATATTTTACGGAACAAACAATTAAATACAATGCGTTACAAAATAAGGATATTTTAATGTTAAAATTACATCATGCACCAAATTCAAGAGCTGGAAGAATAGTTTGGTTATTAGAAGAGCTTAAGCTTCCCTATGATATAAATACTATGAAGTTTCATCCAAGTGATCTCAAATCTGACGAACATAGAGCCAGACATCCTCTTGGAAGAATTCCAGTACTAGAAGATAATGATATTAGTATTTATGAATCAGGGGCTATAGTAGAATATATATTAGCTCGACATGCTCCAGGAAAGCTCAAACCTGATGTTAAGGACAACACTTATCCGCAATATTTGCAATGGTTTCATTATTGTGAAGGTATGGTTATGCCTCCTATGAATACTATCGTAGTTCATACGATAATTTTATCAGAAGAACGTCGAGATGAAGTTGTTTTAGGTCAAGCGCAGAGATTATTATCTAAAGCTTTAGTACCTATAAATCATGCTTTAGAGGGAAAAGAGTATTTAATTGGTGATTTTTCTGCCGCAGACATTATGTTAGGACATGCATTATATATGTCAAAAAGATTGAATTGTGTATCTAGTGATTTATCTAATATATTAGATTATATTGCTAGAATTGAGTCGCGTCCATGTTTTCAAAAAGCAATTAATATGTAAATATTAGGCATCAAATGATTAATGAACTCAAAAAATATGCTGAAAATCTCAGTGAAGTCTATTCTTTAGAACAAGAAATGGGTCAATATCAATATTTAATAGATATAGGTAATAAGGCACCATCATTCTCTAAAGATGAACAAAATGAAATTAATAAAATGTTTGGATGTCAAGCACAGGTATGGATTATATCAAAAATTGATAAGGATCGTTTTTATTTTAGAGGAGATAGTGACGCTGCAATAGTAAAGGGTTTAGTTCAAATTATCACTGAAGCACTTAGTGGGCATACAAAAGAAGAAATTAGTGATATTAAGCATAACATAGTGGATCAATTAGGATTAGGCCCAGGTTTAACAGTTAGAAGACAAGTAGGTATGATGGCTATGATTGATCACATAAAAAAAATTACTGTCAGTTAAGTATAATGAACTTTCAATCCGATAATCAATCATCAATTTTTCCAGAAATTATTAAATATTTAGAAGAAATTAATTTAAATTCTGCTCCGGCATATGGCACTGATAAAATTACAATGCAAGCGAATGAAATGCTTTCAGAGTTATTTAAAATAGATCTTAAAGTTATGTATGTATCTTCAGGAACTGCAGCTAATTCTATAGCCTTATCTGCTATATGCCCTCCATATGGAGGAATATTATGTTCTGACACTGCACACATAGGTGGAGATGAATGTGGTGCGCCAGAATTTTTTACTGGTGGTGCAAAACTAATTCCTATTCCTTCAAATAATGGGTTAATAAATGAAGAAAATTTGGTAAATATGCTTAATAACTATGGATTGCATGGTATTCATGAAATACTTCCATCAGCCATAAGTTTAACTCAAGCTTCAGAATTAGGAACTGTTTATAACCCAGACAATATAAGAAAAATTTCAAATTTTGCAAAAAAACACAATTTATATATACACATGGATGGTGCGAGGTTTTCAAATGCCTGTTGTTTTTTAAAATGTGAACCAGCAGATATAACTTGGAAGAGTGGGGTTGATATTTTAAGTTTGGGAACTACAAAAAATGGTACAATGTCGTGTGAAGCCATCTTAATATTTAATAAAGATATTAAAGAAGATTTTGAAAGAAGACAAAAAAGAGCAGGTCACTTATGGTCAAAAAATAGATATATGTCTGCCCAAATTATTAAATGGATTGAAAATGAGCGATGGATAAAAGCAGCACAAAAAGCAAATAATTACGCACTCTCTATTAAAAATAGTCTTAGTAAAAATAAAAATATTATTATTGAATACCCTGTTGATATTAATATGGTCTTTGCAAGAATACCTATAGCAATTCAAGATAAATTAAAAATTAAAAATGTTTCATTTAACCCATGGTATGGAAGCAATAATTTAACTAGATTTGTAACTTCATGGGATACAACAAGTACTGAGATTAAAAATTTTGATGATATTATGATTAATGTAGAAAATTAAATGAGATATTTATGAGATTCAAAAAAATATTATTACTTATATTATTTATATTCTTATTTAATAAGTCATCATATTCTAATGATTTTACTCTAGAAGACCTAATTAGTTTAAATACTCCATGGGGATTAAGCTTTATAGATGAAAATAAAATAATAATAACTGAAAAAAATGGCAGTATTAAACTCTTTAACATTAATGAAAATAAAATATATCCAATAAAACATAACCTTAAAATTTCAAATATAGGGCAGGGAGGTCTCCTAGATATTTTATATAAAAATGAAATTGTATATGTTTCATATTCTGAAAAACTAAAAAATAATAAAAGCAGCACATCAATTGCTATTGCAACATATAATAATAATTTTTTGGAATTTAAAAACATATTTAGGGCAGAGCCTGCAATTCAATCAGGCTTTCATTTTGGATCTAGAATAGTTTTAAAAGGTAACTTTTTATATGCTTCCATAGGTGAAAGGGGTAAAGGTGATATTGCACAAGACCCAAGTAAACATCCGGGCAGTATAATCAGAATTCATATAGATGGAACTATTCCTAAAGATAATCCTAAATTCTTAGAAAATAAAAAATGGGCAAAAGAAATTTATCAAATAGGCGTAAGAAACCCTCAAGGCATGACCTTATCTCCATTTGACTCAAATATATATATTAGTAACCATGGAGCTAAAGGTGGAGATTGGTTTGGAGAAGTTACTAGCGGATCTAATTATGGATGGCCAATTTTAGGATGGGGAGGAACAAATTACTCTGGGTCTAAAATAGGGCCTAAATGGTTAGAAGGTTTTAAGAAACCAATTTACTATTGGGTTCCTTCAATAGCTACTAGTGCAATTACAATATATAAAGGACAGGAATTTAACGAATGGAATGGTACTGCTTTAATTGCATCATTAAAAGATCAAACACTTAGAAAGCTTGAATTCACTGATCCCAAAAATGTAAAAGAAGAGATTATTTTTTCTGATTTGATAGGAAGAATAAGAGATATTGATGTACACCCTATAAACGGTAAAATTTTTTTACTGAGTTCAAATAAATTGTGGATGATGCAAAAATAAATAATTATACCATATAATCTATGGCGGAGAGAGTGGGATTCGAACCCACGGTACGCTTACACGTACGCTGGTTTTCAAGACCAGTGCTTTCGACCACTCAGCCATCTCTCCAGATAATTTATACTATTAAACCTATATTTTATTTTATAAAAGAAAAAAATTATAAATTTTCCATTTTTTAAATGTAATAAAAATTATTAATGTTATTATTAAATATGTTTATCTATCGTTATATCCTAATATCCTTTTTAATAATATTTTTTTCCACCAATTACTCATTTTCTGAAGATAAAAATTTTAATGAATGGCTACAAGAATTAGAAAAGGAAGCTATTGAAAGAGGTATCTCCAAAAGAACTTTTACTCTGGCAATGGAAAATGTAGTTTTAATTGAAAAAGTAAAAAAATTAGATAAGAAACAACCTGAAAAAGTCATTACTTTTAATGATTATTATGAAAGAACTGTAAATAAAAGAAGAATTGAAATAGGTAAAAATAAATATAGTCTTCATAAAAATGAAATTTTAGATATAGCTAATAAATATGGAGTCCAAGCAAGGTTTATACTAGCCATTTGGGGTGTTGAAACAAATTATGGAACGTATACTGGCTCATTTTCAGTAATATCTTCATTAACAACTCTTGCTTTTAATGGAAGAAGAGCTAATTTTTTTAGGCTACAGCTTTTGGATGCTCTTAAAATATTAGATGAAGGACATATAGAATTGTCTAATATGAAAGGGTCTTGGGCAGGTGCAATGGGGCAAAGTCAATTTATGCCTTCATCTTATTTAGAATATGCCCAGGACTATGATAATGACGGCAAAAAAGATATATGGTCTAATCATTTAGATGTATTTGCTTCAATAGCATTTTATTTAAAGTCTCATGGATGGGATAATACTAAAACTTGGGGAAGACAAGTATTAGTTCCTAAAGAAATTTTGGATTCTTATAAAGAGAATTATTCAAATGAAGAAACCTTAAAATTTTGGTCTGACAAAGGCATTAAAAATATTGATGGAAAACAACTACCTTCTTTAAATTTAAATGCAAATTTAATATTACCAGATGGCCCTCAAGGAAATGCATTTCTAGTATATAATAATTTTTATAAAATTAAGAAATACAATGCATCTACTTATTATGCTTTATCTATAGGCATGTTATCTGACAGGATAAAAAATTGAAAAACTTAATAATTATAATTTTGCTATTATTTGTAAGTGCATGTGCTGAATTAAATTTAGTAAATCATCTAACAAAAAAAATTATTATGAATAATAAAGATCAAAATGAAACTAGAGAAAAATTATATAATGAACAACAACCAAAACCTTATTATAAAGTTGGTAATCCCTATTATATAAATGGAGTTAAATATATTCCTAAAGAAGTGAGTTCATATTATGAAATAGGTATAGCTTCATGGTACGGACCAAAATTTGATGGTAAACTTACTGCCAACGGAGAAATTTTTAATCAATATGATGTTACAGCAGCACATAAGACACTCCCTCTTCCTAGCCTTGTAAAAGTAACGAATTTAGAAAATAATAGATCTATAATATTAAGAATAAATGATAGAGGACCTTTTGTAGGAGATAGAATTATAGATTTATCATATAAATCTGCTCAAATTCTTGGTGTAGTTAAAAAAGGAACTGCTGAAGTCAGTGTAGAGTTATTAGAATATGGAGAACATCTCTTAAATTATTCAAAAGGTAATGAAGTAATTACAACTAAAAGAAATAAAACACACTTCCTTCAAATAGGTATATTTAAAAACCCTAATAATGCTGATAAATTATCAGACAAATTAAGAAATACTGATTATTTAAAACATAAAGTTATTATTGAGACTACAAATGTAAATGAAGAGACTTTATTCATAGTTAAAATTGGACCAATACAAGACAGTGAAACAGCATTATATATGCAAAGAAAACTAAAAAAAGATGAAATTTTATCAAAGTTAGTTATAGAATAAATATATAAATTCTAAGGAGATTAAATGTATACAATAAATTATAAAAGTTACTTTAAAATATTAATAAATATTTTATTCATTCTATTCATATCTATAAAAACTTCTAATGCGGATACTACAATAAATACTTCTGCTAAATATGCTCTTCTAATGGATCATGATACAGGTAGGATACTTCTTAATAAAAATTCTGATGTAAAAATGTCTCCTGCATCTATGAGCAAATTAATGACTATTTATTTAACTTTTGAAGCAATTAAACAAGAAAGAATAAATCTTGATACAGAACTAGTAGTAAGTGAAAATGCATGGAGAAAAAAAGATAAGAATGGAAAATCTCTTCCTCCTAGCGGTTCTAGTATGTTCCTAGAACCACTTACAAAAGTCACTGTTGAAGATTTACTCAAAGGAATAATTGTTCAGTCTGGTAATGATGCTTGCATAGTTATCGCTGAAGCTTTGAATGGTTCTGAAGAGGCTTTTGCAAATAAGATGAATGAAAAAGGTAGTGAATTAGGTTTAAAAAATAGTAATTTTACCAATTCAACTGGTTGGCCTGATAAAATGCATTTAATGTCTTCCTTAGATTTAGCATTACTTGCATCTAAGCTTTATAAAGATTTTCCTGAATACATGCATTACTTTTCTCAAAAGAAATTTACATATAATGGTATAGCTCAATCAAATAGAAACCCTGTAATATATCAAGATATTGGTGGTGATGGTTTAAAAACAGGTTATACAAAGGACAGTGGTCACGGAGTAGTAGCATCAGCCATACAGAATGGAAGAAGAGTTGTATTAGTCTTAAATGGAATTGAAGGAACAAAGCTTAGGGCAATTGAAGCTGAAAGAATAATTAATTGGGGGTTTAGGGAATTTGAAAATATAGTTTTATATGAAAGGAATGAAATTGTAGATTCAGCAAATATTTGGCTTGGAAGCAGGCCAACTGTTCCTCTTATAGTTAAAGATAAAGTAATGTTAACTTTATCTAAAGCTGATAGAGGCAAAGACTTAAAAGCAACTGTTAAGTATGTAGGGCCGTTGATACCTCCTTTAAATGTTGATTTTTCAGTAGCAAAATTAATAATAAAGAACAATAAAGGCGAACGCATTAATGAATATAATTTATTTCCTGAGTACGAGGTTAACAAAGCAGGACCAATAGGAAGATTATTTGGTTCTTTATCATTTCTTATATGGGGAAACCCTATTCAATGAAAAGTTTACAAGGGCTCTTAATAACATTTGAGGGTGGAGAAGGGACCGGAAAAAGTACACAATCTAAATTATTGTATGACTATTTAAAGAGTAAAACTACAGATGTTATTTTAACTAGAGAGCCAGGAGGATGTACCGAATCTGAAAACATAAGAAATTTGCTAGTAAAAGGTAATATAAATAAATGGGACCCCATTACAGAATCACTTTTACATAATGCAGCAAGAAGAGAACATGTAAAAAATATTATTAAGCCTGCACTATTAAAAAATAAAATAATAATCTGTGATCGTTATATTGATTCTACAATGGCTTATCAAGGAATCGGACAAGGGGTAAACTCAAACTTCTTAAATATTCTATCAAAAGAAATAACTGAAAATATTGTTCCTAATATCACTTTTATTTTTGATATAGACCCAGATATATCTCTTAAAAGAGCGAAGAAAAGAGATAAAAATACTAATAATAGATATGAAAATTTTGATATATCGTTTCATAGAAATATAAGAAATTACTTTAAATCGTTAATAAATACTAACAAAAGATATATACTAATAGATGCATCAAATAGTATAGAAGAAATACATTTAAAAATTTTAAAACCTATAAATGATTTAATTAAATAGAAAATATTTTCATGTCATTAAAATCACACCCAAGATATATCAAAAGATTAATAGGACATCATCAAGAAAAGCAATTATTTGAAGATTCTTTTTTTAATAATACGTTACAGCACTGTTGGCTTCTAGAAGGTCCTTCAGGTATAGGTAAAGCATCCTTTGCCTATTGTGCTGCAAGAGCAATTTTCTCTTTAAATCTAGAGCCAAATAGAGATTTATTACTATTTGATGATAATGAGAGTACAAAAGAAGTAAATCACTTAAACTTTAGTTATAACGAAAATAATTTAATTCATAACAGAATATCGGAAAACACTCATTCCGATTTAAAAATTATTGAACAAATACAAGAAGAAAAATCAACTCAAATAAAAGAAATAATTCCAGTAGATAAAGTAAGAGAAATAGAGAGTTTTTTTTCGAAAACTTCAGGCGAAGGGGGATGGAGAATAGCTATTATTGATAGTCTAGATAATTTAAATAAACATGGGTCTAATGCACTTTTAAAAATTTTAGAAGAACCTCCAAAAAAATGCTTAATATTTCTTATTTCTCATAATAAATCAAATGTACTAGATACCATTAGATCAAGATCAAGAATACTTAAATTTTCTGAGTTAAATCATGAAAATACAAAATTAGTGATAGAAGAATCATCTATTATCGAAAATGAGCAAGACTTAGCAAAAATTAATATTTTAGCAGGAGGGAGCCCAGGAAAAGCAATTATACTATTTAATAATAATGGATTAGAAATTTATGATAAAATAATAGCAGCATTTAATCAAATGCCTAAAATGGATATTAGTGTAGTAGAACCTTTATTAAAAGATATTTCAGATAAAAAAAACTTACTCGGACTTAAAATTATTAGCATTTTAATGACTATCTATCTAAATAGAGCATACAAAAGGAGTTTAAAACTCGTAAAAATAAATATTTCCGATGACGAAAGAATAAGCCAAGATAATTTTTTAAAATTTTTTAATATTGCAGATATACCTACCTTATGGGAAAACATTTATACAAATATAAACTTATCTTTGAACTTTAATTTAGACAAAAAACAAGCAATGATAAATTTAATTGAAACCGTAAAAAAATTTAATAAAAATTATAGATTACAATAAGGAATTTTATGGAAAATAAACAAAAAAAATTTTATATCACGACACCAATATATTATGTAAATGATGTGCCTCATATTGGACATGCATATACCACTGTAATTTGCGATACAATTGCCAATTTTAATAAATGGCTTGGTAATAAAGTTAACTTTTTAACAGGAACTGATGAGCATGGACAAAAAGTAGAAAAATCAGCCTTAAAAGCAAATATGGATCCTCAAACTTTTACTGATAATGTTTCTAAAAGCTTTAAAAAATTAGCGTCTAAACTTGAAATAAATAATACAGATTTTATTAGAACTACTGAAGATAGGCATATAAAATCTGTTAAACATCTATGGAATATACTTGTGAATAAAGGGGATATTTACATAGATAAATATTCTGGGTGGTATTCAATTAGAGATGAAGCTTTCTATTCTAATGATGAGGTTATAGAAGATAAAAGTGGTAAAAAATTAGCACCTAACGGTTCTGAAGTAGAATGGCTCGAAGAACCATCTTATTTTTTTAAACTTTCATCATGGCAAGATAAACTATTAAAATTTTATGAAAAGAATCCAGATTTTATATCCCCTAAAAGTAGATACAATGAAGTCTTAAGCTTTGTTAATGGAGGGTTAGAAGACCTTTCTATATCAAGAACTACTTTTAACTGGGGAATACAAGTACCGGATAACGATGATCATGTTATTTACGTTTGGCTCGATGCATTAACAAATTATATCTCAGCATTAGATTATCCAAATAAAGATTCTAAAAATTGGAAATCTTTCTGGCCAGCAGATATTCATGTTGTAGGTAAAGATATTTTAAGGTTTCACGCCGTTTATTGGCCGGCTTTCCTTATGGCAGCAGGGCTAGAAGTTCCTAGAAAAATATACGCTCATGGTTGGTGGACAGTTGATGGAAAAAAAATGTCTAAGTCTACTGGGAATGTAATAAGTCCTGAAGTAATAATTGACAAATATGGTTTAGATCAATTTAAATATTTCTTATTAAGAGAGGTTAGGTTTGGACAAGATGGAGATTTTTCAGAAGAAGCATTAGTAAAAAGGGTAAATTCTGATTTATCCAATGATTATGGAAATTTAGCCCAAAGAGTTCTTACTTTTATATATAAAAATAATGAGTGCCTAATTCCTAATAAAGGCTCTTATACCTTGGAAGATAAAGAATTATTAAAAGATATGGGAGTATCTAAAGATAATATTATAAATTACATGCAAAATTATCAAATAACTAATGCTTTAGAAGAATTGTGGACTATCATAAAAAAATCTAACGCTTATATAGATGAACAAGCTCCATGGACTCTTAAAAAAATTGACCTAAATAGAATGAATACAGTTTTATTTATACTTGCAAATATTATAAAAAATATAAGTTTAATAGCAACTAACTTTATACCCAACGGAGCTAATAAAATACTTGATCAACTTGCAATTCCTCAAAACAAAAGAAAATATATAAATTTTGACGAAGAGCTTATTCCTGGATCTAAGTTTAATAAGCCAGAAGGAGTTTTTCCAAGATTAGAAATTAAGGAATAATAATGATAATTGATTCTCATTGCCATTTAGATTTTAAAGAATTTAATGAAGATTTTAATAATGTATTATTAAATGCTAAAAATAATAATATATCTGGAATGCAAACAATATGTACTAAAATTGATGAATTTCCCAAGATTTTAAATATTGCTAAAAAACATTCAAATATATGGTGCTCAGTTGGAACACATCCTCATAATGCTGAGCACGAGAAACATATTTCTCAAGATACTATTAAAAAATTATGTGATAATGATAAAGTTATAGGAATAGGGGAGACGGGGTTAGATTATTATTATGAAAATAGTAATAAGGAAGATCAAATAAATTCTTTCCTTAAGCATATAGAGGTTGCAAAAATAACTAGTATACCACTAATTATTCACGCTCGTGATGCAGATGATGATATAATTGAAATACTAACTAAAGAATATAATAAAAGTCCATTTACAGGAGTTATTCATTGTTTTACATCTAGCTATAGATTGGCAGAAGCAGCACTTAGTATAGGGTTTTATATATCTTTTTCTGGCATAATTACATTTAAAAACGCAGATGAAATCAGAAATTCATGTAAAAAAATACCGATGGAAAGAATTTTAGTAGAAACAGATGCTCCCTTTTTAGCTCCTGTTCCATATAGAGGAAAAAGAAATCAACCTTCTTATATTACAGAAACTATTAAAAAATTAGCAGAAATTAAAGAACTTACAGTTGAAGAAGTTACAAATACTACTACTAATAATTTCTTTCATTTATTTAATAAGGCAAAATTATGAATATGGAAGTAACAATTCTTGGTTGTGGATCATCAGGAGGAGTTCCTTTAATTGGAAATATCTGGGGACCTTGTGACCCTAAAGATATAAGAAATACAAGGAGAAGAGTGTCAATATTGGTAAATACAAATGAAAAGACATTTTTAATTGATACTAGTCCTGATTTACGTATGCAAATGTTAGACTCAAACGTTAGTAATATAGATGCAGTATTATATACTCATTCTCACGCAGATCACGTACATGGGATTGATGACTTAAGAGCTTTCTGTTGGAGAAGAAAAGATAATAAACCAATTCCAATTTATGGAGATAAATTCATTATAGATCAAATTACAACAAGGTTTAATTATGCATTTCAAAAAAATTTAGGACCAGCAATTCCTAGTTTAGAAGCTAAAGAAGTGAAAATAGGTGAAAATATTATTGAAAATATAAAAATTGAAGTAATTAGACAATTTCATGGTAAAGGATACAGTTTAGGATATAGATTTGATAATTTTGCATATTCAACGGATGTAAATAAATTTCCTAGTGAATCATTTGAAAAACTTAGAAATTTAGACCTATGGATTGTTGATTGTGTTAGATATGAGCCACATTATAGCCACTCTCATTTTGATCAAACTATGAGTTGGATAAAGGAACTTAAGCCCAAAAAAGCTATTTTAACTCATATGGGTCATTGGCTAGACTATAAAGAACTAAAAGCAAAATGTCCTGATAATGTTGAACCAGGAATTGATGGAATGGTAATCAAAGTATAATGGATGTCAATTTTATTAATAATTTGATCATAGGGTCTTTAAGAGATCCAATTTTATGGATAATTGCAATAGTATTTGCCAGTAACATAATATCAAATGTATTTAAAAGAAAAGTATTTTATCTTGCTATAGCAGGAATAATATGGGGTTTTATCAGGCTTTATGTTTATAAATCCTTTGGCGAAATTTTTACGTTCAACCAAACTATATTATTACTTTTAATGTGTTTAATACTTATGATATCCTTAGGGAGTCTTATATTTTACATATTTAAACTATTTAAATCAAATACTTAATTGTTAAATTTGATTTTTTATTTTAATTATACGTATATTATTTCTGATAATATACATTATGCGCCTAGGATATAAATGACAGAATTAAAGAAAATAATAGATATAATAAAGAAATTAAGAGACCCTAAAGATGGATGCCCATGGGATAGCAAGCAAACTCACTATTCCCTATTACCTTATTTGCTAGAAGAAACATACGAATTAATAGAAGCTATTAATAGTAAAAAGAAGGATAATATTAAGGAAGAACTCGGTGACGTGTTACTTCAAATTCTATTACATGCAGAAATTGCATCTGAAAAAAATAATTATGACATTAAAGATATAATAAATAGCCTATCTGATAAATTAGTAAGAAGACATCCACATGTATTTAAAAAGAAGGAAAAATTAAATGAAGAACAACTTAAGGCTCAATGGAACAAAATAAAAAAACTAGAAGGAAAAAGAGATGAAACTTATAACCCCTTCTCGGAAATAAACCCATATCTGCCTTTAATGCTCAAAACAATAGAAATAGGTAAAATCAGTAATGAATTTAAATTTGATTGGAAAGACTATAAAGGGCCATTATCTAAAGTAAAAGAAGAACTTCATGAAGTAATTATAGAAAATAAGAAAGAAAAAATAAATCAAAAAAAAATGGAAGAAGAAATAGGAGATCTCTTATTTTCTGTTATAAATCTTGCCCGACATCTTAATGTCAATCCAGAAATATCCTTAATGCAATCAAATAAAAAATTTATTAAAAGATTTAATTTAATGACCAATAACTATGGAGGAAAACAAAAATTTATAAATGCAAAACCTAAAAAGAAAGAAGAGTTATGGAATAAAGCAAAAAAAAGCTTAAAGTAATTTAATCAAAGAAGAAGTATCATTTCTATTATAACCTTGATCAATTAATTTTTTATAAAAACTATCAATCAATTTAGTAATTGGTAAGTTTGCATTATTTTTATTAGATTCTTCTATACATATTTGTAAATCTTTATGCATTAATTCAATAGCAAAACCAAAATCAAATTCATCTTTTGACATAGTCTCTGCTCTATTTTCCATTTGCCAAGATCCAGCTGCACCTTTAGATATAACTTCAACTACTTTTTTTATATCAAGACCAGATAACATTCCAAATTTAACTCCTTCAGATAATCCTTGTAATAATCCTGCTATACAAATTTGGTTTACCATTTTAGTTAATTGCCCAGCTCCTACATCACCCATTAAAGTTACTGCTTGTGAAAATGCTTCTATATACGGCTTAGATTGATTAAATGCCCCAATTTCTCCACCTACCATTACTGTCAGTATCCCATTAACTGCACCAGCCTCTCCACCTGATACAGGAGCATCTAAAAAAGATATATTGTATTCTTTAGCTTTACGGTTAAGAAATCTAGCTATGTCAGCAGAAGCAGTAGTATTATCAATAAAAATTGTTTCTTCACTCATACCTTCAAAAGCCCCGTTTCTACCGATACAAACTTCTTTAATGTCATTATCATTTCCTACACATGCAAAAACAATTTTTGAATCCTTAACAGCTTCCTTAGGTGTTAATGCTTTATTTCCTTTAAATTCTTGTAACCATTTATCAGTCTTACTTTCTGTTCGATTATAAACAGTAACATTATACCCAGCTTTTGAGAGATGACCTGCCATATGATACCCCATCACTCCTAAACCTAAAAAAGACACATTTTTATCCATATTTTATCCCCAATAATAAAAAAAGAGCTATCAAAAACATGATAGCTCTTTTTAGTATTTAAATAAATAAATAGATTTAAATAAGTGGTATTACATACCCATACCACCCATTCCACCCATTCCACCCATACCTCCCATGCCGCCCATATCAGGCATAGCAGGTGCAGCTGACTCTTTATCTTCAACTGTATCAGCTACCATAGCTTCCGTTGTAATCAATAAACCAGATACAGATGACGCATCTTGTAAAGCTGTTCTTACAACCTTAGTAGGGTCAATAATTCCTGATTTAATCATATCTACGTATTTACCGCTTTGGGCATCAAATCCATAAGATTTATCTTTAGAGTCGTTAATTTTACCAACAACAATAGATCCATCATAACCTGAATTTGCAGCAATCTGTCTAATAGGAGCCTCACAAGCCCTTTTAACTATTTCAAGACCAACTTTTTGGTCATTATTTTCTGGTTTTAGTTTTGCTAATGCTTTTGAAGCATTTACTAATGCTCCACCTCCACCAGGAACAATACCCTCTTCTACTGCTGCTCTTGTAGCATTCATGGCATCATCAACTCTATCTTTACGCTCTTTAACTTCAACTTCGGTAGCGCCACCAACTCTAATGACTGCAACACCTCCAGCTAATTTTGCTAATCTTTCTTGTAATTTTTCACGATCATAGTCTGAAGTAGCCTCTTCGATTTGAGCTTTAATTTGACTAACTCTAGCAGATATATCTTTTTTAGAACCAGCACCATCAATGACAGTAGTTTCTTCTTTTGTAATATGAACTCTTTTTGCAGTTCCTAACATTTTAAGATCAACATTTTCTAACTTAATACCTAGGTCTTCACTTATAACCTGAGCGTTAGTTAGAGTAGCTATGTCAACTAACATTGCTTTTCTTCTATCACCAAAACCAGGAGCTTTAACAGCAGCCACTTTTAATCCACCTCTTAATCTATTAACCACTAAAGTAGCAAGCGCTTCCCCTTCTATATCCTCTGCAATTATTAATAACGGTTTACCAGACTGTACAACCTTTTCTAAAACAGGAAGTATTGGCTGTAAGCTTGATAACTTTTGTTCATGAATCAGTATATAAGGATCTTCCATTTCAGCAGTCATTTTTTCTGCATTAGTTATAAAATAAGGTGATAAATAACCTCTATCAAACTGCATACCTTCTACAACATCCAGTTCTGTTTCAAGACCTTTTGCTTCTTCTACAGTAATTACTCCTTCTTTTCCAACTTTTTCCATAGCTGTCGCAAGTAATTCTCCAATTTCTGCTTCACCATTTGATGAAATAGTTCCAACTTGTGCAACTTCACCTCTTGAAGTAATTCTTCTACTATTCTTATTTAATTCTCCTACTACGGTTTCAGTGGCTAAATCTATACCTCTTTTTACATCCATAGGATTCATTCCAGCAGCAACTGCCTTACAACCCTCTCTTACTATAGATTGAGCTAATACAGTAGCAGTAGTAGTTCCATCACCAGCAATATCATTTGTCTTACTAGCAACTTCTCTGACCATCTGAGCACCCATATTTTCAAACTTATCTTTAAGTTCTATTTCTTTGGCTACAGTAACTCCATCTTTAGTAGTTCTTGGAGCTCCAAAGGATTTATCTATAACAACATTTCTTCCTTTTGGACCTAAAGTTACTTTTACTGCATTTGCTAAAACATCAACACCACGCAGCATGCGCTCCCTGGCATCGGTTGAAAATTTTACATCTTTTGACGGCATTTAAATATTCCTTAATTTAAGGGCTAATTAGCCCATTATTCCCATAATATCTGATTCTTTAATAATAACTAAATCATCAGAACCTATTTTAATTTCTGTACCGGACCACTTTCCAATAAGAACAACATCTCCTTTTTTAACATCTAAAGGAGTTATTTTTCCATCTTCAGAACGCAATCCTGTTCCTACAGCCATTACTTTTGCTTCCATTGGTTTTTCCTGAGCAGAATCTGGTATAATAATTCCACCAGCTGTTTTTTCTTCGCTTCCCATGCGTTTTACTAAAACACGATCATGAAGGGGTTTAAAATTCATATCAAATATCCTAATATTAAAGTTAATAATTAGCACTCTATTACATAGACTGCTATGCTTAATATTTGATATGTGTGATTTACCATCAAAAATGTCAAGTATATTGACAATATTTTTTCAATTAATTTTAAATTAGCTTCTTTATAGTAGTTTTTAATTCACTTATTCCTAAGCCTGTTAATGCAGATAAATAAATTTTATTTTTAGAATTTATTATATTTTTAAGCTCAGGCTTGACTTTATCAACTTTATTAATAACTTCTATATAATTTTCTGGTATTTGATTTTTATCGTAACCAAATATTTCCCGAATTACAGACAAAACATCATCATTTTGTGAATCAAAATCTTCATGGGAAATATCCCTAACGTGAATTATCAAATCAGCATATAAAATCTCATCTAAAGTAGATTTAAAAGATTCTATTAATTCAGTAGGTAAGTTACTGATAAATCCTACTGTATCAGATAATATAAAACTATTCTCTCTAGACAAACTTACTATTCTATGCTTTGGATCTAAAGTTGCAAAAACCATATTTTTAGTAAACTCTTTTGCGCCAGTAATTTTATTAAATAAAGTTGATTTACCTGAATTTGTGTATCCTATAAGAGATACTATCGGATATAATTTTTTTCTTTTATTTCTCTGAAGCTCTCTAGTTTTTCTTACTTTTTCGAGTTCTTTTTTAATTCTTTTAATTCTACTCGTAATGTGTCTTTTATCTAATTCAATTTGAAGTTCTCCAGGACCACCAAGAAAGCCCCTACCCCCTCTTTGTCTTTCTAAATGTGTCCACGATCTAACTAATCTAGTTTTCTGCCAAGTGATATGAGCAAGTTCAACTTGTAAAGAACCTTCTTTTGTTACTGCTCTTGCTCCAAAAATTTCAAGAATAAGCGCCGTTCTATCTAATACTTTTACACTCCATAACTTTTCCAAATTTCTTTGCTGAATGGGAGTAATATTTGTATTAATGATAATAATTTTATTATTTAATTCTTTTTCTTTTAAAATTTGTTTTATTTCATCAATTTTACCTTTACCAAAAAAGGTTCCAGGTTTAATTGAAGAAACTCTAATTATGTTCGCCCCATAAATTTTTAAATTAATAGCTCCTGCCAAAGACTTTAATTCTATTAAGGCTGAATTATTTGTTCGCCTGCTTTGCTTATTATTAAGTATATTTGGATGTATTAATAAACAACTATTCATTTTAGATTACAACTTAAAAAAATATTATACTTCAAATTTTTTTCCAAAAAATTCCTGAAATTAATATCATTGTAAGAAAAATTTCTATTCTTCCTAATACCATTACTATAGATAAAAAAATAACTTCGAAAAATGAATCTGGATAGTAATTTAAGTTTGCAATTTCTAAAATACCAATACCAGAATTTGTAATGGTTGATATTATAACCAAAAATGAATCCTCAAACCTTAAATCAAAAATTGATAAAATGGATGCTAACAAAGGGATTGAAATTAAATAAAGTATACAAAATAAAAATATTTGGGAT
>MDTD01167369.1_pt1 | contig 22691 bp, 22 predicted proteins | sample 811221 | NCBI WGS metagenome assembly MDTD01 (sample SAMN05326646, study PRJNA326480) | marine metagenome | isolation source: seawater | place: Pacific Ocean: South West | collected 2011 | reverse complement strand
TATTTGTAAAACAATCTCTTCAAATTACTCTTCATCAAAACCAATTAAAAAAAATATCGATATAATTAATAAATTAAAAAAGAATGGCCATACTATCAAGATATTTACAGCAAGACACATGGGAAGAAATAACGACAATCATAAGAAAGCTGTTAAAGGAGCCAAAAAACTTACAATTAGTCAATTAAAAAAATGGAAGATTAATTACGATCAAATTTTTTTTGGTAAGCCATCTTCAGATTTTTATATTGATGATAAAAACTTAAATTTTAACAATAATTGGAAGAATAATTTAAAAAAATATACGAAATAACTAATGATAAAAAAAGTAATAGTTTTTGGAGGTTTTGGATTTATCGGTTTAAAACTAGCTACAAAACTCTGTGAATTGGGTTTTAAGGTTGACGTGGTAGACATCACTTATGACAAAAAATTATTAAATGATATTAAAAAGACCTATAAAAAAAATATTAAATTTAAAAAACTTGATGTAACTGACATAAAATTCTTAAAAAAAATTAAAACAAATGATTATTATTACGTATTTGATTGCGCAGCTTTTTTAGGTGTAGATAAAATTATTAAAAATAGTTACGAAAGCCTTAGAAATAATATTTTATCGTCTTTAAATATTTCATTATTTGCAAAGAAACAAATTAACTTACAAAAAATAATTTTTATGTCGTCGAGTGAGGTTTATGATGGTAGTTTAATTAAGCATATTAATAAACCTCCCAATAAAGAAGAATCAAACTTAGTAATATCAGAGCTAAATCACCCAAGAACTGTTTATATGTTTTCAAAGATAGCAGGTGAATTATTTAATATTAACTCTAAACTTCCTTATTTAAACTTGAGGCTTCATAATATATTTGGACCAAGAATGTGTGGTGAGCATGCAATACCTACATTCATTAAAAAATTCTCAAAAAATAAAAAAGATATAGAAATTTTTAATAAAAATCATGTGAGGTCGTATATTTATATAGATGAAGCTATAGATCAAATTATTAAAATTTCATTGAATAAAAAAAGTAATTTATCAACATTAAATATAGGTAGTGATAAGAACGTTTTTAAAAATTTTCAATTAGTTTTACTAATAAAAAAATTGATGAAAGCTAAAAATAAAATTGTATATAAACATAATAAAAAAAATTCAGTTGAATATAGAAAACCATCTCTTATTAAATTAAAAAAAATTATTAAAAAAAACTATAAATCAAATTTTTTAAACCAAATGAAAAATACAATTGATTATTTTAGGATTAAATGAAAAAAAAATTAAAAACAGTTGCAATTCAAGGTTTTGGGTTCGTTGGTGCAGTAAATTCAGTAAATGTAGCAGTCAGCAGCCACTTAAAAGACTATCAAGTATTATGTTTTGAAAAAAAAAATGCAAGAACAGTTAAAATATTTGATAAAGCATCTAAAGGAGAGTTTCCATACAATACAAATGATATAAATTTAGTAAAAAAATTTAAGAAACTTGTAAGAGCTAAAAAAATTAAATTTACTTTTGATAATAATGATTATGAAAAAGCAAGTATAATCCTGGTTACAATAAACTATAATTTAAAAAAAATAAAACTTAATAAAAGAGCCTTCTTAGATAGTTTTAAAGAAATAATAAATAAGGTAAAAAAAAATACATTAATTATAATAGAATCTACTGTTCCACCAGGAACATGTAAATTTTTATTAGAACCATTACTAAATAAGATAAAAAAAGAAAAAAAATTAAATCTTTATTTATCCCACGCATTTGAAAGAGTAACTCCAGGTAAAAATTATTTAAATTCATGTAAAAATACATTTCGGGTCTATTCTGGTATAAATAAAAAATCAAAACTATTATGTAAAAATTTTTTGAAAAAAATTACTAACTTCAAAAAATTTGAATTAACAGAACTTGAAAGCACGACATCATCTGAAACATGCAAAATTATAGAAAATAGTTATAGGGCTGTAAACATAGCTTTTATAGATGAGTGGATGAAATTTTCTAAAGAACTTAATATAAATTTATTTAGTATAATTGATGCAATTAAAAAAAGACCAACACATAATAATATTATGCTACCAGGCCTTGGTGTGGGTGGTTATTGTCTAACCAAGGATCCCTATTTTGGCAATCTAACATCTAAAATTTATTTAAAAGATAAAAAATTAAAATTTCCATTGTCCAATATTTCATTGAAAATAAATAATAAAATGACTGAAAATTCGTTTCAATTAATAAAACACAATTATTCTAAGTCTCTTAAAAATAAAAAAATATTATTAATTGGAGTGACTTACAAAAATGATGTTGGTGATATTAGAAATTCACCTAGCATTGAACTAGCTAAAAAACTAATTAAATCTAAAGCTAAAATTTATTATTATGACCCTCTAGTTAATGAACAAATAAAAAATTTTAATAAAGTTAATACAGTAGAGGACTGTTATGACATTATTTTACTTTGTGTAAAACATGAAAATTTCAAAAAATTTTCATTTATAAAATTTAAAAAAATGAAAAAAACAGTTTTCTTTGATTTAAATGATGTTTTAGAAAATAAATTATATGAAAAAACCAAAAAAAAATGTAAAATTTATAAATTAGCATCCCCATGTTGAATTTTTATAGATTGTTAAAACAAAATGATTAAAAGAGCTGTTATATTTGCTGGTGGCAAAGGTAAAAGATTAAGACCGTACACATATGTTGTTCCTAAACCACTTATACCAATTGGAAAAAAACCAATTCTAGAGCTTATAATTAGACAATTGGCAAAATATGGTATTAATCATGTAACAATTTCGATTTTAAATAATAGCGAATTATTTCAATCAATTTTTTCAAAAAAAAGTTTTCCCAACGTCAAAATTGATTTTTTAGTTGAAAAGAAACCAATGGGTACTATTGGTGGCTTGAAACTAATTAAAGATTTACCAAAAGAATTTTTAGCAATGAATGGAGATTTAATAACAGATTTAAATTTTAAAAATTTTTACAAATTCCATAAAAGCAATAAATCAGACTTAACAATATGTACAAAAACACTCAAAACCAATATTGAGTATGGAGTAATAAAAAATAATAAAACAAAAAGGCTTACTAAGTTTGAAGAAAAACCAAAGTATAAATATCAAATTAATCTAGGAATTTATATTATTAAAAAAGAGCTAGTAAAAAGAATTTCAATTAAAAAAAATTTTGGATTTGATGTATTTGTAGAAAAAACAAAAGACAAAAAAGTTTTAGTATATAATTCAAACTGTAAGTGGTTTGATATAGGAAGAGAAAAAGATTTATTTGATGCCAAAAACTTTATATTAAAGAAAAAAAACTAATGCCTTGCTTAATTAAGTCTTTCACAAAAAGTTGTCCTGGCTTGGTAACCTTTACTTATAATGAAATGAATAGCGTTTTATTTAAAAAAAAAAAAATTAAAAATTTTTTAAAAAATAATAATGAATGGATATTTGGAATTCACTTACAGGGAAGCTATGAAAGACTAAAAAAATTTCCTTATGAAGATTGGCAAAATTTCATACTTTGTTACAATCAAAATTCAAAGTACTTAAAAAATATTAGTGTTGAAAAAAAAATTGATGTCAGCTGTCAGAATTTTATCAATATTTATAATATTGAAACAAATAAAAAATACTGGGATTTATGTATCATTTCTAGAGACTCTGAAATCAAAAGAATATCATATACAGTAAAACTTATTAAAAAATTATTATATTATAAAAAAGATATAAAAATTTTGATTATAGTTCCAGACGAAAGAGCATTTGGATTTTTTAATACTTTAGATAAAAATAGTTATTTTAACTTAATACCAAAATTATTTAGTAATGATGAACTTAAAAAAATTGATTTTATTTCATCGAATGTAAATTCTTTTGGAAATTTTTCACTAAGTGAGAAGACAATATTTAAATTCTTAGGCGAGTCGAAATATACGATGATTAATTCAAAAAAAGAAGGGATAAATAGAACTTTGATACAAGGGTTTTGTTATGGAACAAAGGCTATAGTTAATAATGATTTAGAATCAGAAATTGTTGATATGTATTTAAATAGTGAAAACTCAATTTTTATAAGTGATGATTTAGACGACTCCGCTAAGAAAATAGTGAATGGTTTAAATAAATATGTTTATTCCAATAAATTGATGGAACACTTTAGGTCGATTTTTTCAAATGAAATCTCAATCCAAAAATTAAAAAATTATTTGGAAAAACTTTTAATTCACAAAGGTTACAATTTTAGTGGAGAATGGTTTTTAAAAGATTTAAGTACAAGACTTTGTGGTCATGGAAATATAAATAGCTTTCAGATTTATTATAATGAAAGCTATTTTTTTGATTGGTTTGATAAAGCTAGAAATGTCCAAAATAACTTTAGAAGTGAAGATGATTTTTATTCATTTAAAGTTAAGGATAAACCTAATTTTTATATAAAAACTTTAAGAAAAATTAAAGATTTGTTGAAAAAAATAATAAAATAAAACTTATAAAAAAATGTTAAAAAATCTGAAATTTCCAATATCAATTTTAAAATATAAATTTAATAAATTCAAAGGAGAAAAAAAACTTAGTATAAAACTCAATGATTATGAAACAAATTTCGCCAAAGAGTTAAAAAAAAAAGGATATTGTATCATTGAAAATTTCTATACAGACCAGGAATGTTTGGAATTAATAAAAATTATTGATGAAAAATTATTAGATACCTCTAAGAACATTTTAGAGGATGAAACCAAGTCAGATCAGAGAATTTTTTTTTCTGAAAAGTTATCAAAAAAAATAAATCAATATTTTGAAAATAATTTAATTAAAAAAATTGGCCAATTTTATTCAAAATATCATATTGTGCCTGGGTTTACGTTAGCCAATAAAGTAACTTACAAACCTAAAAACTTAGGTTCTGGAGGAGGTTGGCACAAAGACGCTTATTATCCACAATTTAAGTCAATTTTGTATCTTAATGATGTAAATTTTGAAAATGGACCATTTCAACTTTTAGATCAATCCAATAAATTAATGAAATCAATAAAAATTTCAATCAAATTAAAAAAAGGATATCCAAATACAAGATTTTCTGAAGAGGAACTAAAAAATTTAAGTAATGAAAAAAAAATTACACTTATTGGTAAAGCTGGTACGTTAATTTTATTTGATGGTAGCTTAATTCATCGAGGTTCACCTATATTAAATGGAAAAAGGTATGCTTTAACAAACTATTATTTTCCAAAAGTAGATTTTGATAATCTAATTCAAAAATTTAAAGTTAAAATTAGAAATGAGTAATAATTATTCTCCAATAGTTATTTTTACTTTTTTAAGACTTCAAAAATTAAAAAGATTAATTAAAACACTTAAAGAAAGTAAAATATCAAAAAGTTCAGAAATATATTTTTTTAGTGATTTTGCAAAAAATAAACATGAAATAAATAAAATTAAAAAAGTAAGAACTTATTTAAAAAAAATTACTGGTTTTAAAAAAAAAAATATAATTTTAAGAAAAAATAATTTTGGAAATGGGAAAAATATAATAGACGGAATTAATTATATATTTAAAAAACACGATAAAGCTATAATTTTAGAAGACGATTTGGAAATAGGGAAAAATTTTTTATTATTTATGAATTTATGCTTAAAAAAATATAAATATAAAAAAAAAATTTGGCATATTTCAGGATGGAATTTTAATATGAAACCAGAGAATAATAAGTTTGACGTTTTCTTTTCCAGAAATATGAATTGTTGGGGTTGGGGGACTTGGAAAAATAGATGGAAATACTTTGAAAAAAAACCTGAAAAACTTATTAAATATTTCAAAAAAAATCCAAATAAAATTTATAAATTTAATCTTAATAATAAAATAGATTATTATAGTCAAATTATTAGAAACAAAGACAATAAGATCAATACATGGGCAGTTTTTTGGTATGCTCAAATATTTATGAAGAATGGTTTATGCTTGAGTCCAAAATACAGTTTAGTAATAAATGACGGATTTGATCGTTTTTCAGCTCACTGTCATCCTAATCATTTTATGAATGTTATTTTTAGAACTAAGATTTGGCAAAATAATAATTTTTTATTGCCTGAAAAAATTATTGAATATAAAAACTTTTATAATGATTTTGATAAATTTTTTAAAAAAAAAATCAATATAAAGGCTAAAATTAAAAATTACTTTTCTTCGTTAATTAAATAAAGTAAATGATTAAAGTTATAAAATATATAATAAAAAAAATATTAAATTCTAAAAATATATCTTTTTTTAAAAATGTTAATAATGACAACTTATATAAATTGATAAAATTATTTCATCCATTTGATTTGGGTTACAATTTAATAAGAATTGGAGACAAATCTGATGGTGGATATTTGGTTCCAAATTGTTTAGAAGATATAGCATTTTGCTTTTCAATAGGAGTGGATGACAAGATATCTTTTGAAGAAGATTTATTTGAAAGAGGTATAAAATCATTTCTAGCAGATTATTCCCAAGATGCATCACAAGTACCAAAAAAATTTAATTTTGAAAAAAAATATATCAAATCATTTAACTCCGAAAAAAGTTTAAATATTAATGATTGGATTGAAAGTAAAAGAAAAATTATAAATAAAGAAAATTTAATTTTTCAAATAGATGCAGAGGGTTATGAGTATGAGATAATAAATAGTATTTTTGATAGCAACCTCGATCAAGTTAAAATTTTAGTTATTGAATTTCATGATTTAGAGTATGCTGGGAATAGGACAATCTATCAAATTATTGATTCAACGATGTCAAAAATTTTGAAAAAATTCGATGTATGTCATATTCATGCAAATAACTGGAAGGATGCTGTTTTAGTAAATAAATATGAGTTTCCCTCAAACTTAGAAGTAACTTTTTTAAATAAAAGATTTACAAAATTTAAAAAAGAAATAAAGAATTTACCTAATCAATTAGATTTTAAAAATGTAGCTGCTAAACCAGAAATAAATTTAAAGAAATATTGGTATTCTTAAAGCTATGAACATACTTATTACAGGTGCACTCGGTCATATTGGATCTAAATTGATAGATAAACTAGGCAAGATAAAAGGATTAAAAAATGTCTATTTGGTAGACTCCGCAAGATCAAATAATATTAATGTACTTTTTAACTTGAAGTTAAATAAACCCAAAATTAAATTTTTGTTGAAGGATTTAAATAATAAGAACTCTTTAAAACTAATAGATAAAAAAATAGATGTAGTTGTTCATTTGGCAGCTATTACAAATGCCGAACAATCTTTTAAAAATAAAAAATTAGTATTTGATAATAATTTTAGTATTTTTAAAAATGTGGTGAATTTTTGTATAAAAAAAAATGCAAAACTAGTTCACATATCATCCACGAGTATTTATGGTCAAAGTAAAAATATTGTGGATGAAAATTTTAAAGATTTGGAGCCAAGAAGCCCTTATGCTGAGGAAAAATTAATGGAGGAGAATTATTTAAAAAATTCTAAAAAAATAAAATTTATAACTTTTAGACTAGGTACAATTTCTGGTATTTCTAAAGGAATGAGATTTCATACAGCGGTAAATAAATTTTGCTTAAAGACGATTTTAGGAGAGAAAATTCCAGTATGGAAAAATGCATTATATCAATATAGACCTTATTGTTCACTTAGTGATGCTATAAATGCAATTACTCAAATAATAAATAAGAATAAATTTGATAATCAGATTTATAATGTTTTAACTAAAAATTATACTGTCGACCAAATATTAAAAATGATAAAAAATAATAATTTTAAATTAAAAATAGTTAAAACTAATTCACCAATATTAAATCAATTTTCTTATGGGGTAAGTAATAAAAAATTTAGCAGGTTTAATATTAAGATGAAAGGTAGTATAAAAAAAGATATTAAAGAAACATTGAAAATGTTAAAAAAACTATATTGAAGTTATGGTCTTAAAAAAGATTGAAACCCAATCATTGATGAAATAACTCCAAATAGTCTGTAAAATCTTTTTTTATAATTTTTTCTATCCAATATTATTAAGTAAAACAATAACATTAAAATATCTTTTATTATAAATTTAGATACCTTTTTTAAAGCTTCAAAATAGTTATAATTTTTTTTATAAAAATAAAACATCGACCACATGTAATGCCACGATCTTAATAAACTTATACTTTCATCCTCTACAATTGAGCTTGCCCTTTGATGTTTAATCAAAAGATTTGGAATTAAATACGTGTTTGATTTTTTTCTTTTACATCTCAATAGCAAATCAGTTTCTTCAAAATATAAAAAATAGTTTATATCAAATAGACCAAGATTTTTTACTTCTTTTATATTGTACAACATCACAGATGCTTCGCCAATATAGTTATTTACAAGTTTATTTTTTTTTGAAAACTTTCCATGATTAGGAATTAAAATTGAAAAATTTTTTATTTTCTTGGTATATGTAATGAATTTTTTTATGAAGTCTTTTTTTAATTCAACATCAATATCTAAATAAATTGCAAATTTTGTTTTACATTTTTTTAATGCAATATTTATACCTGAACCATTTCCAAAATTTTTAGATCTAATGATTTTTGCTTTATTCGGAATTTTTACCCCAGTGAAATTATAATCATAAGAATTATCAATTATTATTAGTTTATATCTATTACCAATGACTTTTAATAATTTATTAAGTTTATTTTTGTCAGATTTGTAAACAACAATTATTAAAGTTACCATTTAAATTATAAAATTATATTTTTTAATTTATATTTTTTAATAATATTTAAAAATTTATTTATTTTTATCGAGCTATCCTTCGGAAAATTTTTAACTTTTGAGAGAGGAATTTTCTTTATATTTTTATTCCCAAATTTCTTTGCAAATTTGTATATCTCACGTTTTTTTCCACCAATGTTTATTACTCCTTTCTCTTCGAGAATGTGTGGGATAATTTTAGCAACAGACTTATTATAAATAAAACTTGAATATGCATTTGTGATTGCATTTTTATGTACAAATGGATAATCAGTAATGCAGAGTCTTAAAATTAGTGAGTTTTGATACATTTTTACTGACGCCTCCCCCCCCAGTTTTGACCAAGCATAATTATTTATTGGGTTTAAACCATCATCTTCAGAATAGTTACCTTTTTTGCCTGGATAGACATAGCTTGTAGAGAAATAAATAAGTTTAATATTATTTTTTTTACATGCCTTAACAATATTAGCAGTACCAATAATGTTTAAATCAATACTCCTTTCTATATTTTTATCATGAATTGACATCGGTCTAGACAGTCCAGCAACATGAATTAAATGAGTTATTCTATTTTTAATTAAAAATTTATTTATTATATTAAAATTAAGAATATTGAATTGTTTTTTATTTACAAATATTGTCTGCCTTGTATCCATTTCGTTAATTAGATACTTACAAAATCTACTTGTTTTCCCGTTTACTAAAATTTTTCTTTTCAATTTAAGTGACTAAACCAGTTAATATTTTTATTTTTTTCCTTTTTTAAAATTTCTTTTTTATGATTCCATGCAAATAAAAAAACATTTTTATAATTTCTTTTTTTGAAATATTTATAATCAACCACAGGAATATGCATTCCTGGAGTAAATTTATTTATTTTATCTTTCGTGGTATCAAAAATAACATCAATAATATTTGGACCTATTTTACAATAATTCAGTATTGTGGTGCTTTTAGATGTTGCTCCATAGCCACAAATTTTCATATTATTTTTTTTCATTTTAAAAAGTTTTTTTATCAATTTTTTTTTTGAGTTTTCCACCTTCTTTTTGAATCTTATACATCCTTTAAAATTATCTATATTTTCTCTTTTTTCTTTTTTTAAAATTTTTATTAATCTATTGGATTGTTTTGCTTTAAAATTTTTTGCAATTACATATCTCATTGAACCACCATGAGTTTTCTGATGCATTGCATCAATTAAATACATTCCATATCTTTTATATATTTTATTAATTGAACTTGCAGAAAACATATAAATATGTTCATCATAAATCTGATCATATGATGTTTTTTCATACATTGATCCAAGATAAGGTTCCTCAAAAATAAATACACCATCTTCTTTTAACATCTTTTTTACATTTCGTATTAACCCATTTTGGTTTGGAATATGGCAAATAACATTTGATCCTACAACCACATCAAAGAATACTTTTTTCGTTATGTATTCTTTTATTGAAGTTTCATCAAAAAAATTGTTTTTACTATTGATTTTGTTATTTAAAGCTACTTTATGTACACTTAGGGAAGGCTCAATTCCCACGTGAAAATAATTTTTAAAATTATTTAAAAAAGTACCGTCGTTTGATCCAATTTCTAAAATTTTAAAATTTTTATTTTTGGCAAAGTTATTTTTTATCCACTGAGAAAATTTTCTGAAGTGTTTAATCATATATTTTGAACTTGAGGTATAAAATGGATAATTTTTATTAAACATTTTTTTTGGATGAGGGTTGTTTTTTAATTGAAACAAACTTAATTTTTTATTGAATCCAACACTTAGATTAAAAAAATATTCATTTTTAAAATCTTTCATTTTTAAAAAACCATTGGCAATTGGCATTTTGCCAAATTTTAAAAATACTTTACAATCTGATTTATCTATTCGACATTTCATATTTTAAAAATTTTGACTTTGATTGAATATATTCTTTTTTATCATACTTATAGTCACACAATGTTAGTAAAATACTTTTTTTTTCTAAAAATTTAAGTTTGATCCAATGAAATTTAGGAACAAACAAAAAATTATTGTTTGTTATATTTAGTAAGATTTTTTTTTCTTTATTTTTCAAAGTTGTAATGGTTACCTCAGTTTTACCATTTACCGGTATTAATATTTGATTACACTTTTTGTGTGCATGGTCTGCTCTAAAATATTTTTTATTACCAAAAACAAAGAAAAATCTTTTTATATTAAAATTTTCTAGTGATTTATTCTTATAAAAAGGGATAAGTGCACCAGTTTTATCTGAGAATTTTTTGCTTTTTTTTATTTTTAATTTCATAAAAAAAATTATGTATAGTTTTTATATAAGTTATTGATTTTTTTAAAACGAAAATCTTTTAAAAATCTTCTCTGGTATTAATTGTATTATTTTCATAATAAAACCCCATAAAAAATTGATATAGATAATTTCTTTTTTTTTTATAAGCGATTTTTTAATTATGAATGCGGCCTTATCTGGCTCAGTAACTAAAAAATTTGGTGCATTTAAATTCATTTTTCTAAAAGGCTCTGTATTTATATATCCTGGAATTACCGTCATTACATGAATTTTATCGATATGTAATTTTTGTCTTAAACCGGATAAATAACTTATAAGACCAGACTTTGCTGTTGAGTAAAATAGTTGTTTTTTTCTTCCTTTGACACCAGCAACAGAACTTAAAGCTACAATAAATGAGTTATTGTCTTTTATCATTTTTTTTGTGATTTCGTTTATAATTATAATTGGATGAATTAAATTAATTTTTAAATTTTTTTTTGCTTCTATGATATTATTATATTCATCTTCTGCATTACCTGTAGACCCAGAAATCCAAAAAATTCCAGAAATATCTTCATCTATTTTGTTTACAATTTCCAAGTTCTTTTCTAAGTCTTCCAGACTTACTTCATAAATTTGAATTTTATTTTCATAATCTTTGTATTCAGTATAAATTTCTTTAAATTTATTTGAGTTTCGACAAAAAATTGTAATCTTTTCAGCTTCATTAACATATAATTTAATTAAATTTAATGAAATTTCAGAAGTCCCACCGTAAAATATAATATTTTTAAATTTCATTTTAATATTTAGTTAAATATTTACTCTATTTAAAAACAAATATTTGTAAATTTTATTTTATCTTATATTCAACAATAATTAGATTTATGTGTTATTTTACTATTTAAGTTTATATAAAGTATACTTATCTGACGAAATTTGATTTATTAGATCAATTTTCCAATTTGAGGGAACGATTAGACCAGAAATGTTATATTTGTTGCCTAAAACTATCCACTCACTTTGAGACCTGTTTTCAAATACTTCAATAATCCATTCATCTTTTATTTTTGATAAATATTTAATTGGAGGATTATCAAATTTAATATTATAAATCTTTTCCAAAATAATCTTAACATGGTCAACAGTATGGGGATGGTAGGGTATATGATCAAAATAATTTGTGTTAATTAAATATGGTTTCTTCCCAAATCTAAGTGTTGGGTCGGAGGTTGTAGATGTTGTAACAAAATATCCATCTGTATCTAATTTGTTTACATAGTTCCAAAATTTTTTTTCATCTGATTCTAAATCATTGGATAAATTTTTTGTAAAAGATTCCACTCTATACAAAATTTTAGAATATAAATTTTTATTACTTACGTAGTCTCTATTAATATATTTATTAACAAATAGGATGCTAGCAAAAATTACAACTAAAACAACAAATCCAAGACTTCCATAAAATTTAGATTTAAAATAAAAATTATCTTTAATTAAAACATAACAAAAGCTTATTATTAATGGATACCCGATATGAGTATGAATTAAAAAAACCCTCGCTATCATTCCTCTTACAAGAATTTCAGGAAAATAATTTGGAACAAGTTTATACATTATATATAGAAACATTGAGCAAAAACAGTGAGTAATGATAAAAAAAAATAAGAACTTTTTAAATGATTTTTCTTTACTCAATTTTTTAAAAATCTGAAAATAAAAAATCACTAGCACTAAAGTAAGAAATATATAAACATAATTTATATCCTGAACATTTCTATGAGTATCCCATAAATTCATATAAAGATTGTAGTTATCAATATCGAAATCACCTTTAGCGATTATATTTTTCCTATGATATAGAAAACTAAATACAATTGGTATTAGACCAAAAAAAAATCCCTTTAAAAAATTTATAATAAATTTCTTTTCAAGTATTTTAGATTTACCTATATATGTTGAGCAGAAATAAATAAGTGTTAATAAAAACAGTACCCATGTACCTATTACTATGTGTACACTTATTAATAAAATTAAAAAGAAACCAGCCAACCTCAGGTTTTTATTGAATAAAAGTCCAATAAAGATTGTAAAAGTTGAAAACGAAAACATTCCATATGTATGTTCAAAATAAATTAGGGCAGGGTAATCAAGATTACCGAAATTAAGCTTTCCTACTAATAAAAAGCAAACAAGAGCCAGTCCAAGTGTATATGACCTAGTAATACTAAATGTAAGTAAAAAAATACCAAATGAAAAAAAAATTGTTGAAATATAAATTAATATTTTTGAAATAATAAATATATTAATTTTTAATTTTATTAAAATTAAGGTTAAATGATGTAATGAGGTCCAGCTATTAAAATGAGCAACTGGAACATTGGTAAATTGATTAGGATAAGTCACCTCAGAACTTAATATGAGACCACTATTAATTGCTGATTGTAAAGAAAAATTGTCGATAGTTAATAAAAAAGAAATAGCAACTAAAAAAAATAAAGTATAATATTTGTTTAAGTCATTTTTAGATATTGTCATAATTTTCAAGAATACTATAAATATCTTTTAAGAAACATTAAATTATTTAGCATAATAATTAGCATTGATGGAAAGAGATATAAAAAATATAGAGAAAAAAAATAGTTTTTATAGATCTTATAATCATACTATGTCTGCTAGAAAGACAATATATTTTCCTAAAAATATTCAAGAATTAAAAAAAATAATTTCATTATTAAAGTTAAAACAAGGAAAGGTTCTTATTAAAACAGGAAACTGTGGTCATGGAGATAAAACGAAATTGTCTAGTTCAGATTATGTAATATCTCTATCTAAAATTAATAAAATAAAAAAAATAGATAAAAGGAACAATACAGTTGATATTGAGGCTGGAGCTAACTTATTAAAAATATTTAAATTTTTGGAAAAAAAAAAATATAAAATATTTAATGTTCCTGGAGGTAATACTGTAAGTCTAGGAGGTGCCATCGCAGGCAATGTTCATGGACGCCCATCTGCACCAGGATATTCAGTATTTGGGGATAATATAGTTTCTCTAAAAATTTTAAATGAAAGTGGTAAAATTATTCAGCTGAAAAGAAACAACGACCTATTTTATAAAGTTGTTGGTGGATTAAGTTTGTTTGGTATTATTATTGAAGCAAAAATTAAAATATTTAAACTAGAAAATATTAATTATAATTTCGAACATACACATATTTTTAATACAAAAAGTTTTAAAAATTTTGATAAAAAAAATAAAATTTTTTACGGTTATTTAAATTTTTTTAACAAATATTCTCTGGAAGGTAATTTTATGACACTCCATGAAAAAAAAAAAAATATAAAGAATAATTTTGAGAAAAAAAAAAGTGATACTTTATTTAAATTAATTAATTTATTTAAAATTGATATATTAGTTTCCCCTTTTATAAATAGTTTTACTTTGAAAATTTTTTACTATGTTTTATTTAAATTCAGTAGATTTTTTTTATCAAGTAAAATTGAAGTTATTGATCATGAGAGAAATACATATTTTGTAAATATAGACACTTATTTGCCTTATTATTTTACTCATGGAATGACAGAAATACAATTTAGTGTACCAAAAAAAAATATTATTAAAACGATTAGAGAGATTAAAAATTTACAATTCAACTCAAATATTTTTCCATATTTTTTTTTAGTAAAAAAAATGCAGATTTCGAAAGGGAAATATATATTTAATTTTCCAAAGTATAAACATTGTATATCCCTTGGTTTTTCAAAAAAACCAAATCGATTTTATAATCTTTTTTTAAGTTCTTTATATAAAATTATCCATAAAAATAATGGTAATTTATACATTACAAAAGATGAAACTTTTTTAGATTATAATCCAAAAAAAAAGTTTATCAAATTTTATAGAAACCAGATGCTTAAAAATAAAATTTTTTCGTCAAACTTTAAAGAAAAGTTTGTAAAAATCAAAGTATAATAGAAATTAAATAATTTTATTATAAATCAAAGTTTTTCTTGCAAATATATATTAAGTTAAATTCTAAAGTTGGTGATTGCAAAAGATTTCCAAATCTATCTATTGAAAATAGTCTATAATTATTTTTTATAAGATGTTTCTCCAAATCAAAAAAATTTTTATTAGTACCTTCATATAATTTACCGATTTGTAGTTCAATTTCGATAATTTTAAATATATTTTCTTGTAAAGAATACTTTGCACCCTCTAAAATTTTTTCCTCATAACCTTGAGTATCAATTTTTAACAGATCAATTTTTTCTATTTCTTTTCGGTCTTTTAAAAAGTTATCTAAAGTTCTTATTTGTACAGTATCTTTATAATCTTTTGTGGCATCTTTTGAGATTTCATTATTATACTCAATAAAAGATGATAAATGAGAGTCGGTAGAAACATTTAACGATTTATACATTTCTTGTTCACCAAAGGCAAAATTAAAACATTTGACATTTTGTGACTCTTTTTTTTTAATTAATGAATATTCTTTTTTCAAAGGTTCAAATGAATAGATAATCGGATTTTCAAATAATTTTTGAAATCTATCAATTGAATCCCCGGAATTAGCACCAATATCAAATATAGTTGGATTTTTTTTTTTTAGCAATTTTTTAATAGCTTCATCATTTGTTGGAGTGTAATTATGAAGCAAAAGCCTTTTCAAAAATGTTGGATAAGATTTAATTTTATTAATAGGTCCGACAATATATGCTGCTGAATTGTCAACGGGAAGTATTCCCACGTTAAAAATTTTGAATAAACTTTTAATTAATCTTTTAATATATCTCATACTCATAATGTTTATATAATAATTAAAAAAATTTCTTTATTAATTAATTCAATCTTTCAAATATATTTTGAAAGAATATCAATTATTTATTATTTTTTTAGTATTTTTATACCCAAAGTAGTTAGCTAATTGTTTTTTTTTAAAAATTGTATATAGAGACTAAATTAAATACTTTATGAAAGTAAAATTTACTAATTTATATAAAATAATTCCCGATAAGAAAATAATTCTATCTAAAATTAATAATCTAATTAAAAATTCTAGATTTGTTGGTGGATCAGAAGTATTAAAATTTGAAAGCAACTTCTCAAATTTTACAAGTTCAAAATATTGTGTATCTGTAGGAAATGGTACCGATGCGCTAGAGATAGCGGTAAAATCACTTAAATTAAAAAAAAATTCAGAAGTTATTGTTCCTGTGAATACATGGATTTCAACTGCGGAGGCAGTAGTAAGTAATGGATTAAAATTAGTTTTTTGTGATATCAATCTTCATGATTATACAATTTGTTTAAAAGACCTAAGAAAAAAAATAAATAAAAAAACATCAGCAATTATAGCAGTACATTTATATGGCAATCCTGCAGATATTATTAATATTAAAAAAATTATTAAAAATAAAAAAATAAAAATTGTTGAGGATTGTGCACAAGCTCATGGTACGAGAATAAATAATAAACATGTAGGCACATTTGGCGATGTAGGAACATTTAGTTTTTTTCCAGGAAAAAACCTTGGAGGATTTGGTGATGGTGGTGCTATAATTACTAATTCAAAAAAAATTTATGAGTATTCCTTGAGAGCGAGAAATCATGGTGCAATAAAAAAATATGATCATAAATTTGTTGGAAGAAACTCTAGACTAGACACAATTCAATCTGCTGTTTTAAATATAAAACTTAAGAATTTTAAAAAAGTACTTTTAAATAGAAATAAACTTGCAAAAATATATTTTTTAAAACTTCAAAATATTAATGATATAAAAATGTTTAGAATAAATAAAAAAAACCACTATAGCTTTCATCAATTTGTAATAAGGACATCAAAACGAGATATGCTAAAAAAATATCTTACAAAAAATAATATAGACACCATGATCCACTACCCTTATATGCTTAACGAAATAAGTTTTTTCCCCAAAAAAGTTTTAAAGAATAGTAAAAATCTTGGAGCTAAAATACTAAGTCTTCCCATTTCAGAGGAACATTCCAAAAAAGAGATTGAATTTGTATCAAAAAAAATAATTGATTTTTTTGATAACAGAAAATGAATGTATTAATTACAGGAAGTTCTGGTTTTATAGGTTTTCATTTATCAAACCTTTTTTTGAAAAGAGGTTATAAGGTCATAGGTTTAGATAATCATAATAGCTATTATCCAAAAAAAATAAAAAATAAAAGACTTTCATTTTTAAAAAAAAATAAAAAGTTTTATTTTTTTAAAACAGACATTACTCATCCAACTAAGTTAGAGAAAATTTTTTATAAATATAGACCAGATGTAGTATATCATCTATCCGGGCAACCAGGTGTTTTATATTCTTTAAAAAATCCAAAAATTTACAAAATTAATAATTTAGTTGCTACAAAAAATCTTTGTAAATTATGTTCAAGATATCAAGTAAAAAAATTTTTTTTTGCATCATCAAGCTCAATTTATGGTGATCAAAAAATATTTCCAATCAAAGAAACCTCGAAACCCTTTCCGAAAAATCCTTATGCAGTAACAAAATTAAATTCAGAAAAAGTAGTGCAAAAGTCATTTAAAAAATCAAATATAAAGTATGTAATTTTTAGGTTTTTTACAGTTTTTGGACCTTTTGGTAGACCAGATATGTTTATTCATAAATTTTTAAAAAGTGTAAAAAAAAATAAAACAATTAGTTTATATAACAATGGCCTTAACTTTAGAGACTTTACCTATATAGATGATGTAGTACAAATTTTATTCTTATTTTTAAAAAAAAATACCAACAAAAAAATAATTAATATTTGTAGGTCAAAGCCTATAAGAACCCTAGAATTAGTAAATATTATAAAAAAAAATTGTAATAAAAAAAATATAAAAATTAAAATGACAGGTTTTGTAAAAGGTGAAATGTTGAAGACACATGGATCAAATAAAAAATTAAAAAAATATATTGGTAATATGAAATTTACTGATTTAAAAAAAGGTATTAAAAAAACAGTAAAAGCATATAATTTGTTTGGAATTTAGAGATAAATAATTTAATTTATTATTCAATGATCAAAATAAACCTAAAAAAAATAAAATATCCAGTAAAAATAAAAATGAAAAAATATTTGGATAAAAGAGGTTTTTTCCAAGAAATTTTTTTAGAAAAGAATTTTAATTTAAAATTAAAATTTACAGCAATTGCAAAATCAAAAAAAAATGTAATTAGAGGTTTACACTTTCAGTTAAAAGATAAGCAAACTAAATTTATTTATGTTACTGATGGAAAAATATTAGATGTAGTAGTTAACTTAAAAAAAAACTCAAAGTTCTTTAGCAAAGTTTCAAAATTTATATTATCTGAGGGTGAGGCACTGTTTATTCCAAGTCATTATGCTCATAGTTATGAATGTTTAACAAATAAATGTACAGTGCTGTATCATTTAGAAAAGTATAGAAATGCAAAATATGAGAGTGGAATTAAATTTGATGATAAGAAATTAAAAATAAAATGGAAAACAAAAAAACCAATATTATCTCAAAGAGATAAAAATCATATTAGTTTTGAGCAATTTAAAAATATACATAAAAGTCTTTAATATTTTTTCAAAGATTTTATAAATTTAATTGGTTTCTTCAAAATTTTGACAAAAAATAAAAAGTAAACAAATACTTTATTTTGATTATTATCAATTCTTATTTGGTTTAAGTCTTTTAAATGATCAAGGTAATTAATTTTTGATGAATATCCACCTTTTTCAAATTTCCCAAGAATTTCATATTTATTTGTAGATTTTCCTTTTAACTTAAATTTGTTAATCATTTTATAAAAAAAATCCAAGTCTGCACTTAAATATTTTGGATTATAATTACCAACTTCTCGATGTTTATCAGTTTTAATAAAAAACCCCACAGAATGTGATGTGTAGAAACCAAAACTCCATTTAATGATTGATGGTCTAAAACCGTGCATCAATTTGTATTTCATGACACTTCCAAATAAAAAATCAATGGAATTTTCTGTAAAATATCTATTTACTATTTCTAAGCTATTTGAAAAGTAATGATCATCTGAATTTAAAAAACCAATTATACTCCCTGACGCCAATTTCACACCTTTATTCATCGCATCCCAAATACCTTTATCTGGTTCAATTATAATTTTATCAATCTTTTTTTGATATTTTTTTAATATTTCTATTGTTTTATCAGTAGATCCACCATCAATAATTATGTACTCAATATTGTCATATTTTTGGTTTAATACACTTTGAATGCATTTTTCGATAGTTTGTTCAGCATTTTTTACAACAGTAATAATTGTAATTAAATTATTTTTAAAATTTTGCATTCGTATGAGATTTCAATATATACATAATAAGTCTAAAATATGAAAAAAATATTTTATTGGTCTCCTTACCTTTCAAATGTTGCCACAATCAAAAACGTACTAAATTCAGCGATGTCAATAAAAAAATATTATAAAAATTCTATAAACGTATCTATAATTGATGTTGTTGGAGAATGGTCGAATTATAAAAAAGAAATTGAGGTAAACAAAATAAACAGATTAAAAATGCCAGGCCTAAAATTAAATAAATTTCTTCCAATTGAGGGTTTTTTAAAATCAAGAATATTTTTTCTTCTTATATATTTTTTTAAATATTTTTCATTAAAAAAAATTATTAAAAACGAAAAACCTGATTATTTTATAATTCACTTACTATCTTCCTTACCTTTATCTTTAATGATTTTTTCAAATTTCAAAACGAGGTTTATTCTAAGAATATCTGGTTTACCAAAACTCACAATTTTTAGAAAAGTATTGTGGAAAATAATTTCAAAAAAAATTTATATGGTTACATGTCCTTCATATAAAACTAAGCAAGATTTATTAGAAACAGGAATTTTTCCCGAGAAAATCTTAAAAATACTTTATGACCCTATTATAGAGGTAAATAAAATAAATCAGTATTCACTTAAAAAAGTGAAATCACCATTAATTGGTAAGAAATATTTTTTAAATATAGGTAGATTAACTAAACAAAAAAATCAAATATTATTAATCAAAGCCTTTTCAAAAATATCAGCTGAGAACAATCACTTAAACCTTATTATTGCTGGTGAAGGAGAGGAAAAAACTAATCTTAAAAATTATATAAAATTAAAAAATTTGGAAAATAAAGTTTTTCTAGCAGGTTTCGTCGAAAATATTTATCCTTATATTAAAAATTCTATAGCTGTTATTTCAACATCATTGTGGGAAGACCCAGGAGCGGTAATGATTGAGGCATCTTTCTGTAATAAAAACGTAATTTCTTCTAATTGTCCAAATGGACCAGAGGAGTTTTTATCCTCAGAAAAAGGGAACTATCTTTTTAAAAATAATGACATAAATTCTCTTATCGATAAAGTAAATTCTTTTTTAAAAGAAAGCGAAGCTAACAAGATTGCTCAAATTCTTTCTTGTAAAAAAAAAATAAGAAATTATACAATTTTTAAACATTACAAAAATTTAAATTTACTATTAAAATTAAATTAAGGAAGATCATGTATACAAATTTTTTATTATTTTATATTATTATCTCTATATTTTTAGTTTATTTTTGTAGAAAAAAAAACTTAATTGTAGATTATAAATTAGAAAAGCATAAAAGATTTTCTTCTAAATTAAAAACCAATTCAATAGGTGGTATTTTTTTAATTATTTTTTTGTTCTATGAATACATAATAGTAAATCAAAATAATTATTTATTTCTTTTTTTATTCTCTATTTTTTTAGTTGGTTTTCTTTCAGATACAAAAAAAATAAGTAATGTAAGCTTGAGATTTTTTTTACAAATAATTTTGATTATTTTTTTTGTAAGTATTATTGGTATAGAAATTAAAAATACCAGAATTGATCATTTAGATATTATTATAAATAATAAAATCGCAAATACTATATTTGTTGGCTTTTGCCTGATGGTGTTAGTAAATGGTGGAAACTTTATAGATGGATTAAATGGTTTGTTATTAAAATACTTTTTGATAGTTTATTTGTTTATCTTTTTCAATTTTGCGGATAATCCTTATGTTGATAAAGACTTTTTATTAAATTTATCGATTATTTTATCAATTATATTATTATTTAATTTATTTGGGCTTTTGTATATGGGCGATTCAGGAGCATACTTATTATCAATATTATCTGGTGTGTACTTAATTAATTTTTCTTATAATAATGATTATATTTCTCCATTTTTTATAATTCTTTTATTGTGGTACCCATGTTTTGAGCTATTATTTTCTATGATTAGGAGATTTAAAAATAAATCAAAAACTTACAAGCCTGATTCAAATCATTTACATCAATTTATTTATGATTTCATAAAAAAAAGATCTAATTCTAAAAACAATGTAATACACTTTTATACAACAATTTTAATAAATTCTTACAATTTATTAATATTTATTTTTGCAATAAATTTTATTTATAGTTCTAAAGCACTAATCCTTATAATAATTTTAAATATACTTGTATATATTTTATCTTATGTTTTTTTTGAAAAAAAATATCAAAGGAATTATTAATATTTTATAAATATAAATATGGAGCTTCTAAAATTTTTATTTATATATGCCTTACTAACTATTTCTATATTAGGGTATGGCTTAGTTTTTTCCAATAAGTTTACTAAATATAATAACTTCCAAAATAATTATATCTCAATAGGATACGTAGGTCTCTTTGGAATTTTTTTTTCAATAATAATTTCTTACTTATCAAATTTTTTTTTACCACATAATAACTTACATAATTTATCTTTTATTTTGATTGGAATAATTTTTTTTTTAATTTTTATAAAAAAAACAAATAAGAAATTTTTTTCTAGTTACTTTATATTTTCATACTTGATATCTTTATTTGCAATCTTTTACTTCAAAAGTCATGATGATTTTTCTTACTATCACTTAAGTTTAATTAATAATATTACTGAAAATAGGATTGAATTTGGCATATCTCACTTTGATATAGCTTTTAATCACTTATCATCTCTATTTTATTTTCACTCTTTATTTAAAACAGATTTAACAGGAGATTATTTTTATCAAATTGGACAATTAAGCATTGTAATATTTGTAAATACAATTTTAATTGAGAATATACTTAAAAAAAAATTGGTAAAACCTTTAGATATAAACTTTTTTTTGAGTATTTTTTTACTAATTTTTATTAATATTTTCTTCTATAGATTATCAGAGCATGGCACTGATAGATCTGCACAAATATTATTTTTTTTAGCTTTTATCTTAATTGTAAATTTAATCGAGGAAAATAAAATCAAAAAAAATAATTTCGAGTTATTAATTATTATCTTTGCTTTAATTATATCAATTAAATCTTTCTACATATTATATTCAGTGTTATTCTTAGTAATTTATTTCAGATTTTTTAAGTTGGAAGAAACTTTAAAAATTTTTTCAGTATTTCCTGTTGCTTACTTTGGATTATTAATTATTTGTTTGATGGTTATAACTAACATAGCTGCATCAGGTTGCTTATTATATCCAGTCTCTTTTACATGTTTTGAAAGTTTTTTTTGGGGATATGGAAAAGATCAAGTTGTTAGTGCGATGCAGTGGTATGAAATATGGTCAAAAGCTGGAGCTACTCCAAATTTTAGAGTTGATG
>MDTD01127914.1_pt1 | contig 22696 bp, 14 predicted proteins | sample 811221 | NCBI WGS metagenome assembly MDTD01 (sample SAMN05326646, study PRJNA326480) | marine metagenome | isolation source: seawater | place: Pacific Ocean: South West | collected 2011 | reverse complement strand
TGATTCCCAGTATTTAACTCCTCTACATATGTCGTTTGTAGCTCAAAGCTTAATGCTTGATTTGAAAGAGTATCCTTAACAACTATATCTTTCAAAGGCTCCAAAGAATTATTTACAACCGTAATCTCGTAATTGATTACATCCCCAACATCAACAGTGGTGTTGCCATCGTTTTGAGTTATTGTAGCTGTTTTTGTAACAAGCATAGATGGATTAAAACAACCTGCATCATACTCATCTTCTCTGTAGTCTAATATGCCATTATTATCAAAGTCCAAAGGAACAGTATATCCATCTGTACCGCTACTAATTTTACCAAAACTATCTACAGTGTAAGGAGCATCGCCCAAAATTCCATCTCTATCAGCTACGAGTGCACTGTCTGTGTATCCTGCTTCACCCGTATCAAAACATCCATCACCATCTGAGTCAAGTTGAAAAGCATCAATAACTCCATCGCCGTCTGAATCAATCATCGTAGCTCCAAATACAGGATCGTGAACTGTATCAAAATCTGTATCAACAAATGCTGAATCATTGAAATCCAACATCCCATCTAAGTTTGTATCAATAGCCTCAAAGCCTGCTTCAACAACATCATAAATTCCGTCGTTATCAGAGTCTAGGTCTAAATGATTTGGAACCCCATCTTCATCGATGTCACCATTACAGCTTTCCTGATAATCAAATACAATAGCGTCTAAGTGAATTGAAACAGGATTGTCAGCATCATAAGCAGAAAACAAGATTGCTAACTGGGTTGTTTCAGAATCTGTGGTAAAATTAAATGACTCTTCACTCCATGATGAGCCTGGTGTGAATGTCTGGCTTATTTCAAAGTCAGAGTTCATTGACTGTAACTGCAATAGAGTTTCACCTCCAGGCTGATAACCTCCATTTACATCAAAATAAATTACCCCTGCTCTTTGGACAAAACTTACTGTATAATCTGTGTTTGGTGTTACGTTCTCAATAACAACAATTCTATCAAAACTAGTTGTTGCGTCGTGAGAAGACTCATCCCAATAACTCAAATCATTTTCTCCTGCTCCTTGTAGAAGCTGAATAAATTTCCCATAGTTTTTACCTTGACTATCGACATAAGGTTGATATAAGTTTGTACCTGACCATATTTCACCATCACTATTTACTGAAGAAAATGGAGGAGCAATACTTGGTTCCTGAAACTTATTCATACTGTTATCAGGGAAATAATTATTTCCTGTATAATTGTCAAATGAGTCTCCATCTAAGCTAAACGAGAAGCAAGCTTCTATCTCATCTAAAATTCCATCATTATCGTCATCTAAATCCAATGTATCAGGAATTCCATCACCATCTGTGTCAATAGAGAGAGGAACAAATGCTGGATCATCTACCTCCGGGGTATTCGGGTCATCACTCAAATCTCCTAAATCTGGTCTTGAAGTATCTGGATTTCTTTCAGAGTTTCCAATAAATGAAATACTGTTATAAATACCTCCTGAATTAATATCCCCAGTGGTGATAGTATGTTCCATTATATGGGTTTCTACCTCTCCAACATTTAAGACATATGGCTGAGCAGTATTTACATTATTCCCTGTTTGAGATTCAAGTACTAAAGATGGAGGAGTAATAGGGACATTAAATCCATTATACATAACGTCTGTATAATTAGAATCTAATGTTATTACATCTGCCCCAGTATTTATAATTTTTATTGTAAACTTAACTGTGTCTCCTTCGTTTAATCCCGCGGTTCCGTTATCATCAATATACTCCCCTGTTTTTTCAACTTTAAATGATGGTAAATCACCGATGTATAATACTGTTGGGTCATCAGTTGTATTACCATCGTTGTCATCACCATCATCACTTACATCACTAGTAACTTCATTTCCTCCATAATCTTCAGAAATTGCAGTTAATGAATTAGAGAGTCCCTTGGAAGTAACATCAGCCGCAGTAATAGTATATTTTGCTTGATAAATGGCAAGATCACCATACTCCAAATAATTTTCAAAAGAAGTAGTAGATGTATTCCCGTCTTTATCTAGAGTTTCAATATATTCAATGTACTTAATTGGGTTTGTATTTGGTACAGCATCGTATTGAAGATCAGAGCTTGAATCGAAGTTTTGGAATGAGTCTTCAAACTTAAAATTAACAAGAGAAATGTTACCGGTGTTTTCTAATACTATTTTATAAGTTAAGATTTCTCCCGCATCATACTTCCCGTCATTTGCTTTTGAAGGGTCTCCTCCACCATCGTCTTGATGATCAATAATTGTTTTTGTAACCTCAATAAGTGGGTTAGGAACGATTATTATCTCTGTTGGATTCTGGCCTGTATCACCTGGGCCTGTATCTCCATCATCAGAAATATCTGAAATTAATGTCCCTGCTCCCACTGCATCTACTGTGACACTATTTACAAGCCCCCCAGTATCAATTGTAACTTGGTCAACTTCATAGGTAGCTGTATATAAAATTGACTCCCCTGGACCAATTGATTCAGGAGTAACCGTTGTAGATGGTCCAACTAAATCCGAGGTCAAATCTCTCGGATTTACTGGGTTTTTGTCATTAAAAGTTTCGTCAAAAGTGAAGCTATCAACAGTTACATCACCAGTGTTATTAATCGTGATATTAAAGGTGATCACCTCACCTCTATCAACATAACCGTTGTTGTTATCGTCGGCCCACTCCCATTCCTTAATAACCTCAATTGAGGGGTTTTGTGGAATTATAACTTTTGTAACATCACTATCATCCCCATCAGTATTATCTCCATCATTACTCGTTTTCGAAACATCTGTGCCTATAGTAGATTGTGCATCCAGTGATGCAGAGTTAGATATTTCACCTCCATCTACAGCATCTTGAGAAACTGTATATCTAGCTTCCCAAACCACAATATCTCCAGGGGCTAAAACAAGCTCGCTAGAGTTAGACGTTTCTGTGAATTTTCTCAAAAATTGTGGGTATCCACTATCTAAGGATAGAGGATTTCCAGAACTAGTGATTGTATCAGTTGGTGGGTTAGGAATGTTTAAAATTGTGTTTCCTGTATTTTCAATTTTAATGTAATAAACAAGCTCATCACCTAAGACAGGAACGATACTTGGTTGAGAAATTTCAAATAATGTACCCATGCCAAGTTGACTTGGACTATATGTATATAGGCTTGAAACTGGTGCATGAGTAATTTGTCCAGAGCTAACTAGTGCATCTACAGTAATTTGAGTGTATGAATTAACACTGCCATTTCCTGGTGCCCCGGAAGTTGTTACCAAATAATCGTATTCATTACCGTCCTCTGTTTGACTAAACCTAAGTGGGAATCCTGAATTTGAGGGATCTGATTGTTTGAACTGATAAGTCTTACCTCTTTCAAATGTTATGTTTGATTTTACTTGTCCTTCCTGACTGTATATAAATTTACCTGCGGAAACTGTTACATCATAAACAATCGGAGTAGGGCTTGACTCTTGATCAACCATGAGATATTTTGTAATCTCAAAATCAGCATTTTCATCAATTGTAAAAGTGGTATAATCCTCATTTTCTGGCTCATTGTCAAAAAGATCACTATCGGTACTTCTTGCTGTTTTTGACTCATCTAACAAATCAACATAAGCAACATCTAAGATGTTTTTCACACCCCCATAGTCTTTAATTTCTTGAGTAATAGTTAATACTGCCTGGTAAACTGCGGTATACCCAGGAAGTATTTTAGTGTTATCAATGATTTCATTACCGCTGATATTTACATCTTTTATATATACAATTTCATTATTATTATCATACTCTAAATCTGTACATATTGACGAATCAGGGCAGTTAATAAAATCTAAAGTGTCCGTAAAGAAGTTAACTCCAACGGGCTTATATATTGAAACGTTTCCTGTGTTTTCAAGTTTAATTGAATAAATAAGTGTTTCACCAACATCTGGTTGACCATTGTTATTTGCATCTAAATGGGAAACGTCTTTTTTAACCTCAAGGTTTAAAGTTTTAGCTATAGGAACTTCTGTTGGATTTTTAGCAGGGGATGCCAATTTGTTTATATCATCAGATTGATAAGTAACATTATCATATTCAACAGTAAATGTATTTGAAACCCCTCCCGCATCAACTGCATCTTGAGTAACAGTGTAACTAACTGAATAACTCGACTTTTCGCCAACTTCTAATGTCCCCTCTGGGGAAGTGGACCCAGTTGCAGGTGTGATTATACCATTATAAGTAACATTGCCTATTGGTAAACTTGTAGGAGTTTCAAGACCAGAAAGAATGTCATTTGTTATTATGTTTTCTACTTTACTGTTTCCAGTGTTTTCAACAGTTATTGTAAAAGTGATTATTTCACCCACGCCAGGGTTGGAGACGCTAGTAGCTGATTTTACAATATTTAAATCATTTTGAGATGTAATGTAAACTTTGGTTTTATCCCCTGAGGTATCTCCATCAAGATCATTTCCGTCATCACTAAGTTCAACAGATATTGATTTTGTTGTAGCTCCATCAAGGTAATCCCCTGTAACAGTTATTTGATTTTCAATAAATCTCACTGATAAGCTACCCTCTATAATTTCATCTGAGAGTGTGTAATCATCTGATGTTATTGTATGAGTTGCTGAGAAAGTTAAAATCTCACCTACTAATAATGTATATTTTGTTGCGTCGTTTGGATCAATAATTTCTGTAGAGGTTCGATTTATGTTTGATGATACAAAAGACATTGTAGGTGATGTCAACGGGTCACCTCCAGAGTAATTCATAGCATCAGTAATATCCATATTAAATACACTAACGTTTCCAGTATTTTCTATGGTAATGGTATATTCAATCGTATCTCCCGGATCAGGGCTTCCCACAACCCCTGATGTTGTATTATCTACATATCTTCCGATTTTTGTTGCCTCTACAGCACCGTCAATTTCAAATGAATAATCTGTGCGATCACCAAGAACTCCACCAGGCTTATCACTAAATTGTTCCACATCTCTAACAAAGTTTCCTAGGCTTTTAGCTGAAACTTTTGCACTGTTATAAAGAGTTGCTATACTTTGGTCAAAAACGGATTGTTGAATAGTATATTCAACTGTGAATACTTTTTCCTCTCCAACAGCTAAACTTATTGGGGTTGAATATGAGTGTGAAACTGAAGGTTCGGCAATAATATTAGATGCATCTGAATCAGACTCATGATCATATATTGTATCCTCAACAAGTAGATCACTTAATGATACTTGCCCATTATTGGTAACAGTTATTGTATAGACAAGTTTATCCCCAACACCAATTTCACCATCGCTATCGATATCTTGGGGGACCACAGTTTTGAAAACACTCATTGACCTAACAGCTGATAAAGTAGTTACTGTAAAATTATCCTGATCTAAATCTGCATCATAATCTGTATCGTCTGGATCCTCAGAAAGATCAGTAACAATTATACCGCCTTCTCCCCCGCTTCCTGTGGGACTTGTTCCTGAAACTGTAATCTGATTTTGTACTTCCCCTGAGCTTGCTGCCAGTTCGGAAATTGTATACGAAACTTCGAAAATCGCTCTATTTCCAGGGGCTAAAGTTCCAGCTGTTGCTGTGTTTTGATCTTGTGAACCAACTAAAGTAATGTCTGAAAGATCATTAACAAGAGAGTTTCCATATCCATCATTAAAGTTTTCAGTAAACTCCCACTCAATTGGAACTCCATTGGCATCTTTTGATTTTGATATATCTAAAGTTACATTTCCTGTGTTTTCTACTTCAATAGTATATAAAATTTGATCCCCTATACTATTACCCCCTGTTGGCAAGCTTGCATTTTTCTTGACTCTAATTGAAGGGTCTTGAACAGTTTCAGATTCAACACATAAATCAGATAAAGTGTTTTCAGAAATAACCACACTTGTATCGTTTGCATTGGAAGCTTGCACTTCCCCTAGACAGTTTTTAACTCCACCACCATCGATTGATTCTTGATCAACAATAATGTAAGCGGTATATGTTGCTGTTTCACCAACTAATAAAACTCCTTGTTCAGAGCCCTGATCGCTTATTACATGGACAGGAAGTCTAGGAGTAGAGTTTTGTATGTTTAATATTGTAAGTCTATCCGTGGAGCCGTATAAACTCGTAATCTCGTCATCAAACATTGTAATGTTTGTAAGATCTGCAGATCCATCATTGTAAACCTCAACAGTCCAACTCCATATTTCTCCAACTACTGGCTCACCTTGATACCAATTTGGATCCTCATCTCCATTTGGAAAAGGTGGGTACAAACGTTGTGAAGGAACATCAGGGACTTTTGATACTGCCATTGAAGTGATTTCATCGCCAATGGTGGTCACGTTCGGATCTCTAGTTGTATCTCCATGAGTATTTCCATCTGAATCATCTCCATTGTCACTATAATCCAGCTCATTATCTGTTTGCCCTCCCGAACTTCCGACTGCTTCTATATATAACTGAACTGTTCCAGCTGTTGCAGCAGAATCAAAAGTATATGTCGCGGTGTACTCAGCAGTTTCACCAACACTTAAAATCCCTTCAGCTGATCCCCCTGTGTCTACAAAAGTTAGTGTTGCACCATTTTCTGTATAGGATGATTCCCCAATGTCTTGGAAATAGCTTGTTAATGTTAAACCAGAAATTGGGCTCGTTGAAATATTCTCAACTTCAATTGTATATTCAATAGTGTCTCCTGCATTAACAGTCTCGGAACTATCATTATCTAGCGTGTTGCTATGTGAGGTAACTTCAATAGATGCAGGAAAACTAAAAGCTGCCCCCATTTCAGAATGGTTGTCGCAATAATAATAAAGCTCTGTAAGGGATGCATCTACTGTAATTTCGGTGTAAGATCCTGAAGATCCTTCAGTCCCTTCTACAATCACTCCTGTTTCGTATTTGCTACCACCATTATGAGTACCATCCGAGGTTGTACTAAAAAAGAATGGATGAAAGAACATACTTGAGTCCGAAGTATCAAACCTGTATGTTTTACCGTATTCAAGCCTCAGTTCTGCTTTCTCAATGCCATCGATATAGTATTTACCACCAGAAGCAGTAACTGCAAAAGTCTGGTCTTGTGAGAATAAAGTAAATGAGAAAAGAAAGAAAAATGTGACTGAAATTAGGAAATGTAAAAGGGTCGCTATCCCTGTAGTCAATACCGAGTAATGCGGTTTTAACAATTTTAATAATGTAACCTTCTGTGTAGAATCTATTTGATTTCTCAAATTGCTTTTCTGGTTCAATTACTATACATGTAAAGTTATGTATGTAAGAAACAATATTTTCTCTATGTAGTATTTAGGTTATTAACAATGTTATTAAAAAACAATAGAATAACTAAGCTAGAAAATTGTTAATAACGCAAAAACCTCGTTTTTATATCTATAAAATCCCAAATCAAAAGCTCCTTATTGAGATAATATATATTAATAATGATTTATCTGAAGATCAATAAATTTTATCCTTAAAGTAAAATATTGGAAGTGTCATATATCATTCGTTATCTATTAAATCTAATAAATTATGTCATTTTCATATCCTGAAATGAGAAATGAAAAATAAATCAGCATAATGCAATAACTCAGTGGTAATTTGGATGTAGATAATTCTTTTCACTGTGCAAAGCCACTTTGAAAGAAGTAAAAAATCGCAAACTACCACAACTTAAATGCAAAAAAAACACCCCGAAGGGTGTTTTGATTTTGGAGTGTTGTAAAGAATTCTTATTCAGCAGCAGCCTCCTCCTCACGAGCTGGTGGAGTAGCAGCATACACAAAAAATCGCTCGACTTTACCATCTTTGATTTCGCCATCGATCATTTGTAAAGTCACTTTCTCTTCCCCCTCAATGGTTTCTGTAACCGTGTGACCTGCAATAATCCAGTCTGCGCCACTAGGTACGGACTTGTAAGGCATGGCCCAATAAGCTTCCCATTTGGGATTAGCCGCATCAAACCAACCCTCAAGCAGGGCAGCTTGTTCTTCTTTGGTGCGAAGTTGAGTTCCGTCAGGTCCCAATACATAAATTGAATCTGCACTCATTGACTTGATCGCCTCAATGTCTCCATTGTTGTGTGCCTCCAAATACTTGTTCCAAATCTCTGTAATCTCATCTGAGCCCGCGATAAAAGTTTCTCCAGGAAGTGGCGTAAAGAATCCCACACCGTTTACTTCTGATTCTTCTGCAGGCATAACGCAACTTACAAAAGCAAGAGAAATCGCAAATAAAAATAGTTTTTTCATTATTTTCTTGATTAATTATTAAGATTTAAATATAAACATAAATTTTGAGCTTTTTTTGCTTTATAATCTTAAGAAATGATTAAGAATAGAACTTGATTTTATAAGATTAAACTTCAGACTCACAGAGTGCTATGCGACCAACAAACCTACATTCCATTTCTATTAATTTTATTGGTTTTCTTTTTGTAGGGGTGGCATTAAATACGAATCTCTTCTCTCTAGCTTTGATTGAGGTCCCCCCCCGCAAAGGGTTGGTTTTTTAAGCAACATTGATAAGAAAAAACGATATCGAAAAAACAAATAAATCCGAGCCAGACCTCATATTAGAAAAGTTTATTTTATCTTTAAAATCCATATCTACAAAACTCAACCCATGAAAATCATATCACTGTTCATAATTTTTCTAGGTGCCACAAAGCTCGTGTTTACCCAAACCATCGTTTTTGGCTCGTGCCACAAGGTTAATGACCCCAACAGCGATCTCATTCTGACGAGTATCGCCAATCAAAGCCCAGATGCTTTTATTTGGCTTGGTGATGTGGTCTATGGAAAAGATGGGGACCCCGAACATCTAAGTAAACGATTTGACCAACTCAAATCAAAATCCAGCTATCAGAACCTCCTACAGTCCACTACCGTTTATGGTACTTGGGACGACCACGATTATGGCCTGAACAATGCCGGACGTGACTATCAACACAAAGATCGCAGTCGAGCCGATTTATTCGACTTTTTGAATGTTCCTAAAGACAACCCCGCTTATAAGCGAAATGGTGCCTACCAGTCCTATGATCTCAGTCCAAAAGTTAAACTTATCCTTCTCGACAACCGATATTTCAAGTCAGAATATGCCCCCAAATCCTACAATGATCCTTATTCCCCAGACTACGAAGGAACCATCCTCGGAGAGCAACAATGGAACTGGCTGGAAAACCTCCTCAAAAGCTCTGCCGCCGAAGTTCATCTTATCGCTTCGGGCATACAGGTTTTATCACCAAACCATCGCTTTGAAAAATGGCAGAATTATCCCGAGGAGTACAAGCGTTTGATCGAATTGCTGCAAACCTATGCCATCAAAAATCCAATCGTACTTTCTGGTGATCGCCATATGTCAGAACTCTCCCAAAAAGACATTGGTTATACCGTCTTATACGACGCCACCGCCAGCGGCATGACAGAAGCCTTGACAAATAATCTATCCGAAAGTAATCCCTACCGAATCGGACAAGCCATCGGGGTCAATAATTACGGAATGATTGCGTTGGATTGGGAAAATCGAAGTCTGGAATTTTCATTCCATGATGTCCATGGGAAAACCTTGTTTGCCTACGGTGTAAACTTAAAGAACTAGTCCAGCCAAGTAACCTCTCCCGAGTCGAGCTGGTAAACTCCACCGACCACATCAATTGTTCCTCCCCTTTGGAGATCTTTTAATATGCTGCTTTTCTCCAAAATTCGACCCATCGTTAGACGAACATTCTCTGCTATGGTTGCGTTCACGAAGTCCGCATCTTTACTTGTTGGAGTGCTTTGCGTAGCCGCTTGCACCTTGTCCACTGCGGGCTGAATTGACGCCAATAAGTCGGTAATATGCCCCAGTTCAACTCCGTCGCAAGCTGCCTTGATAGCCCCGCAACCCGCATGACCCAACACCACGATAAGCTTACTACCTGCTACGGCACAGGCATATTCCATACTACCCAAAATGTCTGGGTTTTCAAAATTACCCGCCACCCGAGCCACAAAAATATCTCCGATATACTGATCAAAAATCATCTCAACAGGAACGCGAGAATCGATACACGACAACACAACCGCCTGTGGATGTTGTCCATCAACGGTTTCGCTACGAAGAGCAGAAGCATCCATTTGATTGGGGGTTCCATTGACATAGCGTAAATTACCTGCTTGCAATTGTTCAAAAACTGCTTGTGGGCTACGAGCTTGTTGTTCGGCAGATGTGAGTGCAGTTTTGCGGTTCTTCATTGTGTGGTTTTACAGTACATTAATAAACAAGTCGGAAAACGATAAGAAAGCGTATTACATGAAATTAAAACTTGAGGTACTTTGGCAAAGTAACGGATTTTTACATCTCGTTCAAATCCTTTTTTTAATCCTCTAAAACTTTTTACAACTTTGAGGGTCTAATTGATTAAATCTGCCACACTGAGAGATGTAGAAAAACATATCACCAATTGTCTTCGTCAAAATGACATCCATACAGGGTTACGGCTAATTGTAGACCATTTCCACGAACCCCTGTATTGGGCCATTCGAAAATGGGTGTTGGTACACGAAGACGCCGACGACGTCCTTCAACTCACCTATGTGCGAATCTACAAAGGGCTTGGCAAGTTTGCTTTTAAAAGTACAGTGAAAACTTGGTGTTATCGCATCGCCTACAACGAGGCCATGCGCTTTTTGGAATCCAACAAAAAACGAGTTCGTCTCAAAGAAGAGATCATCGCATATCGATTGGAAAATCTGTATGCTGACCCCTATTTTGACGCCGAAGCAGCCGATACGTCTCTACAACAGATTATCGCTGAACTCGATGACAATCAACGAGAAGTGTTCTGTATGAAATATTATGACGAACTCATGTTTTCCGAAATTGCTGAAATCACCAATCGAAATGAAAATTCGGTCAAAACCCTTTACTACAAAGCAAAAGAAATCCTGTCCAACCAAATTGTTCTATCATGAGTCAAAAAACAAATTCCCATAAAAAACTGGGCTTTTCCGTACCAGAAAACTATTTTTCAACTTCTAAAACGCAAATCTTCGATGTAATCCGGAATGAGAAAAGTACCGCTCCTTCTGTACTGCATTTCAAACCCTGGCTATTACAATTGGCAGCCGTGTTTGTTCTCGCATTGGCAACCACTTGGTTTTTGCGCCAAAGCAATGAGAAATTCAACAGCTTTGATGCCCTCCTACTCGACTCACTCGTCATTGAAGACGATGATTATCCAGATTGGTATGAAGAAAATTACGTATTAAATGACATCGACTAAAACTTTTTGACCAAACAACGGTCTAAATGGTAGAATCAAAACTTAAAATAATATGAAATCCTTACAACCCCTATTCCTTGTCATCGCATTTGTGTGTAATGGGATGATCTTTGCACAGGATATCGATGATGTCCAACAAGCACACAGAAACGGAAATAATGGCATGGAAAAAATTCTGACGCCTGACCAGCTTGCCTTGTTGCAAGAACAAAACGAATTGGTCAGAAACCAACGCGAGGCCTTTAAAAACTCCTTGTCAGACGATCAGTTGGCCATTCTTGACAACGAAGACCTCAATCGAAAAGAAAGACGCGAAGCCCTTAGCGCTACCTTCACACAAGACCAGCTCGATCTGTTGGAAACCCATAAAGCCAATGTCCAAGCCCTCAAAGATTCTTTCCGAGAGTCGCTGTCCGATGAACAAAAGCAAAAACTCAGAAAACGCAGACAACGATTGAAAGAGAAAAAGCAGCAGCTCAATCAAAAAAAGAAGCAAATCAAGAAGAGAATTAAGAAAAAGAAAAACATGAAAAATTAATTCCTTTTTTCTCCAATGATAAAAGCGCCCAACTCAAGGGTGCTTTTTTTATCTTTACCTATGCGCCTTTTTTACTTTATTATTTTGCTTGTTTGTTGGTCTTCGCTATCTCATGCACAAAACCAAGAATCTAAAGAACTGTCAGGCATCGACGAACTCCTCGACGAACTTTTTGTTGTCGATACCCTTGCTGTTCTACAGGCCTATGATGATCTCAAAGGCGGGTTTTTATACGCCTCTATCAGCTTTGACGAACAGGCCTATTTTTCTGGCCGGGACTTTGATGTTGACCAGTTTGGGCTTGCTCCGAGTTTGACCTATCTCAGCAGTGGTGGGACATATCTGTTTGCCGGTGGGTCTTTTTATAGTGAGCTCGATCCAGTATGGGATTTGTTTGCCCTAGGAGCTGGACAATTTTGGTCAATCGGAACAGAAAAACAATGGTCGATTAGTGCGAGCTATACCTATTCTTTTCTCGGCGAAGACAGTGGGGGACTCAACACCCATCGATTGTCGTCGAGTGTGAGTTATAAGCTCAACCCCCTACAGTTCAATGTAGCAGGGGGTTATCTCTTTGGCGCCGACCCAAGCTACTACCTGACCTCCTCGGTTACCTATGAAACGACACTCGCTCAAATCGGCGATTTTGAACTTATTTTTGAACCCAATTTGTATTTGCTATTTAGCCAGCAAAACATCATCGAACAAGTATCCTTTTTTCGATTTACAGAATCAACCGTATTTGATCGTATCAATAGCCAACTCGAGCTGCCATTTATCCTTGACAACAATACCTTAGATATTACCTTAAGCTATACCTGCAACTTCCCAAACAATCTTTTTGAAGATGAAGATCTCTCCTCTTCTGGCTATGTGTCCATCAGTTTGGGCTGGTTGATTCCCCTATAAGTCCGCATTACATTTACTGGTTTATGTATCTTCGTTTGATAAATACTCGCCATGGGCCACACAAATATCGACGAACTCCTTGTCAAAATCCCTGGTAGCCTTACCTACCTAGAGGCACAAAGCCGTTTTTCACACATTTGGAAAACCGACGAACCCCTGCAATGTAAAGGTGTTTGCTTTCCCAAGACCACCCAGGACGTTTCCACCATAATGAAATGGTGCAACAAAAACCAACAAAAAGTCTTGGTACATGGCGGACTCACAAACCTTGTTGGGGGCACACAAACCAAAGCAGACCAGCTCGTGATTTCCCTTGAAAAAATGAATGGAATAGACCCCGTTGATCCCCAAAACCGAACTGTTACTGCAGAGGCAGGTGCTATACTGGAAAACGTCCTTGAAGCTGCTGAAAATCAAGACCTTTTTCTCCCCCTGAGCTTTGGAGCAAGGGGCTCTGCGCAAGTCGGTGGAATCATTTCCACAAACGCTGGTGGACTTCGTGTTTTTCGATATGGTATGACTCGAAGCTGGGTCTTGGGACTCGAAGTTGTACTCCCCGACGGAACCATCATCGAAAATCTCAAAACCCTACGCAAAGACAATTCAGGTATTGATCTCAAACAACTTTTTATCGGAGCCGAAGGAATCCTTGGCATTGTGACCAAAGCCGTGTTTCGACTTATCGAAAAACCACAGACCCGACACTCCGCCATATTCACCATTAACGACTTTAGTAAACTACTACAAACCCTTCGCTATTTTGACCAAACTCTCGGTGCACGACTCACGGGCTTTGAACTCCTATGGAAAAATACCTTCCTTACTATGACTGCAGTAGACACCCCCTACCAATCGCCGTTGCAAACGGTTGAAAACTATGTCGTTTTTGTCGAGGTCCTCGGCAAAGACAGCAGCCGAGACGTGCAAGACCTTCAAGATGCTTGTGCACATGGCTTTGATCAAAAATGGATTTCCGATGCGAGCTTTTTTGATACCGCACCTGCACAAGAGGAATGTTGGAAAATCAGAGAAGATGTGGCCGCACTCGAAGCCCATGCCCCACACAACCAACACTTTGATATCAGTATTCCCATCGACCAAATCGGAACCATTGTCAATCAAATCATCCAAAAACTCCAATCCCTAAATGGGGTTTTAGGTGTTTATCCCTTTGGACATGTCGCAGACGGCAATATGCATCTCATCGTGGGAAAACAAAACGATGGTCATGAACTCAGCAAACAAATCAACGAAATCGTCTATCAACCCCTTGCAGCGGTTAAGGGTTCCATTTCTGCAGAACACGGAATCGGACTCGATAAAAAACCCTATCTCCATCTATCACGTGCACAGGACGAAATCCACATTATGAAAGGACTCAAGCAGCTCTTTGACCCCAAAAATATCCTAAATACTGGTCGAATTGTTGACAATATAACCAAAAACGGTATACAATTAACTAACAACCGTTAACCAATAACGATTAACTGTTAACTATCAACACTTCCCATACGGAATCAGTTTGTTTGAGGTTGTTCCCGTTTGGTCACCAGATACACCCCGACTAACACAAACCCGACGGCGAGCCATTTGGTGGCATTCATTTGATCGGCACCCACAGCAAGGGCAAATAAAATCCCGATAATGGGCTGAACATAGGTAAAGACCGAGAGGGTAGTAGCCCGTAAATGCCGTATGGCATACATCATCAATAAATAAGTCATAAAGGTTGTGCCGAGAACCACAAAGCCAATGCGCCACCAAATCGACAAGGGAATCTGTTGCCAGTCCACCGCCAAAAACTCGGGCAAGGCCAAGGGGCTGCTGATTACCAGTCCAATCAAAAAGAGCCATTTAAGCAAATGAATGGTATTGTATTTTTCACTTAAGGGTTTGACAAAAATCATATACAAGCCATAGGCGCTGGCATTGACCACAAATAAAAAGTTGCCCAAGGCGATACTAGGTGCATTAGGGGGAGCGTGTTGATTAAATAAAATCAGGGACAACGCACCTAAAAACCCGAGGAGAACACCAATCACGCGATAACGTGTCATTTGTTCTTTGAGCAGTAGGGCAGAAAACAAAAACACCATGATGGGAGTGGTGGTAATAATCACCGTACTATTAATGGGGGTGGAATATTCAAGTCCTTTAAAAAAGGCGAGCATATTGATGGCCATGCCCAAGAAAGCAGCGCGAAAAAAATGCCTGAAATCCGCACGGGCAATGGGCTGTTTGGGCAAAAACAAACTCACTGCCCAAAAAAGTACTGTTCCACCAATTAGCCGAATCATGATAAAGCCAAATCCCTGTACATGGGTGGGCATGACATCTTTAGCAATGGTGTGGTTGAGAGCATAAATGGTGGTGCCACCCAAAGCGGCCAATATGGCGAGGAATCGCTTATCCATGAATGGCCAGTTGCATGGCAGCAACCGTTTTTTTGGCATTACCCAAATAAAAGTTGTTTTCCCAGTGAAGAATTGGGCGTTTTAGACAACTGTATTCAGTTTCTAAAAGCTGTTTGTAGCCATTTTCGTCTAGAGTTTTCCCCGCTTTGTTAATGGCTTGTAGCACCCGAGAGCGTTTGTTGATGAGTTGCTCATAAGAATGGGTCACGGCATAAAGGGCCTCGAGTTGTGCCTGACTAATGGGGTCGTGTTTGACATCCTGCAATTTGGTGCCTTCGGGCAGGTTGAGATCCTTCAGAATGCGCATACAAGTGTTGCAAGTCGATAAGTAGATGTAGGTGTTCATTGTGCTTTTATTTCTAACTCAAAGATGATGAATTTTTTGTGAAAAGTGGGTGTGGTTGCGCAAACATCAATACATTTGTTGCCAAATCATATTGAGATGGGAAAAGACAACCTCCAGTTCAATTCAAAAACCATTCATGGCGGACAACAGCCCGACAAGGGCTATGGCGCTGTGATGCCCCCGGTTTATCTGACCTCCACTTATGCCCAAAGCACGCCTGGAGGGCATCAGGGCTATGAATACAGTCGAACACACAATCCCACTCGTACGGCACTCGAAGCTGCTTTGGCAAGTATCGAAGATGGCGCGCATGGATTCTGTTTTGGCTCGGGCATGGCCGCCATCGATGCGGTCGTCAAGCTCCTCTCTCCTGGAGACGAGGTGATTTCGACCAATGACCTCTATGGCGGAAGTTACCGGATATTTACCAAGATTTTTGAAGACTTTGGGATAGCGTTTCATTTTGTCGATATGCAAGATCCCGCCAATGTGGCTGCAAAAATCAATGCAAAAACCAAGCTGATCTGGGTCGAAACCCCCACCAATCCGATGATGAATGTAGTGGATATAGAAGCCATACACAAGCTGGTGGCAGACAAAGATATTTTACTTGCCGTTGATAATACCTTTGCTTCGCCTTATCTGCAACAACCCCTCACAATGGGTGCTGATATTGTGATGCACTCCGCAACCAAATACCTTGGGGGACACTCCGATGTGATTTTAGGTGCCTTGGTGGTACGCGATGCCGCATTGGCAGAGCGTTTGTCGTTTATCCAAAACGCCAGCGGTGCGGTTTGTGGTCCTCTAGATGCCTTTTTAGTGTTACGAGGAATCAAGACCTTGCATGTCCGTATGCAACGTCATTGTGAAAACGGTGAAAAAATCGCCCATTTTCTAGCCGACCATCCCAAGGTCGCCAAGGTGTATTGGCCTGGCTTTCCGACTCATCCCAATCACGAGGTGGCCAAACGACAAATGAATGGATTTGGAGGTATGATTTCGTTTGTACTTGCAGATGATTCTATAGAAAAAGCCACCCAAATGGTAGAGCAACTTCAACTCTTTACCCTAGCCGAATCGCTCGGAGGCGTGGAGAGTTTGGCTGGACACCCTGCGAGCATGACCCACGCATCGATTCCCAAAGTAGAACGGGAAAAGTCAGGTGTGGTCGATGGCTTGATTCGCTTGAGTGTGGGCATCGAGGACAGCGATGATTTGATCGAAGACCTCAAACAAGCAATTGGCTAGCTGATTGAAATTAATCCGTATTTTTATAAGATAAATCTTAACCATGAAACAAATCATTGAGCAGTTTATCGCTGATGTCGAAAAACGAAATCTGCATGAGCCAGAGTTCATGCAAGCGGTTCGTGAGGTCGCCGAAAGTGTGATACCCTATATCGTTCAGCATGACATCTATCACGGTAAAAACATCTTAATGCGGATGGCCGAACCCGAGCGAGTCGTAAGCTTTCGCGTACCGTGGATTGATGATACCGGAGAAATTCGGGTCAACCGTGGTTTTCGGATCGAAATGAACTCTGCCATTGGCCCTTACAAGGGTGGATTGCGGTTTCACGAATCCGTCAACCTGAGTATTCTCAAGTTTTTGGCATTCGAACAGGTGTTTAAAAATGCACTTACTACTTTGCCCATGGGTGGTGGTAAAGGGGGTGCTGACTTTGATCCCAAAGGCAAATCAGATGGCGAAGTGATGCGTTTTTGCCAGAGTTTTATGACCGAGCTGTTTCGGCACATCGGCCCCAATCGTGATATTCCTGCTGGGGATATTGGGGTGGGTGGACGAGAAATTGGCTATATGTTTGGCCAATACAAGCGATTGAAAAACGAATTTACCGGTGTCCTAACTGGAAAAGGGATCAGTTGGGGTGGTTCGATGATCCGCCCTGAAGCCACGGGATACGGCGCCGTTTATTTTGCTGAAAATATGCTTTCTACCAAATCCGATAGTCTGCAAGGAAAAAGCGTAGTGATTTCTGGTTCGGGGAATGTAGCTCAATACGCTGCCGAAAAATGTATTCAGTTGGGTGCTAAGGTACTCACGCTTTCCGATTCATCGGGTTATGTGATGGATCCCGACGGGATTGATGCCGATAAATTGAAGTTTGTGATGGATCTAAAAAACAACAAACGCGAACGAATCAGCAAATATGTCGATACCTATGGACATGCAAGCTTCCACGCAGGGGAGCGGCCGTGGGCGGTACCTTGCGATGTGGCTTTACCTTGCGCTACGCAAAACGAGCTCCATGAAAACGATGCCAAACAGCTCGCTAACAATGGCTGTATTTGTGTGAGTGAGGGCGCTAATATGCCTTCCATTCCTCAAGCGATTCAGGTATTCCACGCCAACAAGATGCTCTATGCCCCTGGCAAAGCTTCGAATGCAGGTGGCGTAGCGGTTTCTGGTTTGGAAATGGCGCAAAACTCTCTGCGCTACAGTTGGACTCGAGATGAAGTAGATGAACGTTTGCAGGCGATTATGTCTGATATACACAAAAGCTGTATGGCCTATGGCCAAAATGGCGATCATGTCAACTATGAAAAAGGGGCCAATATCGCTGGCTTTGTCAAAGTTGCCGATGCAATGCTTGCGCAAGGAGTGGTCTAGGTATACGTTTTGAAGAAGATTTCCGTTTGCTATCATATGAAAGCCCTACAAATTTTATTTTTGTTCTGTACCGCTGTCCTATACGGGCAGTATGCCGGATGGTCTTCCTTCTATTCTTTTGATCAAATAACAGCTGTGCATTATGGTGATAATGGGCAGATTTATGGCGTTGCGCAAAATAGTTTGTTTTCCTATGACTCCACTACCAATGAAGTGGTTCCGATTACAACGGTCAATGGCTTACTCGGCGATGAAATCGATGCACTTCAGGTAACCGACGATTTTATGATCGTAGGCTATAGCAATGGCATTTTGGGAATCCACACCCTAATGGATGGATCTGTGATTCTCGATAATTCGATTCAGAGAAACTTATCAATTGAAGCCAAAGACAAAACCATCTATTCTTTTTTGGTCGATGACCAAACGCTATATCTGTCTGCAGGCTATGGCATCTCCATGTATGACTTGTCGACCAATCGCTTTATCGATTCTTATTTTTTTGGGACTAATAACAGCGCAATTCAAGTCAATCAAACGACACTGGCAGGAGAGTTTCTGTATGCCGCCACGGAGGAGGGGTTATACAAAGCAAACTCAGGTGATCCGAATCTCGTTTTGGAAAGCGCTTGGAATAAGATTGCTGATGGACAGTGGAAATCCGTCGGCCTGGTCAACAACGTCATTTTGGGTGTGGTTCAGTCCGGATCACAAGTGATTTGTTATGGACTAACTGATGACGTTGTCACAGAATATCATCGGGATAATGGAATGCTTTTAGGGGTTGAGGTGACCGAATCAGAGCTCGTCCTCAGTTTTTCCAACACCATTCTCGCTTTCGACGATTCGCTATCGATTCGCTCCCTTGCCTCTGCATCTGGATCATTGAATGGGCAACGCTTCACATCGGCCACTACGCTTGGTAATGAGCTGTTTGTAGGGACTTCGGGTGGTGGCTTGTTGTTGCACAATCCGTCCGAAACACGGGTCGTTAGCCCGAATGGCCCCTTGATGAACAACATTTTTGAAATCTCTGTTCTACCAAACGAAGAACTCTGGATTGCCCATGGGGCCTTTAGCCGATATTACAATCCATATCCACTTAATGCCTATGGTGTGAGTCACCGAATGGGAGGGAATTGGCAAAATCTTCCCTACAGTTCACTACTCGGAGCAAGAAACATAGTGAGTGTGGTGCCAAACCCCACCAATCCAAGTCAAGTATTTGCTTGCGCCATGCATCACGGTTTGTTGGAAATCAATGATGGTTTGGTCACCAATTTGTGGAACCAAACCAATAGTGGATTGGAGTCTTTAGACCCGATTGAACTCAACGAAAACCCAAACTACCGCAGTGTGCGTATTCGGGATGTGGCCTTTGACAGTGAAGGTTCAATGTGGTCGATTACCTCTTTTGTGGGCAAGGGGCTAAAAAAACGAACCGTCAACGGCGATTGGGAAAGTATTGATCTTTCTGGTTTGATACCGGTCAATCAAGCCAGTGGATACTCCAAGTTGGTGATTTCTCCCAATGATGAAGTCTATTTCGGAAGTGCCCTTTTTGGCCTGATTGGCTATGCAGAGATCAACGGTACTCCGGTATTGCGGTCGATTGATGTGGCAGACAATTTGCCGACTGTAGATGTAAGAAGTGTCGCCCTTGACTTTGATGACAACCTGTGGATCGGCACAACAGAGGGTTTGCGGGTTCTCTACAATGCGAGTCGGTTGTTTACCCAATCGGACATTTCTGCAAGCACCCTGATCCTCGATGAAGGTGGAAACGTTGGGGAACTCCTCGCCAACCAGTTTATCAACGCAATTGAGGTGGATGGAAACAACCAAAAATGGGTAGCGACAGATGGGGCTGGCATATTTCTCTTTGCAGAAGACGGAAAAAGAACCCTGCAGCATTTTACCAAAGACAACAGTCCATTACCGACAAACTCCATTCGCAGTTTGGCCTATGAACCCCAGTCTGGGAAAATCTATATGGGAACGCCAAATGGGCTTGTTGCGTTTCAAGGAAATGCTTACGCACCCTCAGAAAACCTAAAAGAAGTCGAAGTCTACCCAAACCCGATTCGTCCCAACTATACGGGCTTGTTAACTGTTCGTGGACTCCAAAGCGATTGTGTGGTGAAAATCACAGATATCGTAGGTAATACGGTTTTTGAAACTACAACTACTGGCGGAAGTATACAATGGGATTTACGTTCGTTTTCGGGTGAGCGCGTGCGTTCGGGAGTATATCTTATTTTTGTGACCACCAATGACGGCCTAGAAAGTGCCGTTGAGAAAGTAATGATTATCAATTGATGCTTGTCACAACCGAAGCGCTCGTTTTATCAAAAACCAACTATAGCGAAACCAGCCTAATTGTGCGCTGCTATACCCAGACTGATGGCATCAAATCCTATATTATTAAAGGGGGGAAACAGGGCCGAAACGGTAAAAAAAACATTGCCCTCTTTCAGCCACTCCATCAGCTCGAAATCACTGCCCACCACAAGAGCAGTTCTGGGCTTTCAATTCCAAAGTCAATCAAGCTGAGTAAGCCCTACCAAACAATTCCATATGCAATGGATAAAATTGCAGTAGTGCTGTTTTTGAGCGAGGTACTATCCTCTGCCCTGCGGGAAGAAGAAGCAAACACCTCGTTGTTTCAATATCTGACCAACAGTTTGTCTTGGTTTGATATGCAAGACAATCTGGCAAACTTTCACATCCTCTTTTTGCTATCACTTACCAAACATTTAGGGTTTTATCCAGATGTTCGTGACAAAGAGCAGCCCTACTTTGATATGGAAAATGGCTGCTTTACATCTAGAAAATCCTCCCATATCCAAGATGATATTACAACAATTTCTGTGTTTAAAGCATTTTTAGGCACAAATTTTGATACTGTGAGCGAGGTTTTGGTTTCAAGCAAAGAGCGTAAACAACTGCTCGAGCTACTGATGCAATACTATCAAATCCATTTACAAGGGTTTTCGAGGCCAAAATCATTGAATATATTACATGAAATTTATTCATAGCTTATTACTTCTTTTTTTTGGGCTTTGGTTCGTGGATCTCAGTGGGCAAAGTCTACGCATTATTGATGCAATCACAGGATATCCTGTCCAAGACGTCATTGCTTATGATACCCAAGCCAAGGTCAATACCACAAGTGATATTTATGGCCACATTGACTTGTCCGTTTTTTCACCTGAAGACCAAGTTCATTTCGAGCATATTGGCTATGAAAGCTTATTGTTTCGCATTTCAGAACTCCAATCGTCAACCCAACTGGCACTCTATCCAGACACCCAACGACTCGGAGAAATTGTGCTTTCCGTCAGCAGAACAAGAGATGAGAAAAAACGCGTCTCTAAACAGGTCGCCATCCTTTCCGATCGGGATATTGCATCTGTCGTTCCCAATACCAGTGCCGAATTGCTTCGAGAGGCTCCTGGGGTTCGAGTTCAGCAATCGCAAGGGGGTGGCGGAAGCCCAGTGATTCGTGGCTTTGAGGCCAATCGTATTTTACTTGTGGTAGATGGAGTACGCATGAACAATGCCATATATCGTTCGGGGCATCTACACAATGCCATTTCAATTGATCCATTTTCCCTTTCTCGTGCCGAAGTCATTTATGGCCCCTCATCAGTCGGGTACGGATCGGACGCCCTTGGCGGGGTGGTGCATTACTTCACCAAAGAACCCCGACCTGGCGATGCCCAGCCTTGGCGCTTTTTTATCGCCAATAACTATGACACCCGCCATGAACATACTATCAATCACATCGATATTACCCACAGTAAAGACAGCTGGGCAAGTTTGACCAGTATGAGCTATTCTTTTTTTGGCGATATTTATATGGGACGCAAACGCAATCATGGGTATACCGATTGGGGATTGGTGCCAGAATTTTCAAAAAACAACCGCGATTTTTATCAAGCCCAAGACAGTGCAAACCCCAACCCCAACCGCCAACGCAATACTGGCTATGACCAAGTCGATTTGATGCAAAAATTTGTTTTTCAACCAAATCCTGAAAACAAATGGGTTCTCAATCTCCAATACTCTAGTTCTTCAGATATCCCGCGTTTTGACAAATTGGTGGAACGCCGCGATGGTGAACTGCGATATGCCACCTGGTTTTATGGCCCCCAAAAACGCCTGCTGATTTCTCCGAAATATAGCTTTACAAGCGATAAAAAATGGCTAAGAGAAGGTGTGATTACCTTGGCCTATCAACAACTTGAAGAGTCGAGAGTACAACGCAAATTTGGCAGTTTACTTCGGGAAAATCAGATTGAAGATTTGGATGTGTTTAGTGCCAATGCGGACTTTAATGTGGCGCTCGATCAGTCCAAAAAACTCGCCTATGGATTTGAATTTACCCACAACGAACTCCAATCCATTGGTTTTAGCCAAAATCTGGTTGTTGAAGGCAACGATGTTGTTGATCTTGTAAATTATATGCTTATCCCTTCGCGATATCCAAGCAAAGGCGGCTTCTATACCACCATGGCCGCCTATATCGATTACAAATTGAATCTCGATCAAAAAAACACCATAAATGCAGGGGTTCGGATTA
>MDTD01086930.1_pt1 | contig 22697 bp, 22 predicted proteins | sample 811221 | NCBI WGS metagenome assembly MDTD01 (sample SAMN05326646, study PRJNA326480) | marine metagenome | isolation source: seawater | place: Pacific Ocean: South West | collected 2011 | reverse complement strand
CAAAGCCCGAGTGGTGGAATTGGTAGACACAAGGGACTTAAAATCCCTCGATAGAAATATCGTGCCGGTTCAAGTCCGGCCTCGGGTACCATTTAAAATATTTAATGAATATTGCAGTTGTAAGTGGGGGTTTTGATCCAATTCATTCAGGTCATATAAGATATCTGAACTCTGCATCAGAGCTAGGAGAAAAATTAATTGTTTGTCTAAATAGCGACAATTGGCTTAAAAATAAAAAGGGCAAATGTTTTCTCCCCTTTGATGAAAGAAAGATTATTCTAGAAAACATAAATTGTGTAGATGAGGTTATAGGTTTTCAAGATGATCCCAACGGAACATGTATTGATGGCCTCAAAAGAATTAAAGAAAAGTACTCAAACAGTAAAATTATATTTTGTAATGGTGGTGATAGAAATAAAGATAATATACCCGAGCTTGCCTTAAATGGGATACATTTTGAATTTGGAATTGGTGGAGATATTAAGAAAAATTCAAGTAGTCATATTTTAAAAAGTTGGTCACAAAATATTACTGAGAGGAGATGGGGTCTATATGACGTTTTATTTAGTAAAAGAAATATTAAAGTAAAAGAACTTTGTGTAAATGCAAGATCAGGCATGAGTTTTCAGAAACATAATTATCGAAACGAAATTTGGCTAGTTTATGAAGGCAAATGTGAAGTATTTTTTAGCAAATCATCTGAATTAGAAAAGGAAAATATTATCTTAAAAAAAAATGACTATTTTATTGTTTCCAAAGGTATGTGGCATCAAATAACAAATCCATATAATGAGGAATGTAAGATCATTGAAATACAATATGGAAATAAGGTTGAAGAAGAAGATATTAAAAGGTTGTTTTACTATAATCAGGAATCCTAAAGTAATACAATATATAAATTGGCTGGATGGCAGAGTGGTTATGCAGCGGCCTGCAAAGCCGTTTACGCCGGTTCGATTCCGGCTTCAGCCTCCAAACTAGGAAAGTTATTTTTATGAATATGATACCTTACGGAATACATGATATTGATGATGAGGATATTAAATCTGTAATTGATGTATTAAAAAGTGATTTTATTACTCAAGGCCCACTTACAAGAGTTTTTGAAGAAGAAATTGTAAATTATGTAGGATCAAAATATTGTGTTTCATTAAACAGTGCTACTAGCGCGCTTCATGCAGCTTGTGCTGGACTTGGATTAGGGGAGAATGATTATTTATGGACAAGTCCAATATCCTTTGTTGCTAGTGCGAACTGTGGAGTATATTGCGGCGCTAAAATTGACTTTATTGATATTAATTTAGATGACTATTCAATTTCAATTGACAAGTTAGAGGAAAAACTTAAACAAGCAAAAGTAAATAATAAATTACCTAAAATAATTATTCCAGTTCACTTAGGAGGTTATTGCTCAAACTTGATTGAACTAAAGAAACTGTCAAAAGAATATGATTTTAAAATTATTGAGGATGCATCTCATTGTGTCGGCGGATCATATAAAGATAATAAAATTGGTGCTTGTAAATACAGCGATGCGACTGTCTTCAGTTTCCATCCAGTTAAAATAATTACCACAGGTGAAGGTGGAGCAGTAACAACAAACAATAAAAACCTTTATGAATTTATAGATAAATTTAAAGGACATGGCCTAGTAAGGGGTCTTGAAAATTATGAAGAAAAAATTGATCAAGAGTGGTACTACGAACAGCAAAGTTTGGGCTATAACTATAGAATAACTGAAATTCAGCTTGCACTAGGATTATCTCAGTTGAAAAAACTTGATAGCTTCATCAAAAAAAGAAGAGATATTGCTAAGCATTATCTTTCAAAAATTAAAAACGAGGACATTATTCTTCCCAACTATGAGAACGAGTCATCTTCTTCATATCATTTATTTATAATCAGGAAATTGACCAATCGAAATAAGTTTTTTTCTTTTTTAAGAGAAAATAATATTTTTTGTCAATTACATTATATCCCTATTTATAGACATCCTTTTTATAAAAAAATGGGATATGATCCCAGTAATTTTCCAAATGCTGAGAGTTATTATGATCAGGCATTAAGCATCCCAATTCATCAAAAATTATCAGAATCGCAAATTAATTATATTGTAGAAGTTATTAATAATTATGATAAATAGTATTGCAATAATTCCTGCAAGAGGCGGAAGTAAAAGAATCCCGAAGAAAAACATAAAAAACTTTAATGAAAGGCCAATAATTGAATACGCTATTGAAACAGCTATTAAATCAAGTCTTTTCAAAAACATAATTGTCTCAAGCGACGACGCTTCAATACTAAAAATTGCTTCAAATTTTGACTCTCGTGTAATAACTCATGATAGAGATATCTCACTTTCAGATGATTCCACACCCACTGTCCCTGTAATTAGAGATGTTATTAATTTTTATGAAAAAGATATTGAATTTTCATATGTATGTTGTATTTATCCCTGCGTTCCTCTTTTACATCATGATATGCTAAAAAATGCGCATCGAAATCTTCTTAAGAAAATGAATCATTATGTTTTTCCAGTAATTGAATATGTTTCACCAATACAGAGGGCTTTAAAAATATCAGCTAACAATACTCTAGAACCTATTTTTCCGGAAAACCAAGCTAATCGTACACAAGATTTGGAAAAGGCTTATTACGATTCCGGACAATTTTATTTTGGCCATAAAGAATTATGGAAATCAGAGGTCCAGCTTCATTCTAAATCAATAGGTATTATTGCCAAGCCTTATGATTTTGTAGACATTGATAATCTTGAAGATTGGAAATTCGCTGAAAATCTATACAAAATCAAATATGAGAATAGCGTTTAGAGTTGACTCATCTGAAATAATTGGGTCAGGACATCTTTTAAGATCACTTTCACTTGCAAAAGAGTTTAAAAAAAATAATGTTGAGTCAATTTTTTTTTCTAAAAAATTATCTGGCAATTTAAATAAACTTATTTCAGATTCAAATTTCAAATTAAGAATTATTGATGCCCCAATTGATGAGTATAAAGTTGATCAACATGATCATCACACCTGGCTTGCCGGTTCTGAAGAAGAAGACGCAGACTTCTGCATAAAAGAATTTAAAAAAAATAATATTGACATGGTTGTCGTTGATCATTATGGAATTACTGAAAATTGGGAAAAAAAATTATCAAAGAATAATATCAAAATTTTTGTAATCGACGACTTCAATTATAGAAAACATTATTGCAATTATTTTCTTAATCAAAATTTGGGAGACTCTAAAATTGAAGGCTTATTAAAGAAAGAAACTAAAAAGTTTATAGGCCCAAAATACGCATTATTATCTGATGAATTTTATATTTTAAGATCAAATCAAAAAAAGAAATTTGATAAATTAAGGATTTTAATTAATTTTGGTGGAGTGGATAAAGAAAATCTAACATTTGAATTAATAAATTGTCTTCAGAATTCTCAACACATTGACAATGCAACTATTTGTATTGTTTTGGGTCCTGGCTACAGGCATGAAAATTCTATTATTGATTTAATGAACAATTCAAGTTTTCAATTCACTGTCAAAAGAAATCCAAAGAAATTTTCTAAGTTAATCTCTGAATCAAATCTTTTTATTGGTGGATGTGGGTCAACTTCATGGGAAAGATGTTGCCTATCAACCCCCTCTCTAGTTGTCTCTCAATCTTCAAATCAAGATAATATTTTTAAAGAATTAATAAAAAATAACATAGCTATTGGTATTGACCATCCTTTTAATGTAAATGATATTGATAAGAAAATTCAAAAAATAATAAAATCAGACTATGAGCTTTTAAAAATAATGTCACAAAATTCTTCGAAACAATGCGATGGTCTTGGCTGTAGTAGAATAGTTAAATTTATAATGGATGACAGTAATGAAAAAAGTTGATTTTTTATGCTCGGATGAAAATCATCCAGTAATGGCATATTTGATAAAGTGGAAAAATCAAAATTTAAACAATTATGAAATTTCAATTTTCAAATCTTCAAGTGATTTAAAAGGAGGTGATTTCCTTTTTTTAATTTCTTGCAATGAAATAATAAGAGAAAATATTACAAATTTGTATAAACATTCATTAGTTATTCATGCAAGCGACTTACCCCATGGTAGAGGATGGAGTCCACTATCATGGCAGATTTTAGAAGGAAAAGAAAAAATTAAACTGTCCTTAATCGAAGCAAATCAAAAAGTAGATACAGGTAGAATATGGCTTCAAAAAGATATGATATTTTCAAATGACATGATTTTTGAAGAAATAAACAAAACTCTTTTTGAATCTGAAATTTTCTTGATTAATCAAGCTCTCAAAAATTATCGTGATATTGAGCCGTATGAGCAAGATATGAAGAATGGTCTAAAAACTTATAAAAAAAGAAATCCAGAAGATTCTAAATTAGATATTAATAAGGATATTGAATCTCAGTTTAATTTATTGCGAATTGCAGACCCGAATAGATACCCAGCTTTTTTTATAATTCATGGAAGAAAATATAAGTTAAAATTAGAACAATATGAAGATGATTAAATTTCCAATAGGTAACGTAAGTAGAGAAAGTCATCCATTCATTGTTGCAGAACTCTCTGCAAATCATAATGGATCTATTAATACAGCATTAAAGCTAATAAAAGAGGCAAAAGAAAATGGAGCAGATGCAATTAAATTACAAACATATACCGCTGATACTCTCACTATAAATTCTGATAAAAATGATTTTAAAATAAGTTCTGGTCTTTGGGAGGGCAGAACTTTATATGATCTGTATGACCAAGCACATACTCCATGGGAATGGCATAAAGATCTTTTTGATTATGCAAATGAGCAAAAAATTGATATTTTTAGCTCTCCTTTTGATATAACTTCAGTTGATTTTCTTGAAGATTTGGAATGCCCAGTATATAAGATTGCATCTTTTGAAGCCCACGACACTGAGTTAGTTAAATATATAGCTAGTACAAAAAAACCAATAATAGCTTCAACTGGCATGCTTAATGAAAAAGAAACTTTTAATTTAGTTGATACTATTGAAAAATATGGTTGTGGTCAGTACATGATTCTTCATTGCGTTAGCTCTTATCCATGTGATCATAAAGATTATAATTTGAATTTAATAACTGATATGCAGAATAAGTTTTCATGCATGGTTGGACTTTCTGACCATACTCTAAATAATGTGACTGCAATATCAAGTATTTCTTTAGGCGCTACTTTAATCGAGAAGCACTTCACCCTTGATAGAGATGGCGGTGGCCCAGATGATTCATTTTCAATGCTCCCTAAAGATTTAGAAGAATTATCCACAAATACAAGAATTGCCTGGGAAAGTCTTGGAGTTGTAGATTATTCTCTTAAAGAAGGAGAAAAACCAAATATAAAATTTAGAAGATCATTATATTTTATGAATGATCTTAAAAAAGATTCATTAGTTACGAAAGATGATATTAGATCAATTAGGCCTGGTTATGGAATGGAGCCTTCTAAACTTAATGAAGTTATTGGAAAAAAGCTTAAAAGGGATATTGAAAGAGGCGATCCTGTTCTAGATTCTGATTTTAAATGACAAAAAAGAAAAAAGTTCTAATCTGTGGCTGTGGAAAAATTGCAGGTGGATATAATCAATATTCTGATACATCAAAATCTATATCTCATGCTCATGCTATAAATAATTCAAAAAAATTTGAGTTACATGGATGTATTGATGTTAATAAAAGCAATCTTAATAAGTACTCAAAATATTGGGATATAAAACATAAATATAATAATTTTTCTGATGTTAAAAAAGAGTACTATGATCTTATAGTTATTTCTTCTCCAGATAAATATCATCTTGAGCATTTGAATGAGGCTTTGAAATTAAATCCAAAAGCTATTTTTATTGAAAAACCAGTAGCAAGTTCAATTAAAGATATTTTTTTCTTGAAAAAAATCAAAAACAAAAACATATGTGTTAATTACTCAAGGTCATGGGATAAAAGATTAACCAACATTAGAAAAAAAATAATTGATTCACAATATGTAGATTGCGTAATGACAGGCAAAACAATGAACTCGGGATCTCATATGCTTAATCTAATGCAAAAAATATTTGGTCATATGTCAATATTAAGTGCCAAGAAATATAATGATATTGTTATGCTCAGCTTCAAATCAAAGAATACTTTAATAAACTTAACCATTTTTGAAAACAATAATAATTTTGATCTTTTTGAATTCACATCTTTTAATAAGCATGGCACCATTTCAATGTTAAATAACGGAATTAATTGGGGATTTAGAGATATTGAAAAAAATTTACACTTCAACAATCTAAGATATTTAAACAAAAAAACTACATTCAAAAAAGGCGCTTATTTGGATGTGCTCAACAATGCATATGAGAATATTAATGCTTTTATTGATAAAGGTGAGACACTAGAATGTACTTTGACTAATGCTATAGAAACTGAAGCTTTACTCATTAAATCTAAGGAAATGTTAAAAAAATGAAAGTTAACGAATTAGCTATTAATGGTGGTAAACCCATAATCGATAAAGAATTTAAGAGATATAATCCGCTTGGTAAGGAAGAAGTAATGGCGGTTAACAAAGTTATGGAATCAGGTGTTCTTTCTGATTTTTATGGAACTAAAGGTGATTTTTTTCTTGGAGGAAAAAATGTAAAGGAATTTGAGAAGAACATTTGTGATTTTTATGGTGTCAAATATGCTGTTACATTTAACTCATGGACTTCAGGATTGATAGCTGCTGTTGGAGCATTAGAATTATCACCAGGTGATGAAGTGATAGTGCCGACGTGGACAATGTGTGCCACTGCAACTGCTGTATTGCACTGGAATGCAATTCCCATTTTTGCTGATATAGAGAAAGAGTCTTTTAATATTGATCCAATATCGATTGAAAAAAATATATCAGAAAAAACTAAAGCTATAATTGCTGTAGATATATTTGGTCTTCCAGCAAATTTAAAAAAGATAAAGCAAATTTGCAATAAATTTAATCTAAAACTAATTAATGATTCTGCTCAATCTCCAATATCTAAAATTGATGGTAATTATGTGGGATCTGAATCTGATATAGGTGGCTTTAGTTTAAATTATCATAAACATTTTCATACTGGAGAAGGAGGAATATTAATTACAAACAATGAAAAACTATACAATAAGGCATGTTTAATAAGAAATCACGGTGAGGCATGTGTTGAAAGCGATGACAACCTTACAAATGTTCTGGGTTTCAATTTTCGGATGGGTGAGATTGAGGCAGCAATCGGAATTCAACAATTAAAAAAAATTAATAAACTTGTTGAAATCAAGATTAATCTCGCTGAGAGGTTAATCGAGGGACTTAAAAAATTTAATGGTATTGCAACACCAAAAACTCCAGATAATTATACTCATTCATATTATGTTTTACCTCTTATATTAGACGTTAAAACAATTGGTGTAGACAGAAAAACAATAACTGAAGCTCTCATTGCTGAGGGTGTTCCAGTAAGCTCAGGATATCAAAACATACATATGTTACCAATCTATCAAAATAAAATAGCTTTTGGTGATGCAGGTTTTCCATGGAATTACAAAGATACACGAAAAAATATTTCATATAAAAAAGGCATATGTCCAGTAGCTGAGGAGCTTCATGATGAAACCTTTTTCTTTATTCCAATATGTTCTTATGAGTTATTTGAAAATGATGTAGACAAAATACTAGAGGCCTTCGAAAAGGTTTGGCAAAATCTTAGAATATGAATAAAGTTTAATATGAATGTTGCGATTGTTGCTCATGACTCTGGAGCTGCCAACCTTATTCTTGGCTACATAAAAAATAACACTAAAAATAATTACTACTTTTGTTTAAAAGGCCCAGCAAAAAAAAATATTTGAAAAATCATATAAAAACTTTGTAAATCAAAATATTAGATTTTTATTAAATAATTGTGAAATACTAATCTCTGGCACGGGTTGGCAATCAGATTTTGAACACTTAGCAAGATGTTCATTTAAAACTAGAGGCAAGAAAATAATATCAGTCATTGATCATTGGGTTAATTACAAACAAAGATTTGAATATGAAAATCATGACGAATTTTTATCAAATGAATTGTGGGTATTTGATAAAACAGCTTTAAAAATTGCTAAAAAAACTTTTCCAGACACAAGGATAGTTGAGAAAAAAAATTTTTATGTTCTTGATGTTGTAAAAAAAATTAATCTACTTGGTGATCATCGTAAATCTAACTCTATATTGTATGTATTAGAGCCTATTAGAAATGGCTTCAAACAACAAAAGGGAGATGAATTTAAATGTATTGAGTATTTTTTTAAAAATATTTCAAAAATTAACATAGATTATAAAGAAATAATCTTTAGACTACACCCAAGTGAGCGTGATGATAAATATGATTCTTTTTTATCATTGTATGAAAATGATTTTAAAATCAAGATTGATAAAAAATCTTCTTTAGAAAAATTAATTTCAAAAAGCTCTGTTGTTGTTGGTTATGGCTCAATGGCAATGTATATTGCCGACCAAGCTGGTAAAAAAATCATTTCTTCAAGAATGCCATGCCATCCCCCATTAAATATACCTATTCAAAACTTACATGATATAAAAAAACTAGCTTTTTAATCTAAAAGACAAGATAATGAGCTAAATTTACACATTATCTGAATAAAATGACTGTTAACAAAAAAACTCTTAACTTCTGGAAAGATGAATATAAAGAGGAGTATATGAAAAAAAATGCCAGTTTTGACACTGTTAAAGGTATCGAAGCTTGGAAAAAGATGTTAAGAAAATCTGAAAACATCAAATCAATAATTGAATGCGGATGTAATATTGGAAGAAATATAGATTTCCTTCAACAGATTGATCCAAATTTTGATATATCTGCAATTGATGTTAACGAAACTGCGATTAATTTTGTAAAAAACCAATATAACATTTCGGATACTTTTGTAGGAAGGATAGAGGATTCAAATTTTGATAAAAATTATTTTGATCTTGTCTTTACAATGGGTGTTTTAATACACGTAGATCCTGAAGAGCTTTATGCTAATGCTGAGAAGATTGTTGGAATGTCTAAGAAATATGTTTTAGTTGGAGAATACTTCAACAGAACTCCAACCATGATTACTTATCAGGGCAAGGAAAATCTCTTATTCAAAAGAGATTTCGGTAGTTTTTTTCTTGAAAATTTTGAACTAGAAGTCATAGATTATGGATTTCTATGGGGTTATTTTTATGATAATGCAGGCTTTGATGATTTTACATGGTGGTTGTTCAAAAAAAAATGAATCCCGATTACAGATCGTCAGCATTATTTCCCATATACATAAATAAAGATCTTGAAAATGACATAGTATTTCTTAACTATTGGAAAAAAAAGAACGATCTATCAAATGTAAAATTTGTTTCTTCGCTTTGGAGTTCAGATGGCATCATTTTAGGGAAGAGGATTAAAGAAATATCTGAAATTCCGTATGCCTCTACTATAAAAGTAAATGATGAATTTTCTTCAGAATTAAATAAGATTAATACAAATGGCTTTGGTGCATATTTAGAAATAGAGGTTTTTTTTGAAAAAGAGCCACTAATAAAATACCCCGCCTTAATATTAAATTATAAAGATAAACTAAACTCGTCTTATGTTCATTCATGTTTAAGAAAATTTAATCCCGGCGAAGATACTATTGAAGAAAACCACAAGAAAAATCAAACTGGATTTAATATATATACAAATAGTGGAGTTGATAACTATTTAATTTTTGTCGGCGGTACCCAACCCGTTTATGATTTAAAATTCACTTTTGAAGATGGAAAAAACAAAATATGCAAAGATCTAAAGCTAGATAACAAGAATAATAATCAATTATTTGAAATCAACCTAACTTCTCTAATAAAAGGTTGCAAATTTGAGGACAGCAATTTAAAAGTTTCTATTGAACATGATTCTAAAGATGTTTTTTCTAGATTTTATGTAGGTAATTATGAAAAGGGAAAAATTCCCACTTTGACACATACATTCTTTGATGAGCAAGAATCAAAAGATCCGGCTTGTATAAAAAATCAGGAATTAATTAATAATGATGACTTTTACAACGCGTCATTTTCTTTTCCAATACTTGATACAACAAAATTTGAAACTAGTCTTGCAAGCTATGCATCCAACGCAATTTGGAAAGGTATTGCTAATCTAGAAATTCTTGATAAGGAAGGCAATGTCATATTCAATGAGCAACATGATGTTGATGATAATTTTTTTCTTTTCAAAACAAATATTTTGAATGTAAACAAAATGTGTGAAAAAAACAAAATTAATTCTGAAAATAAAACTTTCAAGGCATCATTTAAAAAAAATGTTGATGGCCAAAACGCTTTCCCAAGTAGACAAAAATTTGGACTTAATTACAATCTAATGGGAGATAAGAGTAGGGGATGTAACATTTGTTTTTCTCCTTTAATTTTAAATGACTATCAATTTAATAAAAAAAGAAGTGTTACATGGGGTCCTATTGGCGGGGAAGAAAACATAGTTTTTGTGTTCATGAACACGTCAATTAAAACCAAAAAAGATTTTACTAACTCTCTTAATATAGATTTTATTAACTCAGCTGGCGAGACATTATCAAAAGAATTTACATTAATGAATGATGAATGTTTAATGTTAGATGTTAAAAAAGAAATATACTTAGAAGAACACTTTGGCAAGGATATTGGATGGTGTTTCTGCAATACTGATAACAATTTTTATAATTCGTGGTATTTTTCAGTTGGTAAGGAAAATATCGGAGGCGATCATTGTTTTTAAGATTAATTTTTAAGAGGATTTTATAATGGATTCAGATCAAGAAATAAGCTTAGGTAACTTAATAAATGATCTTTGGAAAGAGAAAATCACTATTATTTTTATAACTAGTTTATTCTCTTTATGCACACTTATATATGTATTGAGTGAGGAGAATATTTATAGGAGTTCTGTAAAAGTATTCAATAAAAGTGACATATCATCAACATCCATTGGAGGCATTTCGTCTTCAATTTCAGGATTTTTAAATGTAGGCTCAGGAAATGCCAATCTTACTGAATATGCAATATCAAAAATAAATTCTCGTGATTTTTTTTCACACCTAATTAATAAAGACAAGAAATTAATAAAGTATATATTTGCTGCAGAAAAGTATGATTCTAATTCTGATACCTTTACATATAATCAAGATAAGCTTGATTTAATTAATAAAAATAATCATTTTGAAAAAGCATATAAATTTTTCAAACAAAATGTACTTTCAGTAAGCAGGAATAGATCTTCAGGAATTATTACAATATCTATCGATCATCTATCTGCAAATTTTGCAAAAGAGCTTTTAGATTTAATAATATTAGAGATTAACTTAATAATTAGCCTAGAAGATAACTTAGAAGCAACAAGCTCAATAGCATTACTTGAAGCATCCCTCGCAAATACTCTTGGTATTGATACAAAGAAATCGATGATAAGACTGATTGAAAGAAATCTTGAAAAGAAAGTTGTATCGACAGTAAATAAAGAGTCGTATATATTCAAAATTGTTGAGAAACCATTTGTACCTGAAGAGAAGATATATCCTGCTAGGTCAAGAACAATTATTTTATTTTCTTTTATTGGCTTTGCTTTTTCTTTAATTTTTCTATTTTTTAAAAATATTTATAAAAGTAAGATTTCATAATGAAAATCTTAATCACTGGCACAGCAGGATTTATTGGAAATAATCTTGCAAAAAAGCTTCTAGAAAATAATTCAAATTTAATAATTGGTATTGATAATTTAAATGATTACTATGATGTTGATTTAAAAAATTCAAGATTATCTCTTATTTCTGATAATGATAAATACATCCATCATCATGAAGATATAAGTAATAAAGTTGCTGTAAATGAAATATTTAAGAAATATGAACCAGAAATAGTTGTCAATCTTGCAGCTCAAGCAGGGGTAAGATATTCAATAGATAATCCAGATGAATATATAAAGTCAAATATAATTGGTTTTCAAAACATTCTTGATTCTTGTAAGTTAATAAAGCCAAAACACTTAGTATTTGCAAGTAGCTCAAGTGTATATGGAGCAAATTCAAAACTACCATTTTCAACATTTGACAATGTGGATCATCCACTGAATTTGTATGCAGCATCTAAAAAATCAAATGAGTTAGTCTCCCATGCTTATAGCCACATATATCAAATACCGACTACTGGTTTAAGATTTTTTACTGTGTATGGACCGTGGGGTAGGCCTGATATGGCGCTATTTAAATTCGCAAACAAAATTATAAAAAATGAAACCATAGACGTTTACAATAATGGTAAACATTCAAGAGATTTTACATATGTTGATGACATTGTTGACGGCATTAAAAAAGTAATTGACAGTCCTCCTAATTCTTCATTAGAGCAAACAAGCAATGACCCTTCAGTAAGTAGCGTTGCACCATGGAAAATATACAACATAGGAAATAATTCTCCTGTTGAATTACCCTATTTTATTGAGTTAATTGAAAAGAATTTAAATAAAAAGGCAAAAATCAATTATTTACCACTTCAGGTTGGCGATGTTCCTGACACTTTTGCTGATATTGATGACTTAAAAAATGATCTAGGATTTAAGCCGTCAACAAGTATTGAAGATGGAATAAGTAATTTTTGTGAATGGTATAAAAGTTACTACAAGTTCTAATTTTATGATTTGCAATTAAATAATGTATGGTAGTTTAAAACAGTTTTGGTTAGTTCTTGATAAAGAAAGAAAGCTTAAGTTCGTTTTTATTTCAATACTAATGATATTTGGTTCCGTTGCTGAGTTAGTCAGTATTGGTGCAGTTTTCCCGTTTATAGCTTTCTTGACTTCCCCTCAAATTATTCTTGATAGCGCTTTCGCAACTCAAAATCCATGGCTTTTTAATGGACTTGATGAAAAAGAGCTTTTGTTTTTGTCATCGGTTTTTTTTATAGTCGTCACTCTGTTATCTGGAATAATAAGAATGACAGTACTATTTACAACTACAAGATTTTCCCTTAAAACTGGAATGATTATAAATGATAAGCTATTTAGAAAAACTTTATATCAACCATATCTTGAACATACTAAATCAAATTCAAGTGAAACAATTAGCGCTTTAACAACTAAATCTAACGCTGTTTGTTTTAATATATTAATACCATCCCTTAATTCAATAAACTCATTAATGCAACTCACCATAATTTGTTTTGCATTGTTGTATATCGAGCCTTTTACATCATCAATTGTATTCATAGCTTTCGGTTCTATGTATTTTTTTATCATTCAATTGTCTAAGAAAAGACTAGCTCAAGATGGTCAAAATATGGCATTGGAGTTAGAACAGCTAGTCAAGCACATGCAAGAGGCACTTGGTGGAATTAAGGACCTTATTATAAATAACACTCAAGAGAAATATTTAAATTACTTTGGGTCTTCAGATCGAAATTATAAAAGAGCGCAAGGCATGAGTATCATAATAGCCGACAGCCCGAGATTTATCGTTGAAACAATAGGCATATCTATAATAATATTTTTAGCTTATTGGCTGTCATCTTCTCAAGGTGCAAATTCAGCCGTTATTCCAATTCTAGGCACAATTGCTCTTGGCGCTCAAAGGTTACTTCCAATTGTTCAACTGTTATTTAGGTCGTGGGCTTACATAAAAGCTGGTATACCAGCATTAGAAGATTTGCTCGAAATCTATGATAAAGAAAATATCTATCAAAGTGATGATTCACAAGATTCAAAACTTGTCTTTGAAAAATTTATTGAATTTAAGAATTTATCATTTAAATATAACTTAAATTCGTCAAAGTGGATCCTTGAAGACATTAACTTAAAAATAAACAAAGGAGAAGTCATTGGTATATATGGGACAACAGGTTCTGGAAAAAGCACTTTTATTGATCTATTTTCAGGATTAATTTCTCCATCGGAAGGATCTATAAAAATAGATGATCAAAATGAGAAAGCAAAATTAAATAATTCCTGGAAAAAAAAACTTACTTATGTTCCTCAATCAATTTTCTTAATTGATTCATCTATAAAAGATAATATTTTATTTGGCGTAGATGAAAGAGATTGCGACCAAGCTAAACTTGATGAAGTAATTAATAGAGCTCAATTAACAAAACTAATTTCAAAATTACCTAATGGTGTAGATACAATTGTAGGCGAAAGAGGTTTGGGTTTATCAGGAGGAGAGAGACAAAGAATTGGGATTGCTAGAGCCCTTTACAGAGACACAGAAATAATGATCTTTGATGAGTCTACAAACTCTCTTGATATTTCAACTGAGGAAAAAATAATTGATGAAATATTTAAATTAAAAGGAACAAAAACAATATTAATGATTGCCCACCGCCTATCAACAATTGAAAGGTGTGACAGATTTTTAAAAGTTGATGATAGAAGAATAATTGAAACTAGTGAAATAGAACAAAATGTCTAAACTTTTCATTATTCAAGATTTAATTGAATATGATCATCTAGTTAATTCTATGGAAATCAAGAAGAGTGATTATATTGCTTCGATGAATCCAGATATTTTTTATAAATGCAGTAAAAAAAATCTTAACTTCATATCTTTTGAAGACTTTTTTGAAAGAAAAAAATTTGTATACAATAGACCTGAAATATGCAAATTAAATAATAAATGGATCAACGAGTTAGATAGTTATTTTCTTAAAAATATTCCTGATTTCAAGGAAACAGGCTTTACACCTGCGAGATTTTCAATCTTAGGTTTATATGGACTACTTGATGAACTAAGTTTTGCCTTTAATTCACTATCAAATGTTTTAAAAGAATATGATTTTGAGTATGTTTTTATGCCTACACACACAGGATATGAATTCGCAACTTGGAGTAGGATATTTCCAAGATCATCAATTTTTCCAGCTTGTGCTGAAGAGATCACAAGAGCATTAGATATACCGATTAAATTTTTTGATGTAAAAAAAACAATAACTCAGAAATCCAAAAATAAAAATATATATACATTTATCTTATCTTTTTTTAATGCAAACCTTAAAAGGCTTGTGAAACTAACAAGAAAATATGGTCTGATTTTTTTCTTTAAGTTTGTTTTTTTGAAGTTATTTTCATCAAAGAAAGTTATTTTTATAGGTGCCGCCTACGACCTGATGAGGCTTATTAAAATTTTTGTTGATAAAAACTACAATATTGAATTTTCTGAGTTTCCCGAACGTGATTATGTTGATGTAAATATTTCTAGGGACATTAAAACAAAACTAGCTGAGACGATTCCAAATCTATATATAGAAACCTCATTGGAGTATCCTTTTGAAAATCCCGCCTTTAAGATACCCAAGACTGTAAAAGAAGAGATCATTAAAAGATACTTACTGGACATTATTCCAGTATTGTGGGGTGCTTTTGTAAAGTTTAAAAATAAAAGACTATCAGAATATTCAATGGTATTTTTTTGGGCTTTTGGTGAGGGAGTTCATCCAGCATTAAGTTTCGCAGCAGACGGTGAAGTAAAAACTGCTTTGTATCAGCATGGTGGTGGCTCAAGGAATATTTGGTTAAATGATTATTATCAAGAAGCAACTTTGGTAAATTATTATTTTTCATATGGAGATGGGATCAATAAAACTCTTAAACAAGTGCATACTTTGATGAATGATAAATCTGAGAAACTTTCTGAATGTAAGACAATTGGCGCAATAAGAATAAGCGAAATAGAAAATTTAATTGATAAAAGCAATATCTTATCGATAAGAAAATTAATTCAAAAAAAATTGAATACAAGTAAGTTAGTTTTATATGTACCAAATGTATATCATTATCAAAGTTGTTACTTAACTGACTCTATACTTCATGGGATTGAATATTTTAAATTTCAGCAAAAGATTGTAAATTTCTTCAAAGAGCAAAACGATATTGGACTTATATATAAAGGTTTTGAAACAGATTTGGATTTAGTAAATGGTTCTCCCATTAAGGACTATATTAATGATAAAGATATTTCAAATATTTTTTATACATCAGATATACCACTGTATAAATTAATTTTTGCTGTCGATAAAATAGTTGTTGATCATAATCAGACTGCATTAAATGAGATATTGCAATCAAAAAAAGAAACATTACTTTTTGATCAAGGAGAATATAATATATGGAATATTGGAAGTGACGCAAAAGAGTTAATTTCTGAAAATATACATCTTGCCGAAACTCAAACTGAATTTTTAGATATGCTTGATTTATTTGTAAAAGATGAGATTCCAAAAAAAACTATTAACTTCGAATCAAAATATTTTTCTCAGTATTGCCATATCGAAAAAAATCCAAAAAAATTTGATGATCAGATTTTTAAAAAAATATCCAAAATAATTCAAGATGGTGAGTAATATTATTATAGGTAACGGGACGATCTCATCTGAACTTAAGGATAAAATAATTGCAACTGATTCAGTGGAAGTTATCTCTTATAGAGATTTTTTTAATAAAAAAAATCTTAATATTAGCAACCTAGGTCATGTTAAAAAAATATATTTTGTTGGAATAAATAAATCAAACCTTCTTAGAAATATTTTTGATACAGTTAAGATTATTAAATTTTTGAACTCAAAAAAATGGAAAGGGAACTTTATATTTTTATCCACACAACAGTCACTAAATAAAATATTCAAAAAAAATTTCTGGCTCATCACTAAGGGATATTATGGCTTTGTAAAATCAGCTCAAACATTTTTAATAAAAAGATTTTCTTTTTTTAAATTTAGTATTATTCACCTCCCATATGTTATTGGCGATAATAATTCTTGGGATAAATATTTTAAGAATATTTCTAAATCTGAAATTGTTTATCTACCAGAAGCTGGTGATAATAAAATAGCGATATGTGATTTGAATAAATTAACTGATTTTCTTTTGCTTAATGAATTAAAGCATAGTTCTTATTTTTTATACTCTGAAATATTAACTCTTAAAGAATTGTTAGCCAAATATCCTTTAAATATTAAAAATATATATCAATTAAACCTATCTTTAAAAGAAAGAATGATATGGAATTTTAAAAATTCGTATTTGATAATCATGTTGAGAATTATGAAAGATATATTTTCACTTACAAAGATTAAAGTATATGATAACCAAAATGTATGTGAAAAAAAGACATTTAATCCAAGCATTGAGGAGAAAGTTAATTTTTCTTCAAGTATTAGATTAGACAAAATAGAAAATATTAATTTTATAAAGATATAAAAATATGTATAAAAATTTTATAGAGATATTGTGTGATCCTGTTACCAAAGAGGACCTTAATTTGGAAGATGCTGTAATGAACGGGGATGACATTGTTGAAGGAAAGCTTGTATCAAAAAGCAACACCTACATAATAAGCAATTCAATACCTAGATTCGTTGAAGATGAAGGATATTCTGATAATTTTGGCAATCAGTGGAAGCGATGGCCAAAAACTCAGTTCGAATCAGAAAACATTAATGGCCCTATGGAAGGACATACAAAAGATATGTTTGAAAAAATAACAGAAATTGAGTGTGTTGAGTTTTCCAATAAGACAGTTTTAGATTTGGGAGCGGGTACAGGCAGATTTGTTGATTTGATAAATAATAATAATATTGTTGTTGCCATAGATTATTCAGGTGCAATTGATGTGCTGCAAGAAAATTTTGGAGGACAAAACGAAAAACTTCTTGCTGTTCAAGGCGATGCTTTAATGCTTCCTTTTAAAGATAATGTTTTTGATTTCTCCTATTCAATAGGTGTTCTTCATCATACTCCAGATCCTGGTCTTGGTATAAGGAATATTTATAGATGCTTGAAAGATGGTGGTGAATTTGCAATAGCATTATATGGAGAGGGTTCATATTATGATTTTCCTACTATTACACTTTGGAGAAATATTTTTAATTGGACCTGGAAATTTTTCGGTGCGTTGCCACCACTAATATACACATATATTTTTGTTTCATTAATTTGGCCAATTGGGAGAATTTCACGCTATGCCTCATTCCCATTTAGATTATTCTTTCCCATTGCTAATTTACCTGATATAAGATGGTCATATTTGGATACATTTGATAGTATAACTCCAAGCTATCAATCTACTCATAATGCATACGAAGTTCAGAATTTTTTCAAAGAAGCTGGCTTTATTGAAGGAAAGTCGACCAATTGGGGGTCCACAAGCTATAAAGGCAAAAAATGAATAAAAAAAAGAAAATTATTAATATATTAGGAACTGGACCTGGTAGTGCATTTGCAGTTAATTATTTAGCGAAAAAAAAAATTTTATAATCAATGTATTTGACGTAAATACATTAGAAAATAGTTTTTCTGATAAACAAATAATTCAACTAAAAACAAAAAATACAGGCAAAAAATTTGGTGTCGATGTTACAAGATCATTTGGTTTTGGCGGAACTTCAAATTTGTGGCATGGAGTCATTACAGAATTTGATGAAATAGATTGGCAGAATATTTTTCCAAACAATACTGAAGTCAAAAATGAGATTGTAGAAACTTACAAAGAATTAGCACCATGGTATTCAAAATTAGAAAAACCTAATACTAAAGAAATTTCATGTTTATTCAAAACGCCATTTAGCAATCATTCAAGTTCCAATTTGTTAGACAAAGACTTGTATGTAATGTCTAAGCCTCTGAGGACTCATACAATATTTAGGGATTTAAAAAAGAAAAAGCTTATAAATTTGTATGAAAATTGTATTGCAATTGAATTACAAGACTGTAAAAAGAGTGACAGGAAAACAAAATTTCTAAAATATTATCAAGATGGAGAAATAAAAGAACTATATGGAGACATTTTTATTGTTTCATGTGGAGCACTTGAAACACCTAGACTAATATTACAAAGTCAAGAGTCAAATAATTTTTCATGTAATAAAGAATATATAGGAACAAACTTAATTGATCATCCATGGACAGTAGTAGGCGAAATTTCTTGTACAAGACCCATTTTAACAAATCACTTTAGTATTGATTCTAATGAACTAAGTTATAGGAGGGGCCATAATATTCTCATAAAAGATAATCAAAATATAAAGAATCACTGTGTTATGTATAAACCTTATCAGTTTGGTAATATTGAGAATATTAAAAATATTTTGACAAAATTACTTATATCAAGATCTTTAAAGACTTGGACAAAATTATTTAGACAGTTCAATTTACTTGATATTTTTTCAACAGTAATCTACATGATTTCAGAAAAGTATAATCTTACATTTTTAAATTTTAAATGTGCTATCTATATATATATGGATCAAAAATCAAGCTCAAAATCTAGATTGTCACTTTCAAGTGAAAAGGATAACTTTGGTCGAAATATTCCGATAATTAATTGGCTTCATGGACAAGAAGAGCAAGAAGATATAAAACAAGTTGACGCTATACTTAGAGAAGAGTTTAGAAATAATGTATTTTTTAAATATTCCTCTAAAAAGGACTTGTGGAAAAAGCTTTCAAGTGGCTCTCATCATGCTGGCACCATGAAAATTGATTTAAACAGAAAGGGGGCAATTGATAAAAATCTAAAAATGCATGATAAAGAGAATGTATTTATATGTGATCTATCTATATTTCCAAGATTTGGTAACTCAAATCCAACTTATACTCTATCCGCTTTTTCTCTCAGATTAGGGAAACACCTCTTTAAAAATTATTCATGAGTGTAAACAATTTATATTTTATTTCACCTCTTCTAATGGCACCGTTTGTTTTTCTATTGAATACAATAATTTTTGAAAACAGTATTATTTTTAACAACGAAATTAATATTTATTTAACATGCATGATATCGCTTATAACTTTTCCAGTTTTTTATGGGCTTTCTAAAAATAACCTCGATCTATTTGAGCCTTCTGTTTTATTTATGTTAGGTGTTGCTATGGGATTTTTAATACCTGCATTTTTATTAATTAATAACCCCGATATTAAAGGACAATATTTGATAGATTATAAAATAAACACTTCCAACCTCTCAGCAGGTTTAAAATATTCTGTCTTAAGCTTTTTATCCTTTTTGATTGGATATTACATACTGAGAAGGAATTCAAAACCTTATAAAACAATAAAGTCCAAGGTAAATAATAGTAACTTCTTTATGATGTTTTCAGTCTTTATATTTTTATACGTTATATCAAAAATTTTGAGCTTATTAGTCCTTGGTGAACAGTCCTCAAGAGGCTTAGGTTACGAATTTGGTTTTGGAATATTTCAACCATTTACCAGCCTTTCAAATTTCTTAATCATAATCTGGCTTGTTTTTTTCATTTTTTCAAAAGAAATAAAAGGAAATATGTACCTTTCAATACTAATGGTGTTGATTATATTTACAAGTTTTAATATAAACTCGCGCGGTGGCGTCTTGGCAGTAGCTTTGGCCTTTTTTGGTGCAATAAATTATCAATATATAAAATTAAAGCTTTGGCATGGATTTTCTTTATTATCTTTAGCACTAATACCAATTTTAACTATTGGACTTGGCAGATATGACATAGAAGATGTTGCTATTGACATATATATTAATTTTATAAGTGTGGCATATCTGGCAACGTTTGCTGGTCTTGAGTCAATGATTATTATTTCCGAACAAATTCCTGAATATATTAATTTTTATAATGGTGGTTTATTAGCTGGTGCATTTATTTATCCATTTTTTCCAAGAATTTTTTTTCCTTGGAAGCCAGAGGTATATGGCTACAACTTATTTTGGGAGGATTATATTTCTGCAAGCACTCAGGGACAAAGTGAATATTTTTTATCTATGCCCGGACATTTTTATGCTGACTTTGGTTTTTTGGGAATAATTATTGGCTCTTTTTTTATTGGAATCATCTATTCTTATATTTATAAATTATTTTGCGCTAACTATGAAAATTTAGGCATCAAGTCTTTGTATATTCTTGCATGTGTAATTATTTTTTTTCAGACGTCGCTTGTCATACCAACTAGCATGACAATTCTAAGAGGTTTTTTACTTCCCGCTATTTTTGTATACGTAATATATTGGAAAAAAATTAAATTATGATTTCTGTATTGATGTGTGTTTACAATGCTGAAAATTGGGTTCAAAAATCAATTGAAAGCGTTATCGCTCAAGACTTTAACAATTGGGAATTCATTATTGTTAATGATGGATCAACAGATAATACAGAAAAAATTATTAAAAGTTATTCAATTAAGGATAATAGAATAAAAATTTATAATAAAGAAAATACAGGACTAACTAAATCACTTAATTACGGACTTAAAAGATGCAATGGAAAGTATATTGCTCGTCTTGATGCAGATGATATATGTTTACCAAATAGACTCTCTATCCAATATAATTTTATGCAACAAAATCCTGAAGTTGTTTTGTGTGGCTCATATCACTATGAAAAAAATGGAGATGCAAACAAACTTAAGTTATGCAAGTATCCAAAATCTAATAAAGGATTAAAAAGTAACTTACTAAATGTTAAGCATTTTTTTTCACATTCTTCATCTATTTTTTTAAAAAATTCTGTTGAAGATTTTGATGGATATTCTGAAAAGTTTAAGAAAACTCAAGATTTTGATTTGTGGTTGAAATTAAGCTCTATTGGTAAGATTGCCTGCATAGACAAACCACTTGTTGAAATCCTGAAACATGATAACTCAATATCAAAAAGTGATACTGGATTTGATCAGTATTCTTATGGCGTTGTTGCTGCTAGTTCCTATTATATATATAAAGAAAAAAATATATGGCTTGATAAGATTATGGACGAAACGACATGGAATAACATGATGCAAGATGCAAATCATATTATCCAAAGTGAGCCCTATGTGAAAGGTTTAATGCTTGATAAAAAAAAACTAGCCTCTCAACCTATTCAACTAATTAAAAACTATCAATATATTTATCATTGGTTAATCTTTAAATTTTTTGGGTCTTCTCTTCCTATCAAATTAGCAAAAAAAATAATAAAATCACATAACATTTAATATTCGAGACAATAAAAAGTGAAAATAAAAGTAGGGGTCTTAGGGCTTGGTTATGTCGGACTTCCATTAGCTGTTGCACTATCTAAACTAAAAAAAGTTGTTGGTTATGACATTAACTCAAAAAGAATTATTGATTTGAATAAAAATATTGACAATAACAAAGAGGTGTCACAGTCAGAATTAAAAAAATCAAAAAAAAACTTATTATTTACGACAAATATATCTGAGTTAGATGATTGTAATTTTTATATAGTTACAGTTCCAACTCCAGTAACTGAAAGAAAGCAACCGGATCTTTCAATTCTAAAATCAGCAACAAAAGTTGTTGGAAATAAACTTAAAAGGAATGATATTGTTGTTTTTGAGTCCACTGTTTATCCTGGCGTAACAGAAGAAATATGTGTTCCAATACTTGAGAAATACTCCAAACTAAAATTTAATCAAGATTTTTTTTGTGGATATAGTCCTGAAAGAATTAATCCTGGAGACAAAGTACATACAATTGATAAAGTAGTAAAAATTACCTCTGGATCAAACGAATATTCTGCAAAGATTATTGACCAAGTATATTCAGAGGTTACCAACGGAAATACTTTTCAAGCATCTTCAATTAAAGTTGCTGAGGCAGCAAAAGTCATTGAGAATACACAAAGAGATATAAAT
>MDTD01096076.1_pt1 | contig 22701 bp, 21 predicted proteins | sample 811221 | NCBI WGS metagenome assembly MDTD01 (sample SAMN05326646, study PRJNA326480) | marine metagenome | isolation source: seawater | place: Pacific Ocean: South West | collected 2011 | reverse complement strand
TGTATCCAATTTAACCCAAAATTTGATTGTATTTTTGTCAATTAGAATCGCATCAGGATGATCGATACCCGGACAAATTTTTTTAGTTTTGTCCCATGATTTTTTGTTAACTAAATTTTCATTCCACCATGGAAAAGCATTACATTGATTGGGTTTTGATTCATATACATCACAACCTAACTCAGAGTTAAAATAAATACATTTTAAGTCTTCATTACTTTTGAGAATATATCTACCATCATTGGATTTTTACAATCTCTATTTACCCATTCTTGTAAATTCATTTTATGAAATTCTGCTAAACGTTTGATATCTGACATGGAAAGATTAACAATTCCGTCAGGTTCATCACAACATTTTCCACAATTGGGCTGGCAACTGAAATTTATTCCTGAACTCCACCAGTTATTTTTTTTAAAGAATTTCAACAATTTCACCTACTCTTCTTCTGAGTTTGTAAAATTTGTAGGTAATAAAACCGAATGACTAATTGGGTTTAATTCTCCTTCATTGAGTAAATCATCCATACTTATTTGATCAGAATCAATATTCCATTCATTTTCAGGGATATATTCATCAAGTTTTTTCAATTTTTGCAGATTGGGTAGATCAATATTTTCCTCGGGTTTAATATTTAGCTTATTATTATCAAGTGTGCTAATCAATGGTTTTAGTTCCTGCAATGAATATTCCAAATCAGAAATTTCATCTGCAAGATGAAGTAATGTTTCAGTGTCTGAATTTTCTAAGGATTTTGAAATATTTTTCATGCGAACTTCAAAACTTTCTAAAATATCATTATATTTCTCAAAAGCCAATCCAACATCAACCATTCTATTCAATCCGTGTTCACTTAATTCATTCAATTTATCGTTCGATACCTCAATACTTTCATTCAGATTTAGATTTTCTTTCCACTTTGAGATGGTTTCTGAATCTTTTTCAATTAATTTCTTAGCTTCAGAATTGGTTTCACTAATATCTGAAATATTTTCTGGGTTTATGTCAATACTAATTTCATATGGCTCAAAATCGAATTCATTATGATTAGTTGATTCCACAGCTTTTTGGGCAAGGTTTTTAGCAGCACTACTTAAATCATCTTTAAATAGCGAGTTATAGATTGTTTCAACGCTATCTAAACTCGCAATAGCCTCTTTAGGGTCTGTTGGAAGACTACCATCTTTTTGAGCAATAATTAATTTCTCGAATGATGAAAGTAAACTTGGTAAATTTTTTTTAGTGGATATTAGAATAGATAAATGTTCGTCTGAAATTACAACATTTCTTTTTACAGCCAACCTTCTTAGCATCCTAATTTTACTGCTGTTTGAATATTCTTCGATTTTAAATTTTATAGATGACTCTAAGAGTCTTTTTGTTTCACCTCCAATTGAATCATTGTCAATACTTCCATTTGATGTGATTAAAATCTGGACACCGTTGTTAACATTCCAACTTATCCAATTGCTGATTATTTGCATTCTTGATTGATTAGTCAGTAGTTCTTCGTAATTCTCTATAACGATCATTTTTAAATTAGGAATATTTTGTGGAAGTTTTGGTAGTTCTTGTGAATTGTTAGTTAATGTGCCTGAAAGAATAATTCTTACTGAATCCAACCCATAAATTGATTGAATATCATAACTTGTACCAAAGCATATATGCGTTTTACCTACTCCGTAATTCCCTACAATATGAATTGGATTTATGTGGCCCCCTGGTCTTTCGATTATTTTTTCCATAGTCTTAGTTAGTTGCCTATTTTCCTCCACAATTAACCAATTCTCTAGTGTTTTAACCGAACTCAATGATAATAGAGGAGGCCAACTTATAATTTGATTTTTGTTCTCATTTAATTCTTTATTATGTTCAATTTCTTTACTATTGACATCATCGAGAGCTAATCTCCAAATTGGAGTTTTTTTATTTTTTTTAGAGTAATAATTTTCTTCAGTTAAATTGGATGTTTTACTTAACCATGATTTAGTGGATGGCTTTCTTAATGGTAAACTTACTTTTGGTTTTTTTTTATGATTTAACTCTAGTAAACTGGGCCTAATAATCTTTTTTTTGACTTTTTCATCAACACCAGTTGGTCTTCCTAATCCTTTTTGAGCCTTAGCAATGGCTTCGTCTAGATAACTTGGAACCCGCTTCAATGTTCTCCGCCCGAATTGCTCTTGTGTTTAGAAGCATCATAATATTGACGATAGGTTTTGTTTCTATCTTTTGTCTTAGTTTCACCAGATTTTTTTAAATATTTTTCATTTTTACTGGCAATTGTAGCATCTTTAAGATTAGAATACATGTTTTTGCTTTTCGTCTTGTATTTTATATTTTGAGTGCCTAAACGTTTAACCTTAGTTGCTTTTTTAGGTCCATATTTTTGATTTTTATGTTCCAATTTAATTTCATCATTTTTAATAAAATCTTCGACTTTTTCAACAGTAAACTGATTTTGATTTTTAGCGTCTTGTTTATCCCATTCCTGAATGATTCCACTTAAATCTAATCTACTACCTTCATTGTTAACTATTACCTTCTTTTTATTCGCAGAAAATTCGTTTTCAATAATATTCGGTTTTGGTTCGACAGTTTTAATTTTTCCAAAATTTATAGAATTTAATTCTTCATCCCAAAGAATTTCTTGATGATCGGGTAGATGGAATAGATGACCTTCTAATTCTTCAGGTGCGAAAATCCAATCCTCAATGTTTCTAGAATCTAAATCGTCTAATTCCCTAATTATCAAAGATTTTGTCCTAGAGTCAAATGCATCAAGATTTGTAGGAATTAATGCAATATCATCTGAGGTTGTTGAAATATCAACCAACCTTCGCAAGAAGTCAAGAGCCCTATCTTTGCCATGGATAGCATATAAAAATTCAAAACCGTCTATGACCACTACGCTTCTGTTGTACATTTCATAAAAAACTTTTATTTTCGAATATAATAGTTCTAATTGAGGACCGATGATATTTTCTTCATCAATATTTTTCTCAGTTAACCAGAAACACATTTCTCTGGGTATATTATATTCTTGGCTAATTCTTGTTCCTGGAATTCTAGAAATAATCATCAATTGATGATCTATTTCTCTCAATTTTGAGGCAAGTCTAATTGAATTAGATGGGTTACTGTCTCTAACTAAATAAGCATGACCTGGCAATAATTCTGGAGATTCGTTCCCTCTCATTCGTTTTAGTTTAGTTTCTAGGGCTCTTTCAAATTCCGGAGAATTTGTTGTGTCATAACTCTGTTCGGGTAAAATTTTTGAACTAGTCCAAGTTTTTGAGTTGATTTCCTTATTTTTCCACCAGTCAGAGTTGTTATCAGTCTCTAAGTTTAAATCCAAATTCAACAGTGAATTTGGGAATGTTTGTAATAAAAGATCTACGTCTATGTTCCTGTGTAAAGTTAGTAAACAATCTAGATCTGCAGCATCATCATCAATTTTTTCTAAAGCGTCAACAGAATGAAGTTCTTCGTTAGATGCATGCATTGCCATCAAAGGAAAACCGTTTCTGAATACTACATATCCAATTTTTGTCGGCGAGTTTTCAGATTTAAATTCTGTACGAATGTAGGAATCTACTTTTGAAATGATTAAGTCCTTAGCTAGTAGTGATAGAACTGAGGGCCCCCCCATTCTTTTTTCGGTAATTACACCTTTTGGAAGATCTAGCATTATATCGCCTCAACAAGCGTTGACCATGTCACTTCTTGAATTCATGGTATATTAATCTGCAAATATAGCAATTTATGACTATATTTTTAGTGGCGAAACTTATTCACTCATATGAAATCCCGAGTTCATGGCAGAAGAAAATTTACCAAACGGTTTCCTGAAATTATCTGAAATTGAATCAGGTAAAAATATTCTCAAATCTTTAATCAAAAAATTTTTGATTCCAATTACATTTATTGTTATTGGTTTAGTTACATATTTTAGTTTCCCTATTCTTTCTATCATGTTTATTCTTCCATTTTCTTCAATATTATTTTTAGTATATTTGATTGAATATTATAAGAAAAAATTTATAATTTCTACAATTGCTATCAATTTAGGCCATCCTTGGGTAGAGGAAGAACATGAAGTCGACGTAGCAGATGTTGCGTTTAAAACCTTAGAAGGTTGGTCTATATTACCTCACAAGGGTAGAGTAAAGGATAATCTTGAATTAAATGAATTACTCATTGAAGTCGGTTCCTCTGAATCAATTTTTAAGATTCCTGAAGTAAACTATTTTGTGGACATTGTTTCGAATAAAAAAAATATCAAGTCTGAAATTATCAAGTGGTTAAATTTGGCTTTAGCCTTAAGAGATGCACAAAATGCTGTTGAAGATGATATTGAAAAGGCCAGAGATAGAGAGGACGGTGAAGAATTAGATGTTCAGAGAATTTGGCCTGAAACTAATCCAGGGGATTTGAGAGTAAAACCAGGTGCCATTTTCCGAAATTTTTCTAAATCAAAGAAATAGGGACTTTTTCTATATCTAAGCCTTATAATTTAAGAAGTGTGTTTTTCAGGGTTCATTGTGAAAAACGAAGTAAATTGGAGAAAGGAAATAGATAATTTTTCTTCAGATCAGAGATTGTTGATTGAAGGAGGTGTACTTTCAAGAAGGTTTTCTTCACTTCCTCTGACTTTATCCCATCCTGTGTTTATTGGTTCATTTTATGGATTTTTACTTTCATTAATTTTACTACTCCCTTTAGGATTACACCTAGAGTGGAATATAGAAATATGGTTTGAAACTTGGATTATTAATTCCTTATCTATCATTGTAATGTTAAGTATATTAGGAGGTATATCCTCAATAATAATTAATTTTTCAAAGAGAATGCCTGTCTCAGTTCCACGGAAATTAGTATATCTATCCCCATTCCTAGGGCTAATTATTCTAACTAGTTCAATAGGTCTAAAATACACAGAATCATGGATAATAGGTTTAGGATTATTCATGATGATCTCCCCAGGTCCAACATACATTCATCTTTCATGGGCTCCAAGATGGAGATTGTTGGAATCACTTGAAGAGGGTTCCAATCCGTTTGAAGGAATTAGGAATAATACACCTCTAAATGAGGATTTAGAGATCAGTGAAATTATTGAATCATTTTCTGAAGAATAATTAGATGATTTTAAGTTTTTTACCAACTTCACCAAATGAGTTTATTACTAAATCTAAATCATTTTTAGACAATCCAGAACTAATCATACAGCGAATTCTAGCCTTATCTTTTGCAACCATGGGATAAACAATTGGTAACGCAAAAATGCCTCTTTTATACAGTTCATCTGATAACTTCTTGGCCAGTAGCGAATCTCCACAAATTACAGGAATAATTGGTGTTTCAGAAACTCCAGTGTCAAATCCTAAAGACCGCATTTCTTTCCTGAAATATTCAGTATTTTCCCATAATTTCGCATGATGTTCTGGTTCATCTCGGAGAACTTCAATTGCTGCCTTCTGTGCAGCAGCAACTCCTGGAGGTTGACTTCCAGACAATAACCATGACCTACAATGATTTACAGCGTGTTTTTTGACATGTTCCTTACCAGACAGCACACCACCTTGTACCCCGAGTGCCTTTGAAAATGAACCAACCTCAAAATCAATTTTTCCTTGAAGTTTAAAATGGTCTACAATCCCCCTTCCACCATCACCGAGTACTCCTTCCCCATGACAATCATCTACCATGACCATTGCTTCATAATCCTCGGCTAATTCTGAAATTAAATCAAGTGGTGCTATGTCACCATCCATGCTAAAAACACCATCTGTAATAATTAATTTTCTTCTCGCATTACGGTTTTCTTTGAGTATTTGTTCTAATGCATGAGTATCGTTATGTGGGTATACAGCACGACTTGCCTTTGTCAATCTCACACCATCGATGATTGAACCATGATTTAGTTCATCAGAGATTATTAAATCGTTTTTGTTTTCGACAAGTGTAGGAATTAAACCTACGTTAGCAGTATATCCTGCAGAGAAAGTTAATGCTGCTTCAACACCTTTAAATTCTGCAATCGTTGATTCTAGGTCTTCGTGAATTTCTAGATTTCCAGCTATTGCTCTGACTGAGCCAGAACCTGCTCCAAATTTTTTAGTAGCATCTATCATGGCATTTACAACTTTTTTATGGGTTGTAAGATTAAGATAATTATTTGCACACAGCATGATATTTTCTTTTCCGTCTACAACACATCTTGGCTCTGATGCAGTTTCCAAACTTTTCAATTTCCAATCTAATCCTTTTTCAACTAGACTGGTATACTTATCTATCATCCATGATTGGTCTCCTGGCATACTGTCCCCTAAAGTGCTCTCGAAAGTCATGCTCATTTTACTTTTCTAATAATCATCCTATTAATTCATGAGTGAGTTATTATTCGGTGGGAATATGCGACTAGAAGGTACAGTTTCGAGTGGACTGGGAAGAGCATCCATTTTCATGGCACAACCCCATTATCAAGACCAGTTTTGCGAGCTTTTGGGACAAATGCCTTGGCCGGGAACATTAAATTTATGCGTAAGCAAATCAGATCTAAGTAAATTTATTGCACTAAGAAAAAAAGCTGGAATTGATACACTTGGAATTTCAGAATCTATTATGATTAAGGCAGAAGACATTGATCTTTCCAAAATAAATTTTTTTAGAATTCGGGGTTTTCTTAGGGATGGGAAAAGCTTCGGAGGTGCGAACGCAATTCCGTGTAATATACGACTTAAAGACTCAGAATTTATACCTTCAGCAATTCTAATTCCAGATTTAACTCGACATGTAGATGTGATTGAAATAATATCTTCAAAGTTTTTGAGAGAATCATTGAATGTTAAAGATGGTGACAATATCTACGTTGAGTTATGAAAACTTAAATTGTCAGAATGTTTTGTTAGAATTTAATTTTTCTTTTAGGAGGTTTGCAGATTCTGTTTGCAGCCATGCATGATGATTTTTTGCATCTGCTTCTATCAATATTGAGTTTACTCTTCGGTCTGTGGTAGGCAAATTACGTTTGGGAGGTTCAGAGAATATTTTTTTGGTTTTTTGGGATAAATCTTTATGTTCTAGATGCCAAAGAATTAACCATCTAGATGGCGCTAATCCAAAGTCATATCTTTTACCTCCAGTTGTGAGTGAATTGATTACATCTTCAACAGATATTTCCTTATTAATTACACGTACTATGCAACTTGCTATTCGCCTAACTTGATTCCATAAAAATCCTTTACTTTTTATTTCAAAACCTATCAATCTGTTGTCTTTAGAAACCCATGGAACAATTTCCTTGATTGTTCTAATTGTGCTCCTGTTATCTTCTTGCTTGTAAAAATTAAAAAAGTCATGTGTACCTAAAAATAGTCTAATAATATCTTTAAATTTCTTTAGATCAATATCAGATTTCCATTTATCTATCATCTCTAATCTGTATCTGTAGGTTCTTATTTCTGCTAATCTAATGTTACAATCATCATTTACTTTCTCAGCATCATAGATACAAATACTCGATGGTAGTATATCATTTAGTCCTTTCAGTATTCCATGAGGCAAATCTTCTTCGATTCCATTTGGCACATCTATTAATGCATGGTTCATTCTGGCATTAACCCCTGAATCAGTTCTACTGCTGATTTTTACACCATTTGGAGACCATTTCAGTCTTTTACAAGCTTTTTCTAGTTCTCCTTGTACAGTCGTTAAATCAGGCTGAATTTGGCTACCATGAAATTCATAACCTAAGTATGAAAATGTAATAGCAACTTTCATATGGGCCACTATTAGTCATCTGACATTAGTTTTATTGCATCTTCTGGTGAGTATCCTAGACCACCAACGGACCAAATCAATGCCTGCTTTAACCATGGCTGAACCATTGGATTAGTTTTTTCAGGATCCATTACTTCAATACTATCTACAATATTTCTTGCTGCCATGTACAGAACGTCATCAACTGGAATATCTGCAAGCTCCAATCTTTTAGCATATCTTTGAAATTCTTTTACTGCCACAGGTATTCTTCTACATTCGAGTGCAAAACTTGCAAAATCTGCGATATATTCGTCATTTTCTTCATCTAGTTCCATCGCTTTTTTATAATGCATCATGATTTTACCTCCAGGGATTACATCATCTTGCTCTTCCATATTAAGCATATTTGCAAACTCCGCATATGAATGGTGTATGACAGCGTTATCACCATTAGATTTTAATTTCCCTTCAAGATTTGAGACAGCACCTTTTAGGTTACCTTCTCTAAACATTTCAATTGCTTCTTTCATTAATTCTTCACTCATTATAACCACCCGAAGTAAATCGCCCTGTACTAACATGCCTATGAATCAAACGGATAGAATTATTCAGTTTTATTAGCTTGAGCAGCCATTAAATCTTTAATTTCTTCTAGTGTAGATCCTGAATCTGCACCTTTCCATCTATCATTTACAACAACTGTAACTTCATGAGGTTTTCTTACTCCGTAAAAGCAATCTGCAGGATCAGGTTTAACAGTCCTTATAGTTCTCTGAGAGGTTAATAAAACTAGAAACATCTTGATTATCTTCTTGGGCAGGCTTGTAGCAACGGATTCGCCTTCCTTGGAGTCAAGTGATCCTCCTGCAGCTCCAACGGAGATTCCTATTGTTTCTTCACCCAATCCAAGTCCACTACCCGTCAAAGGTACCACGTTTCCGTAGCCCAGAACAGACCCTACTGGTCCTTGTTGTACGATTACATCAGTGAAGTTACTGTATAGAATTCTTCTAACGCTATTAGTTAACATAAAATCTTTCCTGAAAATTACTGCATCCGTAGTAATTGCATAGCAGAAAGATCTTTGGAAATAGTATATATTGACGAATAAGAAGGCAATCCAAAATATTCCTGCTATTTCGTACGGATATGTTCCACTTAGGAAATTAACTGGGGAATCCGCAGCAAAAGCATTGATTAACCATGCTGTAAATGGAAGCGCCGCAATGATTAGCATTGTCATTGTGAACCATTTTGTACTTGACGAAATATTAATCCATCTATTAAACCAAGCTAGAAATAGCATGATTAGAGGAAATCCAACTGCCTCACCCAGTGAACTAGAGACGAACCCCCAAAGAACATCTTGGATTAATCCAGGGTCTTCTCCAGGTGCTTCACTAGGCATGAATGTCCAGATATAGTGAACTGCACCTACTAGTAATGCCATAATATACATACCTGCGAATGCAAACAGACTTGGTCTGTGAATTTGCATTAAATCTTCCCCAGGAATTAGATTAAATTTTTTCCTCTCTCTTTCAGTTTCATCAATGTTTTCTATTTGATTTCCTTCGTTGGACATAGTCAACCCTAACCCTTCGCATACAGAGTATGTTATTGACACTTACTATCAAGATACTATTTAAAGCAACACAATTTAATGTAAAATTCCCCAACTATGTTCCGCATTTCCATGAATCCAATCCCAATGTTTAATTGTACGAATACCGATTTCATCTTGTATTGCAATTCCTGCAACTTTAAGCGGGTACTCGTTGTAACATAAATGTGAGATCATACCACCTCTTGTAGGTTGATCAAAACTCCAATATGCCCTAGATATAGCGTCTAAAGTAAGTACAATCATTGTTCTTCCATTCCACATCTCAATCTCAAACCGGGGTAAAATTTCTTTTTCATCATTTTTTTCAATTAAGTAATTACTTTTTGATTTTTTTAATTTTAATTTTTTAAATTTTTCAGTCCTTTGTCTCTCTGCATCGTGAAATAATGCAGCCTTGCTTAATGAGATTTCTAAGAAATCTTTCATCTGCCATGATTTATCTGATGATGAAAATGCAAGAGGTGAAATATGTGGAATAAACCAGTCAATGTACGAACCATCTGAAAAATGTAAAAACCCCCAATACCATGGTATTGTAGGTGCTTGAACTCTAACTTTTTGAAGGTAGGCGCTGCCCTCAATGACTTCGTTATCATATTTGCCCTCTGCCTTACATCCGTGAATTCTTATGATATCATAACCTAAATTTTTTTGATATTTTTGAAAGCTTCTTCTTGCCTTAGAAAGTGCGGCATTCCAAGGTCTCATTTCAATTTCGAATTTTTGTGGTGCTCCATTTTCAACCGCATTTTCATCAGACTCTAACCGAATCCAGAATTTTTTTTTATCATCAGTTAAACCTGTACTTAGTAACTGATCAGTCAGGGTAATCACTGCTCCACCTGAACTTGAATCTGTCTTCCAATCTTCATGTTGGGATGAAATAGAAACAATCCGTTCATTTTTGAAAACTAGTGGTTCATACATTCTTTCACCATCGTAGTACCACCCACAAGTCATTCCAGGAAGTGTAACTAAGTTTTCCTCATTTGAGTTTGGTTTGGCCGCTGCAATCCATGGTTTGTTATTAACTAAAATCGCAGGAGTTTCTTTGGTTGACCATAAAATCATCAATTGCTCACTTCTATCAGGATATTTCTTGGAAGGCCACATGACTATCCACCACCACCAATCCCAAGTAAGATTTTTGATATTGGGTAGATTTGGCATTTTCCAAAGTTCATCAAGTGGGCCTTCAAATTTTTCCATATTAATTCCCTATTTTAGTTCTTTACGTTTAAAAGTTGATTGACCAATGAAGAATACTAAACTCGTAATGGTAATTAATACTGTAACTGAGATTAGAAGAGTAATGATAGGAGTGGTTCCAATACTTGGTACACCGTAAAAGGATTCTAGAGCTTCGTGCCCGTTCAAATCGTAGAAACCTCCCTTTTCAATGAGATATTCTGAATCACCCCATGTGAACGTTGAAACGGAATCTATGATTTGCATTCCCCAGAAAACGATAGACATTCTTGTGATAAAAAAGGATCCAGTTCCGATTAATGTTAACATCGCCATCATGAATTCCCAGACACCGAAGAAAATTGAAGCTAATAAACCGTACTTTGTGACGATTCCAAAGGTTGAGAAAATTGTCCCATAAGCCATAACCATGAGGCATGTTGCAAATAGTATAGATGCCCAGACCTGTATGTCTTTGAATCTAAATATTGATTCTGAAGGACCAATAAATCCTGTTATTAGGTTAATTATGAGAATTAATATTGCTAAATAAATCCAGGTTAGTATAAAATATCCACCTAATCGATAAGCATAAAACTCACCTCTGGCAATTGGTTTCCCAACTAAATAATGTAGCGTTTCAGATTCCATTTCATCTCTAATTAATCCTGTTGCAAGGAAAAGTGGTAAAAAAATCCCCATTAAAAAAGCAAAGCCTATTTTTCCGAACCCGAGAATAAATGCTCTGTGGACTGTTTCATGATAATATTTATTGTCATTAGGGTCCTCGTCAACATAATTATCAGGAATAACAGAAATTCCATTACTCGTAGAGATGAATACAGAGCAGTTTATTCCATCATAGTTTGAGTCTTTCCCTCCTTGACCTAGCAGTTGATTTTGCAGTACCCAATCAATTCTTTCACAATCACCATCATCATCGACAATGATTTGACAGATTCCATCTGTGAGTATTCCAAAGATTTCTCTCTGACAATCCTCTCCGTCCATAGTATATGAAAAGTCATCTTCATCAATCCAATTTGATGCAGGTAATGCTGGAACGTTGGGGTAATCATTCGGATCCTCAGGATTAGTTCCATACTGCAATTCTTGGGCTATTGAATATCCATCTCCGTCATAATCGTATGAATCACCGTCTTGGTCGACTGAATCAATAATCATAGTTTGACCTTTAACATAGAATAGAAGAACTAAAGTCACAAGTAAAATACCTATAGTTCCAATAGCCCATGTAGATTTTCTGGTTTGGTATTGTCTCAAAGTAAATTCAGTTATTGCCCACGATTTGACGTCAATTCTTGACCAAACACTCCTCGAAAGAGGTCTAGAATCTTTGTTCATTATCGTACCTCCTTTAGGTACTCTAAAATTGATTCTAAATTGTCGTCAGGGTTTTCAATAGCGGTTACTCTGATGCCAGAATTATTCAATATTAGAGGCATATCTTTGTGTACATTACCTAGATCATGAGTTTCAATTAAAAGTTCATTTTCAGCAGGAAAATGAACACCGTATACAGATTCATGATTTAGGAACTTACTGGCAAGCTCTCTCGGTTTGTCAGTTGTCAATGATATTCTGTGAGGATGTTTATCGAGTAAATCTCTAATGGCGTGCAAGTTTCCTAAGGCTAGAAGTCTTCCATTGTGTAAAATTACTATTTGCTCGGTAATTCTTTCAATTTCACTTAAAATATGGCTACTAACAACTATTGTTTTGCCCATACTTCCCAATTCTCGTATTACATTCATTATTGTAGTTCTTGCTAAGGGGTCACATCCCTGTAATGGTTCATCTAGAATTATTAAATCAGGGTCGTTAACTAGTGCTTGAGCTATTTTTGCTCTTTGTCTCATACCTTTACTAAACTTACCTAATTCCTTGTGCATTACATCATCCAAACCGACAAAATTTAGGACATGAGTCGCTCTTTCTTCTGCTGTATCTCTGGGATGTCCATACAGTCGTGCCATAATCGTAACGAATTCAAATGCAGTCATCCAGTCGTATAGCTTTTCATGTTCAGGGACATAACCTATTCGACTAAATGGTGCTTTATTTTTCCAAGGATTTATTCCGAATAGTCTGACTGTTCCTTGTGATGGTTTTAATTTTCCAACAATTAATTTGAACAGTGTAGATTTTCCAGCTCCATTCATTCCTAATAATCCTGTTACACCTCCATTAATAGCAATACTAACATCGTTTAATCCAACAATATTCCCATACCATTTTGATACATGATCTAACATCAAAGCAGGAATGATGTCAGAGTCTACAGGATTGTTGGAGTTTTGTTTAGAATTCATTCTCTCGTAACCTCCATTGATGAGACTCTTGCTGAAAGTATATACAGTGACAGAGCATTCATTGCAATAATAGATACTAGACTCCAGCTATATGGGTGATCGTATGTTGAAGTAATACCCATCATTTTTTGACCTAAATGTGCAACACAGTCATATGGAGAAAGAAGATACACTACACTGTCATTGTAAAGTTGAGAGATCAAAAATGCTATGAATTTGGTCCCTAGTATGATTCCTAATAATGCAATAGCTGGAAAGAATTTTCCTCTGCTGACACTAGATAGTGCCAATCCGATAGAAGAATAAGTTATTACGAGGAAAAATCCCGCAATACTGGCCGAAATAAACAAAGGAAGCGTGTCGATAACATAGGCCCATCCTTCACCAGACAATACTAGATCTCCAATGTAATACACCCCTAATGTTCCTACGATCAAGACAGACAACAAAATTGCAACCGAAATAAATTTCATCACAGTATAATCTGTCCTGTTGACAGGTCTTGAAAAATAGATAGCACTAGTTCCATTTTTCCTATCTTCACTAATCATTCCTCCAACAAGTAATGCCGCAGCTATGGGGAAACAGAACACATTTCGTGGAAAAAATCCAAGGACATGTGCATATAAATTTTCTCTTGAAGGAGAAAATAATCGAGAAAGTTCTTCTACTCCAGTTGCATTTCCTAAAAATGATAAAAATAAATCATTCATTGAGCCCAAAAATAAGACTAACAAAGAGATTCTAACAGGCCAACCCCATGGTCTGTGACCCTTGGAAAACATTCCATATATGTGGTGTCTTAATATTGACCAATTTCTAATCCATCTGGAATTTAATTGACCGTTCCATGGTCTATATATTTGCTCGAAAATTGTCCCCATCTCGGCATTTGATTTGGATGCAACTGCTGCAGTTGCTTGTTCGTCACCATCTCCTGAACCATAAGCAACTTCCATTCTACTGAACCCTGTGACGTTAGCCCCCTCTTCACCAAGAAATTCGGAGTCGAGTGATTTCCCATCTGTCATTATTTCACACCCTTCAGTTCAGGTGGGGCATCAACGTTTTTTAGGTTGGGATTACTATCTAACAATTCATCAGAACTTTTAATCCCGTAGCCTAATTTTTCCATAATTCTAATGAATAAATCTTCCAAACTTGCTTCATGATCTTGCATACGTCTAATTTGACAATTTGATTTTGATGCAGCAGAAATAATTTGATCATATGTAGAATCATCGATGTGTACAACCCTCAATACTCTACCTGTTCTTCTAACCTTATAACCCCCATCAACAAGCATTTCTTCTAATCTTGAGGCACCACCCCAAGCATGAACTTCTATTTCTCTCTCGATGGCCTTCAAATCCTCAATTCTTCCCTGTGCGATTAATTTTCCTTTGTGCAGCATTACTATTCTTTCACATACCTGTTCAACATCATTCATTAAATGACTAGCCATAATCAAGCTTCTGCCTCCTTGTCTGACAATTTGAGATAGTGTATTTAGCATGAAATCTCTATGCTCGGTATCAAGGCCGTTAGTAGGTTCATCAGCAATTAATAATTCTGGGTCATGTATCAAACCACAAGCTAATTTCGCTGATTGTTTCATTCCTGTAGAATAAGTCTCAATGTTCCTATATCTTTGGTCTTTAAGACCAACATACTCCAGAACTTCATGTGCTCTTTGCATTGCAATTGAAGGATTCATTCCGAGAAGTTCCCCACTGTAGGCAACTTGGTGAATGGCCTCTAAATCAGGGTTAAGACAGTCGTATTCAGGCATATAACCAATTTTTGATCTAATTTTTGGTCCGTCTACCTTGATGTTATAATCTAATACTTTTCCTTCGCCTGAGGTTGTGCTAATTAATCCAAGTAATGTCTTGAAAAGTGTAGATTTACCAGCTCCATTTGGCCCTAGGAGTCCTGTAGCACCTTGTTTAATTTTAAGATTTATTGAGTCTAAGGCGATATGTTTTCCATAAGATTTTACAAGTTCAATGGTTTCAACGACATTCTTGATTCCCATCACAAGCCCTCGGCTGTTTGAGTACAAAAAGTTCAAACCTATCAACTATTGTAGTGTTTTAGCCATCAATTCCGTTCTTTACCTTCACAGCTACACCTTTTTTCAGTTCCATTGCTTCGCTGTATGTACATGTTGATATACCATGTGCCAGTAAATTATTTTCTTTATCTAAAACAAGACAAGAATCTCCTGGCCTTAATTCTATACTGGCAGAGATTATGAAACCATGCATGACATTCCTACCTTTTTTCACAAAAGGAACAGCTCCATCATCAACGATTATAAATGAAATGTTACAAAGTTTTTTCTTGGAAAATTCTAGTAGTTTCGTAGCTCCATCAATAGTAAGTGATAAACCTCCGTCTTCAAGTCTAGGAGATAGGATATGAGTGCCATTTTGACCAAATACATTCCTTATTCTTCCAGTTCCACCTTTAACAAACGTTGCATTAGATAACCATTTTTCAGCTTCCTGAAAGTTTAATTTAGTAAACAATGCTGTTTTTGCAACAACAGAATTTCTATCAAAATATTCTTCTAATTCAGAAATATTTACCAATTTGGTATGTTCTTTGATAATCTTCGAGTGTCTAATTTTTTCGATTGCAGATTTTTTATCCCAATCTCCACAAATTGTTGTAACAGAATTACAGTTGATTAATAGGTCATTTTTTTCATAATCCCAAATTTCTTTAGGTCCATTAATTTGCGAAAATGGGTTGAGATCTTCCAAAGAATAGGGGATGATACCAACAGGAGTTTGCAATAAAACTTGTATTCTCTCGAATCTAGAGTATAATTCATAAATTAATTCTTTACATCTCAATCTCCATGGGCCATTAACTCCATGAATTATAATTAAATTCCATTTGTTTTCTTCAACTTTATTTCCATGAACATCTTTACTTGGTAACCTAACATGATTGGATATTTCTTTCATTGCTGCAATTACATACGGGTGAGTTCTAATTTTTTTAGACCACAAAATACCCTTATTTTTTTGTATTTTTGTTGATTTCTCTACCCATTTCATAAAATCAAGATTATTTGATTGCTCTAGTAAGTAATTCACAGCTTCTTCAATTGCTGGGTGTTCAGCTGATTTTCTCTCAACATATTCCCATATTCTTCCCTTTCTAACTGCTTCTCGAACTCTTGCCATCTCTCTAAGTGAAATTTCCAAGTTAAATTTGGCAATTATTTTTGTTCTTTCATTTTTAGGTAATGACTTTACTTCTTGTGGCTTTAATCCGAAGAAAGTCTTTGAAGCTGCAGGCCATTCGACAATATTGGCTAGTTTTTCCGTACCCCAAGGCATGATTAAACGATCATCTTTAGCGAAAAGTGCATAAGCTGCTGAGTCGAAGAAATCCACTCCCATGGCGACTGAAATCCCAAATAAATGAGGATGTCCACAACCAAAAAGATGTACAGGCCTTGATGCTGGAATTATATGTCTACATGAACTGACAATTTGAATTAATTCAAGATATTTTTGTTTCTCCATTAATGGTACAATTCCACCAATTGGATGAATAGTAAAATTAAATCCGCTCATTTTTTGTGCAGAAAGAAATCTTAAATCAGGAAATGTACCTCCTTGAATGGGGCCGTTAATCATCATATCTTGAGCGGCTTTTATTGAAACCTCAGATCTTGAAACAGTTTCCTCGACAATTTCTTTGGATTCGTTATAACTCAAATTGGGTTTTCCAAAAACATCCAGCATTGTGCATACATCTACCCCGATTTCTTTTTGAAACTCAATAATCTCCTCAGGACCTACTTCCACATCACCATAAACATAACTCTGAAATGTTCCAGAATCAGTCATAATCATTCCTGGGAAATTCAGTAGTGTATGGATTCCGTTTCTTTTTGCTTCATCACGTAACTTCTCTGATTTCTTGATTATGTAAGAATTTGTTATTAAACACTCCACTCCAAAATCTTCCCACATCTCTCTAGGCTCGATAGTCCTGATATTGGGATTAATAACTGGCAACAGTGCAGGAGTAGAGATAATTCCATGCTTAGTATGGAATTTACCTATTCTAGCGGCACCATCTCTAGCTATGATTTCAAATTTACCGATGTCATTTTCACGACAAGGTTCTGGAGAAGCATTCTGCATTAATATACCTAGACCAAACCTCTACTTCAAGTAATCTTAAACAGCGGTACAGTCTGGGCTAACAGAAATTCTTTTGATAAATCATCAAAACTATCCAGCAATTCTTTGTCGAAAAATACAGAATTAATTTCTTCGTCATTTTCTAAATCATATTTAATGCCGATTAGAGTCCCAGGAGCAGCGCCACATGCAATACATGCGCCGTTTAAGGTGAGAATAAAGTCTAACTTTTGTTCTTGATTAATCTCCACGTTGTTGATAATCATTCCTCCTCCATGTTCTTCAAGCGCAGCTCTTACTGGACCTAGCCTCTCTAATAATGCTGGCATTAAATCCTCAATATTTCTTTCACCGTCTACAATTTTAATAAGAGACAGCATTCTTAACCTAATCCTTTCTTTCATTGGAGTTTTGGAATTGATTCTTCTTTCGGATTCTTCACTAATTGACTTGGCCGATTCAGAGCGATATAAGTCCACTAAGTCATCATCGCCCATGACACTAGGAAATCATCATCATTTTTGAGATTGTTTCCCACGTGTGTGTGTGACATAATATGTGATTTTTTAGGAACTCCTAAACATTTAAGGCAAAAAACATCGTTTCATAAAGGAGTGAAGATACGACAGTTTATCCGAGCCCAACCCGACAGTGGATAGCGACAGAGGAAACGACTCAGGAAGTGAACATATGGGTAAAAAAAATCCAGTACTTTTGGAAATCAATGACTTACATGTCTCGGTTGAAGGTAACTCCATAATTCAGGGTCTAAGTTTGGAAATTAAACTAGGCGAGATTCACGCAATAATGGGAAGGAATGGATCAGGTAAATCAACTCTGGCAAATGTGCTTATGGGTCATCCAGCATATGAAGTCACAAATGGAGAAGTGTATTTCTTGGGCAAGGAATTAGAAGATTTATCCGTAGATGAAAGAGCGAAAGCAGGAATGTTCTTGTCTTTCCAATACCCAATGGCTATTCCTGGTGTGCAAGTGGGAAATTTCTTAAAAAAATCAGTCTTTGCAGTCAGAAATTCCAAAATATCCGCTAAAGAATTTAGATTAGAACTAAAAGATAAAATGAACAAATTACAAATTGAAAAATCTTTCCTGTCAAGATATGTAAACGAAGGTTTTTCAGGTGGAGAGAAAAAGCGAATGGAGATTTTGCAACTTATGTTACTTAATCCCCAATTGGCTATTTTAGATGAAACGGACTCAGGGTTAGATATTGATGCATTGAGATTAGTTTCACAAGGAATCAACTCTGTAGCTCAGGATGCTGGGTGTCTAGTTATCACGCACTATCAAAGATTGCTCGATTTGGTTAAACCCCATTTCGTCCACATTATGATCGATGGAAAAATTGTGAAGTCCGGTGGTCCAGAATTAGCATTGAAAGTTGAAGAAAATGGTTATGATTGGTTGGAGGCTTAGAAATGGAAAGTGAATTAAGACCTGATGAAATAGTGTCGGACTACAAATATGGATTTAACGACTCTGAGACAGCAGTAACAAAGTTCGATAAAGGATTGAGTGAAAAAGTAGTTAGGGACATTAGTAAGTTAAAAAATGAACCTGAATGGATGACAGATATCCGTGTTAAGGCATATCATCATTTTCTAGATAGACCGATGCCTGAATGGGGTAACATCGAAATGCTGAATAGTATTGATTTTGAGGCTATTATTTATTTCCTAAAATCTAGTGGAAAAACTGAAAAAGATTGGGATGAAGTTCCTGAAGAAATCAAAAATACATTCGATAGGTTGGGAATTCCTGAAGCTGAACAAAAATGGTTAGGCGGTGTCACAGCCCAATATGAATCTGAAGCTGTGTACCATTCAATTAGGGAGGACTTAGAATCTCAGGGAGTTTTATTTTTAGACATGGATAGCGGATTAAGAGAATATGAAGATATCGTAAAGAAATATTTCTGTTCGGTAATTCCTTATGCTGACAATAAATTCTCTGCACTCAACACTGCCGTATGGTCGGGTGGTTCATTCATTTACGTCCCCAAAGGCGTTCATGTAGAAATGCCAGTCCAAGCCTATTTTAGAATAAATGCAAAGAATATGGGTCAATTCGAGAGAACATTAATCATTGCAGACGAAGGTTCGTCTATTAATTATGTTGAGGGTTGTACGGCACCCGCATATTCCACAGAGTCTTTACATTCTGCAGTAGTAGAATTAGTTGCTCACAAAAATGCGAAAATTCGTTATACTACTGTGCAAAATTGGTCCAACAACGTCTATAATTTAGTAACCAAAAGGGGATTAGCGCATGAAAACGCCACTATTGAATGGATTGACGGAAATATTGGTTCAAAACTAACAATGAAATACCCTGCGGTTGTACTCAAGGGTGAAGGTTCGCACGCTGAGATTATTTCAGTCGCATACGCCAGTGAAGGAATGCATCAAGACGCAGGATCAAAAATTCATCATCTTGCGAATAACACTACCAGTAATATTTTATCTAAATCAATTTCTAAAAATGGAGGTAGATCTTCGTATAGAGGTTTAGTAAAGGTCTCAAAAACAGCAGATAACTGTAAATCTAACATCATATGTGATGCACTACTTTTGGATGAAGAGAGTCAGTCAGATACTTACCCTACCATGGAAGTTCTAAATTCTAGCTTTGATATTCAGCATGAAGCTAGTGTTGCAAAAGTATCTGAAGAACAACTGTTTTACCTGATGAGTAGGGGTCACAATGAGCAAGAAGCTATGTCAATGGTTGTTAATGGATTCTTTGAACCATTTACACGAGAATTACCAATGGAATATGCGGTTGAATTGAATAAATTACTAGAAATTGAGATGGAAGGATCGATAGGCTGAGGTGAAACAATGGGACTTGTTAATCAATACCTCAAGCAGCCAAAGCCACTCAAATCGAACCATCTTTGGAGATATACATCTTGGTCAAGAATGCATCCTTTAGGAGAATACTCCCAAATTCCCGAGGATGTGTCACTGCCTACAATTAAACTAACTTATCTGGACGGAACAATCCCTGAAGGATTTACAATTGAACAACGTGAACATGAGTCGGAAATCAGTGAATTAGAACCTGACGTCTCAGCTTCATTTATTAGGGCGATTTGTGCTGGAAAATTTCTGAACCTAGAGATTCCTAAAGGAGCTGTTTTCGATAAACCAATATTGATTGATATTCATGTCACAGACAAAATTTCTGCATTGAACTTGAAAATTGATAATTTCTCGATGAACAAGTTAGAACTGATTACTAAAATTAGTGGTGATGCGGAGTGGTTTGGGTTATTAAGAGAAGGTGAGCTAGGAAAAAACTCTAAACTCAAAGAATTGTTTGTTAACAAATTAGATTCAAACTGTAAATTTTTAAGATCCGAAAATTTCTATTTATTTAATGATGCTAAATATGAATCAGCGACAATGTCACTAGGTGGATTTAGGTGCAAATCAGATATAAGGGCAGTAATTAAAGGTCAAGGAGTTGACTATAATCAGAAAGTTGCTATTCACGGAAGAGATAAGAGAAATGACGATATTCACCTAAGGATATTTCATGAAGCTAAAAATAGTAATAGTCGTGTTATTGCACATACGATATGTGATGATTCAAGTAGGAACACCATTACAGGAAAATTAATTATTAACAAAGAAGCACAGAATACAGATGCTGGACAAAAATTTCTGAATCTACTTCTATCAGAAGATTCTAAAGTTAACTCAATCCCAGAGTTAGAAGTATTAGCGAATGAAGTTTCTGCGGCACATGGTGCTTCAAGTGCACCAATTAATAAAGAACAATTATTTTACATGAGAAGCAGAGGTTTAAGTCTTGATGAAGCAAAAGCGATGATTATAGACGGTTTTTTGATGTCAACATTTCAAAACTTTTCAAGTAACAAACTTGTAGAATATTGTAAATCTGAACTCGAAGCACATTTGAACTGAGATGGTAACATGAAACTTAACTCTGACCTAGAAGAAATAAGATCCCAATTTCCGATTTTAGAAAGAGTTTTGCCCAATGGTAAAAAATTAATCTATCTGGATAATGCAGCAACATCCCAAAAACCTGAATGTGTAATAAATGCAATGAGTGATTTTTATTCCAGATATAATTCTAATGTACACAGAGCTGTTCATTCGTTATCTGGCGAAGCTACTGAAGCATTTGAGTTGGCTCGGGAAAATGTAGCCAAATGGTTTGGTTTACCAGACGGAGGTAAAGTGATTTTCACTAGTGGTACGACTCATGCGCTAAATTTATGCGCTTTTGGATGGGCTAGAGTTAATTTGAAACCTGGAGACGCTATTGTTCTGACTGAGATGGAACATCATTCAAATATCGTTCCATGGCAAATGATAGCCGAAGAAAAAAATTTAGAATTAAGATGGGTTGATGTTAATCAAGAAACATTTGAATTGGATTTCGAAGATTATAAATCTAAAATTATTGGTGCAAAACTGGCATGTATAATTCATACTTCTAACGTACTTGGCACCAGAAATCCTGTAGAAATAATGGTTGAAATGGCACATAATGCAGGTGCAAAGATAATATTAGATTGTGCGCAAGCCGCAGCTCATGAAAGATTAGATATGGATTCAATAAATGCTGATTTCTTAGCAGTTACGAGTCACAAGATGTGCGGACCCACGGGGGTCGGTGCTTTACTAATTTCATCCGATGTTTTTGAAGAAATGGAGCCAGTTGAAGGAGGAGGTGATATGATTTTAGAGGTTTTCAAAGAATACTCAACTTATCAAGAAAACGAACATAAATTTGAAGCGGGGACTCCTAGAATTGCAGAAGCTATAGGTTGGTCAGCAGCTATAAAATGGATGGAAACCCTAGACATCGAAGAAATGCATCGTCATACCTTAAAATTAGCAAAAAATGCTTCAGATGGATTAAAGCGAATACCTGGAATTACCGTATATGGAGATCACTCAAAAGAAGATGTAAGTGGAGTAGTTTCATTCTTACACGAAACTCTACATGCTGAAGATATAGCCCGTTTATTAGACTCTATGGGAATTGCAGTACGCACTGGTCATCATTGTGCTCAACCTTTAATGCGAAGATTGGGTGTGAAAGCTACAAACAGAGCGTCATTTTACTTTTACAACACTCTTAAAGAATCTGAAGCATTTGTTAACGCAATTAAAATGATAGTTGAAAAATTTGCATAGGTGAAAGAATGACTAAATGGCCACCAAGAATTCAAGAAATAATCAATGATTTCTCAGAAGCATTAGATCAAATGGAAAGGTATGAAATGTTGTTCGAGTATGCTAGTGAAATTGATGAATTGAAAACTTCAGAATGGTCGAATAAAACACGAGTTGTTGGTTGTCAATCAGAAGCTCATATTTTAGTACAGTTCAAGAATAATGGTTTCCACTTAAAGGGTGGCTCTGATTCACAAATAATTCAGGGATTAATGGCCATTACTGCAATTGCTTTAGAAGGCATGACTCCCGAGGAGGTTACAGGTTTCTCACCTAATTTTGTATCGGAGATGATGGTTCTTCAAACCTTAACTCCAAATCGAGCTAACGGTTTTTTAAATATGTTCATGAGGATTCAAGATGATGCGAGGGAAATG
>MDTD01099710.1_pt1 | contig 22703 bp, 19 predicted proteins | sample 811221 | NCBI WGS metagenome assembly MDTD01 (sample SAMN05326646, study PRJNA326480) | marine metagenome | isolation source: seawater | place: Pacific Ocean: South West | collected 2011 | reverse complement strand
GATGTCACATTACATGTTTCATCAATAAACTTTTTAATCGAATCTGTTATTTGGTTTTCAAAGAGCAAACAAAAACCCCTCCACAGCGGTGAAGGGATCAGGTGATCGCTTTAACTAAAGCGACAAGGGCGGCTTATACTAAACCGAATCCTAAACCGTCAACTGGAAACTTGGGAAAATCACAGAAAAACTGCGAATTTTTACGCTTGGACTAAAGAAGCCTTCAGCTCAGACGCTCGTTCCTTGATTTCTTCGGGGGTTTCCGCCCCAGAAGTGAGGTCATCACAAATCTTTCGGGCGCGCTCAAGATCGTCTAACTCCGCGGAAGCTAAAGCCAAATTGAAAACAACCAACGGGTCGTTACCGGAAATCTCTACGGCTTTCTCAAAAGAGCGCAAACCAGCCTCTTTTTGAGCGGGATCAGCGGAACTCAAATACAAGCGGCCCAAGTCATTGTGGGCCTCCCAGGAATTATCGGCCTTTTGAATCACCTGCTGCAGCAGCTCCTCTGCTTCTTTTTGGGCTTCGGGCTCATCCGCCAAGGAGATCAAATTGGCCAACTCGTGGACCGCGTCCACATCATTGGGATCTAAAGCAATGGTCTTGCGAAAAGCTTTTTCTGCTTCGGCATAGTTCTCTGCGGCCAGATTGGCAGCCCCATAATTGAACCAAACACCAGGGTTTTCTTGGTGCGCTTCCAACATGGCCTCAAAAACCTTTGCTGCCTTCTCGGGCTGGCCTGCTTCAACAGCAGCGCGACCCAACAGCTCCACCAAGCCATCGCTCGGCGCGACTAATTGGACGGCTTGCTCTAAATTGTCCAGTGCTTCTTGGGCCTGGCCCATCTCAAGCAGCCAGCCACTGAGCACGTACCAGCCTTGCTCCAGTTTGGGGTTCGCTTCAATGGATGCTTTAAGGGTATCAAAAGCTTCTTGCTCCCGGTTCAATGCTTCGAGCATGCTCGACTTGGCAAAGAGGTAATGTGCGTTGCTCGCGTCGATCTTGAGCGCCGAATCCAGGGCACTCAACGCCTCAGTAAAATTGTCTTTGCGAGCCTCGATGCGCGCCAAGTTAAACCAGGCTGCGTGGGCGTTGGCATCTTCTTTCACCACCGCTCGAATTAAGGTTTCTGCCTCATCGTGCTGGCCACCGTCGTAAAGATTGGCCGCCTTATAAATGCGCGCTTGGACGTGAGTTTGATCGATCATGAGCGCTTGCTCTAAATTGGTGAGTGCCTCATCAGCTTTACCCGACGCACCCAGTAAACGCGCATTCAAGACCAAAGCTTCGGCATCTTTTGCATTTTCGCTGAGCAAGGCCTGAATGGCATTGGCGGCATCATCCATTTCAGCCCGACGCAACATGGTATCGATTTCTTCGTAACGAGATGTCATCTTCTTCTCCTCATGCCTTGCACAATTAAACCCCAAGGTCAGCCTGTCTTTGCATGGCCGTCACTTGGGGTCAATTCAAAATGTTTCGGGTTTTCCCAAACAGTTTCCTTGCTTAAAACCAGTAATTCCAGACGTCTTTCGCGTAAGACTTCACACTTGAAGCCGCACTGCTGGCCGCATTAGAAACTGCGCTGGCCGCCTTTGAAGCTTTATCGCCCACATAGGCGCCTGCATCATAAACCGCTTCTCCAACAGTCTCGGCAGCAGCCACCGCTTTTTTGCCAACGTACTTTGCACCGTCGTAAGCGGCTTCACCCGCCGCAACAGCGTAGCCTTTCGCAGCGTTGTAGGTTCCTTTAACGTCCACACTAAGGCCAATTTCGCCTTTGAGGCCTACGCCCAAGGCTGCCCCAAGCTTGGCCTTCATCACGATTTTGCCATCGTCCATGCCCGCTTTTACGGAAGCCTCGACACCCACGCCGTAAGAGACGCTACCTCCAGCGCTAACACTGCCGATGTTGTGGCTCTCGCCATCGATGCCTTTAACACCAAAGCTTTGTCGAACCTCACCAGATGCCTTGGCCACATAAGCCCCCAAACCAACATTGGCACCCACAAAAGCGTCACCCTCTTTGAGGTTCAGCCCCGCTTCTACTTTGGCGCTGGCCTCGGCGCTTAAAACGTCCACTTCGCCCTTCACGGCTGTTTGGGTGCTCACCCCGCCATAACCGTAGGACTTGCTTTCCAGTGCCCCTGTGGCGTTGAACGCGGCCACTTTCCCAGACACGCCTGCGTCCGCATGAATTTTGGGCCCGTCGGCATCAAACACCATCCCGGCGGAGGCACTGGCACCACCTTTGGCGTACAAACCGTCCACGGTCCCGTGGGCTTTCTGAAGCAAGTCATCTTCATCTTTCGCGCGGTAGGTGCCCTCGGTTCCAATGGCCGAGACGTCTCTGCTGCCCCCGGTTCGGAGTTTTGCATCGGCGGAGACACTCACTTTATTGCTTTCATCCTTAAACTCTGCCTTGCGCGTGACGTCGCCAGTTTTGCGATCGGTGGTCTTTTCAAAAGACAGGCTGGCCGCGTGCGTGGATTTCTTCCAGGTCTTTTTGCCACTCGGTCTTGGCGTGAATGTGTTGGCGGCCAGTCTGGCGTTTTCCAGTTCTTTTTTGTCGGCCAGGGTGCCTTTAAGGTCTAAGTTGCCCGCTTGGGGGTTTTGACTGGCCACTTGGCCCAGGAGCTTCTTGCTCGCAGCGTCGCTTGATTGCTGGAGCTGGTCGGCTTGTGCCTTTTTCGGCAGGCTTAATTTTTGGCCAGGTTGCAGCCCTTCACGCTGCAAAAAATGCTTGTTCAAATCGGCGATTTCTGGCCATCGGGTAGGGTCTCCGAGCTCCCGTTTAGCGATTGCCCAAAGGGAATCCCCTTTTTTTACAAGTACTTGGTTATCACCCAGTTTGGGGTCTGGCCCCGCTGTATTTTGGGCCGAACTGATCGATGTGGACTGTGAAGCGCCGTTGACTTTAACCATAGTGAGAACTCCTAAAACCGTTTGCCCATCAAGTATCGCTAGCCTTGCACAAAAGTTGCCCCCAGAGCAAAGGTGATCCACATCACAGCACGCTTGAGCACAACCCCTTCATTGTGGCACACTTCCGCCGAGCATTTGTTACATTTAAGAAGGCTGGTTGATTTAAATCAGTTCGGTTCTGTTCGTTTTCTGAGAGTTCTAAATTGCGGTTATTATTGGCTTTTCTGTTTTTTTCAGCCTTAGCGAGCACCTCTGCGGTTGCTGAGGATCTGAATTTGGCCAAACAGGCTGAAGAAAAGGCCTTTGCCGCTGCGGATCAGGGTCTTTGGTGCGATGCCACCCTGCACTTCTTAAAAGCGCACCAAGAAGCCCCCGCGGCACAGTATATTTATAATGCTGCCATGGCGGCGGATTCCGCCGGTGATCGCCGATGGGCCTTACACCTGTTCGTCTTGATCTTGGGCACCTATCCAGACGATGAGCGCACAAAAACCATTTCGGAAAGAACCCAAATCATCAGCCAAGAGATCGCGAAAGAGGGACCGGGTAACCCCTGCGCCACCCGGGTGGCAGACAACACGCCCCAGACCCAAAAAGACGCCTTTTGGCTCGAAACAACCCCAATGCCACCAGCCCCTCCGGCACCTTCAGCACCCACCCCAATGGTATTTGGCGACACCAACATTCGTTGGACCGTGGTGGCCACGGGCGGAACGCTGGCGCTGGGCGGAGCGACCATGACCGTTTTTGGTGCGTACCCTTACATTGAAGGTTTGGAACTATACCAACGCGTGCTCGACGATAACTCCTCCCAAAACCGGCAAGCTTACACCCTCGTACGGGAACGTTGGCAGTCTCTGGGACGCCCCGTAGCCATTGCGGGAGCTGCCGCATTCACCCTGGGCGGCATCGTCACTGCCTTTGGACTCAAGTGGGCCCTTGAAAAACCGGAGGGCTCAGAATGAGAAGTTTTAGGCCGTCGGTTTGTTTTTTTTGGGGCAGCATTTTCAGCCTATTGATGGCTTGTGACCTCCCTGAGCTGCCACCAGAGCCCTTGGCCCAACCCGTTCTGACCGCCGAGCCAGAAACCATTCTGAGCGGCACCCCCGATGTACAAACCACCGAACGCAATGCTTCGTTTGAGTTTACCTGTGATTTGGGAGATGGATGCCGGTTTGAATGCCGCATGGATGACCAAGCTTTTTTTGCCTGTGAATCTCCCACTGTTTTTGAAGGCTTGGCTTACGGGGAGCATCAATTTTTTGTGCGGGCCATCGATGAGCAAAATCGCACCGATACCACACCAGCCAGCTTTACATGGCTGATCACCAAAAATGGTGCCGGGAGCAATATCGACTCCTTAGAAGTGGTGCCACTCGAATTTAATCAAGTCACTGCCACCTTCAGCTGCGGCGTCACCAATTGCAGTTTCAAATGCCAACTGGATGATACGCCTAAATTCGATTGTGAATCCCCACTGGTTCTCGAGCGTGTGGCCACGGGCGCGCACCAACTTAAAGTACAAGCTTATGACCTCGACGATGTCGCTGTTCCAGATTCAGACGTCGCTGATTTTGAAATCGAAGATTTTTGGAAAACAGTTTCAACCAAATCGGCCCATACCTGCGCTTTAAGAACCGATGGAAAAATCTTTTGCTGGGGACTCAATTTTTCTTACCAACTGGGACACGATGACCAAGAAGTCAATGCGCAACCGATTCCCATGGGCTCAGATAACGACTGGGACGCAGTCAAAACCGGAGCGAGGCACACTTGCGCCCTCAAAAACGATCGGAGTTTGTGGTGCTGGGGTGCCAACCACGATGGCAATTTGGCCACCGGTGAAGATGTCGAAACGCTCGAAAAATGTGGAACAACCCAAGTTGCCAGCGAGGTCATCTGCAACCAAGCAACCCCGAGACAGATCGCGACCGACAAGACGTGGCTGACAATTTCAGTGGGCTGGCAACACACCTGTGCCATCGATGAAACACGAAACCTGTATTGCTGGGGGAAAAATGCGAATGGTCAAGCGGGCCATCCGAACCTGAAAAACCAAAGCGAACTGCACCTTGTCTCAGATCAACGGTGGCTCGCCATTGCCGCTGGCGTGAGCGGTACTTGTGGCATTCAAGAAGATCACTCTTTACACTGTTGGGGCCGTTGGCACCAAGACCATCAAAATGCAGCTCCCACTTTGGTCAGTGAAAACACGGACTGGGCCAGCATTGCCGCTGGAGGGGCGTACGACGTCAACTCTTTCTGCGCCATTAAAGAAGATGCAAGCTTGTGGTGTTTTGGCGATGATAATGATGGCATCCTTGGCCTTGGCGAAACCCCCACACAAACCCATTTGCCGCAACAGCTTGAGCAAATAGACAAAGCGATTTCCGTGAGCGTGGGCGCCTCCCATAGCTGCAGCGTCAGTGAAAACAATAAATTGTGGTGTTGGGGGCAAAACGATCAAGGTCAAATTGGTAATAACCTCGTACTGGGCTCATCGAGTCAATTAGAGCCTCAGTTGTTTAACGAAACTCAAAGCTGGCAAACCGTCACAGCGGGGCTCGCACATAATTGCGCGTTAACGGTTCAGGGTAAATTGTATTGTTGGGGGCGCAACCAATACGGGGCCACTGGCACCTCTTTGAGCGCTCAATTAATTATAGGCTGGGAGGCGCTGGACACCCAATCTTTGAGCTGGATCGATCTTGCGGCTGCGGGCGCTTCCGCCTGCGCCATTAAAGATGATAAATCCCTATGGTGCTGGGGCAAAAGTGGTGAGACCCCGCTGGGAAACACTTCTAATTTTCACTTACAACAACCTGCCCAGGTGGGCGTCTTTCAGTGGTTGTCCTTAAGTGCTGGTGAACGGCACGCCTGCGGCATTCAAGGCGATCGCTCTTTACATTGTTGGGGGCAAAACGATGCACATCAGGTGAGCTCCGACGATGTAAATAACGTCGTGGCTCCCACCTTGGTATCAGATGCGAGTTGGGAATCGGTATCCGTAGGGCAAAACCATGCCTGTGGCATTCACGATGATGGAGATATGTTCTGCTGGGGACTCAACTCCTTTGGACAGACCGGACAAACCCCTGGCGCCCCCACGAACCTCCCTCAAAAAGTTGGCCACGAATCCATTTTTTACCAAGTCAGTAGCGGCGCCAACCACACCTGTGCGCTCGATGCCCAAAAATCTCTTTATTGTTGGGGCAAAAATGATGTGGGGCAACTGGGCGTGTCCACCAGCACCGTTGAACAAACACACTTGCCGCAACAAGTCATCGCCGACAGCGTTACGGCTTTTCAAAAAGTGACGGTAGGCGACCATCACGCATGTGGCATCGATGAAGAAAAAGCATTGTGGTGTTGGGGTAAAAATGACCGAGGGCAATGTGGTGCCAACGCTGAGGAAAACAGCATGGTCAGCCCCATGCGGGTAGGTACCCTCAACTCTTGGCAACACGTGGCAGCCGGAAAACAAATCACCTGTGCCATTCGACAAGGTGGCTCTTTATTCTGCTGGGGTGCTGTGATTTTCCACAACGCATTACCCGACCTCATCGATTACACCTCTGAGCCAACACTGATCGACAGCAGTTTATCCTACGCCACGGTAAGTGTGGGGGATGGCTTCATCATGGGCCTCGATGAAAACGGGAAACGATACGGAAGAGGTCAAAATCACTATGGCCAACTGGGCAATGAACAGGCTTGGACTTTTGGTCCAGAAATGATCACCACCACCGAACCCTAGTTGAGGCTCTCAAGACAACGCGCGGTCGAGGTCTTCTAGCTGGGGAGATAAAGCCGATACACGGGTTTCTTTACTTAAGATCTCTTGCAGGGCCGGCGGAATGGGCACTTCTTCGCCAATCAAAGGCTCTACAGTTTCGGGGAATTTGGCTGGGTGTGCCGTGGCCACGCAAATGCTGCCCGCTAGATTTTCACGCGCCAACACCTCAAAAGCGGTGGCAGTATGCGGACAGACCACCAAACCTTGCTCCGCTTTAACGCGCTGGATGCGGTCTCGAATTTCAGCATCGGAAACCGTAAAGGCCGACATGTCCTCCATCAGCTTTGGGATATCTCCAGACACCAGATGCAACAAACGCTCCATGTTACTGGGGTTTCCTACATCCATGGCATTGGCCAAGGTCGGAATGGATGGCCGCGGCTCAAATGAAAGATTGTTAAAAGTATCAGTCACCACACCATTGGCATTGTTGGACATCACAATATCCGCGATGGGAAAGCCCATGCGTTTGGCCCAAAGCGCAGCGGTGGCATTACCTACATTTCCCGAGGGAATAATAAAGCGGGCGGGTTTTTGGGTTCGCTTGAAATAGGCTAAGGAAGCGTGGGCATAGTAAATGGATTGGGGCAATAACCGACCGATGTTGATGCTATTCGCCGAGGTCAGTTGATATTTTTTGCTCATTTCCTCGCTGGCAAATGCAGCTTTCACCAGCTTTTGGCAATCATCAAAGACACCGTCAACGGCGTAAGCACTCACGTTCCCATCAAAAGCGGTGAGTTGTTGGCGCTGTCGCGGTGCCACCCCGTTCTGGGGAAAAAGGACCGCAACGCGAATGCCAGGCTGGTGGTGAAAAGCAGAGGCCACCGCGCCCCCTGTGTCGCCAGAAGTAGCCACCAAAACCGTGAGGTCTTGTTGTTGCTCTTGTTCAGCATGCCAAGCCGCAAAACAATTGGCTAAAAATCGAGCACCGACATCTTTAAAGGCTGCCGTGGGTCCCCAATATAATTCTAAGAGGGCGTTTTCATTGTCATCCAGAAAATTGAGGGGCATATCAAAAGTAAAAGTTCGTTCACAAATCTGCGCCAATGAGGGAGCTAACACACTGCCTTCAAAAAACGGTTTGAAAACTTTTTGCGCAAAGGCCACATAATCATCGGGAAAAGAATCATCACCCTCAACGCCCCCAAAGCGCGGAAAAGCTTCAGGAACAAAAAGGCCGCCATCTGGCGCCAGCCCCAAGCGCAAGGCCTCTTCTAAAGGATAAGTTTTGGTGGAATTACGGGTGGAGATATACTGCAACTTCTGCTCCTCAACTATCTAAAATATGTGCGCCTTGATGCGGTATTTCGCAGACCCAAACCTGAGAAGCGACCCCGTGAGCCTCATAGACTTCCTGCATGCGCTTACCAGCCCGAGCCGCCGTTTGTTCATTCTCGCACAACGCAAAAATGGCTGGGCCTGCTCCGGAAATGGAAGCCCCCAAAACGCCGGGGCCGCTGGCACTGGCCTGAACCTCGTCAAAATGGGGGATGAGTGATTTTCGCTGTGGCTCGATCCATTCGTCGATAAAATGTTCCGCAATCAAATCGTAGTCACCCTCAGCGCAACCTAAAATAAAAGCAGCCAAGCGTGCCTGTTGCTTAATAACCAAGTTTGTAGGCACACTTTCCGCCAGTAACGCACGGGCCTCTTCGGTTTTGATCCCCACATCGGGCTTAATCACCGCCACACTTAACCCCGGCGGCAATGGAATGCGACCAATAGAAATGGGGTCTACGGAGAAAACCCCTACGAGTCCCCCATAAAGGGCAGGGGCAACATTGTCTGCATGCCGAGCACCACTGGCCACAGCTTCACCATCCAGCGCGTAGAGCAACAAGGTGTCTTCAGGCAAAGGATCTTTCAACAATTCATTGAGGGCAACCACGGCCGCAACGGCGGACGCTGCCGACCCGCCGAGTCCCGAGCCCAGGGGAATTCCTTTCTGGATTTCTACCGTCACATCTGCATGCAAGGACTCTCCTTCAAGAAAAGAAAGAATGGCCTTGCCGGCCGTATTGTTTGCGGCTTCCAAGGGCAGTTTTGCCCCGTCAGTCCCCTCAATACTTTTGATGATCACCTGATTGACCGTTTCGGACTGCGCAGGGGATAATGCCACTTTTACAACGTCACCCACATGAGCAAGTGTACCCCCAAGAACGTCAAACCCCACCACCATATTACCAATGGTGGCCGGTGCAAACGCAGAAGCCGCCGCGCCTTTGAATGCATCGGACAAGGTCATGAACGCGCACCCAAATGCGCCGCCAAACGTAACAAGTCAGCAAAAACCCCACCGGCGGTGACTTGCGGGCCAGCACCGGGGCCCCGAATGACCAAGGGTTGATCACAATAGCGCTCCGTGGTGAAGGCGATCATGTTATCGCTGCCCGAAAGACCGTAGCAGGGATGGCTCATGTCGATAGACACCAGTTTAACTTCTGCCTGGCCTTTTTCGCTGATGCGACCCAGGTAACATATTTTCTTATTTGCCTTTTGGGCCTCTTCTAATTTTTGTGCCATCGGTGCGTCCATGGCCGACAATTTGGACAAAAACTGCGCCACGTCATCTTCAGCATCTAAACCCTCCGGCATGACCGCTTCCACGTCCACATCTTCAAGACTCAGTGGCAAACCCATTTCGCGAGCCAAAATGACCAATTTACGAGCCACATCCAAACCCATGAGATCATCCCGTGGGTGCGGCTCTGTGTAGCCGCGTTCTTTGGCCCCTTTGACCACTTCAGAAAAAGGCAAGCTCCCATCGTAAGTGTTGAACAGATACGACATGGTACCCGAAAGGATGCCCTCTGCATGCAACACCCGATCTCCCGTTCGGCGCAATTCACGCAAGGAAGAAATCACTGGGAGCCCTGCCCCCACCGTGGCTTCATAAAAATAATGGGTGTGCTTTTCTTTTTTGAGCGCCATTAATTTTTTGTGCTGCGCCAGATCTCCGGAGTTGGCTTTTTTGTTCGGTGTGATCACGTGGATGCCACGATTCAACCAGCCCTCGTAATGGCTCGCCACAAAATCACTGGCAGAACAGTCGATCATCACGGTGTGCGGCAGACCGTCGGCACAAATGGCTTCTGCAAACCGATTTAAGTCTACGGGCGTGCCTTCTTGCAGATCGGACTCCCAATGCTCCATGGAAATGCCAAGCTCATCGTGAATCATGGTTTTTGAATTGGCGATGCCCAGTACGCGCAAATCAATTTTATAATCTTCGAGAAGCTTGTCTCGCTGGGCGCGCAACTGTTGTAGAAGCGTTTTACCAATAAGCCCCGGGCCCACAATGCCCACGGCCAACGTTTGATCCGAAAGATAAAAAGCAGCATGAACCGACTGAATGGCACGTGCCGTTTGCGCCTGGTCGATAACCGCAGTGATGTTTCGCTCCGAAGAGCCCTGCGCAATGGCGCGTACGTTAATGCCCGCCTGTCCCAGTGCTTTAAAAAATAAAGCCGCCACCCCGGTACGGGCTGCCATCACATCACCCACTGCGGCAATGATGGCACAGTTTTCCTGCACATCCACCGTTTGAATTTTGCCGTGGTTTAACTCGTATGTGAAAACCTGCTCTACCGCCGATTTCGCTCGTGCCGCTTGGCCCTCGGGCACGGCAAAGCAAATGGAGTGCTCCGAAGACGCCTGAGAGATCATCACCACCGAAATGTTGGCCTCTCGAAGCCCACCGAACAAACGCGATGCGATACCAGGCACCCCGATCATGCCCGAGCCTTCCACATTGATGAGCGCCAAATTTTGAATGGAGGCCAATCCTTTCACCACCGCATTATCGTCGGGTTGGGCAGAGTGAATACAGGTTCCGGGCGCCTCGGGGTTTCCAGTATTTTTGATCCAAATGGGAATGGAGCGCTCCACCATAGGCGCCATGGTGTTGGGATGAATTACCTTCGCGCCAAAATAAGCCAGCTCCATGGCCTCTTGATAAGACAACTGCTTTTGAATGATGGGTTGCACCACCAACCGAGGATCGGCGCTAAAGACACCGTCCACATCGGTCCAAATGGTGACATCATCAGCCTTGAGCAAAGCCGCAAAGATGGACGCGGAATAATCGGAACCATTTCGCTTCAAAGTGGTGGGGGCCCCTTTTTCATCAGATGCGATGTAACCGGTCACTACCCAAAGCTGGTGGGGGTGCTCTGATTGCCACCGCGCCAAGCGCGTCTCACTGGGCTCCCACAAAGGCACCGGGCCCACCTCTTGATGCGTAATGCTTAAGATTTCTCGGGCATCACAAAAAGCAGCATCCGCACCCAAGACTTGCAAATAACATGAGAGCAATTTGGCGGACAGCAATTCGCCATAGCCGCTGATCAAATCAGATGACTCTTCAGAGAAATGCCGAGCCAATGAAACCGCTCGCAGTAAATCTTCTAAGTCTCGTGTTTGCTTCGTCAAAAAAGCCTCAAAACCATCTGCCTGCTCATTTTCTAGCAACGCGGCGGCCACTTCTTTGTGTCGTCGCTTCATGGCCAGTAACACTTCGAGGTAATGGTCATCGCCAGCCTCGGCAAGTTTGCCCATCTCAATCAAACTGTCGGTCACACCACCCATGGCCGATACCACCACTGCCAAGGGCTGGTTGGCGGCTTCACGAACAATCTTCGCCACCCGCTGGAACATGCCTTCGTCTTTGAGGGAAGTTCCGCCAAACTTAAATACGCGCCAATTCTTGTCCACGAGATTGCTCCTGTTGAACCATTCTTGTTAAAGGGGCGGGTGCATCAAATGCGTTCACCCGTTATTCGTTTTTTTTTGAGGTTCTTTTTTCTTCTTGGTTTTATTTTTCGAAGGGCCTGATGAAGGCTGTTTTTCTTTTTTCTTTTTGAGTTTTTTCAAATCTTGGGAAGCGTTGCTCTCCGGGGTTGACTCAACCGGAGTCGCCTCAGTGGGATCGACAGGAAGCAAAACTTCTTGGCCCTCTCTGTTTTCAGAAGGGCGCGCCACGGGCTGCGGAAGCGCCCAGTCGATCAACATGGGTGGCGCGAACAACAACAAGGTCCCCAGGCCAAAAACACCCAAACCGACCCGGCCGGCACTTCGCGCAGCCAGTCGTTCATCGGGTTTCGATTGAGGACTGGTTTGGCTTTCGTAGTTAACAATGGCGATACTGCCACCCCCCAGGGCCAACAAACCGCCCACCGCGCCGGCGCCCAATGCTGCCAACACCAATCCGCCATGGGTGCCCGCCGGAAAAAGATTCATGGGAAACCCGCGCTGCTCGGTGTCCTTTTCGAAGTGTTCGGTAAGATTCTCGAATACCTCTGGGGTTTGCTCTGGTTCTTGGGGCTCAGCCGCATCAGCCTTGGGGGCCGTCTTGGACTGGGCCACGGCACTGGATGCGGCAAGCGGCGCGAAAAGACAAAACAAGCCAAGTAAAAACACTGAAAATGAACGGCATCGCGAATTCATAAAACAGCCATAGCACAAGTTGGATTCACAACACATTTTTTTAAAGCCATGAAAACCAGTATTTGGCCCTGAATTTTCAATCCAGCACGTCGAAAACGAACAATTTAAAACAATTGGAAATCAACCGGCGATTCCGGCGTAATTTTCACCGACCCCACGGGGGTGCTGGTGGCCCAAAAGTTGCGAATCTCGATGGAGCAATCACCGTCAACGTCCAGGTAGGGGTAGTAGGTACCCTCTTCTTCTAACAAGGTTTCGAGGGGGATGGCGGCCAGTAAATCCTGATCACGATAAATACGAATGGACGTGGTACCAGCGTGAATCCGGTAGGTCCTCAACACGGTATCCATTTGGGCCAAATCAGTTATTTCGGGAGCCAGACTGTCTGACCGAGGGTACACCTCGAAAGACATGTCCCGGTCAGTGCCAACGTTAAAGCCAAGCATTGGCGGATCGAAGCTCTGGTTTTTGCCGCCTTTCAATCCCCAAAAAACATTCTCGCAAGAACTGCCGTTCACTCGGAGCTTAAATGAAACATCAAAGGGAAGCGTCAACCCTTCACTCAAAACCATCATTTGATTGTCAGCAACACGAATGGACGCGTTATCGGGAACCGGTGCGCCCGTTCCAAAACACAACCATGGGGCCACACAAGCCTCGCCCGCCCCGAAATTATAAAATGCATCAAAAACATCGATGGGGCTGATGGTCGCTTCCCCCTCGGCGTCACCCGATTTGCTCTCCATCCACACCAAGGGCGCCCGTGCACCAGAAGCCAAAGAGGCACTCAAGGGGACCCAAACCGCATAGCGATCATCGAAGGTATCTAAAAACACGGGAACCGTTTTCCAAGTATTTTCATCGGCGTGGTAATATGTGTATCGAGTGTCGCTGGGAACTTCGTCCAGCTTCAGGGTCATTCCTGACGCGCCCACCCAAAACACCAATGCACCCGCTTCGGGTAATTCGGATACGGTTTCGTTTTCAAGAACCAGTAAACGTCGACGCTCATAGGATTCATCATTCCAAGGTGGCGGGGTGCAGTAGCCGGCAGTACATTGACGCCCCACACCACAATCTTTCTCGCTTTCACAAGAATTATAACCCGCCTCTTCAATAGAAGGAATGAAGAGGCAACCGCTCATTAAGACGAGGCTGAAAAATGCGCTTACAACCTTCATGGACTTTCCTCTTCCGGTGTAAAACCCCAATAGGCGCACCATCCCGCAGCCATTGCCACCAAACCCAAGCCCGCATTGGCCACCCAAGCCGCCGTTTGCCCCTGGCGTACCAATTCTTCGTGAGTTTCGCCGAACAACATTTGGGCCTGCGCTCGTTTTTCAACCTCTGCACCGATCACCAAAGTACCAATCGCTGCCCCCAGCCACGTCAATGCACCCGCTCCAGCCACACCGGCGCCGATGAGAACTTCCGTACGCTCGGGGTTGAATTCGCCCAAACCTTGATTCATTTCATGCAGGGGATCGATGCGCCAATCCACGGCCACTTCTGTTTCTTTGCGGTGATCGATCGAAAAGTTTTTGGCGTAGGGCACATACCCATTGCGCTCCACCCGCAGACTGTGGGTGCCCGCCATCATCTGCTTGGTAAACACCTCCTTCATCAAACCTTCGGAAAGCGGGGTTTCGTTGAGCCAAATCTGTGTGTCAGCGGTGAGGCCGGTCACCTTTAATGTTCCCTTGAGGGAGCGTGGTTTTAGCCAGCGTCGCACCAAAACCTCTACATCGTAATTCAAGAGATCGGCATCGTAGGTCCAAACCAGATTATGATTTTTGAAACGCTTGCCGCCATTGACATCGAGGTAACGAAAGCTGATGCCGGCATGTCGCTCTTCATCCCGATCCGTCACTTTCACGTAAAACAAAGCAAAAACCCCTCGCTTTTTCAGCCAACGTTTTAAGCATTTGGTTTTGCCTTTACACTTTTTGAGGCGTCGCACATCGCGCTTGGTGAGCACATGCTCAGAGACACCCTCAATGGTTTTGAGCTGCTGCCATACAATGGGGTTGGCCATCTCCAAAGTGTTGCGGTGCTTGGGGGCGGTTGTCTCCAGCTCAAAATAGGCCACTTTTTGAGACTGGGCCCAGGTGGGCAAACTGAAACACAAGCACAAGGCCCATAAAAACCCGCGTAACATCACGACGCTTGCTCCTCTGAGCGAGGATAAAGTTTGGACCATTGGCGCCACAAAAACACGATCAAAGGCAAACTTAAGATTGAAACCCATTGCGAGGTGGAAATACCCACCAACCAGATACCTCGGTCGTCATCCGCCCGCAGCATTTCGGTTCCAAACCGCCAAAAAGCGTAGGAGCCCACCAGGGCCAAGAAGGCCTGACCCGAAAATTGCCGTTTTTGATACAGCACCACGATCAGCGCAAAGGCCACAAAGCCGTAAGCCGCATCGTACAATTGCACGGGATGCACCGTTCCCAAAGCCGCCAAATCGCCGGCCGGGTAAGTCACGCCCCAAGGCACTTCGGTGGAGATGCCGTAACAGCAACCTGCCATAAAGCAGCCCACCCGACCAATGCCCATGCCGATGGCCAAAGCAGGTGCCGCGTAGTCTGCAAAAGCCACGGGCGTGGTGATCTCTCGACGATAAATGAAAATCATGGTGGCAAAAGAGGACACCACCACACCACCGTAAAAAACATAACCCGGGGCAAACAAATCAGCCCAATGTAACGGATCGTCGGCCAGTAAATCCCACACGCCCGTGGCCACGCTGTCGTCTGAAAGCTTGTGACCCTCAGCCTCAAAAAGGGTGTGGAAAATTTTAGCACCGAACAAAGCGCTGATCACCGCCACCAGAATAAAGTCGAAGGCATCACGCTTGTCTCGGCCATCCTGCAAGGCCAAACTGTAGGCCACCCACGCCGCCAACCCATAGGCCACCACATTGGCCAAGCCATAACTGTCAATGGGCAGTTCAAAGATGTGGATAAATGGCAGCAAAGCGACTCCTTCAGCAGGGAAATACACAAAAACCACTAATTTTTCGATCCTTTTTTATCAAAATTGCAGTTTAAGGCGCTGAAGGGGCTTTTGCGCGGGGATCCCGGTTGTCCTAAAGGCATGCGGTGCTTACTGTCATGCGCGTTGGGCTGTGCGCCCGATTCTTTTTTAGGGTTTTCCAGGCATTTTCGCCGACTTATGAGGAGTAACACATGAAATTCACCCCCTTGAATGACCGCATTTTAGTCAAAAGAAGCGACTCGGAGCAAACCACCAAAAGTGGCATCATCATTCCCGATAACGCACAAGAAAAACCCATGCAGGGAATCGTTAAGGCCGTGGGGCCCGGAAAAAGTGCTGACGATGGCAGCTTGCGACCGCTTTTGGTTCAAGAAGGCAACACCGTTTTATTCCGTAAGTACGCAGGTACGGACGTGAAAATCGAAGGCGAAGAACACTTGATCATGCGCGAAGATGAAATCTTGGCCATTGTCGAAGAATAATTTTTAAAATTTAGGAGCAAACCACCATGGCAAAAGAAATCCATTTTTCACAAAACGCGCGTTCCGAAATCGCACTCGGGGTCGATACACTGGCCAATACGGTTAAAGTCACCCTCGGGCCTAAAGGGCGTAACGTAATCATCAATAAAAGCTGGGGAGCCCCCACCGTCACCAAAGACGGGGTCACCGTGGCAAAAGAAATCGAGTTATCCGATCGCTTTGAAAACATGGGCGCTCAAATGGTCAAAGAAGTGGCTTCAAAAACTTCTGATCGTGCAGGCGATGGCACCACCACGGCAACGGTTTTAGCGCAAGCCATCTATAACGAAGGCAGCAAGCTGGTCGCGGCCGGCCACAACCCCATGGATCTCAAACGAGGCATCGACTTGGCCGTTGGTAAAGTCACTGCGTCTCTCGAAGACCTTTCCAACCCCATCGCTGATCACAAAGAAATCGCCCAAATTGGCACCATTTCCGCCAATGGTGATGCTGAAATCGGTAACATCCTGGCCGAGGCCATGGAAAAAGTGGGCAAAGAAGGCGTCATTACTGTGGAAGAAGCCAAAGGCTTAGAAACCACCTTATCTGTGGTTGAAGGCATGCAGTTCGACCGTGGTTACTTGTCCCCTTACTTCGTCACTGACAATGAGCGCATGGTGGCCAACCTCGAAAATCCTTTCGTGCTCATCTACGAAAAGAAAATCGGCGCCATGAAAGATTTGTTGCCAGTGCTCGAAGCCACCGCACAAACCGGTCGACCTCTGTTGATCATCGCTGAAGACATTGAAGGCGAAGCATTGGCTACATTGGTGGTCAACAAGCTGCGTGGCATTCTGAATGTGGCCGCAGTGAAAGCCCCAGGTTTCGGTGATCGCCGCAAAGCCATGCTTCAGGACATTGCGACCCTCACCGGAGGCCAATACATTTCTGAAGACGCGGGATGGAAGCTCGAAAACATTATCGACCCCCAATCCCCGAACCCATTGGGTGCATTGGGCCAAGCCAAAACCATCACCATCGATAAGGATAACACCACCATCGTAGATGGCGCTGGCCAAGAATCAGACATTCAAACCCGAGTGGATTTGATTCGTGCCCAAATCGCTGACACCACTTCCGATTATGATCGCGAAAAATTGGAAGAGCGTTTGGCGAAACTCATCGGTGGCGTGGCCGTCATCAATGTGGGTGCAGCCACAGAAGCCGAAATGAAGGAAAAGAAAGGCCGCGTGGAAGATGCATTGCATGCCACCCGTGCCGCAGTTGAAGAAGGCGTCGTTGCCGGTGGTGGGGTTGCATTGCTCCGCGCTGCGCAGAACGCCAACCTCGATACCCTTGAGGGCATCAACAACGAACAAACGGCTGGGGTTAAGCTTTTGGCTGCCGCCCTCGAAGCGCCGCTCCGCCAAATCGCTGAAAATGCGGGCTGGGAAGGCTCCGTCGTGGCCAATAAGGTCCGAGAAGGCGAAGGCAACTTTGGTTTCAATGCACGCACTGAAGTGTATGAGGACCTCGCTGCCGCTGGCGTGATCGATCCCACCAAAGTGACTCGAACCGCGCTTCGCAATGCGGCCTCAGTGAGCGGGCTGCTGCTCACCACCGAAGCCATGATCGCTGAGAAGCCAGAGGAAAGCACCGGCACTGCTGCTGGTCCAGAAATGGATTACTAAGCTTCTCACGCACCATCACTGGTTCGACCCAAAGCGCCTTTCTTGTGAAGGCGCTTTTTTTGTGTCAAAATACGGCCCGAGAGGACCACATGCGTTATCTATTTTTGACTTTATCGTTGCTGATGTTTTTGGGCGGGTGCGCCCCGCAGCAGCTCTATCAACGCCGCGACCTCCAAGAAGCCCTGCTGAAGCACCACCAGAATTTTCGCTGGGGGAGAATTACCCAAGCCTCCACCCTGGTACAACCGAAGTTACAACAGGATTTTGTACAAAGCTGGATGGAACGCTTCCATGAGCTGGAGCTTCACAACGTTGAAGTCTTGGGAATGGCCGAGCAATCGGGCGGCGATGTGGTGGAAGTTTCGGTGCGCTTGCAATGGATCAACCATCAAACCATGAACGTCAAAAGCCGTTTACTTACCGAGATATGGGTTCGAACACCCGACGGCTGGCAATTGGCCGCCCCAATTTTCCCTCGAGATTTATTCGCACAGCCACAACGGGAAATAGGTTTAAGCGGAACTTGAGGGTCCGTTGGGGGCGTCCTCTAGATTGGGTGTCGTGCCGCCAAAAACCATATCTGACTCGGAAGGCTTGGAGCGAATGACCCAAGTGGTGAGAATGCCCCACAAAATATAACCGGACATGAACACCAACAAACTCACCGAGGCCCGGGTCCACCAGCCCACCAAAACAATGCAGGAAAGCAGCGCGGTCAACATGGCCAATGAGGCGGGCTCGGGCTTAAAATCTTTGAAGGTTCGGTAGCGCACATTGCTCACCATCAAAAAGCTCAAAAAGAGCAGTTCAGCGATAACCCACTGCCGCTCTGTCACCGGTAACGTGCCCACTTCTTTATAGTGAACGATAATGGTGGTGACCAACACCCCTGCGGCCAACGGCACAGGCAAGCCGATGAAAAATCTGCTGTCGGCGCCTTGGGAGGAAAGCACGTTAAACCTGGCCAATCGAATGATGCCGCATCCTGCGAACACGAAAACAATAATGAGGCCCCAAAGATCCAAAGGCCAAAGCGCCCATTTGTAAATCAAAATGGCGGGGGCCACCCCAAAACTCACCGCGTCTGCGAGGGAGTCCATTTGCACCCCAAATTCACTTTGGGTTTTGGTCATCCGCGCCACCCGGCCGTCGAAGGAGTCAAGAAAGCCCGCGACAAAAATAGCCAAGGCGGCCTGATAAAGATCGGAGTAGGCATCGCTGGTGACACACTGAGCAATGGCATACAAACCACACAGCACAGAGCCCAAAGTGAATGCATTGGGCAAAATGAAGAGGACTTTTTGGAGATTAAAAACCCTTTTGCGGCGCCGTTTATTTTTTCGGGAAAACGCGCTCATGAGCCATCTTCCTCTTCCAGCTCTTCGGTGTCCGGCACCGTATCTCGCGTCATGCCGCAAGCCGCCCAATCGTTATTCTCAATGGCCGCACAAGTGCAGGTCTCTAAAGCGGTCGCGCACATTTCAGTATCGGCCAGTGATTCCTCGCGTTGTGAGCGCTGCAACTCTCGCTCTTGGCGACAAGCCAATTTACCGTTTGCCGTTGGCTCGCAGTCACAAATAGAATTGGTCAATTGCACGCAAGGATCACAAGCGGAGCCCATGATCACCCCAAGGCCACAGGTGAACACCAAGAGGGTGACCCAATGAAGCTTTGTCGCCGGCGCTGTGGGTGCGTTCGAAGTCATTTAATTCCTATCGTTTTCCTGCTCGACAAGCCCAGAAAAAATGAGCATGATTCGGAAGGCGTTTTATCATGCACTTCAACAAAACAAACCATTTTTACCTTCAGCACGCCCTGGGCATTCATCTGTGTCCCTTGCACCGGCCACAATTCGCATTTTTTGAGGGTGAAAACAACAAAGATGTGTTTGAAAACAACACCTTAGCTTCTGGTCCGGACATGCAGGACGGGCTGGTGAGCTGGCTGGCGCACCTTGGGAAAAGCCTGGATTGGATGCTGCCACCCGCCCAGCGCGATCACCCGCTGCTTCACCGCATCCGCGAAGGGCACGCCCAAAGACGCCGATTTGCTCGCCGCTTGGCCCAAAGCCCTCTGGCCCCCGAAAGCACATGGCGGCTGGCCCATACGCTGCAAAACCATTTCCACACCACCGAGCGTTGGGCCATTTTGGATGACGATCACCACCTGGCTTGGACCCTTCGCCAAAATCATGTTGAAGCCCATGGCTTTGTGGTGGAGACCTCGCGAGAACAAGCGAAGGATGACGGGCTAAGCAACCATGAAAGCCACACCTTCTGGGGCCAAAACTGGCTGGCCGGTTTTCATCAAAATAATGAAACCTATCCGGGCGTGGTGGTGGATACACTGCACGTAGACAACATGCTTCATTTCGCTTTGCTGCGCGCCCAAGAAATATTGGAACCCAATGGCATCTGTGGCGTCATTTTACATCCGTGGCAGCGCGACTTCCTGGAATCATTGGCCCCTTTACTCAATTTCGAATTGATACAATCCCAAAACGAATCGATTCTGCGCTATGGTCCCCATTTTGTGCCGCACGAAATATTATGGGATGTGCATTTTTACCGCGCCAAGTCCTCCGGCAGCTCTTTGGATCCCCAAAAAACATACAGCCGCAAAGCAGCCAAAAACTTAGAGCCCTCTTCTCATCTGGTGGGAGCGGGAGTTCTGGATCAATTGGTGCCCAGTGGCAACCCGCCACTGGAGAAAGCCCTCAAGCTTCTACAAAAAGGGGGCAAGATTAAGGTCCTCAATCAAGAGACCCTCGACGACAATACCTTTTGGGCCCTGCCCAACGGAGGGCACATGGCCTTGCACCACGCCGCGCCATTCCAACGTTTGCAGGTTGATTTTTCGCCCTGGCGCCCGCGTCTGCTCACCCAATTCACCACCGCCATGCTCACGTATTTTGAGCGACGCTCACCCTATATGGAGCTCCCATGACCGCGCAGCCCCAAAGCATTTCACAATTGACCCACGCGCAAGTGGCCCCGATCACCCATTTGCTTTTTGACTTTGACGATACGGTCACTTGGGCGGGCCAACTGCCCCAAGAAGCAGCCAACGCGCTTTATCGCGCCTATGACGCAGGCTTTCAACTCATGGCCGTAACGGGCCGTCCTGCAGCTTGGGCCGAAATGCTGATGCGCCTTTTCCCCTTTGAAGCCGCCGTAGCGGAAACCGGGGCCATTTGTTTTTACCGAGAAACCCTGCCTGGAAAAGTGTCTGTGCTCCACAGCATCGATGATCCCAAACAGCGCGAAACCCAAACACAGCAACGTTTGGCCATCGCCCATGCCATCATGGCCGATCTCCCTGAGGCCCGGTTGGCCCTGGATAACATGGGGCGCATTTATGACTCCGCTTTCGATCTGGTAGAGGATGGTCCAGCCGTCAGTGAAGCCACCCAAAAACTCATTCACCAAAAACTCGACGCCGAAGGTCTTTTTTGGGCCCAAAGCTCCGTTCACATCAATTTCTTCTGGCAGGCTTTTAATAAGACCGCCATGGTCAAACGCTACTTTGAAGAAATCGGGGGCCAACCTTGGCCCCAATGGGTTTCACGCTTCATCTATTTTGGTGACAGCACCAATGATGGGCCGCTCTTTCGGGCAGTTCCCCTCGGAATTGGAGTGGCCAACATCGCCAACTATCTGCCATTGCTACAAAAAGATGGGTCGGCCCCCTCACACATCACCGCCAAACCAGGGGGTCACGGCTTTGCTGAGGCCATCGATCATTTAGTCCACTTAAAAAACATGTAAAATTAAGGTTTTAGACACTTGAATTTCCTCCCCCGCATGACCTAAGGTGAACGCCATGTCTGGCAATCTCATTTTCAACAAATACGAAATCGTCAAACGCTTGGCCATGGGCGGCATGGGCGAAGTGTTTGTGGCCCGACAAACCGGCATTGCAGGCTTCGATCGGTTGGTGATTCTTAAAAACCTGCTGCCCGACTTGGCAAAACAAGACGAACTGGTGAATCAATTCCTGGACGAAGCCCGTGTGGCCGCTACTCTAAATCACCCCAATATTGTTTCGATTTTGGAAGTGGGCGAGTGGGAAGGTGTTTATTACCTGGCCATGGAATACATCAAAGGTGCCGATCTGGTTCAACTGCAAATCGATGCCTACAAAAAAGGCAAAAAGATTCCCATTTCGGTGGCCGGCCAAATTATTGCAGACTCTGCCAACGGTCTTGACCACGCCCACCACGCATCCAACATGTCTGGTGACGCACTCAACATCGTGCACCGGGACATTTCACCCCACAACATTATGATTCGCACCGACGGGGTGGCCAAAGTTGTGGATTTTGGCATTGCTAAAGCCGCCGGTCGTCTCACGCGAACCGCCACTGGCATGATCAAAGGCAAGCTGCACTACATGTCCCCCGAGCAAATCCAGGGGCAGGCCATTACTGGCGCCACCGATCAGTTCGCACTGGGTGTGGTTCTTTGGGAGATGCTCGCCCGCAAACGACTGTTCAAAGAAAAAAGCGATATTCGCACCTATGAACGCATCGTTGCCTGCGATATCCCCGCCCTCTCCAGCATCAACAGTGAAATACCGCCCGAATTCGAAAAAATCGTGATGCGCATGCTCGCCAAAGACCCCGCCGAGCGCTACCCACGCATTGGCGAAGCCGCCTCCGAGCTCAACCGCTTCGTCCACCTGTACGACCAAAAAGCAGGCAACCAACAGGTGGCTGATTTCCTCCAAAACGTGTTCGAAAGCGAACTGGAAGATCGTGCCAAAGCCTTTTTGTCCGACGCGGGCAAGTTCATGAAGACGCCGTCTCAGGGAACATCATCATTCAAAATGTCAAACCGTTCTGCGACGGGAGGGCCGGCCACTGCGGGAAGCAGCGGAAGCCAAAATTACAGTAAAAACGAACAAAGCAAATCCCAAACCATGCGTCGTCCCGCACCGGCCCGGCAAACCAGCTCGGCCACGTTGGTGCTGGCGGGCGCATTGGGCGCCACCATCTTTCTGGCCTTATTGATCGGCGTTGGCTTTTTCTTCTATCAAATGGGGCAGGGTGAAAACGCTGCAGCCCCAAATCCCCCGGCGGCGCCTTCGGTGGTAGAAACCGTTGATGCCCCCAGCGATCCTGCCACCAACAAGCCGTAGATTCATCACAGCATGGTACGCACCTTTGACTTAAGATCTTTTGCTGTCTTTCGTATGGGATTGGGAATCTTAATCATTCTCGATCTTTTCACCCGGTCCACCTTTTTGGTGCAGCACTACACCGACCAGGGACTGCTCCCCCGCTATGCCCTTTTACAAAAATTTTGGCGACCTGCTTATTGGTCGTTGCATGTGATCAATGGCGAAGCGTGGTTTCAACTGCTGCTCTTTGGCATCATTGCG
>MDTD01020949.1_pt1 | contig 22710 bp, 19 predicted proteins | sample 811221 | NCBI WGS metagenome assembly MDTD01 (sample SAMN05326646, study PRJNA326480) | marine metagenome | isolation source: seawater | place: Pacific Ocean: South West | collected 2011 | reverse complement strand
TTTCTCGGTCATTACATCGGTTTCTTTCCATGGCATCTCGCCAGTTAAGTGTTACCGATGTCCTTGTGCTATCTGTTACCGATGTCTTTGTGCCGCGCCTAGCGAAATTTATTGTCCATCTCCCGACTGGTTCGACCCTTTAGTCTCGATCGTGATCGGGGCAAAACCTGAGATTTTTGGATACCATTCAAAATCATCCCTTTTGAGAACAATAGAATCCATTGGGGGGAGAGGTTTGATATGGAAAACCGATATGACGACATCCTCACCAATTATTTGCGTTTGCAGACCGTAGCTAAGTTTGTTTATCCACTTCAACTCTCTCAAATTCGTGACATACGCCGGGGCCTTCGGATCGATCTTCTGCTCAAGAGTTAACTCGTAATAGATCTCACCCTCTTTTTCGATTACCTCGATCTTTGTATCAACGAGCGAATTAAAGCCTCCTATTTTTACGGATTGTTCTTTTTCTGCGGATTGTTCTTTCTCGCACCCCGCAAGAAAGAAGCAAGCTAGTGCTAGGATGAGGTATTTCATTTTATTCTGTCGAACGTGAAGAGTAGTCGATGCGAGCCTAACGGGTCAATCGCGCAAATGGTTTTCAGATAATCAGGTGGGTAATCTCGCATCGCCTACTGGATCAGGATTCGAATGTGCAGGATGCCCAGACCGCGCAACTGCCCCGATGCTCTGCATTTCCAGTCCCGACCTTGTCGGGAGACACCGCTTATTTCACGCTTACAGTGTCCTGCATAGCTCAAAGAGCGACGCACGGATGATTCCGTTTTCTGTTTCTCTTTCCCTGATCGTAGAGGTGTGAAGATGAGCGCCAGCGAAATCTATTGCCTCATCGGACTGGTTCTGACCATTTTTCAACGTGTGACTTGAACTTGGAGAAGACTTCGTTGTCTCCCCAGTATGCGATTAAGAAGCTCCGTGTATTGCCATCCGTCGACTCAGCCTGAATCTTGATCCAGCGATCGAATATTCTAGCGTTCTGTTCTTTCGCTTCGTGACAGGCGGATTCAGCAGAACGAATTGTCTGTCGGAAGAATTCAAAGTATTCAGACTCAGATACCTCTCTTTTATTGTGGGGATTATTATGATTTAGCTGACGGTAGTAGATGACTAAGTATCTGCCTCGATTGGGGAGTTTCTCTATTTTGACCGTTGGCTCGAGTGTGCCGAACAGATCTAGGTTTCTCCAGTTGTAACCATAGGTGATCGTGCATGAAGTAAGATTTTCTTCTTTGATTTCCTTCAAGACTTCGAGCTGTGCTTTCACTGTTTGCTCCTCGGGAACTATATTCGAATAATCGACCGCCAATACCATCTGCAGGATGCATATCGCCAGTAAGCTGATTTTGAGAGCTTTCATTTATCAGAACGATGAGGACAGGCAACCCGCCTGACGAGTTAGAAGTCCTAGTGGCTTTTTAGAGTTTTATGGGCGGGTTATCGGGTTGTCCTGGTCCGACTGGTTCTCTGCGATTTTTTTCATCAGTGGGCTGTCGGCATCGGCTTCTATATAACCCATCGCGATGACGGATTCATCTTTTATTCCATACATCAGAATTCTACCCTGATTGTCTGAATCTAAATAGTAGTAGATCTCACCAAGTTCTTCCGAATCATTTTTTTCAACTAGTTGTGGATTTCCTTTTTGTTTAATAAGCTCAGGCAAAGTGAAATAACCCTCTCTTGCTTTGCTTGGATCCGAAGAGCAGGCGGTGGTAAACACGAAGGCCAGCAACAGTGAAATTGTTTTTATCATTTTTTTGAGAACAGTTTTATTAGTGTATTTTATAGTAGTGTAACGTTTTTATTGCTGGGCGCAATTGGAAAGTTTGAGGGGGTTAAGGTGCTTTGGGTCAGTGGCTTGTGTCGTTTTTGGTCGCGTTTATTAAGCGAGTTCCGTTAATTAGGTGTGCCAGATTGTCTCCGAACACGCGCACGCGTAAAAGACTTCGTCTCACGCGGCTAAGGCGCGGGGATAGTGTATTCTGCTAGGGAGGAGGCATCTTTTTCGAATTCCCTGCGTGTGGTTTGTATATTTATGTGCACTTTTTTTGTGGTGGTTACAGTATCTTTCCCCAGCTGGTCGGACGCACTGGAGTAGCGGATCTTTCCGCAAAGGAGCGCAATCGGCATCGCATCATTATTAATTGGTCGCGTAAAAGACTTAGCTTTTTTTATGTAAAAGCGAACCCGCGAAAATATTATCCGGTCGTTTATTCTCGGGGGGAGATCCAGCCTTTATTGGATGAGATGCATGGGCGAGAGCCTTTGGTGGCGCACTTCGAAGTCATACAAAAGGTGCAAGGCCTTACGGCACAGCTATGCCACGCACTGACTGGAGAATGGAACAAATATTCGAACAGTGCAGGAGTTTCTCGGCCACGCTTGCGTCGAGACGACGATGATTTACCTGCACGTGATGGAGGATCAGAAAGATCTTACTTTGAGTCCGTTGGACTGTCTGTAGGGCTGCAAAACGAGTCATGTTATGATCACTCATTAAGGGGATACGTGGGGCAGCTGAAGCAGCCCGTCCCAGATAGCCCAAATTTAAGCCTCCTTAGCTTGAGAGGGGATCAGGTGCACATCGCGCTGTGGGAAGGGGATGTTGATCTTTGCATCTTTTAATGCATGGAAGACAGCTAGGTTGATTTGGTAACGGGTGCGGTGGTAGGTTTGGGTGGGCACCCAGACGCGGTAGCCGATGTTGATCGCGGAGTCGCCGAAGTCTTCGATCCCGACATCGGGCTCGCGCTCGGGTGCGATGCCTTCGATTTCTTTGACGGCTGTGGCGATGCAGTTGATGGCTTCTTGGGGATCGGCACTATAGTCGATGCCGACCACGGCCTCGACGACTTTGTATTCATAGGAATTGGTAAAGATCTCACCTAGAACTTTGCGGTTGGGAATGGTAATGCGCTCTTCGTCTTCGTTGATTAACTGTTTAGATGGAGTCTTCGAGTCCCGACCACCAGTCGTCGGAGCTGCGCAGGTTTGCGGGTTGATGTCCGGCGGCTTTTAATTCGCGCAGTGTGAGGGAGCGGTTGCGTTTGGCGAGCCTATGTCCGCTGGTATCGCAAACTAGCGGTGTGTGGAAAAACTCGGGTGCGGGCAGCTCGAGGGCTTGATACAGTAGTAGCTGGCGGGCGGTGGAGATGAGTAGGTCTTCGCCGCGCACCACTTCGCTGATTTGCATGGCGGCATCGTCGACGACCACCGCGAGTTCGTAGGCGGGCATGCCGTCTTTGCGCCAAACGAGAAAGTCGCCAAAGTCGCGCAGGCAGGTGAAGGCGCAGGGGCCGAGGCGTCCATCGTCGAATTCCATGATGCGCTCATCGGGCACGCGGAAACGCCAATTGCTGGCGCCGGGGCTGTCGGCATTTTGCCCGCTGCCAAGCGGCGGGCGCCAGCTCTCGGGGAAAATGGGCTCGCTGGCCTCTTCTTCGGGATGTGGGGCTTGTGTGGCGCGGGCGACATCTTTGCGTGATTTGGCGCAGGGGTAAATGTAGCCGCGGTCTTTTAATAGCTGCCATGCTGCGAGGAACTGTGAGTGGCGTTCGCTCTGGCGATAGGGGCCGCAGGGGCCGCCGACATCGGGACCTTCGTCCCAGTCGCAGCCAAACCAGCGTAGGTCCTCGATGGCGCCGCGAGAAAATTCCGGCTTACAGCGTTGTGGGTCGAGGTCTTCATCGCGAAAAATGAGTTGTCCGCCGGCGGCGCGTGCGCGTTCCATCGCAATCCAAAAGGTGCGCGCATGGCCTAGATGCAGATAGCCAGTCGGAGTGGGAGCGATACGTCCTCGATAGGTCGAACTCATGGGGCGGATTATCGACTAGGCTGTGTTTTTGCACAAGCTTAGTATGTGGGCTGGCTTGAATAATTCGGGGGAAACCGGTTGAGCTATTCGCTTCTGTGTTTAGGCTTGGCCAGTCTGTGAGGAATTTACGAAGTATACGCATACTGGCCCGACTGTTGGTTTATGGTTTGTTGGCCGGCAGTGCTTTATTGGTTACCAGTAGTTGGTGGCTTCCTTGGACGCTGCCCAGTTTGCTGCGAGTGGTCGGGCTGGAAGTGCGTGCGGTGGAGCGTTTGGAAACGGGCCGATTGTTATTGTCGGATTTGAGCTATGCCTCGGATGCTGTGCGCGGATCACTGAGTTCGCTGGAGGTGCCTGCACCGCAGCAATATTTGTGGGAGCGCTGGCGTGGTGATTTTACCAGGGCATCTTTGCTTCAGGTGAAGGGGCTGTCTGTGCAGATGCTCGGTGGTGAAGCTGAGCCGGAGGCTTTGGAGCCGGCGGAGCGGTCTGAACCGTTCGAGGTGGCGCGTCAGGTGCGGGAAGCACTTGAGGCTTATGGTGCGTGGGTGCCGGCTTTACTATTGGAGGATTGCTCGCTGCGTTCGGCTCGGGGGGACTTGCTGTTGCAGTTGCCGATGCTGAGGCTGCGAGACTGGCAATTGTCCGTGCTGCTGGAGCCGGCCGGGCTGCCGGAGGCGCTGGATACACTTAAGCTGGAGGCGGTGTTGGAGCCTTCCGAGGCATGGACGGCACAGGTGTTGGCACCCGCTGCAGGGCTGGATTTACAGCTTTTACTACAGTCTCGCGAGGCGGGGTTGGAGCTGAATTTTGAATTGAGCCGAGCGACGGAGCGCGTTGTGGGGCAGCTGTCTTTTTCGGCGGGAACTTGGTTGCCACTGCGGGCGAGTCTTCAGTCCGAGCGCCTTTCGATCGATCCGGCATGGTTACCTACGGAGCTTGGTCAGTATCTAGAGGAAGCTGCTCTTTCGCAGCTCAATATTGATTGGGAGCAAGGGGCGTATACGGGCGCGCTTAAGCTGCAGGGCGCTGTGGTGCCGCCTGAGCGGGCCTCGCTTCCCGTGTCCGGAGCATTGAAGTTTTCAGGAGATCTGGAACGCTTGCGGGTGGATGTGTTGCGATTTTTTGCGGACTCGGGACAGCTGCATTTGAATCAGCCACTAGAGATTGACCTTCGAGACGGGAGTGTGAGTGAGCGGGCTGCATTTCAGGCGAATTTTGATTTGTCGCAGCAAGCCTTCGTGCCGGCCACTGGACAAGTCGATATGCGTCTGAGTGTGGTGCCCTCTTTGACGGGCGGCCCGAATGTACGTTTCGATTTGAGCGCTGTTGATTTGAGCTATGAGACTTATGCGCTGGCACGAGTAGATTTGGAGGGACGCTTGGAAGGTTCGTTGCTGACCTTGGATACGGCGGCGCTTCAGCCGGCGAGTGCGGACGCTGGAGTGGTGGAGCTGAGTGGGCAGACTGACTTGTCGACAGAAGTGTTGGATTTTAAATACAAACTCGCACTTGCTCCGGATTCGTTGAATGCGATGTTGGAGCCGCTGGTTTTATCGGGGGCGCTCAACGGGCAGGGGGTGATTGTGGGGGATTGGGATCGTCCGCGTCTTGAGGGAGACTTCGATTCGTTGACCCTGCAGTATCCTAATCTGAAGCCGATCACTGTTTCTGCAAACTATCAGAGTGAGGGTTGGCAGCAATGGAGCGTCGACGCTTCCGCTGCGGCTGGAGGTGCAAGGATTGAGGCCTCTTTGTTGACTCGTGCGGAGCAGGATCGTGTCTTGCTGGAGCTGAGTCGTTTGCGTTGGTCGGACCCCGTACGGCCGACTTTGGAATTGCCGGCACCGGCCCAGTTTAGCTATCGATTCGGCGGGGAGGCGGAGGTTCCCGAATCTCGCTTCGTGCTCGAAGACTTTCGTTTACTGGGGGTGGATTCAGCGATTGAATTGGCCTGGAGTTCGGCTTCCGGCCTAGACTTACAAGTGCAGAATGTGAGTTCGCAGCGTTTAGAGTCGTGGGTCGCCGCTGAGTTCGCTGAGCTGAGCATTGACTCGGTGGCGCTGGCTTTGCCGGCTTTGCGACCTCATTTGCAAGGAGACTTGGAGCTGCACTTGGAAATGCGTGCAGCGGCTACAGATAGTCCTGTTAACTTGCGCGTGGATGCCAAGTCGCAATGGGCCTCGGAGGGTTTGGTGGCGGATCTTGTGCAGTTACAATTTGATAATGCTCCGCTTTTGCAGGGCACTGCTCGTGCGCCCTTACGCTTGCGAATACCAGAGGCGGGCGGTGCCTTCTGGGAGTTGTTGGCGGCCGGGCCCTTAGCGGTGCATCTGAATGGGACGGTGACGCCGAGCTTTGCGGATTGGCTCTCCGATGCCACGGGTGTACAGTTGGCTGAGGCGAGCTTGGCGATGAGTGTCGCGGGCACTATCGAGCAGCCGAGCGGGCGTCTTGAACTTGCAGTGGGCTCCTTGGAAACGGGGCTGATGGGGGTGCCCGCGATGGATCAGATTCAGCTATTGGCGACGGCGGAGTCGGATCGAGTGGAATTGGAGCAGTTCAAATTTGTCGTGAATCAGAGCGAAGTTTCAGGGCGCTTGAGTCTGCCGACGGAAGGTATGATCGATGCCTTGCGAGGAACGCGGCAGGCGCGCTTAGCATGGTTGTCGATGGGCAGCGGTCGCATTGAATTACTTGATTGGCAGGCTGAGAATTGGGTGGAGTATTTGCCCGCTCTAATGCGGCGCAGTGGGCGGGTGAGTGGCTCATTGGAGTTACAGCCCGAGTTGGATTTGACGGGGCGTTTATCATTTCAGGACTTTGCCTTGCGGCCGACCGAATCCTTGCCGTCAATTGACTTGATCCAAGGCGAGCTGCAACTGGCACAGCGTCGTTTGACCGCGCGGGGGGCCTCTGCGCAGGTGGGCGGGAGTCGGGTCGAATTTTCCGGTTGGTTGGATGCGGGTGATTGGCGGCATCCGCTTTGGGACTTTAGTATTTCCGGGGAGAATGTGCCCTTGGTGCGGACTACGGATATGATTTTGCGCAGTGATTTGGATCTGCAGGCGATTCATACGGAGGCGGGCGCAGTGCCGATTGTGCAGGGAGACTTGAACTTGCGCTCCAGCACCATGCTGGTGGAGTTTGACCCACTGGCGTCGAAGGTCGAAACGGGCCCTCAGTCACAGCCGCCGTATTTTTCAATTAGCGAACCAGCCATCGCAGATTGGCGCTTCGACCTAAAGATTGCGGGGAATTCTTTTATGCGTGTGCGCAGTCCGTATTTTCGCACCCAGTTGAGTGCAAATTTCGATTTGGGTGGAACGTTTGCGGAGCCTTTTTTGATCGGATCGGTTCGCACTGTGGATGGCGAGTTAAGCTTCCCGGGGGCTAAGTTGCGCATTACTGGCGGGGAGGCCTATATCGAGCCCGGGCAGCCGCATGCGGTGCAGTTGAACTTTAACGGGATCGCACAAAAGGCGTCTTATGTGATTACTATGGATGTGACGCAGACCCTGCAGAATCCACATATACATTTCCAATCCACGCCCACGCTTTCGAATGCTTCCATTGTGCGCTTGTTGACTACTGGAAGCGCCTCGGGCGGGGGTGTCGGCTCAGTGGGGCTTTATCTGGGGCAAGGATTATTGGGAGCCGGTGGCATGGATGATCAGTTGGCTGATCGCTTGACCGTGGATGTGGGCGAGGAAACCAGCCGCAGTGGGCGCAACACCGTAGGCGTGCGCTACGAGCTTTCGGATGATGTCTTTCTAGAGGGCGGCTATGATGTGTATGATGCGTATAACTTAGATTTAATTTGGAGTTTATTTAGGCGATGAGACGTTTAATTTGGATCACAGGTATTGCCATCGTATGGGCGAGTGCACTTTGGGGGCAGAGTAACCTTACGGTCTCGGGTTTGGGCTTTTTTAAGGACCGGGGCATGGATGCACGTTTGTCTTTTTTAAACAATGTCGAGCCCGATCAAGAGGCTGAGCTCGATGCCGCGCTGTTGGAAGATTGTGCCTTCCTTTTGCTGGAGCAAATGAAGCGGCAGGGCTATTTGGAGCCACGCGTCGAAGGGCACTTACGAGTGGGAGATACGCTGCGCTCGGTCGTTTGGGAGGGCGATTATTCGATTCAGCTGGCGGTGGACTTTGTTGCGGATGAGGCTGAGTTTGAGATTAGTCCCGGGGTCTTGTCTTATTATGATTCAGTGAGTGTCGATGGGGTGCTCGCCATCGATGCAGAACAGGTGGAACGCTTCTTTGTTCCTGGCGGGGTCCTGTTTGCCGGCAAGCACGCGCGTGTATTTACTGATGCGAATTGGGAGCGGCGCCAGGGGCGCCTGCTGGGAGCATTGGAAGATTTGGGCTATCGTGCCGCACGTATTATGAGTGAATCAGTTGATGTGGATCGAGTGACGGGTGCCGTTCAGCTGAAAATGACGCTTGATCAGGGGCCTTTGTATCAAATCGGTGAGTTAGCGGTGGAGATTATTCGCGAAGACGCTGAACAGCAGCTTCGCTACGAGGCCGCAGCCGGTGTGGTGTTGACGAATGAATGGGAGCAAGCGAAGTCTGCGGCCCTGCGCAGCGAAGCATTTCGAGCCGGTTATCCTGACGCCAAGGTGCGCAGTGAAATTCTTGCCGAGTTTGAGTTGGACGGAGTCGTGCGACGTGATCTTCGGTATACCGTGAGCTACGGCCCAGCAGTGACGCTGGATCAAATTAAGTTTGTGGGTGATGAGGCAACGGATCGCTCCGTTCTGCGAGCTCAGGCTGAGCTGCAGGCCGGTGAGCCCCTCGATCTAATCGCAGTGAGTGAGGCGCGGCGAAGACTCATGGGGCTGGGCATGTATCAAGAGGTCGGCTTAAGCTTAGAGCCCCCGACTGGAGAGGTGCGTTCGGTGGTGTATCGGTTGAATCCGAGTCAACGCAAAGAATTACAATTGCGAGCAGGTTGGGGTAGCTATGAGCAGGCGCGAGTTGGTTTTCAATGGCAGCATCGTAGCCCCTGGGGACGAGCGCACCTCTATGAGCTGGAGGTCAAGCAGAGCTTTAAAGCGACATCCGCAGAGGCGACTTATTCTGTGCCGCAGTTTTTCGGCACCGAGCTTACTGGGTATTTGAATGCTGAATACGATGAGCGCGAGGAGCTTTCCTTTGATCGTCGTGGACAAGGTGTGGCTATGGGGACTTCGATGCAGTTGGCTGAGTCGGGCATACGTTTGGCTGTGGAGTATGGCTATTCGCAGGAGAATGCAGATCGAGTCGATTTGCTCAGCTTTGATTCGGAGGAAGATGCGATTGTGGCGAGCGTGAGCTTTCGAGCATCATTGGATCGCCGCGATGATTTTCTGGCTCCGAGTTCGGGCTATAGTTTGTTTGCGAGTATAGAAACGGCCGGCCAATGGCTTGGGGGAACAGTGAACTTTCAAAAGTTGGAAATGGGTGGCAGCTATCATTTCGCTTTGAGTGACAGTGTGCTAGTACATGTAGGCTTGCGTGGTGGGGCGCTCTTTACGACTGGAGCGGCGGCAGATAATATACCCTTTAATGAGCGTTTTTTTGCTGGTGGTGAGAACTCCGTGAGAGGCTATCGTCAGGGGGGCGCCTCGCCGCTGGATACGGGGGGGGGCGAGGTCGGCTCGGAGAGCTATGCCTTGCTCAATCTGGAATTTGAGCAGCGGGTTTACTCGAAGCTATCGACGGTGCTGTTTTTGGACTCCGTTATGAATGCGCGCGATGGATTCTTCGCGGGTGAACGGGAGCTGTTGAGTTCGATCGGGCTGGGTCTGCGCTATCAGACGGTAGTTGGGCCTTTGCGTGTCGAGTATGGACATAATCTGAATCCCCGGAATTCAGACTCTGACGGGGCAGTTCACTTCTCAATCGGATTCCCCTTTTAGCGTGCGCGCTTTCTCCTTGATCTTCAATGAAATGCAGGCAGTATCGCGCACTTCCTTTCTGAGCGATGCATTTTATGCCTTTCGCGGCTCAGAGTTTAATCGGACCCGGATGCGTTATTATGTTGGCCGGGCACATCACCCACAGCTAAATAATTATGACGTTTCACGAACTTGGACTCGATGAGTCTATCCTTAAATCTATCGATGAATTCGGCTTCACTGAGCCGACTCCTATTCAAGCGGGCGCGATCCCACATATTCTCGAGGGCCGCGATGTAATTGGCTCCGCTCAGACAGGCACAGGTAAGACTGCTGCCTATGCGCTACCGATCTTGCATCGACTCGGCGGTCACCGCGAGGGCGCGGCTCCGCGCTGCTTAGTGCTAGGCCCCACACGTGAGTTGGCCGCTCAGGTAGAGGATCAGTTCGATTCGTATGGTAAATACTGTGCGCCCAAGTGCTGCTTGATTCACGGTGGTGTTGGCTACGGTAAGCAAATTGACGAGATTAAAGCAGGTGCCGACGTCGTGATCGCTACGCCAGGGCGTTTGCTGGACCACATTCAGCAAAAGAACTTTGACCTCAAGTCCATCGAAGTCTTGGTGCTGGATGAGGTTGATCGTATGCTCGATATGGGCTTTATCGACGATGTGCAGCGCATCATGAAGCTGTGCAATAAGAACCGGCAAACATTACTCTTTTCGGCAACTGTATCGGAGGACATTAAGCGCTTAGTCGCTAAGGGCTTAAAAGATCCCGTTGACGTGACCATTGGTATTAAGCTCACACCTGCAGAGACGGTGAAGCATGTCATTTATCCGGTGGGAGCCATGCAGAAATTTGACCTGCTGATCGCACTGATCGATCAAATGGAAATCGATAGCATGATCATTTTCTGTCGTATGAAGGTGGGCGCCGACCGCATCACGCGCTGGTTGCAAGAGCGTGGCTTGAGTTGTGCGGCGATGCACTCGAATCTGCCGCAAAAGGCGCGCACTAAAGCACTACAGCAGTTTAAGGACGGGAAGATTAAGATTCTGATTGCGACCGATATTGCGTCGCGCGGTCTGGATATAGCTAACGTCACCCACGTTATTAATTACGATGTGCCGGAGCATGCCGAAGATTATGTGCACCGCATCGGCCGCACCGGCCGTGCGCAGCGTGAAGGCGATGCAGCGACGATCGTTGCGCCTGATGAGCAAGCCAAGTTGGACGCAATCGAGAAGTTTATTGATATGCAGATTCCGCAGTTGAAGTTGGAAGGCTTTAACTACTTTCATGAGCCAATCATCCGCACTTCAACGGCTGAAAAGCCACGTCGCCGCAAGCGTAATTCAGGCAGCAGCCGTTTTGGTCGTCGTCGGTAGCCATTAATGAATCTCATCCTCTTTGATACTCCCTTCGAAACCAGGCGGCTGGAGGCTGGTGATACTCGCGGGCAGCACATCTTTAAAGTCCTGCGTGCCCGTGTGGGCACTAAGGTCTTTGTAGGCTTTATCAATGGTCTGCGTGCTCGAGCCGAGGTGACCTTGGTGGAGGCCGATGGTGCGATCAGTTTGCGTGTGATTGGCACGGAAGCCGCGCCGAAGCCCTTGCCGATTCGTCTCTTACTCGGTTTGCCGCGCCCGCATACCGCCAAGCGTATACTCTTTGAGGCCGCGAGTATGGGGGTGCAGGATTTGCACTTCTTTGAGGCCGAACGTGGTGAGCCTTCATACGCGCAAAGCAGTTTATGGACGAGCGGTGAATGGAAAGAGCGCTTGCGCCTCGGCACGGAGCAATCTTTCGGCACGCATGTGCCTGAGGTCGGCATGCACACCGATTTGCAGTCCGCGATTTCTTTTTTACAAGGTGAGGGCGCGCACATCGCATTGGATAATTACGAAGCGGCTGGGCCTTTGCCGCAGCAATTATCCCCGGGCTTGCGCAGCGCCGTCATTGCCTTGGGTCCCGAGCGCGGTTGGTCGCCCAATGAGCGTGATACCTTTCGTAAGAACGGTTGGAAGTTAGCTCATTTAGGGGCACATGTGCTGCGCCTGGAGACGGCTTGCTCTGTCGCGGTGGGTGCTGTTTCCGCTTGCTTGGATTTTTACGATACGCAGACCCGCACAATTCTTTAAGTGCATCTGTTCGAATGCTTAAAGGTAGTATTTAGTCCGCATTTAGCTGCGTGACGGTATAACCCTTGGCTGTTAAGAGTTTAATCAGGCCATCGCTGCCGGCCATGTGGGCGAGGCCGACTAGAACTAATTCGGTGGGCTCGGTTTCTAACATGGCTTCAATTTGTGGTAACCAGCGGGCGTTGCGGTCCTTGAGCATGGTGTTATAGATTTCTGGATACTGTAGCATGTCATCGACAAAGAGTTGTTCAATTGTATCCATATTTCCTATGCGCCAAGCTTCGATCATTTGCTCGAAGAGTTCGTTGATGCGTTCTAAGTCCTTTAGACTGTAGAGCACCATTTCGCTTTCGATGCCCTCGCCCAGACTAGTGATGAGTTGGAGTTGGAACTCCGTCGTTTCAAGCGATGCGATCGGCTTCTGATCCACTTTGGCTTGCTGGGCGTAGTGTAGGTCGACACCCGCTTGTGACACGCCCGCTTGCATGAGTTTCTGCACTGTTAGCATCATGACGGCCATGCCCGGCTTCATGCTTTGGATCATTTCAATCGGCATGTTCGCTTGGCGGCATTCTGCGGCTAGGGCGGTGTAGGCTTCATCGCTAAGCACGCTCTTTAGCGTGCGGCCGTCTTTATAGACGCTTTCTGCCATTAGTCGCATGGCAAAGGCTGGATCGTTTAAATTGTCGGGGGAGACTTCGAAGACCAAGCTGTCGGCGGCTTGGTAGGCGATGTCGAATTCATTGGGTAAGGGGTAGTCACTGCTTCGCAAAATATGAGAAGTGCCTCCCAGATAAAGCCTATGCGCGCCTTGGGATACTTTCCAAACAGAGCTTTGGGCAGAGAGGCTGCTACTGACTAGGAGGCAAGCGGCGGCGATGTATGTCAGGGTTTTCATGTAGTTGTGCGAACTTCCGTTTTTTTTGGAGCTCGCGATGCGCCACTCTCGTAGGCTAAGCAGCGCCCGTTTGGTTCTTGAAATATTTTTCGTCGGCAAGGCTTTCGATTAGGTGCGAGGTGGTGGGGCTGTCGTCACCGAAGCTCTTGAGCTCGTTTTCGGTTAGCGTGTCACGTTCTGTGAGCGACATAGAGTTGCGTATGATGCGGACTAAGCCGGAGTAGCTCATTTCTGCACATTGTGCTTCTAGATAATCGATGGCGCTTTGGCTAAGCATGCGTGTGACTAGGAAGGGGTGGGCACTGCGTAGGGTGGTGAAGATGGATTGGGCAATTAGGCTGACATCTTCTTTGCGTTCTGCCATGAATGGGATTTCGACAGTCTCGCCCAGTTCTCTAAACTTATTCAGTAGGGCTTTAACTTCTTTTTCTAAATAGCCTTCGGAGTCATCCACGTGGCCTAGAATGAAGCATGGTCTAGGTGCTTGTATCTCGGCTTCGCTCAATTGCTGGAGGTAGTTGTTTAAGCGTTCGATAGTGAGCGCGCCTAATTCGTAGGATAGGCCCAGATAGCAGTAGCCTGTTTGGGCATGGGGGGTAATTTTGCGTTTGATCTCGTTGATTTCAACACGCATGGGGTCGGCAATGTGGAGGGGGCATTGATCGCCATTGGTACGGAAGTTGAGTTCGTGTGCGGTGAGTTCAAAGTCGGCACCATCCTCGCCGCAGAGGAGGATGAATTGGGGGCGCTTGGCCAGTCCCGCGATGGTGACCAGTAGCTCCTGCATCACGTCGCTCTTTGCGGTGAGGTAGCGTGCGAGGGTGATCGGTGTGTTTGCTTGTTGTTTGCCGCTAGACTTGACTTGTGGGCTCTTGGGCGTGTGGGCCTTCTTGCGCGCGCGCTTCTTTTTGGCGTTTAAGCTGTCGACTTCGTGGAGCACTTGTTTGAGGCGCACGCTTGATTTACGGATATCATTGGAAAGTGCGAAGTAGTGCTTTGCGGTCTTAGGGCAGTTGGAGTGAGTTGAGCCTTCAAGGAGTAGTTCGAAGGCGACTAGATTCGTCTTCTTGCTTCCGAAGCGAAGCGCATCGAAAGCCATCAACTGGGGTTCTAATTGCAGGTCATAGAAGACTTTGTCGGCCTTCTTTAGTTTAGGTAGCACCGTGATGAGTGCCTCTAAGTCGCGGTAGAAATGAAATGCTTGCTGTCCGCCTTCGAGTAATTGGGTGAATTGCTGACAGAGCTTGGGTGCTGTGGTTAGGATGTGGATACTCATCTTTAATGGGGAACAGGATGGAGCGTTTATATTAAATCCCTCTTTGTCTAACTTGCAATAGGGATCGAGCAGTTCGTTTTTTTTTTACGGTAATTTATTAGTTAGTCATCTATACGTTTGTAGCGCGAGTTATTTTCTGTGAGTTGGCATGCTGACAGTTTTTGAGGCAAACTCGCTGCAATAAGGTTATTTTTCAATTGAAGGAGGATGTGCTGTAGGCAGGCTTCATTTTATGGCATATGGCTCTAACAATCGCGCTAGACGAGTGCAGACACGATCTTCGGAATTTACGGTGACTTGCACCGAGCTATTAGTTGTCGATCAGGCTCCCTTTTTGAAGAAAGCACTGTCGACCTGTCGGCGCTTGCGTAAGGAGCTGGACAAAAAGCAGGGCTTATTGGCGCATTTTGAAGATGAGGATCGTGCTGCGTTTCAGCGTTGGTTAAACAGTACACATGGTGCGACTTTGACACAGGTGCGTGAATTGCGGGATGAGGTGTCGGCGTATCAGTTCATCTTGTACCACTTGTCGCACTGCGCATATCACTCCTTTGAGGACGTGCCCAAGCTCTATCAGGAGCTCTTTCAACTCAAAAAGAAAGGCATGCTCTATAGTTATGTGCCGCCGGAGGTGGAAGATTCGGTGGAGAGCGATGATGCTAAGGATGAGGGCGATGATGCATGGGGGGGCGTATTTGAGGACGAGGAGGATGAAGATTGGACGGATGCGGATCGCATGCGTGATTTCTTTGACCGTGCCTTTGGCGATGGGCGCGCGGGTAGTGGATATGGTGAGGAGGAATTGCGTGCGGCGAGTGCCCGTAAAGCCGCTAATGATGCGCGTTTGAAATCCTGCTATCGGCAACTGGCGAAACGCTTGCACCCTGATCATTCGGAACTAGAGGAGTCGGTGCGTGAGAAACGCTGGCACGAGATTCAGGAGGCTTACCACAATAGCGATTTGGAGGGCTTGCTGCGAGTGGAAGCCGTGTGTGATATGGACGAGGAGGGGCTCAGTGTGAAGCTTGGCTTGGCACGTTTGCGTGATCTGGCCGCGTATCAGAAGGCGCATCTATTACCGATCCGGGAAGCTTTGCGTGCGGCGAAGAAGGACATCGCCTTTGGGTTCTCGCAGCGGGGGCCTTCGCCTCAGGTGGAATACGAGATTGCTGGTGGCTTGAAATTTGAACGGATTGACTTGAAAGCTGCCGTGGCTGATTTGGCGCGTGCGGCTAAATCGATTCGTAATGAAGTGGAAGCCGAATTGAAGGCTTCCGAGATTCGGACAGCTAAAGCGGCTTTGCGCCGAGGGCACAGGCAGGCGCCGCAGGTGAAGACGCCTGCGACATCTGGCAAGAATGCTGAGCGGGCCAAGGATACTGAGCAGATGACCTTCTTTTGACTCTGTGCTCTCGAAATAAAAAAACGCCACTCCTTGCGGAGTGGCGTTGATGAAGTGTTTGCCTCGCGCGCGTTTGTTTCGCTTTGCAACTCTTTAGGCCTAGGCCCTAGGCAGCGCGGCGCACGCTGGGGCGGTTCGCCTTATTTGTATTCAGCTTCGACTTCAGCGACTGTCTTGGAGACGCGGGAGACGATTTGATAAGGGTCACCTTGTGAGTTTGGACGGCGGTCTTCGAGGTAGCCCTTGTAAGCGTCGTCTTTAACGAAGCTGTGTGGCACGCGGATCGAAGCACCGCGGTCAGCAATGCCCCAGGAGAACTTGTCGATGGACTGTGTTTCGTGAAGGCCTGTGAGGCGCATGTGGTTGTCGGGGCCGTAGGCAGCGATGTGCTCGTCCTTATACTCTTCGAACTTGTCCATGAGCTTGAGGAAGTATTCCTTGCCGCCTGTCTCACGCATGTATTCGGTCGAGAAGTTGCAGTGCATGCCGGAACCGTTCCAGTCACCTGTGTAAGGTTTGCAGTGGTATTCGACGTCCACGCCGTATTTTTCGCAAAGGCGCTGAAGGATGTAGCGAGCGACCCAAACTTGGTCACAGGCTTTGTAGGCACCCTTACCGAATACTTGGAATTCCCACTGGCCCTTGGCCACTTCGGCGTTGATACCTTCGTGGTTGATGCCTGCGTCGAGGCAAAGGTCGAGGTGTTCTTCAACAATGCTGCGAGCGATGTCGCCGACTGAAGAGTAGCCTGCGCCACAGTAGTAGTCGCCTTGAGGCGCAGGAAAGCCGTTGTCGGGCCAGCCGAGTGCGCGGCCGTCTTGGATGAGGAAATACTCTTGCTCGAGGCCAACCCAAAGACCTTGGTCTTCTTCAATGGTAGCGCGAGCGTTGGATGGGTGTGGGCTGCCGTCTGGAAGGAGGACTTCACACATGACCAAAAATGCATTTTTGCGAGTGCTGTCGGGGTAAAGGCCGACTGGTTTGAGAATGCAGTCAGAGCTGCTACCTTCGGCTTGTTGTGTCGAGCTGCCGTCGAAGCCCCAGAGTGGGCAGTCTTCGAGAGACCATGTGTCGAGGTCGCCTTCTTTGACGCAGGTCTTGCCGCGGAGATTAGGGACTGGTGTGTAACCATCCAGCCAGAGGTATTCGAGTTTGATTTTAGCCATAGCTATTTTCTGTGTTTTGTCAGGTTGTTGATTGACTGTTGAGTTTCAGCGGGTGGCTGAAAATTGTGTCACCCGAGGAAATTATATTTTAGCAGCTTGCGTGCCAACATTTATTTTTGTTAATCTTTTCACGTTCTAGAAATAGAACCTTGCTAGATTTCTGTTGAAATCTTGCCATTGCACAAGAGAAACCCTGAAATTTATTTAAAAATAATGGAAGAAGCAAAAAATACAGCCAGAGCCGTGGTGCATATCGGATATGATGGACGTGTGCACAAAACCTTCAAAGGGCCCCAAGCTCGCGAGCGCTATGAGAACGAGGTGCGTGTGCTTCAGTTTCTTGAAGAGCAGGGCTGTAACTTCGTGCCTAAGATCGTCGAGAAGGAGGATTCGAAGCTTTATTTAGTGACTTCTAATTGCGGCGCACGGGTGGATCGAATGAGTGACAAGAAGAAGGCACATGTCTTTCACGAATTGGAGCAATACGGGGTCCGGCATGACGATGCAGAAGTGCGTAACATTACTTATAGTGCGCAACTTGGGCGATTCTGTGTGATCGATTTCGAGTTTGCTTCGATCTTGGTGCCTGGTTATCCGCCATCGCCTAAGATGGAGTCGGTCGCAGATCGTAGCCAGTGGAATTTGGGGCAGGAGGAGGCTTAAGATGAGCGAAGAGCAACAAGGGGAACAGAAGGAAGCCAGTGAGATCTGCTGGTCGGGATTGACCGATGTGGGGCGCTTTCGTAAGAACAACGAAGATGCTTTTTTAGCATTGGCACTGAATGGTGAGGGAGTGCGTCGTCTCGGAAAATACGGGGATGCTGGCTTACAGGAGAATGATTACATATTTGCCGTTAGTGATGGCATGGGCGGCGCCAACGCCGGTGAGTTTGCCAGTAAAATCGCTGTAGACAAAATTACTAATCTGTTACCACAGAGTTTTCGTGCGGCGGCGGGGGGGATCTCCGTTGGTTTTCAGGATTTATTGGGGGAATTATTTGATCAAATTCACCATGAATTAACGCATATGGGCTTTTGTTATGAAGAGCTGCGTGGCATGGGCGCGACTCTTAGCCTCTGCTGGGTGCGCCCTGGTTGGGTGTATTTCGCGCATGTGGGTGATAGTCGCATTTATCACCTGCCTGCTGCGGGCGGAATCAAGCAAGTCAGCCATGATCATACTCACGTGGGTTGGCTGCAGCGTGAGGGCAAGTTGCGGGAGATTCAGGCGCGGAGCCATCCGGGGCGCAATGCCTTGCAGCAGGTGCTCGGTGGTAAGAATCAAAACCTGAGCCCTCAATTTGGTGCAGTCGGCTATGAGCCAGGCGATGCTTTTTTGATCTGTTCGGATGGATTGGTCGAAGGCCTCTGGGACAGTGGTATGAAGCGCTTGATTCGCAATCCGCCGAAAAATGCTGCCGCGGACGTCGCGCAACGCTTGGTGAGGGAGGCTGTGCAGACCGATGGTAAGGATAATACCACGGCGCTGGTTTTTGAGATGTCTTAATTGCTGAGGGGTGTTTCGCCCCCAGCAATTAATGCATCGTCTGCCATGCCTAGCGCGGCAATGGCTGCTTACATCCGTTCCAATGGCTGAATGCCGAGCAGTTCTAGGCCAGTCTTGAGCACGGTGCGGGTGCGTGCGCACAGGATTAGGCGGCGGGCCTTGACGGCTGCATCGTCGACCATGACCTTGTCGGCGTTGTAGAAGGTGCTGTAGGCGCTGGTCAGCTCATACAAATAGGTGCAGAGGAAGTGCGGGCGCAGGTCGTTGATGGTTAGTTCCAGTGCGGTGACAAAGCCCATCAGCTTGAGGGCAAGGCCCATTTCGGCTTCGGTTTCCAGTTGGCTGGCACCTTCGATTGTGGCTTCTGGATCGACGCCGACCTTGCGGAAGATGCTGTTGATGCGTGCCACTGCGTAGAGTAGGTAGGGCGCGGTGTTGCCCTCAAAACTGAGTAGGCGGTCCCAACTAAAGACGTAGTCTTGTGTGCGGTTGCTGGAGAGGTCGGCGTATTTCATCGCGCCCACTCCGACGGATTCCGCGATCACGCGGCGCTCATCTTCGGGCAGGTCGGGATTCTTCTCGCTGACCACGTCGTAGGCGCGGCTGCGTGCTTCGTCCAAGAGCTCTTGCAATTTGATGGACTCGCCGGACTTGGTTTTGAAGGGCTTTTTGTCGGAGCCCAGAATGGTGCCCCAGAATACGTGGCTCATTTCCGGCAGCGGATAGTCCTTGGCCTTGAACCATTTTTCGGTGGTCAGGAAGAGTTGCTGGAAGTGGTCCTGCTGGCGCGCGTCGGTCAGGTAGATGATCTCCTCGGCCTTAAACTCTTCCACCCGGTAGAGCACGGTGGCGAGGTCGGTGGAGGCGTAGTTGGAGGCGCCATCGCTTTTGCGGATGTTGAAGGGGTAGGGGCGCTCGTTGTCGCGGGCGAATTTTTTGACCTCATCGTGCCAGACCACCAGGGCACCGTCGCTTTCCTCAGCGAGGCCGATTTCGGTTAATTCATCGTAAATGCGCTCCACTTTGTCGCGGTAGAAGGATTCTCCGAGAGTGATATCCACTTCGACTCCCATTTGCGCGAACAACTTGTCAAAAGCGACTTTGGAGATCTCTACAATCTGCTCCCAGATCGCAGTGTTCTCGGCGTCGCCGTTTTGCAGTAGCACCAATTCATTGCGAGAGACGTCGCGCAGTTCGGGTTGCTCGGTTTCCAGCGCAGAGCCGTCTTTATACAGCTGGTCCAGTGTGACCAGCGCGTTGTCGCCCAGATTGCTGAGGTCGATGCCGTCACGTTTGATCTTCATGATCAGTGTGCCAAAATTAGTGCCCCAGTCGCCGATGTGGTTGTCGCGCACAAGGTCCGCGCCGCAGAAATCAAGCAAGCGGCTGATGGCTTGGCCGATGACCATCGGGCGCAGGTGGCCGATGTGGGCCTGCTTGGCTGTGTTGGCGCTGGGATAGTCGATGATGACTTTGCGTCCGTTTTTCAGTTCCTTGGCGCCGCTCTGGTAGTCGGCCTTGGTGGAAAAGGCCAGTTGCCAGTCCCAGATGAACTTGGGGCTGAGTTTGAAATTGATAAAGCCAGGGCCCGCCAGCGAGAGTTCGACCAGTTCCGGATCAAATTGACCCGAGGCCTGGGCGGCTTCGATCAGTTGTTGTCCCAGTTCGCGTGGGTTGGCTTTGTTGCGCTTGGCAAAGCCGAGCACCCCATTGGCCTGATAGTCGCCAAATTTCGGGTCGGCAGGGCGCACGCCCGGTTCGAAGTCGGCATTGAAACCCTCGGTTTCAGACGCGACTTGGCGTAAGATTTGATCGATAGCGTGAGATGGATTGAACCAGACAGACATGGCGTCACAGAAAAGCCGCCCGCAAGGCTGGGGCAAGCCTATCCTTGTCGATTGCTTTTAAACTTAGTGGGAATCGGATCGAGCATGCCGCGACACCGGCGATTGCCTGTGTTCTATAATACGTGGCATAGCTTAGTCCTACGACGGTGAGAGCCGTTGTGAGATTGTTAGATTTGCCGCCGAATCGTCACAAAGACTGGATCGACTTTTTGCAGGAACGACACATCGTGCCGTGTTTTTACCGACTATGGACAGCGAACCAATCGATCCTAATATCCATAAAAACTCTGGCTTTACCCGGGTTTTGAAGGCGTTTTCTTATTCTTTGCAGGGCCTGGCTTCCTCGATGAAGCATGAAGCTGCCTTTCGGCAGGAGGTCTTCCTCGCTGTGGTTCTGATCCCAGCCTCCTTTTTGTTGCAGGTGCCACTGGTACAGCAACTGATCTTAGTCGCCAGCGTGATTCTAGTCTTGATTGTGGAATTACTTAATTCGGCGGTCGAAGCCGTGGTCGACGACATTTCTTTGCGCAATCGTCCTCTGGCTAAGCGAGCTAAGGACATGGGCAGCGCGGCCGTTTTACTGAGTCTGCTAAATTGTCTCATTTGCTGGGCTTCGATCATTGCTTTGAACTGGGAACAGTATTTCAGTTAAGCAATGCTGCATATCGTCCTTTTTAATCCAGAGATCCCACAGAACACGGGCAATATCGGTCGGCTGTGTGCCATCACCGAGAGTCGTCTGCATTTGATCCATCCACTGGGTTTTACTATTACCGATAAGCACCTAAAGCGCAGTGGGATGGATTACTGGAAGTCGCTGGACGTGCACCACCACGAAAATTGGGAAGCCTTTGAAGCCAGTCCCGAGGGGCCGAAGCGCCTCTGGTTACTCACCACCAAAGCCGACCACACGTATTGGGATGTCGAGTATGCCGACGGCGATGGGCTTGTTTTCGGCAACGAAGGGCACGGAGCGCCTGAGTGGCTGCATGCGAAAATGACCGGTCAACGCCTGACGATTCCACATAAGAATACAGAAATGCGCTCACTCAATTTGTCGACTTCGGTTGGAATCGTGGCTTACGAGGCCTTGCGGCAATTGCGCTAATTAAGCGAGTGTCTTGTTTATGCATTCAGAGCTTTCTGGGGGGCTTAACGGCGATTAAATGGAGAAACTTATCAAATCTACCAGAACCAAGTTGATTGAAGGATTGGTCGACCTCTTGATGTGGTTCGCGGTCTTTCTGCTCGGTTACGGATGCGTCTACCTGGTCATGCTATATTGCTTTGGCTTGCCGCCGGTGAGTGATGCCAACTTCGGGGGCATGTTTTGGAAGCAATTATGGGTGTTGGAAGTTTCTTATGCGGGTGTTTGGTTGCTCTTGTTGACAATCGTAGCTTGGGCCGCCTATGGGGCGGGAGGCGACTCGACTTGCTGGTGGCGGATCCTGTGCCGTTGGAGCTTTCGAGGCTTGTGCCTGCTCTTTTTCTTCGTGGTGGCATTTGCTTGGGCACACTATGTTTATGCGGGGCGCTTTCCCAGTAGCGATAGTGCATTGTTTTATTTACGTTCCCCTTGGCATTTGATGCAGCAAGCGCTGCATTTCTCACCCTGGGGCACCAGCTTTGCATTGCTTGCGCTGCTTCTTTTCTGGCTCTCTTTTTGTTGGGGGCTGCCCTGCTTGTTGCGACGAGTCTGCTTTCGTTGGCGTGCACTATTCGGGGGAGTGGGGCTCTTGTGTCTGCTGTGGGGGCATCTCCAGCATTCGCCGAGCGTTGTCTTAGGCATTAAAGATTCGGAAGTGGGACGCTTGCGGCTCTCTGGCGACGACTTAAGCGCACGCAGTGCCACGATTGGGGATTACCTAGAAGGTATTTTGCTGGATCAGTCCGGCCCTTTCATTTCTTTGGCGCTTCCGTGGCTGCGTGAATCTAATAATTTACCGCAAGTAAATTCGGCGCTGGAGCTGACTTGGTCGGAACGAGTGGATCTGGCGGGATATGCGGAGCTGGCCACCGATCCGAACGTAGGCCTGCCAGCGACTCAGAAAAACGTGATTCTAATTTTAGTGGAATCGTTGCGGGCGGATGTGATTGGATCGCCAGGAGCGCCGAAAGGTATCATGCCGCATGTGGAGGCGCTGATGGAAACAGGCTGGCTCTTTGGGAATCATTACAGTAGTTCCAGTCATTCCAGCTATGCGGATATTACTGCCATCTCAGGCATCTATCCATTTTGGGGAGAGCGGATCCATTTATACCCTACATCCGTCCCATACCCACGGCCTCGTATCTACGATCTGCTAAGCACGGTGGGATATCGAACCGGAATCTTTTCCTCGCAGAATGAAGATTGGGGCGGAATGCGTCGTTACTTAGAATCCGAGCATTTAGATGTACTTTATCATGCGGACGACCGCTCTTACGGGCGCGAAGCCTTAGGGCGGAAGATCTCGCTGAATGCCGGCAAGGGCTTTGATCTGGATACGGTGGATGCTGCATTGCATTGGATGAGCGAGGAGTCGACGCCTTTCTTTGCGTATATGAATCTACAAGGCAGTCATTATCCCTATTATTTTCCAACGGGGTTGTCACGGCCATTTGGTGAAGAGATGGACGTGACTGACTTGAATTTTTTGAATCTTCCATCCGAATTGATTCCAGCAATGCGTTTACGCTACCACGATAGTTTGCACTATTTGGATGCGCAGATTGCGCGCTTGGTGTTAGGGCTTAAAAGGG
>MDTD01045358.1_pt1 | contig 22711 bp, 28 predicted proteins | sample 811221 | NCBI WGS metagenome assembly MDTD01 (sample SAMN05326646, study PRJNA326480) | marine metagenome | isolation source: seawater | place: Pacific Ocean: South West | collected 2011 | reverse complement strand
TTTAAGTGATGTGCAATATTGCGGGTACTAATACTCTTATCCTATAGAGAGAGAAGAGACTAAAGAAGCAGATGGAATAGTATTATCTATCTATCACACTAGTAGTAATAGTAACTGCTCCTATATGTTATTATTTTTGTGTGTTCTCCATTTTGATTGTCCCCTTCACGTAAAGGCTATTGATAGCTATGTATATATTATACTGTCTCTAACATTTTAGGATGTGGTAATTAGTGGTAATATGTGGTGTTTGTTGCCTACTTTTTTGCGTGACACACACATAAAAAAAGATTTTTACTGCAAAAAATAAAGATTTAGCCAGGTTGTAGTAGTTATCTTGCAATAACTGCACACAACCTAACTAATCTTCTATAAAACTCTTTACAGTTGGTAAAGTAATAGGATTATGTGTAGGAATCTGTGGCGTAACAATGCCTAGTGTGTCTACACCAAACCTGTTTACACAGGTCTTAGTATTCACAAGTCTTTCTAATTCTTGTTACTTCTACTAATTCTCTATAAGACCACTTGCCGTCAACACCTATCTTATGCGTTAGCATATTTTCAATGTGTCTTATACAGTCTTCTTTACTTTGCAAAGTGTCACAGCTTGTAAACACTTTGTTATTTAATAATACTTCCCAATGTTTGGGATTTGTGTAAAGCTCCATAATTACTTATTTAGATGTTTATACTCAGTGTGTCTACACATTACCTGCAAAGCAGGCTCTGGTGAGGCTTAAACAGCCTCAACCCAGAATAATCCAGTTTCTTCTCCAGTATCTCTGTTGATTACAGGATTACTGCTGAGACGGAAACCAGGCATTTCATCACCAGAATTAAGCTTAGCTTGTAGCTGCTTAATTGTTGGATGATTTGCACCCATTACAGAGCCCGTTTCAGGGTCTCTTAAAGAAAGCACGCCAAAGGTTACATTGGATTGTGCTTGGGTAGCAACTGACAGACCAGCAAGCTTTGCTTGTGTCTGTTGGATTGGTTGATCAGAGCAGATGATTGTGGCTGTGCCAGTCTCTGCATTGATTCTTACTCTACGGAAAAAAACATTTGTTTGTGACATAATTTTATTTTTTAATTAAACTTTAGTTAGGGGGACACCGTGTCCCGGACTGTAGCCGGGGAGCAGTATAGTAGGACCCTTAGCCAACGCTAAACACACAATTTAAAAAAATGGGTAGGAAAGTTTTTTTTATTTTTGTATATTGATAGTATACACTTAAAATAATAAATTATGGGACACTTTGATACAGCAATGGTAACTATCAGAACTATTCTAGGTTCTCCTGACCCATCAGAACCAGGAAGCGTACTAATGGAAATGGAATTTTGTGATGATAATGCGGGAGTTATAATAAAAGGAATAGATCCACTTGAAGCACTTGAGGACCAACAAGTCTTAAAGACTTTAGATTGTGATGAGGTTGACCAATTACTTGAACTAGCTGATGTAATAGGAGGAGCTGCTGAATCATAAAATATAATCTAATACAATAAACATGGATGCATTTACAGAAATAATGGATAAGATAAGGGTTAACCTGAGAACTATACTAGGGTCCCCGGCACCTGAAGAAGGAGGATCAGTTAAATTAGAATTTGAAGATTGCGGTGACAATTCAGTAATAGTAAGAGGAGTAGATCCGCAAACTGAAGAAGTTTTAAAAAATTTAAATTGTGATGAGATTGAGGAAATACTTGCATTAGCTCAAGCAATACAACAGTTTTCCGGAGCATCATAAAGTATAGGTATGTCAAGAGATGAAGACTTTTTTGATGATGACTCTGGTTTATCAGACATTGATAAGATAAATTTAGAGAATAGGATTGTAGAAGATGCTTTTTACAACTCTTATTTAGTTATTACTAAGAGAACTACTTTTGAAATTCTTATGGAGCAGTGGAATGACGGTAGCGGGATTACTGCTCTGCTAGCACATGATCCAGACACAGGCCCAAGAAAAGACCAATTAATTAATATGATTTTGTACTATTGTGAATCAGATCGTGAAGAGTACGAGAAGTCAGCAGAACTACTAAAGAAACTTCATGAGATGTATCCAGAAACAGTAGGACAAGACCTCATCTAATCACTTACCAAGATGTTAAATAAAGTAGAAAGAGAATGGATAAAGAGAGGGAAGAGTAACCCTAATATTATAAACTATTTATACGGTGAAATCATAGATCATCAAAAGGTAATTGATGAGCTTGGAATAGATGAAAATTCAGTAGTCTTAGATATAGGAGTTGGTAAAGGAACATTTCTAACTAACTTAATTATTACCGCAGGTTGTAAAGGTATAGGTATAGAACCTGTTGAAGATAGGTATGTAGAATTTTTACAGCTTATAAAAAAACATAAATTAGAAAATAAAATAGAGTCACATAAAAAACATTATCCGTGCCCAATAACATTAAAACCTACTCATATTATACTACATGCTTGTGCTTTTAGAAAAAGACTTTGTGCAAAGATTTATGATGCGTTACCGCATGGCGTAAAAATATTACATAATTCGTTGAGTCTAAAAAGATATGCTCATGATGATAAAAATAATAGGATTAAAATTAAAACATCTTATCTAAGAAAAGAAGGCACACATTTTTGGATTCATGAAAAATAAAAAATTATACCAAGATCTTAAAGACTATAAAAGGAATAATCCTCATGAAGTCCGTGGTTATCCTGCATCATTTGGTTGGGGATGGACTCCTTACAAAAGTTATAGGGCTATAATGGAAGAAGTAGAAGGAAACTTTAAAAGATTTGTTGTAGGTGGATGTAGCATTGGATGGATGAACTTTTATTGGAATCAAAAGAATCCTAATATAAAAACTATAGGTCTTGATTTGCATGATATAAGATTAGGTTATGCAAACTTTCTAATAGAAAAGTATGATCTGTCTAACATAGATATTTATAAACAAGACATATTTGATTTTGAGTTTAAAAAAGGAGACTTAGTTTGGTTAAATGATTTATTATTTCCTAAAGATTTAAGGAGCAAACTAGTAGATAAATTAATAGAACTAGACGTATCAATAGTTTCGTATAGAAGTATACCTGGTCCAAACGTAACTAATATAAAACAAAAAGTTAGTTGGCTTGCAAAACAAAATTTTTACATACGTAATGAAAAATAAAATTGAGCGTAAAGAATCTTCTATCCATGGAATAGGTACATTTGCATTAGTTGATATACCTGAAAAAACAAGTATATGTACTGGTCATTACCGTATTAGTCATGGTTTTTATTGTAGAACTAAAGAAATAGGTTTTTTTAATTATAGTAAAAAACCAAACGCTTGCACACCCTATAAACATGTACTTTTTAAAAATGGAATAGGTATGATAACACAAGTTAAATCATTACGTCCTATAAAAAAAGGTGAAGAAATAACTTTAAAATATACTTGGTATGATCCTACAAAACCAGATACAGAAGATAATAAGCATTATTTACCTCTTCCAGAGAATGTTTATTTAAAAGAAGATAGATTATATGCTAGCAAAGACATAGAAATATTTAATGAATTTGGTACAACTCATAATTTTGTTAAGTATCTAGATAAATATATTGCTAATCCACTTGGTGGCTTTTTAACTAAAGATAAAGAGCCAAACTGTAAATTAATTAAAAACCAAGGTAAAAAAACAATGATATCTATTAAATCAATTAAAAAAGATACATTGTTAACTATTAATAATTATGAGTAATAATTATATTCCATTACTCAATTTTTCAGAAATTTTAGACAAATATAAAGTAGGTTTTAAAAGAGACTACTATAATACAGTAAAATTGAGAAATAAAATTAGATGTGATGTGTTAAAGAAATTAAATAATAAGCATTATGCTAAAAAATATTTTGCAAAGTACAACTTTAAAGTACCTAAATTAATTTACTATACTGAAAAGGAAGAAGATCTTAAAGGATTTTTAATTAACAAATATGTTGCTAAACCAGCACATCTTTCAGAAAGTGATAGTGTATTTATAAATGATAGTAATATAAAGCATGTCAATAAGAGCTTAAATAAGAGCTTAAAAAAATCAGCTAGACCTAATGAACCATTAATGCTTAAAGAGGCTAGAAAAGGCATTCTAATAGAAGAATACATAGAGTATGACTATGAATTAAAAGTATTTGTTCTTTATGGATCACCAATTATTGCTGATTTAAGACGTGGATCAAAAGAATGGCATAGAGAAAACTTTATTGACAAGAAAAATGAATATATCAATCTAGATGATACCTACAAGAAGATAGAAAATATTAGTAAGGATCTAAAGTTAGACTTTTTTAGAATAGACTTCCTTATTAAGAATCAAGACATATATGCAATTGAGTTTGCATTTAGACCATCTACTTTATTACCTGCAGACTTACGGAGGTATATACATTCTAAATGGGTAGGTCATTCTAAAAAGTAATACTCAAACTTTTATTATTTAAACTTTATTTGTATATTTGTTATATAGTATTAATTTAAAATCAACATTATGACAAAGGTCAAAGAAATGCCTCAGCCGGCAGCATCAGAAGATGTAAAAGAGCTATCTAAAGAAGAAATTGCAAAGCGTAAGCAAGAAGTTTCTAATTTCTATAAAGAAAATATTAAGCATCTCAAGATTCAAAAAGAATATGAGAGTTTACTGACTGAAATTGAAGAGCTTAGAGCTAAAAGATTACAAGCTCAAATGTTTCAAGCACAAACATATCAAGGTATGGAGGAAAATGAAGAACCTTCTCAAGCTTCTGTAGATTTTGATAAAGTAAAAGATCAAGCAGAATTGAAGAAAACTTTAAAACGTAATCAATGAAATTAATTAAAAAAGGATCAAAAGGTGATGAAGTAAAAAGACTTCAAAGTATTTTAAAAATTCAAGTTGATGGTAACTTTGGCCCACAGACAGAGAAAGCAGTAATAGCTTTTCAACTAGCAAGAGATTTAAAACCAGATGGAATAGTAGGAAACCAAACATGGGGTCTGCTAATTCATGGTCATAATTTACCTGATACAGGTATTGCAGAGGACACTGATACAGATTCACAATATTTTGAAACAAGGTTTGGTCAAAGGATTCATAAACATTATTTAAGTAAAGGAGAATATTTAAATAAGCCTGGAAAAAATAAGTATTTTTTCTTACATCATACAGCTGGAGGATGTGATCCATATAGATGTATAGATCATTGGAATAGAGATACTAGAGGGCGTGTTGCTACTGAATTTGTTTTGGGTGGTCAGAACTATAGAAATGGTGATGATGAATATGACGGAGTTATGGTTCAAGCATTTCCTGAAACTGGTTATGGTTGGCATTTAGGAAAAACTGGATCTGGTTATATGAATAGACACTCTATTGGTATAGAAATATGTTCAATAGGATACTTGGATGATGAGCACAAAAGTTATGTTGGAAAAAAAGCAATAGAATCACAAGTAATTGAGTTAGAAACTCCTTTTAAGAAAAAGAAGTTTTGGCATAAATATTCTGATAAACAGATGAAGGAAGTTGAACTTCTTTTAAAATTTATAGAGGAGAGAGATCAAATAGATATGAGAATTGGTTTACAACAATGGATTAAAAAGTATGGACCTACAAAAGCATTTGAGTTTCATCAAGATGCGTATGAAGGTAAAGTACAAGGATTATTATCACATACTAATGTAAGAAAAGGTAAGATGGATGTATATCCAGATCCAAGACTTGTAGATATAATAATGAGTTTCTAATGGCAATAGTAAATAGAGTAGAACAAAAAGTAAAGATTAGTTTACCGCAAGTTATTAAGTATCAAATACTTACGTATTGTTTCTTTAATAATATTCATATTAGTAAGTCAGAATTAGATTTACTAGCCGAGCTATCAAGAAACCCTGGAGTTGAATTACCTACATTTTGTAAGAATGTTACTGATAAAAAAATATTTAAAAGTCAACAATCAGCAAGAAATGCAATTAGTAAAGCAGAAAAAAAGAATCTGCTAAATAAAGAAGGTAAGAACAAAAAGAATATTTATATAGCAGAAGAGATAAATGTACAATCAAAAGGTCTTATATTGTTAGATATTAAGATATTAGGTGGTGCTGAAGAAGAATATATTTATTAAATAATAAAGTTGTGAAGCCAAAAAACCATAATGACTTTAAAAAAGGTATAGCTGATGAAGTAGGGGTACATAAAGAGGTGGTAGATGATTTTATAACTTATTATTATGCTCAAGTTAGAAAAGCTTTAGGAGCACTATCTGCTGTAAATATTTATGTAGAAGGTTTAGGTACTTTTTCTATGAAGAAAGGGAAGATTGAAAAGGCAATAAAGAAAAATAAAAGTATATTAGGTAATCTTAGGAAAAGAACTTACAACGGTATGGAAAAGACACATGCTGTAAACAATAAGTTAGAGTTGCAAGAAAATGCATTAAGTATGATTGAAGAAGCAATTAAACAAAAGAAAAAGTTTAAAGAAAATAAAAATGAAACTTAATCAATTTTTAGGCGCATTTAGAAATCCATTAGAAATAATGGAAGGTATAAATAACAGGATCTTTAAGAAAGAGCATGTTGAGGCAGAAGCAGCTTTAAGATGGACTATATGTAAAAAATGTCCACATTTAGACAGTGATGGTGGAAACTGTTTAGTACCTGGAACACAACCCTGTTGCAGTTTATGCGGTTGTAGTTTAAGTCTTAAGACTAGAAGTTTATCTTCTGATTGTCCTGACAACAGATGGAAGGCATTAGTAACAGAAGAACAAGAAGATTTAATAAATGAACAAATAGGAAATGGGACTAATATTTAGAGAAGAAGGTCATATATATAAAAGTACTGGTACAGAAAAAATAAACTGGACTAGTGTTACATCTTTTATTGGTATGTTTAAACCTCAGTTTGATGCAAAAGGTCAAGCAGCTAAATCATCTAAGAACAAAAGATCTAAGTGGTATGGAATGAAACCAAAAGAAATTTTAGAAGCATGGGATAATGAATCTAAAAGAGCTATAAAGTTAGGTAATTTTTATCATAATCAAAGAGAAGCTGATCTTTTAAATTTTGAAACTATAGAAAGATCAGGTATTGAAGTTCCAATTATAAGACCATTATTTGATGAGGAATCTGGTGATAAAATAGCACCAGAACAGAAACTATTTGATGGAGTATATCCAGAGCATTTTGTCTATTTAAATTCTATAGGAGTATGTGGTCAAGCTGATTTAGTAGAAGTTGTAAATGGTGTAGTAAATATCACTGATTACAAAACAAATAAAGAAATTAAAACTAAAGGTTTTACAAATTGGGAAGGTATTACTAATAAAATGTATAATCCTATTGGTCATTTAGATGATTGTAATTTTAATCATTATTCATTACAAATGTCAATTTATATGTATATTATATTAAGGCACAATCCTAAATTAAAACCTGGTAAGCTTACATTACAGCATGTAAAGTTTAAACAATTAGGTGAGGATAAGAATGGTTACCCAATAAATGAACATATAGATGGAGAACCAGTATTAGATGAAGTTATAATGTATGAAGTGCCTTATTTAAAAGCTGAAGTAAAAACATTAATTAACTGGTTAAAAAATAAATAATATGTCAACATTTCTGGAATATAGAATAGCACAAGCAGACGGTAATAATATAGTTGCTGATCCTGGAGAAAAAGGTTTCATTGTAAAAGAAGAAGTAATATCTGCTAGAAGAGCAACTATAAAAGAGGTAACTCAAAGCGGAAATTTAAATCAATACACTAGCGGATTCACAAGTCAACTTGTATATAAACCCTCTTATACTGAAGTAAGTTTAAAAAGCGGTGCAGTTGTTATTATAAAACGTAGTCTTGTAGATTTTAAAACTGATATGGGAGTATGATAGTCAAATTATTTGATATACAAAATTCAGAGTTAGTACCTACTGAACATTGTTATGCTTTAGATTTTTTAAAGTCTATAATGGATGAATATCCTGATAGCTATATGAGTATATACAAATATTTATTTTATATGACTTGTCCTAATCCAGATATGAATCCTTTCTTTCATTTACCTGAAAATGATAAAGAAGAAATTATTATAGAGGAAGTGGGGTTAGAAGATTCAGTAGAAGATCCAAAGATTAAATTTGCCTTGGATAGATGTGAAGCAATGTATGAGTCACCTACACATAGGGCATATCTTGGAATTAAGAAAGCTTTAGATAATATGGCTACGTATATGGCCAATACACAAATAACGGACGGTAGAGACGGTAATATAAGCCAAATAAGAGCTGTTGCAAAAGACTTTGATGCTATTAGACAATCATTTAAAGGAGCATATAAAGACTTACAAGATGAACAACAAACATCTGTAAGAGGTGGACAGGGTTTAGCTTATGATCAAATGTAAATTAAAAACCAATGAGTAGAGAAATACCAAAATATTATATAGGTAAATATCATGGATATGAAGCAAGAAAAGTTGTAGAAGATTTTGAACTTACATATAATACTGGAACAGCTGTTAGTTATTTATTAAGAGCTAATAACAAACATAAAAAACCTCAAGAGTGTATTGAAAAAGCCATACACCACTTACAGTTTGAGTTGGATAGATTAAAATTAAAAGAAAAATAATTATGACAAATATTAAGTTAATTTCTGCGCTACATGCACAAGCAACAGCTGATAAAGAAAAAGCTTTAATGGCTTTAGATTTATTAGTAAATAAAGCAGTTGGTATTGGTGATCATACAGCAGATGATGTAATGAAAGATGCTTCAAAAGCATTAGAATTATTATGCAGTGCTGATGATAGAATAGCAACTATAGAAACATATTTTTTAGAACCTGAAGATTTACATGAAGAGTAAAAATTTAGTTTATACATCATTTGGTGATAACACTTCTTTTGATTCTTTATGGTTAGAAGATAATAGAAACTATGATGTTTGGGCTACATACTATGGTGATGATGAGAAAAGATATAACGCTATAAGTGTTAAGCTAGATAAGTGCGTTAGATCTAAAGGTTATAAGTTTCAAAACTTTTATAAACTTTATAACTCTGAAGACTTATCTGGTTATGAGAGATTCTTTATACTTGATGATGATATAAAGATATCTACAGATAAAATTAATGAAATGTTTAAGATATCAGAATATATGGATTTTGATATATGTGGTCCTTCATTTGATGTATTTAGTAAGATATCACACAAAGACAACAAACAAAAAACTAAATTTTTTATAAGATACTGTAATTATATAGAAGTTAATACAATGCTTCTAAATAAAAAGACCTTAATAAAGTTAATGGAATATTTTGAACCTCAGCTTGTTGGTTGGGGTATTGATACATTAGCTGGATGGGTTGCAGATACAAATAAAGAGTTAAAAAATATTGCTATAGTAGATAGCATAAGTTGCACAAATCCTAGAGATTATACTAAGAAAAATGGGCTAAGAGAACTAAATAGAGGAGATGGATGGAAAACTAGAGCACTTGTTTGGAATGAAGTAGCAGATAAGTTAGGTATACCAAGAAGAAAAGAGATAAGTAGTTATGGCAGAATTTTCATAAAAGATAAAGAAAAATTTATTTGTGGCAAACCAAACCCAGATATAAAATTAGCCTTTTGTTTTATGTGCTATAATAGCTTATCTAATACAGATATATGGCAAGAATTTTTTAAAGAAGGTAAAGATAGTTGTAATATATACAGCAATATTAAAAATAAAGACGGTACTTCTTTTATACATACAAAACAAATAAAAAACCATATTAAAACAAAAGGTAGATTTAGTAAAAGTTTAGTTGATGCTTCAAATGCATTATTAGCTGAAGCTTATAAAGATTCTAAGAATGAATACTTTATTTTATTATCTGGAGATTCATTACCATTATATAGATATGATTCAGTATATTGGCAAATTATAAAAAAGAATGAAAGCTGGATTAAAACTTATGAACTTAAGAAAACAGGAAATAAAGCATCACAGTTTTTTATACTTAAAAGACATCACGTCAAAATGATCTTAGATAATCTTAAGTCATTAAAGACTGAAGATTTTAGAGTTCCAGATGAAATGTTTTATATAACTAATTTATTAGAATTAGATGAAAAATATTGGGGTAATGTTTATGACAAAGAATCTGTTGATTGTAAAATATCAAATTTAGATTCTAGAGCTGTAAAAGTAAAAGACTTGAGAGGTAATGCAATAAATTTATATAGAAATAAGGGTTCTTTGTTTATAAGAAAAGCAATAGAGAATATTAATATTAACTATAATCAATTAAAAAAATGAAAGTAATACCAGTAGGAAGAAAGATCCTAGTAAAACCACAAGAAGCAGCAGCATATTTTAAAGGCACAACTATATTAATTCCTGAATCACAACGTAAGCAAGAAGCTAAAGGAGTTGTAGCAGGAGTTGGAGATGGTGTTGCACAGATAAAACCAAATGATATAATACAGTATAGTGATAGTGCTGCTACTATAAAGATGCAACACAATGGTGAAGAACACTATTTAATAAATGAAGGAGATGTCTTTGCAATACTTAAAGACTGATAGAGAAGTTGTAATCTTATGTGATAATTGTGGCCATAACAGAGGCACTTTTATTTATACAACAGAACCTATGTCTGGAATTGCAGAGTGTGACAATTGTTCAACAGGTGTTGTTGTACATTTTTTAAGAGACTCAAAATTAAGCAAATTTGAAAAGGAAGATACCAACATATAATAATGGCAAGTGGACTACAACTTTGTTTGATGAAGAAGAGTTTAGACAATTTTTAGTTGGTTTATTTAAAGAGCCAGGTAAATATCAGTTTGATGAAACATCTTTTAAGTTTAATCAAGAAGCAAGAACTTTTAATGACAAAGGTTTTTATTGTGATAAACCATTTAGATCAAAAGATTTCATCAAATATTGGAATGATGAAAAAGATAAATGCAGAGAAGGTGTTATATATAAGTCAGGAGATAAGACTTGGTATCTAACAAGAGATTATTATATGTGGTTAAATTTCTTACCAATCTTTGACAAAGAAGAAAAGAAATACGGATTTGCTAAAGTAAGAGATGCTCAATATCATATGGCACTTTATGAGATACTAGCAGAATTACATAATAAGCATTGTGCAATATTTAAGAAAAGACAGATTGCAAGTTCATATTTTCACATGGCTAAAATTATAAATCAATATTGGTTTGAAGCTGGTAGTGTTTGTAAAATAGGTGCATCATTAAAAGATTATATTAATGACAAAGGATCTTGGAAGTTTTTAGATGAATATAAAGATTTTTTAAATGAGCATACAGCTTGGTACAGGCCTAGCAATCCGGAAAAGGTTTTACTTTGGCAACAACAGATAGAAGTTAAAGTTGGTAATAGAAAAACAAAGAGAGGATTAAAATCTAAAATACAAGGAGCATCTTTTGAGAAGAATGCTACTACTGGTGTTGGTGGGCCTACAACATATTTCTTTCATGAGGAGGCAGGTATTGCGCCTAAGATGATGGATACGTATGAATATCTAAGACCAGCAATGACATCAGGAATGTTGACCACAGGTGTCTTTATAGCAGCTGGATCTGTGGGTGATTTAGATCAATGTAATCCTTTAAAAGAAATGATATTAAATCCTACTGTAAATGATATATATGCAGTAGAAAGTAATCTTTTAGACAAAGATGGTACAATAGGTTTATCCGGTTTATTCATACCTGAACAATGGTCTATGCCTCCACACATAGATGAGTATGGTAATTCTAAAATAGAGGAAGCACTGGAAGCAATATTTATAGAGAGGGAAAAATGGAAAGATGAATTAAACCCTGAACAATATCAATTACGTATATCTCAGAAGCCAACTAATATTGCAGAAGGATTTGCTTATAGAAAAGAGTCAATATTTCCACAAGGGTTATTATCTAAACAACTTAAAAGAATAGAAGATAAAGAATACTCATATGATTTTATTGAATTAGAAAGAGATGAAAAAGGTATAGTGGCTAAAAGATCAAATAAGATGCCTATATCACAGTTTCCTGTAAATAAAAAACAAGCAGATAAAACGGGTGTTTTAGTTGTATGGGAAAAACCTACAAAAAACCCAGAGTTTGGAACTTACTATGCATCTATTGACCCTGTATCAGAAGGTAAGACAACTACATCAGATTCATTATGTAGTATTTTTGTTTATAAAAATCCAGTTGAAGTTACAAGGGAAACATCAAACGGTCTTGAAACATTTATAGAAAGAGATAAGATTGTTGCTTCTTGGTGTGGTAGATATGATGATATTAATAAAACTCATGAACAGTTAGAAAAAATTGTTGAATGGTATAATGCATGGACTGTTGTAGAGAATAACATATCATTATTTATTCAACATATGATATCTAGAAGAAAGCAAAAATATCTTGTACCTAAACAACAGATTTTATTTTTAAAAGACTTAGGATCTAATAGAACTGTATATCAAGAATATGGATGGAAGAATACAGGAACATTATTTAAAAGCCACTTAATATCTTACGGTTTAGAATTTTTAAGAGAAGTTACAGATGAAGAAACTGATCAAAATGGTCAAGTTACTGCACAAACATTTGGTGTAGAAAGAATACCAGATCCTATGTTAATTAAAGAAATGCTAGCATACTACCCTGGTTTAAACGTAGATAGAATGGTTTCATTTTGTGCACTAATTGCTTTTGCTAAAGTGCAGCAATCAAATAGAGGATATAGTAAAAGACGTGAATCTGACAGCGTAAAACCCTTGGATAATTCCCAAAATTTGTTTAAATTAAAGTATAGTCCATTTAGTAATATTGGACGTAAAGCTAGTAAAACAAGTATTAAGAAGAGAAGATCAGGATTTAAAAACTTTAGATAATGAGATATTATTCAACATCTACAAGTCAAAATAGTTATATTTATATATATACTACTACTAATATGAATGACTTAATTACGTATACCATAAGGATATAAATATGAGAGTATTAAATGCAATGCAACTAAAGAGTGGAGCTAAAGGTGAAGGATACCCAACCTCATCTAGCCTTACACAACCTATTCAGTTTTTACCAGCTAGAAAAAAAGATGATGATTGGAGAGCCTGGAACATGGACTGGTTAGAACTTCAAGGACTTGAATTCTTAAGATTAAATGCAAGAAGATTGCTTAAGAACTACAAACTTGCAAAAGGTATTATAGATAAAACTGATTACATTGTTGAAGAAGACAATGAGTATAAAGATTTAATGGATGTACTAACTAAAGAAGATAACTCTGCTTTAGAACTCAAGTTTTATCCTATTATTCCTAATGTTATAAATGTTTTATCTGGAGAATTTTCTAAAAGGTACTCAAAGGTTCAGTTTAGAGCAGTAGATGATTTATCATATAATGAGCTTCTTGAAGCCAAAAGAATGCAAGTAGAAGAAAATTTACTTGCTGATGCAGAAGCTAAGCTTATTGCTAAGATGCTAGAGATGGGCATGGATCCAAACTCAGAAGAAGCAAAACAACAGATGTCTCCTGAGAATGTAAAGTCACTACCTGAAATAGAAGACTTCTTTTCTAAAGATTATAGAAGCTTAGTAGAAGAATGGGCATCACATCAAACTAATGTTGATGAGGAAAGGTTTAAAATGCAAGAACTAGAAGAAAGAGCATTTAGAGATATGCTTATTACTGATAGAGAGTTTTGGCATTTCCGTATGTTAGAAGATGATTATGATATAGAGTTATGGAATCCTGTTCTTACATTTTATCAAAAGTCTCCAGATACAAGATATATATCTGATTCTAATTTTGTTGGTAAAATTGATTTAATGACTGTAGCTGACGTTGTAGATAGATATGGTTATCTCATGACAAAAGATCAGTTAGAGTCTTTGCAAAAGATTTATCCGGCAAGATCTGCCATGTATCAAGTTAATGGATATCAGAATGACGGATCTTACTATGATCCATCAAGATCTCATAAGTGGAATACTAATATGCCAGGTCTAGCTTATAGACAGTATGCAAGTAATTGGTCAAATGATCCTGCAAGAGGAGGTGATGTAATTAGTTCAATACTAAATGAGGGTGAAGATGTTACTGCATGGGGAGAAGGAGAACTTATGAGAGTAACAACATGTTACTGGAAAACGCAAAGAAAAGTTGGTCACCTTACTAAGATTGAAAAAGATGGAGAGATTACTCAGGAAATTATAGATGAAACATTTAAGGTAACAGTAAAACCTATATATGATACATCAATCTTTAAAAATAAAAATAGAGAAAACCTACTTGAGGGTGAGCATGTAGATTATTTTTGGATTAATGAAGTATGGGGTGGTGTCAAAATTGGACCAAACTTACCAGCTATGTGGAAGTCTAATATGTCTGCAGATAATATAAATCCTATATATCTGGGTATAGACAGAACAAAGCCTGGAAGATTACCATTCCAATTTAAAGGTAATGAAACATTATATGGTTGTAAGTTGCCAGTAGAAGGTAGAGTATTCTCAGATAGAAATACTAGATCAACTTCTTTAGTAGATCTAATGAAAGCATATCAGGTTGGATACAACATGGTAAATAATCAAATAGCAGATATCCTAGTAGATGAGCTTGGTACTGTTATTATGTTTGATCAAAATGCACTACCACGTCACTCAATGGGTGAAGACTGGGGTAAATCAAATTATGCTAAAGCCTGGACAGCAATGAAAGATTTTAGCATGTTGCCTTTAGATACATCTATTACTAATACAGAGAATGCTACAAACTTTAATCATTATCAGACTCTAAACATGGAGCAGACTAATAGATTAATGTCTAGGATTCAATTAGCTAACTATTTTAAACAACAATGCTTTGATGCTATTGGAATTAATCCACAACGTTTGGGTGCACCTATTGGTCAAGAAACAGCAACAGGAGTTGTTCAAGCACTTAATCAATCATATGCACAGACAGAAACTTATTTTACTCAGCACTCAGATAACCTGATGCCAAGAGTACATCAAATGAGAACAGACTTAGCTCAGTTTTATTATAGTACAAATCCAAGTGTAAGATTATCTTACATATCATCTGAAGCAGAAAAAGTAAACTTTACAATAAATGGTACAGATCTTTTAATGAGAGACTTTAATATTTTCTGTACAACTAAAACAAATCATAGACAGACGTTAGAGCAACTGAAACAATTAGCTATGACTAATAATACATCAGGTGCTAGTATTTATGATCTTGGTAATATTATTAAAGCTGATAGCATTGCTGAGGTTTCAGATATACTTAAAGATGCTGAAATAAAACAAACAGCTCAGAGACAACAAGAAATGCAGCAACAACAGCAAATGCAGCAAGAACAAATTCAAGCTAAGCAACAAGAAGAACAAATGAAGCTTCAGTTTGAGCAGGAAGAGAATGAAAAGGAAAGACAGAAAGATATTACTGTAGCTGAGATTAGAGCTTCTGGTTATGGTGCAATGCAAGATATAAATCAAAATATGCAGTCAGATTTCCAAGACTCTTTACAAGATATTAGAAAAAGAGCTGAGTATAGAGAGACTATGAATTTTAAAAGACAAGATGCAGCAACTAAGAATGCAATGCAGACTCAGAAGTTAGAAATAGAGCGTGAAAAACTTTCTACTCAAAGAGATATTGCTAATAAAAATTTAGAAATAGCAAGAGAAAATAAGAACAAGTATGATGTAAAGGATAGAGATAAAATTGCAAAAGACAAAAAAAAGAAGTAAATTATAACTAAAAGAAGTTTAAAATGAATACTATATTACAAGACATACTAGGATTATTTACAAGAAAGAAAATAATTACTAGTAAGCAGTTAAAAGATAATGACTATCTAGCTGTAGCAGAGATTAAAAGCAAAAATATTGGAACACCATCTGAAAGAGATGTAAGATTAATAAAAGCATCTGATCTTGTTCCACCACCAGAGGAAAAATTATATGATACACCAGCAACTGTATCAAGTAGTATAACATTAAATTTAAATGATTCAGATTACTTTTTTATTGATGTACAAAGTGTAGTTCAAAGCGGATATGGCAGTGATATTACTATAAATTTATTACCAAGTAGTGAAACTAAATTTGTAGGTACTAAACAGATTGTAATAAAAAATGTAGTACAATGGAGCGGCACATGGGTTTGGTCAAATGTAAAATGGCCTAATGGTGTTGATCCTGTGTGGAGTATAGGTCAAAATGGCAAATATGATGTTGTTACAATTACTGGTCATGCTAGAGGAACAACTGATTATTTAGGGGTTGCTTCAGTTAATCATTAAAATAATTTAAGATGAAAATACCTTTTGCATTTTGGGGTCAAGCAGAAAGTGAATTACCAATTGTTGGTGGAGTAAAAGTTTTAAACACAGATCTTACTGAAGCTGAAATTCAATACACTCTTATTGATGAAGGAAAGAACGGACCTGTTTGGTCTTATGGTATAGTTTATTCTAAATTATTTCCCAATGTTACACTAGATACTCCAGGTGCTCAAGTTAAAGCTTTAGGTAATGCTTGGCCAAGTAATTTACCAGTAACAAATACAGACATTATTACTGGATTAGATGATACCAGTACATATTACTTTAGAGTTTTTGCAACAAATGGTCCATCAGGTGTACAACCAACAGCTGAAAATACTTTCTATTCAAATACTGCAACAGGAGAAACGGCATGGAATGCTTTTACATTTGAATATAGATATAACGACTTTGTTCAGCAGGTACCAGGTGATCAAGTAATATTAGGAAGGGTGTATGCTGATGCTGGAACATCTGGTCATGCATATAATTTATTAAATAATGGATCACAACAAATTACTGTAGATAAAGCATTAGGAACAAATGCAGTAAAATGGAAAGTAGAAGATGAGAATACAGGTAATCTTATTACTCAAGGAAACTTTACTAATTCAGGAGGATTTGCAGAGATAAAAATAGATAAATCTTTAATTCCTACAAGCGCACCAGAACCAAAAATTATAGTAACTATTGCTCATGATGATACAGTTCCTAATAGTACTTTTAATAATTTTAGAATATGGGAAGAAGGAAGATTTGCAGAGATACGTATAAGAAGATGGGGTCCAGCAAAATGGAAAAAATGGGATTTTATGTTTATGGGTTCTAATGATTCAAGTAAAAATCCAGCAAACACTGATCCAACTATTGGCACTCCAGCTGATACTCCAGATTTATCAGAATGTATAAGCTGGCAAGGTGCTTTTAGGTTCAATCAACGAGCATGGTCAGGAGATACTCCAAATGAGCAAAAACTTGGTGAATATGATCTAAGCAATATAAAAGTTGCTATGGATACATTTAGAGATAGTAATGTATGTGGTTTAAGTACATCTGCAACAACCAAACCTTTAAAAGATGCAAACTGGGAGAACTGTCAAATTTTTGATAATTGCTTTAGTTCAAATAATGTCTTAAACTCAAACGCAATGGATAATTTGGATTTAAGTGGATGGACATTTAATCAGACTGATAATATTAATATGTTTGCTATGTTTGATGGTAATAGACTTAGTATTAATACTATTGGTCAACCAGGTTTAGCAAATTGGGACGTTGGTAAAGTAATTAACTTTGAAAGCTTTTTATCTAGCGCACAATACTGGGATGAAGACTTAGGTTCTTGGGATGTTAGTGAATGTTTAAATATGGCTAGAATGTTTGCAGGTGCAACAAATGCAAATTTTGATGCATCAAATTGGGTTGTAGCTCAAATTCAAGATTATACTGCCTTTTCTGACAATGTATCTGGCTGGGTACTACCTCAACCACCATTTCCATTTATAGCTACTAATGCTAATATTCAACAAGCTGTTAATGATGTACTTGCTGTTGATCCAACAGGTACTACTGCTGTTGCTCCTTATCCTCTTATAGGAGAGTGGAATACAAGTCAGGTTACTGATATGAGTGAATTATTTAGATTTAAACAACAATTTAATGCAGACATAAGTACTTGGGATGTTAGTAATGTTACTACCATGAGACAAATGTTTGAAACTTGCAGTAATTATAATCAACCTTTAAATACCTGGGATACTTCTAGTCTTACAAATATTTATTTAATGTTTCATAATTGTTATGTTTTTAACCAACCATTAAACAATTGGAATGTGAGTGGTGTAAGTGGAACTAATGGTACTCATGTTTTTCGTTATTGTGAGGCATTTAATCAAGATTTAGATCAATGGGATGTAAGTAATTTTACTAGTTTTGAAGACTTCTTTTTTAGAGCAAAAGCTTTTAATGGAGATGTAACTAACTGGGATGTTAGTTCAGCAACAACTATGAAAAGTATGTTTCAAATAGCTCATGCATTCAACCGAGATATTTCAGGTTGGGATGTAAGCAATGTAGAAGATATGGAACGGATGTTTAGTAGTGCTCTTTCTTTTAATCAACCTATTGGTGGTTGGAATGTTAGTAGTGTTACCAATATGAGTAATATGTTTAGAGATGCATATGATTTCAATCAATCTATAAATAGTTGGAATGTGAGCAATGTTACTAATATGCAAGCTATGTTTGCTGCTTTTAACAATTATTCTGGACAAGGACCTGGAACATTTAATCAACCACTAGATCAATGGGATGTTAGTAATGTAACTGATATGAGTAATATGTTTCATACTCAATCAACTTTTGATCAAGATATAAGTGGATGGGATATAAGCAGTCTTACTGGTAATGGTATGCAAGGTATGTTTTCTAATGGAGTTTTTAACCAACCTTTAAATGGTTGGACTTTACCTTCAGGAGTAACAAGTTTAGAAAATATGTTTTCGCGTAGTGATTATAATCAACCATTAGACAATTGGGATGTTAGTGGTATAACTAATATGAGATTGTTGTTTTGGAATGCAGAATTTAATCAGGATATTAGCGGTTGGGATGTATCAAATTTGACGAGTATGCAGGCTATGTTTATGGGTGATCAATGTAAGTTTAATCAACCTATTGGGAATTGGGATACAAGTAGTGTTAATGATATGGAATCTATGTTTTATGGAAATATAATATTTGATCAGGACATCAGCACTTGGCCTACAACCACTCCTGTTAGTGTAGATAAAATGTTTAGAGAATCTACATATAACCGACCGCTACCAAATTGGAAAATTGATGGAACTGATGGTAATGCAATGCGTGATACATTCCGTGATAACACTAATTTTAATCAAGATATAAGTGGGTGGGATGTTAGTGATGTCATTGGTTTTACAAGTACCTTTAGGAATGCCACAGCATTTAACCAAGATCTTAGTAGTTGGGATGTAGGTGGTGCCACGGGTTTCTCAGGAACGTTTAACGGTGCTACATCATATGATCAAAGCTTTAACGGCTGGCAGTTTGAAAGAAATGAAACTTATGGTCTAGGAGGTTTCAACTTCTTAGCAGGTGTTACACTATCTACAGCAAATTATGACGATACTCTAGTAGGATGGGCTAGTATGATGCAAACTCTTTACCCTAATGGGGCAGGATCTGGAGCTGGACAATTTAAAGGATCATCAACATTTAATTTTGGGAACTCAGTACACAGTACAGGAGGTCCTGCAGAGGCAGGTAAGAATACACTTATAAATACTTATAACTTTACAATAACGGATGGTAATCCATAAAATTTAATATTATGTCAAACGTAATACTTTCTAAACCATCAGAAAAAACCTGGTTTATTGGTTGGGATGGTGAAAGAACTGAAGTAAAAACATACGGTGTTTGTGATGTAACTCAAACTTTAAGATCTCCTTGGTCAGAGATGGATTTTTATACAGATGAGGATGAGTGGAAGAAAGCACTAGAAGATAATGGTATAGAACTAGAATCAGCAGATGATACACCTGAAGAATAGTGTTAGCTATATACTGCACAAAAAAAGATATTTGAATAAAATTTATTAAGTTTATTTAAAAATATATACGTATATTATATATGTAGATAATTGATTAACTATAAAAACCAATAACATGAGTGATAACAATAATACTGTGGATAGCAAAGTAGAAGCAAATGTTGAAGTAAATCTTGATGAGATTTTTAACGGTGCACCTACAGCGTCTGAAGTAACAGTTCCAACAGAAGGAACAGAAAAGAAAAAGAGCATATTTTCTAAACCCACTAGGGAAGCAGATATGTCATTTACAGAAAAAGAAGTAGAAAAAGCTACTGATTTAAATGTAGAAACAGCAGATACAAAAGAGCCTGCTAAAGAAGAAAAAGAAACAGTAGCTGAAGAAGTTACTGCTGAAGCTAAAGAAGAAGCTTCTGATGTATTAGACTCTTTGATAGAAGAAGAAGCAGAAGAAGTAAAGCCAGAAGCTAAAGAAAAGAAAAAAGAAACAAGAGGACGTAAGTCTATAAGTGGAATAAGTGATGTATTTAAGAAGCTTATTAAAGATGATAAAATTGTTCCTTTTGATGATGATAAATCTTTAGATGAATATTCAACTAAAGATTGGGAGGAGTTAATAGAAGCTAACTTAGAAGAAAAAGCAAGACAAGTTAGAAGTGAAACTCCAAAACAGTTCTTTGACAGTTTGCCACAAGAACTCCAAGTAGCAGCAAGATATGTTGCCGAAGGAGGTCAAGACTTAAAGGGTTTATTTCAAACTCTTGCACAAACAGAGGAAACTAAATCTTTAGATATAAAGAAAGAAAGGGACCAAGAAAGAATTATTGTAGACTATTTATCTGCTACAGGTTATGGAACAGAACAAGAAATAGCAGAAGAAATAGAAATTTGGAAAGATCTTGGAAAGCTTGAACAACAAGCTAAAAAGTTTAAACCAAAATTGGATAAGATGCAAGAAAAGGTTGTTGCACAAAAATTACAACAACAAGAACTAAAACGTAAGCAGCAAGAACAAGCATCACAAAATTATATGCAAAATGTATATAATACTTTAAAAGAAGGTAAAGTGAATGAAATCAAAGTTGATAGAAAAGTTCAAGCAATGCTATATAACGGATTAGTTCAACCAAATTATCCTTCAGTTAGTGGTAAGAATACTAATTTATTAGGACACTTACTAGAAAAGTACCAGTTTGTAGAACCAAACTATCCACTTATAGCTGAAGCACTATGGTTACTTGCAGATCCAAATGGATACAAAAGTAAAATAATGGAAAAGGGTGCTCAGACAGCAGTTGAAAAAACTGTTAGAAAGTTAAAAACTGAGCAAGCAAATAGTGGAGGAAGCTCACTAGGAGTTGAACAAAGAGAGAAAGAAGGAGCAAGAACCTCTAAAAAGAAAATTGCTAGACCCAATAACATTTTTAAAAGATATTAAAAGAATATATATATAAACAACAATTAATTATTAATCAAAAAAAAGGAAACAATTATGGCAACTCCAGTTTTAAACAATGGAATTTTCCTAAGAGATACAAGCTACAAAGCAAGTTCTCACGTTGATTCTTATCACCTTACCCAGATGCTTGGTTCTGCCGAGCCTATGGATATGGGACCAGTTGATTTATGGGCAATGACTCAAAAAGTTGAAATGCCTTTATATCAAATGGCTTCTTTTGGTGGAAAGAATACAATTGAAGTAGACAATGCTAGAGGTGAGTATAAATGGCAAACTCCAGTAGCACAGGACTTACCGTTCTGTGTAGGTAACATTGAAGCATCTGATGAGTTAGGTGCAGACGGTGTAACCTTCAAAATTAAGTTATCTAAGCGTTCTTTTGGACATGGTGATATTATTACCTATGACAAATATAACGGTTTAGAGCTATACGTTACTGCTGATGATATTTTACCAGCTGGTGATGGATTTGTCTATACTGTTCAACTTGTTAACAATGATAATGGTGCTACGTTAGATGCTGCTAAATATTTAGTAGCTGGTACTAAGTACTTTAGAAAAGGTTCTGCAAGAGGAGAGTATGGAGAAAGGTTTTCAGATATTGAAACAGGATCTGGTTTCAGAGAATTCTACAACTTTGTAGGAGGAGCTGAGGCACACGTACACTATTCTATTTCTTCTAGAGCTGATCTTATGATCAAAGGAGGATTGAATGCTGACGGAACAGTACCTGTAACAGAGATCTGGAGAAACTTCAACCAAGATCCAAATAACCCATCTGTATCAAGCATTGAGCAGTTAGTAGCAAATATGGGTAAAGCAGGTGCAAGAGATGCGTTTGAGAATGGTACTTTAACAAGAACATTCATTACAAATCTTGAAGCAGCTCACTTATCTAAAATTGCTAATGATATTGAAACTTACCTAATGTGGGGTAAAGGTGGTAGAATTAAACAAGATGGTCCAGATGATATTAGATTATCAGTAGGTCTTTGGTCTCAGTTAGATAACTCTTTCAAGAGAGTATATAACAAGTCACAGTTTACATTGGATATGTTTAAGTCTGAGCTTTACAACTTCTACCAAGGTAAAGTTGAATTTAAAGGACCAGATCCACAAAGAAAACTTGTTGTACAAACAGGTATTGGTGGTATGCAGTTAATTAACAAAGCAATTGCTGATGAAGTATTTGGTTCAGGTTTAGTACAAAATGCAACAGACGTAGGTGCTGTAACAGGTCAAGGAATGGATCTTGATTTTGGTTTTGCTTACACAAGCTTTACTATTCCATTCTTAGCTAACGTTAAGT
>MDTD01008518.1_pt1 | contig 22713 bp, 14 predicted proteins | sample 811221 | NCBI WGS metagenome assembly MDTD01 (sample SAMN05326646, study PRJNA326480) | marine metagenome | isolation source: seawater | place: Pacific Ocean: South West | collected 2011 | reverse complement strand
GGAGATGACGTCCGGACCGTCGCCGGACTTCTTCTCGTAGAAGCCGCCGCCGGCCTTCTCGTACTTGGTGAATCCGAGCCGGTCGAGGTTCTTGTTCGAAAGCTTCTGGTTGGTGGCATGATCACTCCAGTTGCCCGCGATGTTGGGCGAGGTGATCACGCGGCGGACCGGCTTGCCGTTCTCCGGATGCTCGGTCAACGGATCCTCGGCCATCCGCTGGATGACTTCGAACCGTTCCCCCTGGGATCCGTCGGGCTCGATGATTTCGTAGACGTAGACCGGCATCGCAGCATTGTAGGGCCCACGCCGGCAAACGGCTCAATGGCCCGCGGGACGACCGCCCTTGCGGGGATCGGAGGCGGCCCGCTTGCGGCCGTCGGGCAGCACTTCGACCACCTGCACCACCCCGACGTCGCGACGCCGACCCACCACATGCCCCCGTCCCTCCATCGATTCGATGAGGGAATGGTCGGTCCACCGTTCCTCGAACTGGAGGGTGTCGGGCAACCACTGATGGTGGAAACGTGCGGCGGCCACCGCCCGGGCCGGGGTCATTTCCAGCAGCAGGCAGTTCAGAATCACCTGCATGGTGCCGGTGATGATCCGGGGACCACCGGATGCCCCGGCGACGAGTCGCACCCGCCCCTCCTCGAGCACGATGGTCGGCGACATGGAACTCAGCGGACGCTTGCCCGCCTCCGGTGCGTTGCCGGAGCTCTGGACCAGACCGAAGGCGTTGGCCTCGCCCGGGCGGGCGGTGAAGTCGTCCAGTTCATCGTTCAGCACGATGCCGTATGCGGGCACCGCCAGCAGCGATCCGAACGACAGGTTGATGGTCTCCGTGCAGGCCACCGCCATGCCGTCCGTGTCGACGACGCTCAGATGACTGGTGCCCGAGTCGGACGGTGGCGGAGCCGTCGATCCGTAGTCGGCGGGACGACCGGTGCGATCGAGATCGATCGCGTCCGCCCGGCCGACGACGTACGGCCGGGAGAGCAGACGCTCGACCGGCACGGGCTGGAAGGTGCCGTCGGCGAGATGGGTGGCTCGGTCCGCGAACGCATGCTTCATCGTTTCGGTCACCAGGTGCACCCACCGGGGATTGTCCAGCGACGGATCTGTCACCTCCCCCAGACGATGATCGATCATGCGGAGCATCTGCTGCATGGCGATGCCGCCGCTGCTGGGAGGTGGCATGGAAAGCAGGGTGAACCGGTCGAAGACCAGTGGCGAACGCAGCGCCGCCGCGGTCACGGGCGCGTACCCACGCAGATCGTCCAGACTCATGTCGCCGCCATGGGCCGCGATCGTGTCGACGATGGCTTCGGCGACCGGGCCTTCGTAGAAGGCCGCGGCACCGGATCGGGCGATGCGCCGCAGGACCTCGGCCTGTCCGGGCTGACGGACGATGTCGCCAACCGCAATCGTCCCTCCACCGCAGAGATGGTCCCAGACCCACTGGGACATCGGCTGCAACCGGGCGTGCCGGGCCCGGACCGAGCGGACCCAATCCACGGCCGAGAGGTACGCGGCGTTGACCTCGAAGCCGTCCGCCGCGTGTTCGATGGCCGGCGCCAGCACCGTTGCACGATCCAGCGTCCCCCATCGCTCCAGTGCCTCCAGCAGACCGGCGACGTTCCCCGGCACCCCCACCGAGAGGGCGCCGTAGCGGCTGGCCAGCGGATCCTCGTGGGTGGCGAACGTGTCCGGGCGCATCGACGCAGGGGCCGTCTCCCGGTAGTTGAGCGCCCACGCTTCCCGGGTGCGGGGATCCCAAACGACCATGAATCCCCCTCCCCCGATGCCGCAGGAGAAGGGGTCGACGACCGAGAGGCAGAAACTTGCGGCCACGGCGGCGTCCACCGCGTTGCCTCCCGCACGCAGCATTCGGGCCCCAGCTTCCGAGGCCAGCGGATGATCCGCGGCCACGGCCCCGCGGTCGTAGACGTGTTCTGTCGACCCGTCGAATCCGATGGGTTCGGTCGCCGCGCATCCCGCGCAGATCAGACACAGCACCAGCCAGCGTTTCATGCGTGCTGTCCCAGCAGTTCGACGGCGGCACGGATGTCCTCCACGCGTCGGTCGCCGCCCTCCCGTTCGATCACCAGATCGATGGAACGGTCCATGCCGTCGACGATGGACAGGAAGGAAGGCCAGTCGACCGCTCCTTCACCGGCCGGCGTCTCGGTGCCCCAGGTGCCCGGCTGCTGCGTGGGGACCGCATCCTTAATGTGCACCTGAAGCACGTGCGGCACCAGGGCACGCAATGCTTCGATCGGATCCCCCTTTCCGTAGAGGATCATGTTCGCCGGGTCGAAGTTGACGCCGAGGGAGGGGTGCCCGAGTTCCTCGAGCACCTCCAGCAGGGTCGCGGAGGTCTCCTGGCCGGTCTCGAAGGCGACCCGGACTTCGCGGTCGGCGAAGACCTCGACGACACGATGCAGTCGATCCAGCATCGTGCCCCGCTCCGGATCCCCCGGATCCTTGGGAATGAAACCGGCGTGCAGGGTGACGAGTCCGATTCCGTGTCCCGCTGCGCAGTCCGCGATGGCGTGGGCCATCCTGAGATTCCCTTCCCAGGTGGCGTCGGGACGCACCCCGCCGGTCGCCGCAATGGCCTCCAGACTCGAATAGTCCTCGCCCAGCGGCTCCATCATGCCGCTGATGATTTCGATGCCTTCACCGTCCAGGCGATCGAACACCTCGTCCCACCGCTCCGGATCGCCGACCACCGGTGAAATCGCCAGTTGGACCGCCTGCAATCCGGTCCGGCGAAGGGAGTCGACGAGTTCCGCCGCCGAGGATGGCTGCAGGCTCCAGGAGCACGTTGCGGTTCGATGAATGGTCATGAGGTGGATTCCAAGGGGTATGCCGAGGCCCATTACCGGATCCCGGAATAGGGCTGGAACAGCGATGGTGGAGCACCTAAGATACCGCTCCCGGAGCACCGCAGGTGGTGCCCGACGAGAGCTTGCATCCATGAGCCGCATCGAGACGCAAACCAACGACCCGACCTCGCTGGTCCTGAATCCGGACGGCATGCCGATCCGGCCGACCCTGTACCAGCGTGCCGAGGCCTTCATCAGCCGGCTCAGCACGAAGAACAACTTCTGGCACCGGGTCTGCAGTCTGATCTGGCTCCCATTCGCCTGGCGGAGCGGCATCCAGATGCGGCGCGAGAGCCGCTCCCGGTTCGAGGCGATCCTGCCCTTCAAGCGGGTTAATCGAAACTGGTACAACGCCATGGCCGGCGCCGCGCTGCTGGGCAACTCCGAAGTGGCCGCGGGCATGTTCCTGTTCTCAGAATGCGGCAGCGACTACAACGTGGTCTGCAAGCAGATGAAGTACGACTTCCTCCGCCCCTGCCTCGGCCCCGCCATCTATTCCATCCGGGACGGCGAGTCCGTCATGGCGATGGTGAAGGAGAACAAGGAGGTCGGCGGGGAGTTCAACATCGACCTGGAACTCGAGATCAACCAGATCCTGAAGAACCGGGGGCGCAACCTCCGGGTGGGCAGATGCTCGATGACCTTCCACTGCACGCCCAAGCAGATGATCGAGGCCAAGCGCCGACGCAAGCGGTTGCACGCCAAGCGTCGTACCCCGAAGAACTGATCTCGCTGCCACCGGCCACGGAGCTTCGCGGCCCATGGGTCCACTACTCAAGACGATCGGCTGGGGGCTCTACTGCACGTGCAGCTGGACCTGGTGCATCGGCATGTGGCTCCCGCTGCTGCTGATCGAACGATGGGGCTGGTCCGGATTCTGGCTGTTCGCGATCCCGAACGTGCTCGGTTGCGCGGCGATGGGCTACATCGTGCGATCGGCCACGGTCTCGGCCGCCCTCGTGCAGCAGCACCGCGGTGCGATGCGTTGGTTCTCCTGCGTGACGATCGCCTTCCAGCTGTATTGGATCACGGCCATCGCGTGCACGCTCGGGTTCGACGCCTTCATTCCTTCGTCGGCCGCCATGGTGCTGGTCCCGACGGTCGTGCTTGGACTGGCGCTGCTCGTCGCCTGCCTGCCGCTTGTGGGCTGGCTGATCGCCGCCACCGCACTCTTCGCATGGACCATGACGAGCTTCGGACTCGTCGGGACCCAGTTCATGGCCCAGATTCCGGACCGCGGTTCGGTCCCCCCCATCGAACTGTGGGGCGCCGCCCCCATCATCGTCATCGGATTCCTGCTCTCGCCCTACCTCGATCTCACCTTCCATCGCGCACGCCGGGAGACTCCCAGCCGCCACGCGTTCGCCGTGTTCGGAATCACATTCATGGCGGTACTGCTGTTCGTGACGTCGTACTGGACCGTGGGAAGCTGGACCGACGGCCTCTTCGGCATCGTGCTGCTGTTCTGGTTGCTGCAGGTGATCTTCACGATCGGCGCCCACCTCCGGGAACTGGCGGCGACGAACGCCCCCGGCTCCGGCCGATGGGGACCGGCCCACGTGCTCGTGGTGCTCGCGGCGATCCCCGTGCCGCTCGTGTGGATCGCGCACCGGCTGGGCGCATCGCAGAGTTCCCTGCTCGACGACACCTACCTTCGCTTCCTCGGGTTCTACGGACTGGCGGTCCCGATCTGGGTGCTCACCTTCATGTGGCCCGGGCAGGCGGAACGATCCAGACGAATCGGCATCGTCCTGATCGGAGTCCTGGTGGCCACGTTCGTCCTCGCGGAACTGGGCATGGTGGGCTCGCCCACCTGGTGGCTGCTGCCCGCGGCGGGGCTGGCCATCGCAATACCGATCGTCCTGGGACGCAGCTACCCGGGCGAGATCACTCGTTGACCAGACGCCAGCCCTGCTGGATCAGCGGCTTGGCCTTCTTGAACTTCATCGTTTGCTTCTTGCCGGTCTTGGGATCGAGCAGGGTCACCATCTCGTTGCGACCGCGCGTCGCGGATGCGTCGGCGGGCCGGTTCGACCGCGGAGCCTGGGCCGGTGGAGTCGCCCCCGCCTGCTGTGCGGCCTCGATGTTCCGTCGCTGCTGAGCCGTTCCCGAGGCGGCCGCCTGCTGGGCCACCCCGGAGGGTGCGGAAGGCTTTCCGGACGATGCACCCGCGGCGGCCGACGGTTGCGGCGGCGCGACCTGCGGTTGCAGTCTGGCCTTGAAGATCAGATCGGTGACCCGATCGCGGATCTCCTCGTGCATGTCCTCGAAGAGCTTGGCCCCCTCCCGCTTGTACTCGATGCGGGGATCCAGCTGGCTGAAGCTCCGGTAGCCGATCGCTTCGCGGAGCTGATCCATGGAATGGAGATGATCCTTCCAGGCCCCGTCCACGATCTGAAGCAGGATCCATCGTTCGAACTGCAGCATCTCGATCCGCAGCACTTCGGTGAAGAAGTCCTCGAGCGCCTGCTCCCGATCGGTCTCGTAGAGCTCATCGAAGTGGTCCGGCATGGTCACGCCGACGTGCTCCTTGCACCACGCATCGAACGATTCACGGTCCGTCGCATGCGGAAGGGCACGCTGGGCCCGGTCCCGGACGGCGTCGGCGTCCCACTTCTCCGCCTCGGCGTAGAGGATGTCACGGAGCACCATGGGATTTGTGGAGGGAAGCTTCTCCGGCTCCCAGTCCAGTTCGTAGCGGTGCCGTGCCCAGCTCGTGAACTGCGTCAGGGCGCGACGTGCGTCCTGCTGCATCATGTTGGTGGTCAGATCCATCACGAAGTCCACCGGGTAGCGGAGCTCCCGCTGCCGGTAGAGCTCCCGTGCCCGGTCCCGGAGGTACTCGGCCACCACCTCCGGAGATTCCAGATCCTTGAATTCGTCGGCGGTGCATTCGATGTCGAACTTCGACGAGACCCAGGTCGCGAGTTCACGCTTGGTGTAGTCCTCGACGAGGAAGGGATCCAGGTCGTCGAGACTCGTGGAGGCGATCTTGCGCTCCGCGGCCTCCGTCAGGGCATCCACGATCTCGTCGCGGCTCATGTCCTGCAGCGAGGAGATCTTCAGGTCGGCATCGAAGTGGGAACGGGCCCAGTCGGACAGTCCCGCGTAGTCGTCGCCGTGGGAATCCCGTTCGACGATCTTCCCCTTGCCGAGATCGATCTCCTCCGAGAGGAACTCGCCGAGCGTGACCTCGATCACGTTCGTGGCCTCGCCGCGGGCGTCGTTGCGGATCGCCTCGTGCAGATCGACCCGGTCCTTGCCCTTGGCGCGGTCGGGATTGACGCCGACTCCGAGATGCTCGAGGCACCACTCCGCGATGCAGTTTCCGACGTAGTTGCCGTCGAGGAACCGCCAGGTCGCGTCGTCGATCGCGTTGTCCAGATGCTCGAAGATGAGCTCCTTGATGCCGATCCCCTCGAGCACGCCCTGTCGCATGCCGTAGAAGGAATGACGCTGGTGATCCATGACCTCGTCGTATTCGAGGATGTTCTTTCGGACCAGGAAGTTCCGCTCCTCGACCTTGCGCTGGGCTCGCCCCACCGCGCGGCTCAGCATCGGATGCTCGATCGCATCGCCCTCCTTCATCCCCAGCTTGCTGAGGATCTTGAGGGTGGTCGGCCCCGCGAACATCTTCATGAGATCGTCCTCGAGGCTGAGGAAGAAGCGGGTCGACCCGCGATCCCCCTGCCGGCCGGAACGACCACGCAACTGGTTGTCGATCCGACGGGACTCGTGGCGCTCGGTGGCGATCACGTGGAGGCCGCCCAACGCCTCGATGTTCCGGTAGAGATGCAGGTCGTGGTACATGCAGGTCCCGGATTCGTCGATCGCGGCCACGAGAGCCTTCTCCGACATCGAGGAGGCCTTGGATTCCTTGCCCCAGCAATGGGACACGTACCAGTGCTCCAGCAGCCGGCGACGGATCTGATCATCGCTCAGTTCGGCGATCTCGGACTTCTTCACGCCCAGCTCGCCCGGAGCCATGTGCCGGTACACCCGGGCGACGATCTCGGCCTCGTCCATGTCCGACTTCACGTCGCGCGGGCAGATGCCGCGCTGCTTCCAGTGATCGACCAGGTCGGACGGATCGAACTGCCCCAGCTTGATGTCCGTTCCCCGGCCCGCCATGTTGGTCGCGATCATCACCGCACCGAGATTGCCCGCGTACTTGATGATCTCCGATTCGCGGTCGTGCTGTTCGGCGTTCAGCACCTCGTGCTTGATTCCGAACTCTCTGGTCAGCCGGTCGGACAGCTCCTTGGACTTCTCCACACTGGTGGTGCCGACCAGGATCGGGCGGCCGACGTCGTGGAAGGACTTGATCTCGTCGAGCACCGCCTGCGACTTGTCCTTGATGTTCAGGTAGACCACGTCGTCGTGATCGTTTCGGATAACGGGAACGTTGGTGGGAATCACCACGACATCGAGTCCGTAGATCTCGTAGAACTCCGTGGCCTCGGTGTCCGCGGTGCCCGTCATGCCGGACAGGCTGTCGTAGAGCTTGAAGAAGTTCTGGATGGTGATCGTGGCCATGGTCTGCGTTTCCTGCTTGATGGGAACGCCTTCCTTCGCCTCGACGGCCTGGTGCAGGCCGTCCGACCACTGCCGGCCGATCATCTTCCGCCCGGTGTTCTGATCCACGATGACCACGCTCATCTCGCCCTTGTCGTCGGCGGCGACGATGTAGTCGCGATCGCGTTGGTAGACGGTGTGGGCGCGGATCGACTGCTCGAGCAGGTGCGGCAGGTCGATGTTGTCGCCCACGTAGAACGATCCCACACCCGCCACCCGCTGCGCCTCGGCGATGCCCTCGTGGGTGAGTGTGGCCCGCTTCTTGTCGAGTTCCACTTCGAAGTACTGCGTGTACTGGTCCCGCTCCTCCTCAAGCGAGGGGAGCCGGTCCTTCGCCGCCTGCAGACGGTCCCGCAGCGGCCCGACGGATTCCTTGTCCCGGACGTTCCGGATGTCCCCCTCGATGCCCGAGATCTCGACCAGGCAGGACTGCACCTTGTGGTCGGCGCTCGTCCAAGGCTCCTGCCCCTTGAGCAGGTGCATGCCCAGCCGGTCGGCCATCTCGTAGCGCGGAGTGTGTTCGTGCGCCGGTCCGGAGATGATCAAGGGGGTCCGCGCCTCGTCGACCAGGGTCGAGTCGACCTCGTCCACGATGGCCCGGTTGCGCCGCTTCTGGACCTGCTCATGGGTCGAGAGCTTCATGTTGTCGCGCAGGTAGTCGAAACCGAACTCGGAGGTGGTGCCGTAGACCACATCGCAGCGGTACATGATCTGCTTGAGCTGGAGGGGCTGCATGTGCTGGGGATGGATCGCCCCGACGGTCAGTCCCACCTGGCGGAAGAACGGGAAGGTCCAGTCCCGGTCGCGCTGCACCAGGTAGTCGTTGACCGTGACCACGTGGACCTGCTCGCCCGACAGGGCGGCGAGGTAGCAGGCCAACGGCGCAACGATGGTCTTGCCCTCGCCGGTCTTCATTTCGGCGATGCGGCCCTCGTGGAGGACGATGGCGCCGATGAGCTGCACATCGAAGGGTCGGGCGCGGAAGGGAGGCTTTGACTGGGGCTCCAGGACGCGGACCGCCTCGTAGAGCGCCGGCGGAATGTCCACCCAGACCCAGGGGGGCACGGGATCGAGGTTGCCCAGCAGGTCGTCGGTGGGCGGAAGGTCCTCCGCGGCGTCGATCTCCGCCTTGACCTGGTCGTAGAGGCTTCGGGCATCGGCGGGAAGCCGACCGGGATCGAACTCGTGCACCGGATTGAAGATGTTGCGGATGCCGACGGCACGGTCCATGGCTTCGCGGGCGACGGCGAACACCTCGGGGATGAGCTGTTCGGAGTCCTCGCCCTCGTCCACCCGACGGCGGAACTCAAGGGTCTTCTCGCGCAGTTCGGGGTCGCTGAGGCGACGCATCGAATCGTCCAGAGCAGTGACCTGCTCCACGATCCGGAGATACCGCTTGACCATGCGGTCGTTGCGGGTGCCGAAGATCTTCTTGCCGAGTTTGGAAACAACTGGAATTGCCATGGGTCAGTCTCTCGCGGTTCATCTGAGAATCAAGCGGTCGATGCACCTGCATCGGACCGAACGGGGATTCAGCAGGCGAACGGCGGAGGCAGCACCAGGCGGAGGGGACCGAGACGGACAAGCACGTCGAGGGCGTCGTCACCCTCCACGGACCGCACCCCGCTCCGACCCGACGACGGGTCGGCGTCGAACGAGGCATCGGACGTCCCGACGGCGACGAGCACGCTGGGGGTCGCGGGAGTGGAGACCAGCCTGGCCAGCGAACGTCCCGCCGGCCCCGGTGCCCCCACCCCACCGCCGACCACCGGAGCCGCGACGAGGATCGCGAGCACCGCCAGCAATGCGGGAGCTCCACCGGGGGATCTGGTTTGTGAATGGGACATGCTCATCGACCCGGTAGTGTATCGCAGGCTCGAGGCGATGTCCCTTTGGGGGTTCGGAAATGGCATTTCGAATCCCGAGGCGTATGATAAGAAGGACGCATGCCTCCCCACGACCATCAGGTATCGGACCAAGACACCATCCTGCTCAAGGTGGAGGGGCTGGCCTGCGCGTCCTGTGCCGCAAGCGTCCAGACCGCCCTGGAAGGACGACCGGAGGTCTCGTCGGCCTCGGTGAGCCTGACCCAGGGCCGAGCGACCATTCAGGGTCGTGCTCTGGAGCTGGATCCACTCGTCGCCGCGGTCACCGCCGCCGGGTTCGGCGCCACGCCGATGACGATGCGACAGACTCCGGCGGAACTTCGCAGTGATCTGGAACAGCGTCAACTGACGCACGAACGCCAGTGGCGCCGGAGGGCCGTCATCGGCATGGGCATCTGGATCCCCATGTTCGTCCTCCATTGGACGGTCGACGGGGACTTCATCAAGTGGGTCCAGCTGACGCTCGGCACCCTGGTCATGGTGCTGGTCGGCAGCGGCTTCTACTCGTCCGCCTGGCACGCGGCCCGCAACCGAACCACCAACATGGACACGCTGGTCTCGATCGGAGCGACCACCGCCTACGTCTACTCGCTGGTGCTGATGATCCTGATGCTGACGGGAGTCCACAGCGACCAGATGATGTACTTCACCGAGGCGGCCGCCCTCTTCGGCGTCATCAGCCTCGGACACTGGCTGGAGGCACGATCCTCGGCCCAGGCCGGCTCAGCGGTCCGCGATCTTCTGGAGCTGCAGCCGGAGACGGCCGAACGCGAGACGGCGGACGGATCGACCGAACGCATCCCCAGTGCCGACGTCGAGCCCGGCGACCGGCTGGTGATCCGGCCGGGCTCCCGGGTGCCGATCGACGGCATCGTCCTCGAAGGCGAGTCCGATCTCGACGAATCGGTCGTCACCGGCGAATCGATTCCCATCGCCCGCACCACCGGTGACGAGGTGATCGCGGGCAGCATGAACACCACCGGCCGCCTCCTGATTGAGGCCAGCGTTGACGGTCGAAACACGACGGTGTCCCGGATTGCGGAGCTGGTCACCAATGCCATGGCATCCAAGACGGAGATCCAGCGGCTCGCCGACCGGGTCAGCGCCGTCTTCGTTCCCATCGTGCTGGGCATCGCCCTGTGCACCCTCGCCGGCTGGTCGATCGCCGCCGGCGTGCAGAGCGACTGGGCCGTGTTCCAGGAGGGCCTGATCGCCATGGTCGCGGTCCTGGTGATCTCGTGCCCGTGCGCACTGGGACTGGCCACGCCCATGGCGATCATGGTCGGCGCCGCCGAAGGAAGTCGCATGGGAATCCTCGTCAAGTCGGCGGGCGCACTCGAAGTCGCGGGCAAGGCGCGGACGGTGGTCTTCGACAAGACGGGCACCCTCACGGTGGGACGACCCGGCGTGACCGGCGTCGAGCCCATCGGACCCGACTTCGACGCCAACGAGCTGCTGCGCGTCGCGGCAGCGGTGGAAGCCCCCAGCGAACATCCGCTGGGCCGGGCCATCGTCAAGAAGGCGAAGGAGCACGGCCTGGACATCCCTTCGGTGGACCAGTTCCAGGCGACGTCCGGCCAGGGCGTCTCGGGCGTCGTGGAAGGACGACGGATCGTAATCGGACGCGACGAGACCGCCACCTGCCGCATCACCGTCGACGACGAACCCGTGGGCCGGATCACCATCGCCGATACGCTGCGTCCCGAAGCCAACGAGGCCGTCGGGGCACTGCACCGGCTCGGCGTCGAGGTCCACATGCTCTCGGGCGACCGTGCCGCCGTGGTCGAACGCGTCGCCGAGCAGGTCGGCATTCCCGGATCGCTGGCCCACGCCGAACAGACGCCGGAGTCGAAGTCCCGCTTCCTGCAGGATCTGGACGGCCGCACCATCATGGTCGGAGACGGCATCAACGATGCCGCCGCCCTGGCCATGGCCGACGTGGGCATCTCCCTGGGCTCCGGCACCAACATCGCCATCGAGACCGCATCGATCGTCATTCCCGGAAGCCAGGTCACCGCCATCCCGGCCTCGATCCGCCTGGCCCGCATGACGCTGCGGACGATCAAGCAGAACCTCTTCTTCGCGTTCTTCTACAACACCTCGATGATTCCACTGGCCGCCTTCGGATTGCTGGGCCCGTGGGGACCGCTGTTCGCCGCCGCCGCCATGGGCCTGAGCGACGTCACGGTGATCGGAAACGCCCTGCGGCTGCGATGGCTGGTCCGAAAGTCCGAATCATGACCCGACGCGGCCCCGCGGAATGGGCGGCTGTAGCGCTTCGTCGGGGATTCGCCTCCACATCCCCCACTCTGAACGCATAATGGGGATGCGGCGGAGCGGAACGTCGTAGAACCGATTGCCGCAACGGAGTCGATTCATGGCCACGACCTCCCTCAAGAAGATCAATCCACGATCCTTCGACTACTGGAAGGCGCAGCATCTGCTGAACCGGGCGGGATTCGGAGGACAGCCGAGCCAGGTCCTCGCCCTGCGCAAGATGGGGCCCGAGGATGCGGTCGACCATCTCCTGAACTTCGAGCGCACCGCGGACGATCCGATCCGCCCGGACCGGTTCGACGCCACGATCATGCGCCCCCGCACCGAGAGCGAACGGGGCGAACTGCAGCGGGCGAGACGATCCGGCGACGAAGCGGCCATCGAGCGCTACCGGCAGATGCGCCAGCAGCGTCAGCGGGCGGACCGTCGCCAGTTGACGGAGATCCAGGACTGGTGGCTGCAACGCATGATCGAGACGCCCACTCCGATGCTCGAGAAGCTCGTGCTGTTCTGGCACGGCCACTTCGCGACCGGCTACCGCCCGGTCGAGGACAGCTACCACATGTTCCTCCAGAACCAGCTGTTCCGAAGCCGGGCCGCCGGCAACTTCAAGAACGACCTCGTCCGGGGCATCATCCGCGACCCCGCGATGATCAAGTACCTCAACAACAACCAGAACAACCGACGCAGCCCCAACGAGAACCTGGCCCGCGAACTGATGGAACTCTTCACGCTCGGCGAAGGACGTGGCTACACCGAACGCGACATCAAGGAAGGCGCCCGGGCCCTCACGGGCTACACCTTCCAGGACGACGTGTTCCGGTTCAACGCCAGGAACCACGACAACGAAACCAAGACCATCTTCGGGCGGAGCGGCAACTGGGACGGCGACGACTTCATCGAGCTCATCTTCCCCCGCCCCGACTCCGCCCGGTTCATCACCGAGAAGCTGTACCGCTACTTCGTGAACGATGCGCCCGGAGGATTCACCCGCAGCCAGGACGCCGTGATCCGCAAACTGGCCCAGACCCTGGTCCGTTCGGACTGGGAACTCCGACCCCTGCTGCGACAGATGCTGCTGTCGGAGCACTTCTACGACCCGGAGAACATCGGAGCGTGCATCAAGAGTCCGACCCAGCTGATCGTCCAGGGCATCCGTTCGCTGCGAACCCCCGCACGGGATCTCCGCACGCTGAATACCGCCTGCGGCTACATGGGACAGAGCCTGATGAATCCTCCTTCGGTCAAGGGCTGGGAGGGCGGTCGCAAGTGGATCAACACCTCCACCCTCTTCATCCGCCAGAACATCTCCCTCTACCTGCTGACCGGCCGCGACGAACGCTCGAATCCCTGGGATGCGGGGACCACCGACTATTCGGCGCGGCATCTCGTGCAGCACCTCGAAGGCATCAGCGGGCGGGACACCGTCCGCGACGGCGTGGTCTACCTGCTTCGATTCGCCCACTCGGTCCCCCCCGACGAGGAACGGGTGCAGCAGTGGGTGGACTACGTCAACCAGCGCGGGGGACGACTCGACGAGCCGACCCTGATCAACCTGCTCGCCCTCATCACCGCCGCTCCCGAGTACCAGCTCTGCTGACCCTTTCCGGCAAGGACCCTTCATGACAGGACACAACGAACATCCCTGGAGTCGACGTCTCTTCCTGCAGCAAGGCGTGACGCTCGCGTCGCTGGCGGCGACCACCCCCCTGTTCATCGAGCAATCCGCCCGCGGCGTCATGCTGCCGTTGGGATCCATGGTCTCGTCCCAGGCGGGGGTCCCGGAGGACCGGGTGCTGGTCGTGGTGCAGCTGGGCGGCGGCAACGACGGCCTCAACACGGTGGTGCCCTACGGCAGCGCCGACTACTACCGACTGCGACCCCAGCTGGGCATCGCGGCCCCCGGACGCAACAACGGCGCGCTGGCGATCGACGGTGCGGACGGCATCGGACTCAACCCCGCGATGAGCGGGTTCAAGGAGCTCATGGACGAGGGCGTGGCGGGCATCATCCAGGGGGTGGGCTATCCGAACCCGAACCGCTCCCACTTCTCCTCGATGGACATCTGGCATTCCGCCGATCCCGACGGCAAGAACAACGGGTGGATCGGACGCTACTTCGACAACACCTGCGGCGGCACCCCCAATCCGGAGGTGGGCGTCGCCATCGGCCGACAGGCCCCCCTCGCGATGCAGGGTGCGACGCAGCTCCCCGTGAGCTTCGAACGGGCCGAACTGTTCCGATGGATGGGTACCGACTTGGATCCCAACCTGGAACGCCCCTACGACGAGATCGCCCGGACCGCCCACGCCGACGCGGTCGAGGAGCAACGGTCGCAGAGCGCCTTCCTCAAGCGGACGACGCTCGACGCCCGGGTGTCCTCGGACAAGGTGCGCCGCGCCGTCGCGAAGGCGCCGCTGGTCACCTACCCCGGTTCGAATCTGGCAGGCCAGCTCCGGATGGTGGGCGCCATGATTCGTGCCGAACTGCCGACCCGCGTGTACTACGTCACGCTGGGCGGCTTCGACACCCATGCGAACCAGGCCGGACAGCACGCCAGACTGCTCGAGCAGGTCGGGAACGCGCTCAACACCTTCTACCGGGATCTCAAGGCCCAGGGCAACACCGACCGGGTGCTGACCATGGTCTTCTCGGAGTTCGGCCGGCGGGTCGCACAGAACGGCTCCGGCGGCACGGACCACGGAACCGCCGCCCCCATGTACGTCATCGGCGACATGGTACGACCGGGACTGCTGGGCACCCATCCGTCCCTGACGCGGCTCGACGGCGGGGATCTGATCCACAACACCGACTTCCGGACCGTGTACGCATCGGTCATCGAGGACTGGATGGGCGCCGACGCCGGACAGGTGCTCGGTGGCAGGTGGAAGACCGAATCGATCCTTCGCACGTCCTGATCCCCCTACAATCGGTGCATACGGAGGGCAGGACATGATTCGTCCGACAGCATGGGCCGGACTGCTCGCGACGCTGCAGGTGCTTGCGCCGGCACCGGCGCAGGAAACCGACAGTCCCGACCGGTACCAGCTCGATTTCAACGGCCTCCGCGCGCCGGTCGATGCCCGGTGGCTCACCGACGACCGCCTCGTGATTCTGGAATCGGCCCCACCCGCGATCCGGATCACCGACTGGCTCGAGTGCTCGACCGCGACGGACATCGACTGCGGCGAACCGGCCGGACTGGCGATCGGCCCCGACGACACCATCCTCGTCACGGACGCCGCACGCAACCGGATCCTCCAGCTCGCCCCCGACGGCACCACCGTGCGGATCATCGAACCGTCCGACGGGCTCCGCCATCCGACGGGGATCGCGATGCACGACGGACACCTCTACGTCGCGGACACCGGCAACGACCGCATCGCCGTACTCGATCTCGACGGCACCCTGCTGCGGAGCATCGGATCGCGTGGTGTCGCCCCGGGCCGGTTCCGGCGGCCGCAGGGCCTCGACATCGATGCAGCGGACCGGATCGTGGTCGCCGATACGGACAACCACCGCATCCAGACGCTGGACCTCGACGGCACCCCGATCTCCCACTGGGGCAGCTGGGGCAGCTTTCCCGGACTCTTCCAGGCCCCCTCGGACGTCCACTGCATCGACGATCGGATCTTCGTCAGCGACCGACTGAACCACCGCATCCAGCTGTTCCGATCGGACGGGACACTCGTCGACGCGTGGGGAATGCATTCGGTCAAGCCCCGCGAAGGGCAGGGTCGAATCCACTATCCGGACGCCCTGGCGATCAGTCCCGACGGTTCGCGACTGGCCGTCGTCGAGTCGTTCGAGGACCGTATCCAGTTCTTCGGTGGGGACTACCCCGACTGGATCGACGAGGAGACCCGGCGGGAGATCGAATCCCGCCCAACCACCGCCCCGCGGACCGGCATCCAGTCCCACTTCGGACCGACCGTCGATCTCGACGACCGGATCATGGTGGTCTGGGAACCGGAAGCCCGCGCCGTGCTGATCTTCGACCACCAGCGACAGACTCCCATTCGCCTGACCAGCATCTTCTCCCGCGGAGACGGCCCCGGCGGCTTCGGACACCTGGTCGATCTGCACTGGGATCACGACTCGAACCAGCTTCACCTCTTCGACCGCGGCACGTCGCAGGTCCACGTCTACGGACTGGAACTGCCTCCGGCCGATCAGCCGCGGTTCGATCCGTCGATGGCACGGCTGCTCACGTCGAGGACCCTCGACCCGTCGATCCCGATGCACCGGATCGTGGATGCGGAGCGCGACGCACGGGGACGCTGGTACCTGATGGAAGGCAGCGAAGGAACGATCCACGTGCTCGATGCCGATCTGCAACCGCTGGACCGATGGAGCATTCCGGATCTCCGGGAACCGGCAGCGATGACGTTCGACCCCCGACACGACGAACTGCTGGTGCTCGACCGCGGCCGCAACGCGGTGCATCGACTGGACGAAGCCGGGCGGACCCGGGCCGTCACCGCGATCGCGACCCCGGAACCTCCCGTCCGCCCCAACGGACTCGCGGTGACGCGCGAGGGCGACCTGCTCATCAGCGACGGAGGCGGCCACGCCGTGCACCGTCTGTCGAACGACGGCACCCATCGCACGTCGTGGGGAACCAAGGGCTCGAACCACGAGGAATTCTGGAAACCGGCCGGCATCGTCGTCGACGATCGGGATCGGGTGATCGTGCTGGACCACGGCAACCATCGCTGCCAGATGTTCGACCTCGAAGGACGCTGGCTCATGACGTTCGGAGCCGGACGGGCCTACACTCCTAAGAATCGACCACCCCGACGTCCGGAAGACGAGTAGCCACCAGTCATGATCACCAAATCCGCCGCCATCCTCGCCGCTGCCATGTTGTTGGGCGGCTGCAGCACCAGCCTGGACCACCAGCTCCAGACCAACGATCGGAACTACGAGGTGTCATGGAGTTCGGACCCCTCACCGATCCCGGTGAACGACTTCTTCACCCTCGAGGTGGAGGTCCGACGCGACGGCGAACTGCTGACCGACGGGGAACTGTCCGTCGATGCCGCCATGCCCCATCACAACCACGGCATGAACCATGTTCCGCTGATCGAACGAACCGGCCCCGGCCGGTGGCACGTCGAGGACATGCTGTTCCACATGCCGGGGTACTGGGAGCTCTACTTCGACGTACGTGATCGCGGCGTCACCCATCGGGCCCAGGAACCGCTCGAGGTCGACTGATGCTCCTGCTCTGGTGCATCACGACCCTGCTCGGCGTTGCGGAAGAGGAGCGTCCGGTCGTCTTCACCCCCACCGAGCAACGACGGATCCTCCAGCACTCCCCCGTCCCCGAACCTCCGGACGATCCCACCAATGCATGGGACCTCGATCCGGACGCGGCCAATCTCGGCCAGGCCCTGTTCTACGACGCCGGGTTCTCGCGCAACGGGCAGATCTCCTGCGCCAGTTGCCATGGCCCCATGATCGCCTGGACCGATGGGATCCCCATCTCGACCGGAATGGGGCCCGGCAAACGACACTCCCAATCCCTTCTCAATGTGGCCCACAACCGCTGGTTCTTCTGGGACGGACGTGCCGACACCCTCTGGTCCCAGGCCATGCATCCGGTCGAGGACCCGGCGGAATTCGACGGAAGCCGGGTCGACTATGTGCGCCGCATCCATGAAGACCCGGCCTACCGGGAAGCCTACGAATCGGTCTTCGGCGATCTCCCCTCGATGGCGGACACGGAACGATTCCCCCCCGGAACGCGATCCGGCACGCCGGAATGGGCTGCGATGACGGAGACCGACCGCGACCATGTGGATCGGGTGTTCGTCAACTGCTCCAAGGCGATCGCCGCCTTCGAACGGGAACTTCGCAGCGTCGATTCCCCCTTCGACCGCTTCGTCGAAGGACTGCGTGAAGGCGACCGGGAAAAGATGACGGCACTCAACAGCTCGGAACAACGCGGACTCCAGCTCTTCATCGGCGACGCCGGCTGCCGGCAGTGCCATTCGGGTCCGCTCTTCACCGACTTCGAATTCCACAACATCGGCATCCCCACCGGTCACGGCGGTCCCCCCCGCGATCCGGGACGGTTCGGAGGAATCGAGTTCGTGCAATCCAGTTCCTTCTCCTCGCACGGCGAACACAGCGACGAACCGAACGGCCGCAAGGCCAGACGGACCGGATCCATCGTGCAGGGACAGGAACACTGGGGAAGCTTCAAGACGCCGTCACTGCGGAACGTGGCCAGAACGGCGCCCTACATGCATCAGGGACAGTTCGAGGATCTGGGCACGGTGCTCCGGTTCTACAACACCCTCGAGGACATGCAGGTCCAGGACCACCATCAGGAATCCGTGCTGCAGCCGCTGGATCTCACGGAACAGCAGTTGGCCGATCTGGAGGCCTTCCTGCGTTCCCTCGACAGTCCGCTGCCCCCCCGGAGTCTCATGGGCCCGGTCGACCCACGAACCGGACTCCCTCCTCCTCGGCCCGAAACCGGCCCGCCCACGCCCTCAGAGTCCGAAAATCAGCCCTGATTGGGGATCTTGGGTGGTTGCGAACCCCGAAATCGGTAGATTGAAGGTTGGGGGTTGAGAAGAGATAGGCAACATCACCTGCAGGAAGTTGAACCGTGAAGACTCAGATGCTCGCTATGGCCGCCCTGCTCGGGGCGGGACTGACCGCCTCGTTTGCGCACCTTGACGATCCCAAGGAGCAGGACCGGGTTCCTCGCTTCGAAGGGCCCGCCTACCGCGCGGATGCCACCCCGGCGGAACGGAGCGCAGCGGACATCCGGGGCTTCCCCAGCCAGAACCTGACCCTGCTGAGCTGGCTTCCCCTCGCGGAATTCGGAAGCCCCTCCACCGGCAGCGACTGCTGGGGCTACACCAGTCCGCAGTCGGGACGCGAGTACGCGATCTTCACCCACAGCGAGGGCACCGCCTTCGTCGAGGTGACGAACCCGGGCGACGCCCAGGTGATCGCCAACATCTCCGGCCCCAACAGCCTGTGGCGGGACGTCAAGATCTACGGCAACTACGCCTACGCCGTGAGCGAAGGCGGCAGCGGCATCCAGGTGTTCCAGCTCGCGCAGATCGATCTGGGAACCGTCACCCTGGTGGGCACCGTGAACGATGTGGGAACCTCGGCCACGCACAACATCGTGATCGACGTCGACAGCGGCTTCCTCTACCGCGCCGGCGGCGGCGACGAGGGACTGCGCATCTACTCCCTCGCGAATCCGTCCAATCCCGTCTACGTCGGCTCGTGGACCAGCCGCTACGTCCACGACGCCCAGGTCGTGACGTACACCGAGGGCCCCTACGCCGGCCGGCAGATCGCATTCTGCTGCGGCGGCTTCAACGGCGGCTTCTCCGAGACCGGACTGTGCATCCTCGACGTGACGGACAAGTCCAACATCCAGCAGCTCGCCTGCCTCCAGCATTCCAACCCCAGCTACTCGCATCAGGGATGGCTGACCGAGGATCGCCAGTACTTCTACCTCAACGACGAACTCGACGAGCAGAACACCGGCATCCCGACCACCACCCGCATCATCGACGTCGGCGACCTGTCCAATCCGGTGCAGGTGGGCACCTTCACCACGGGGCTGAACGCCGTCGACCACAACCTGTACGTTCGGGGCAACCTGATCTACGAGGCGAACTACCGCAGCGGGCTTCGCATCTTCGACGCCACCAATCCGACTGACCCCGTCGAGGTCGCGTTCTTCGACACGTGGCCGGAAGACGACGCCGCTTCGTTCAACGGCCTCTGGAGCGTCTACCCGTACTTCGAAAGCGGCACCATCATCGGCAGCGACCTCGAACGCGGCCTGTTCGTCTGGCAGGGATCCCAGATCTCGATGACCTACGTGGGCACCACCCCCGAACTCATCGATCCCGCCGGCGGCACCGAAGTCCGGGCCGACATCGCCGGCGTCAACGGCGGCACCATCGACCAGGACACGCTGAAGCTGAACTACGCGACCGAAAGCACCAGCGGCACCGTCGACATGGTGCTCGAATCGGGCGACACCTACGTCGCGTCCTTCCCCGCCCTGCCCTGCACCGAGACGGCCTCCTGGTACCTGACCGCATCGACCACCAGCGGCCAGACCGTGACCATTCCCGCCGGTGCCCCCTCGAACACCAACACCACCTTCGTGGCCAGCGGCACCTCCGTGACCTTCGAGGACAACTCGGAGACCGACACCGGATGGAGCGTCAGCGGAGACGCCACCGACGGCCAATGGGACCGGGGAACGCCGGTCAACTGCGCCCGGTGCGATCCCTCCCTCGATGCGGATGCATCGGGACAGAGCTGGCTGACGGACAACAGTTCGGCCGGCGCCTGCAACAGCGACGTGGACGGCGGATCGACGATCCTCACCTCGCCGCTCCTGGACGCCTCGGCCCCCTCCGCCGTGCTCAGCTACAACCGCTGGTACAACAACGGCAGCACCTGCAACGGTGCGGATCCCCAGAACGACGTCTTCGTGGTCGAGGTCTCGGACGACGGCGGCTCGAACTGGGTCCAGCTCGAGCTCATCGGCCCGGCCGGACCGGGCACCTCGGGCGGGTGGATTCCCGTGTCCTTCGTCGTCGCGGACATCCCCGGCATCCTGAACACCGACACGCTGCGGATCCGGTTCAACGCCAGCGACCTGGGCGACGGCAGCGTGATCGAAGCCGGCGTGGATGCCGTACGGGTGTCCTCCATCGAGTGCGACGATGCCCCGGGATGCTCTGGCGACACCAACGGAGACCAGTTGGTCAACGTCGAGGATCTCCTGTCGGTCATCGGCTCCTGGTCCCAAGCCAATCCGTCCTGCGACTTCGACGGCAGCGGCACGGTCGACGTAGCCGATCTCCTGATCGTCATCGGAGCCTGGGGCAACTGCCTCTGATCCGGCGTACCGGATACCGCAGGCCCCGCGGAAGGCCCAGTCCCTAGAATGACCCTCGATGGGCTGTGGTTCGTGTCAAGACGGTGGAGGCGGAGGCTGCGGATCGGGCTGCGATTCGCTCGTGCCGGAAACCCCTCTTCCCTCGAACAATCCGGTCGTGGTCTTCGACGGCGACTGCCGGTTCTGCCGACGCTGGATGCGGCGCTACTGGAACATCAGACATCTGGACATCGCGTGGAGCTCGTACCAGTCCGGCTCCTCCCAGTTCCCCGGGATCCCCGAGGAACGGTTTCGTGAAGCATTGCACGTGATCGAGCCCGACGGCACCGCGCGACGCGGAGCCGCGGCCTTCTTCCGCCTCCAGCAGCTGGTCGGCCTGCGAAGCTGGCCGCTGTGGCTCCACGAGCACGTGGCGCCCTTCCGCCTGCTCACCGATGCCCTGTACCGGTTCACCGCCCGGAACCGGGGCCCCGCGGAGGTCGCGAGCCGACTCGCCCACGGACAGGTCGCGGCGCCTTCGACCTTTCACCTGACCCGCCGGGTGTTCCTGCGCTGCCTGGGGCTGATCTACCTCATCGCCTTCCTCTCGGCCGGTTGGCAGCTCGAAGGACTCGTGGGCAGCGACGGCATCCGTCCCGTCGCCGAGCGGCTCGACGCCCTCGAGTCCACCCGCATCGGATTCGGCCAGTTGCCCACCCTGCTCTGGTTCGGGGCCGGCGACGCCATGCTCCAGACCCTCTGGATAGCGGGGGCGGTGGCCGCCACGCTCCTGATGGCCGGTCTCCTGCCCATGGCGATGCTGGCCCTCTGCTGGATCGCCTACCTGTCGATCACCAACGGCGGCGACGTGTTCTTCCAGTACCAGTGGGACGCCCTGCTGCTGGAGGTCGGCTTCGTCTCGATCTTCTGGGCCCCCTTCGCCTGGCGCCTCAATGCGTCGGAGGCCAGACGCCCCTCGGCGGCCATCCGACTGATGCTGCTCTGGCTTCTGGCCCGCTTCATGTTCTTCTCGGGCTACGTGAAGCTGCAGAGCGGTGATCCGACCTGGCTCAACCTGACCGCACTGGACTACCACTACTGGACGCAGCCGCTTCCGACGTGGACCGCCTGGTACATGCACCAGGCCGCGGCGTGGTTCCAGAAGGCATGCTGCTTCGTGATGTTCGCCATCGAACTGGGCGCTCCCCTGCTGATCTTCGGCCCCCGGGTGTTCCGAAGCATCGCCTTCATCCTCCTGGCCCTCCTGCAGATCGCCATTCTGGCCACAGGCAACTACGGCTTCTTCAATCTGCTTTCGCTGGTGCTGTGCATGGTCCTGCTGGACGACGCCCAGTGGATGATGCTCTGGCCCAGGCAGTCACGGTGGAATCTCCGGACCGGGCTGGCCCGAATCGAGGCGCCGACCCGACGGACGGTGAACGCCATCGTGGTCGTGTTCCTGCTCAGCCTCAGCCTTCCCGCCGCCTGGTCCCAGTTGTCCGGCGAGCCGGTCGCGAGCACCTGGCGGGGATCGGTCGCTTCCTGGCGCTTCGCGAATCAATACGGGCTGTTCCGATCGATGACCACGACACGTCCCGAAATCCGGATCGAGACCAGTGAGGACGGGACGAACTGGAAACCGATCGTGTTCGATGACAAGCCGGGCCCCCTCGACCGCCCTCCCGCCTACTGCCTGCCGGACATGCCGCGACTGGACTGGCAGATGTGGTTCGACGGGCTCTACGTCAAGGCCGAGATCCAGCGGGGGGTTCGCACCGGACGGACCATCCTCCCGGACCTGATGGAGGCGATCCTGGAGGGCCGCAGGCCCGTCCTCGATCTGCTGGAGGTCGCCCCCTCCGGCCCCTCCCGCTTCGTTCGCTGGCGACTGGATCGATATCGCTTCACCGACACCGCTCAACGGGCGGAAAATGGGGCCTGGTGGAGCTCCCGGACGATGTACGAATCGCCGCCGATCCCCCGCGACACGCCGTCAAGCCCCTGAAGTCAAAGAACTTGGGTCCGAATACATCGACGCGGAACGGGCCGATTCGCATCGAGGCACGCCCATTCAACCCATTTTTGATTTTCGAGTGCGAGATTCGTCGTGGCCGACGCAATCTTTCATGGAGAAGCACATCTTTCTGAACCCCGGGGCCTACCGGCACGAATAGAACTGTACATGCCTTCGATCGAGTTCCCAATCTGG
>MDTD01001214.1_pt1 | contig 22713 bp, 15 predicted proteins | sample 811221 | NCBI WGS metagenome assembly MDTD01 (sample SAMN05326646, study PRJNA326480) | marine metagenome | isolation source: seawater | place: Pacific Ocean: South West | collected 2011 | reverse complement strand
TATGCGGAGGCCAAAATTAGCACGTGATACCGTGTGGCTGGCCTCTTCCGATGGCCTGGCAATTATCTTCGGCCTCATCGGGCAAGTCATACTAGCAAAGGCCCTACTGCAGTCTGATTACGGACTGCTAGTGGTGATACTGGATGCATTTGCTACAATGTACATTCTAATCGATGCTGGACTTCCTACGATCATTGCTAGAGACGTTCCTCGTAATCCTAGTGCCAGCAAAGTTGCCGTGAGGCGTGTTCTCAAACTACAAGCGCTTATCGCTATTCCTTTTTTACTCGGTAGTGCAATTGTTTCTACAGCCATATGGGATGATGTTCCAACTGGGTTGTTGGTGGCCTGTGCTTTTGTTGCATTTGGCCACATTATGTCCTACCCGCACAAGGCGATGTTGAGAGCTTTGGGTGAGGCAAGAATAGAGTCTATTCTCAAATTAATTGAGCGCATAATTACAACAATATTCTACTATGTTTTCTTAGTAAATGATTACGATTCTCCGACGATTTATGCCTGTGGTTTTGCAATTGGAGTTTTTATTTCTCTAATTGGAACTTTATGGATTGGAGAGAGGCTTGCAAAAGATGGAAATGGCGATTTACCACCTGAGTGGAATTCAAAGCGAACACTGCTAATTTCAGCTCTCCCATTTGCAGTAACCTTGGGTATCTTACCATACGTAACAAGACTCGAAAAATTCCTGTTAGCCGGTCTATCTTCTTACGATGATGTTAGCTTGTACCATGTTGCTCAACTTGCATGGATTGCTGGAATTATGTTACCACAAGCAATGCGGGCTGCACTACTACCATATCTCGGTGAAGCGAGAGATAACCCTGTAAAATTCAGCAATCGTATGCTTATTGCACACCACTGGACGATTGTCCTGCTACCTATTGGTTTGATTGCGGGCCATGCTATCGTTTCTTTTTCGATTCCTAGATTCTTCGATTCGGATTATTCGGATGCGGTACAGGTATTCGATATCCTACTCGCAGGTTGGGCGATGACGCTGTTGGCAGTGCCATGGTATGTCGCACTTCAAGCGGGCCATAACCCCTGGAGATTTACTACACTAATCGCGCTAGTTGTCCTAGCTGCAGGTATTTCTGGTTGGGTGCTAATCCCGCATTACGGAGTTATGGGGGCGGCTTGGGCTAGCGTAATTGGTTGCTGCATAATGCTATCATTTGCTAAATTGCTATGTGGAGATGAAGACCGTCTCAGCGACGGATTAGCAGTATTCTCAGTTGCTATTTGCTACCTGCTCTCAATCGGCAACCTGCTAGCAGTAATCGGGTTATTGACATTCGTGCCTGCGAAGAAATCCTTCGATTACTTACGCACAAAAGGCGCAATTACTCAAGAAGAGTAAGACTTCGTTCAATTTGTTAATTCGAACGGATGTATACTCAGCGCATTATTTCTGCAGCCTTTCTTACCATGTAAGGGACGTATCCCATTATGAAGAAGAAGTATCCAATGGCGCCAAGTATCCAAAGTGCAGGTACCTCGTAACCTATTCCAATTCCGATCATTAGCGCCAAAACTGCAGTTACTACGATAGATTCAACGAATCCAGTGATTGAGGTCTTCCACGAATCAACATAACTGAAACTGACATCGTCGCTTCTACCATCCTTCAGTGCTTTTCCTACAGGATAGATAATCATCTGACCATAAGCAATGATTGTAACTAGTGTAGCTATCACTAGAATGACCATTCCAGTGGTCGCTGAATCGGATGAAATCGCCATGTCGAATGCCATATACCATACGATGGATAGCAAAATCATAGACACAAACCAACCAGCTAGAGCTATGATTCCATACTTGAAAACGCTAAACGCTGCAGCCATGTTGATTGCTGGTTTTGGTGATGCCCCTGTTTTGATTACAACTGGAGCTATCATTGCAGGTGCTGTGTTTACTGGTTGAACTGCTGTCTCTTGAGACATTACTGCCGGAGTTGGAGCCTCTGGAGCAGGTGGTGTTGCCTCACCTTCGGGAGTTGGTGGTGCTGCTTCTACCTCTTCCGCTGGAGCAGGAGCCTGTTCTTCCACAGGTACCCACTCTGTTCCGTTCCACATATAATTGCCATCTTCACTCAATTGCATGTGAGTCTGTCATCGTCCACACGTATAAACTAAGTCCCATCGAGGTGTCTTTGTCGTCTAGTTTTTCGGATTCGCAAAGTTTGACAATACCTAAATTAGAGTGATTCTATGAGTTTGGCCCATTGATTTCTTACGCTTTCCAGTTGGAAATCTTGGGGAAGATTGAGCTCTTGCCCATTCTCAAGGCTTGCTTCAACAGCATCTGCTAATTCGCTAACTTCGGGAGGGTAAACCTCCATCCATTCAGCCATATCACCAACATCAACAGCCACGACTGGGCAACCACAAACGATTGCCTCTTTTGCAACAAGAGGTCCTGACTCTCTTGTTGAAGTGATTAAGCAGACATCTGCGGCTAGCATCCTATCCCATACCATAGTACGTGGTTGCTTCTTTAGTGTTGTAATTCCAACCTTCCAACCACGGGTCTCCAACTCTTCCCCGACTCGGAGAGCGAGGATGTGATTTTTTTCTGGGCGCCTAGGGTCTGCTGGAAACAGGATGTCAATCTTTGATTTTCTGAACAGGCCATTGAATTTCTTCATTGGTTTGTGCCACTCATCATCCACGTTTACATGACACGGTATTGTAATCGAATCGAACCTAGCCAAAGAGTTAGAAACAACCACCAGGCGATCTGCTGAGCGGGCTAAAGATGAGATTCTTTTTCCTCTATGGTCGTTTAGTGCGACGTCAAAATCATGACCATGAACAACTGCTATCCAAGGAACTGAATGCTTCTTAGCAATCGATTTAGCCGCGTATCCTGCTGGCCACAATGTATGACAAATCACCAAGTCTGGTTTCCATTTTTCCGAAATCCCTGACGCGCTGAAAGCGGTTATTGAAGGGAAATCGGGAAATTCCCAGTGGCGCTTTACTGTGACTTCAAATTCTCCGTGATTGAATGATTTCGGTGCTTTTGCAACCCCTTCCATTGTAGAGCGGCGCGCTTCATTCATTCTCAGCATGCGCGGTAGAACGTTCAGAACCTTGACTTCATGACCGAGTGACTTTAGCAATTCAGCGTGGTCGCTAACAAACGTCCCTCTTGCCACATTTTCTGGAATTGGGAACAGCCGGGTAACCAGCAGTATCTTCATCGGTATCACTCTAGAGCTTGGTGAATAATTGAAAGGTTGTCTGCTACGCTAGCTTTGTCGTTAAACAAACCTGAACCTACAACACAATTGGTCACTCCCCACTCTCTTAGCATTGCAATGTTGTGGGCCTTTACTCCACCATCGACTTGGATTTGAACAGGTCTTCCTCCCGCTGCAACTTGTGCGTCAATCGCTTCCCTTAGCCTTCTTATCTTACTTTCAACAGTCGGGATGAACGATTGGCCTCCAAACCCTGGGTTCACGCTCATAACCAAAACTAGGTCGATTTCTGACAGCACTTCCAAAGCCGCTTCAACTGGAGTTCCCGGGTTGAGAGTTACTCCAGCAGTTGCCCCTGAAGCTCTGATTGCAGTCAAGCACCTGTGGAGGTGTTTTACTGCCTCTACATGCACAGAGATGTGATTTACACCTGCGTCAATATACTGCTGAAATGAATCTTCAGCATTCTCAATCATGAGATGTGCATCAAAAGTTGGTCCATCACCAAGTGCCTTTCGCAACTTGGCAATAACCGGGGGCCCGAATGTCAAATTCGGTACGAAATTGCCGTCCATTATGTCCAAATGGAGCCAATCTAATCCTGCATCAACCGCCTCACTACATGCATTTCCTAAATCGGCTAGGTCGGCGGTAAGAACAGATGGTGCGATAATCATCAATACCCTCTCAGGTCATGCGAATAGGTGTCAAGACATGAGTATTGGGGTGTACAAACCCTCTTAGGAGTGGCGAAGTTCGCTAGGGTTGGTGAGATAATGGGCCAAGTCAAGTCCGTCACAGATTCTGAATTTGATAGCGCAATTAACGGAGACGAATGGGTTCTCGTAGATTTCTGGGCACCATGGTGCGGACCGTGCAAAGCACTGGGCCCTATCTTGGAACAAGTTGCAGAAGAAATGCCAGTTACAATTGCTAAAGTCAACACTGACTCTGATTCAATGAATGCTGCAAAACTTGGAGTGCGTGGCATTCCAGCATTATTCTTATTCCACAACGGAAAGATGGTTGCCAATCAAACCGGAATGGTTCCAAAGCCAGCCCTAACAAACTGGCTGAACCAACAAATGTCCGCTAGCGATTTCTGATTTACTTCAGGCTCGCTTTGCGCTTTTTTGAAGCGGTTCCTACTTCTCTTTGGAATCTCTCTCTCAGTGCCTCGTGTAGCCACATTCCTTCCTCCAACTCGAGTAATAGACCGTAAGTTAACAATCGCTCAGGTGGGTTGCCTTCCCAATTTACTGCTGCAGATAGTTTGCTCCATTTCACGGGAGATTCTGCCACTGCCAATGTTGCGAGCAGTTCGTGTTCTTCTGGTGGCATGTGATTGATGATTTCTTCATCCAAGAATTTCAGCCAATCCCCGTGAGTTGTTTGCCCGTATATTTCCAAGAGTTCCAATGCCAAAGGATGACCCCCTGTCATCTTGTGTACGTCTTCTGGGTCTGCAGATGCACCATCCATGGTTTCCACCCAGTCAGTTATCTCATCGATTGAAAGACCCTGAAGGGGTAATTCTTGGACAATATCTCTAGTATGGACGTCTCTTCTATCATACACGTCTAGAGTTGTCCTTGAAATGAATACTAGCCTTAGAGGTGCCTTCTTTGAGATATCTAGCAGAGCCCCTAGTAGGTCTCTTGCTTCAGTAGTAACATGGTGTACATCATCCAAAACAATTAGCCAATATGGCGGAGGACCACCTGATTCCCCTACGAACCTCTCTCTGATAGCTTGTGCATCCGTGAGGTATGCGAGTAATCTGCGTCGCCATGAGTCTACGTCGAATTCTGCACCAGGAGTGAGCGGCAAAGTTTCCATCAATTGGTAAGGATCGTGTTTGTCATCGACACCAAATCTATGCAATAGTGAGACAGCCAAGCCAACCGCCTTATCCCAAGGCTGACAGGGGTACCAGCAAACAGAGAGGTGTGGTACTTCATGCATGTGACTTCCTAACCAATTTGCCACAAGTGTTGATTTACCAATCCCAGCAATTCCATGGATTACCATACAGGGAGACCCTGATTCAAACCAATCATCAAGACCAGAAATCGCATCAACCCTACCATGAACAGTTCTTGTTTTTGGAGGCGAGGTATGGTACGTCGCGTGTGCGCCAGCCAATAACTTCAGTCTTCCTGGGGGTGGCAAGTCAGTATCTTCGGATTTTTTCTTGACCAAGCCAAATCTGATGTCGCCAAATGTTAGAACGCCTTCGTGCTGAGCATGTAGAAGTATCTGCAGCACGGAAAGATCCGCTTGAAGACGACCCGGTGCTTCACATGCCTCTACTTCTAGCAGCGTATTTGATTCATCTCTGATGAGTACTTTCAACTTAGATAACTCAGATAGTCGATTTTTGGCCTCCTCACGGCCATCATCTGTGAGTTGCCACGTTTTCTGCTTACGGTCATCTCCCCTAATGGAACGAGAGTGCTCACTGACCATTCTTTTCCTCAATAGAGTTCGCATTGCCCTACTCACGTTAGGAGGGTGTTGAGCACACGCTTCTGCGATGCCTGGCCTTGTCAGTGCCGCAGTGACAACGTAGCGGTCGGCTTGTTCGTCCTCTTCCAATAGATGCAAAAGGATTCGATCTTTGACCGCCACATTCACTTTAGGAATGTCTCCGGTCATGGCGGTGCTATGATGAATTTACATTCAATTATATCCCAAGAATTTTGATTTACGTATTGAGCATTAAAACAGTAAGTCCTTTATTAGAGCAACAACCCGCATACCATGGCTTTCCCAAAATGGCGTTCTTTGTTCCTGACCGCTTTGATGGTAGGAATGCTGGCACTACCATTGGCAAGCGCTGCCGATTCAGACGGCGACGGAATAGATGATTCCGTCGACGACTGTCCTTACTCTTACGGAGATTCAAGCGCTGACAGAAGCGGATGTCCGGACAGAGACGGTGATGGAACCTCGGACGTGAACGATGGATGGACGTCCATTAACCCCAGTTTCGCAAAGGATGTTGCGTTGACTTCGAACTTTGACTATTGGGACGTTGACCATTCCCCTGATGGAGAATTCATGGTTTCGTCCGACGAAAATGGATATGCAAGAATTAGAAATTCCACCACCGGCGTGATTATCAGATCCGTACAAGCATTTACAGACGATGCAACCCAAGTTGCATGGTCAGGAGATGGCACATACATCGCTGTATCGACAGATGCACAAGACGTTGTGAAAATGTACTGGGCAAGTAACCTCAGCAACGTCCATGGAGACATTTCTGCAGACGTTGGAGGAGGAGATCAAGTCAATGATTTGGCATTTTCCAATGACGGTAGTATGTTAGCAATCGCAATTGGTAGGTCCGGAAATGGTGGAACCAACGGAGTTGTTAGAGTAATCAATACGACTGATGGAACGGTAATCAGCAATGCAAACCCAGCTGGAGAAGACAGGTTCTACAGCGTGGCCTTTGCTCCAAGCGACACGCACCTTGTTGCTGGTGGAAACGGAGAAGCGTACATTGTTGAAACAAATACGTGGTCTACTACTTACACCATCGGGACGCCTGCGGGTTCAGTAAATGATGTTGCCTGGTCTCCCGACGGAGAGAGAATTTCTGTTTGTGAAGGATGGACTCAAGGACAAGGTGGTTCAAGGCTAAGATTGTTCAATACCGCAAACTGGGCTAATCATAAAACATGGTCCCACACAACTTCCTGTTTGTCGACTGACTTCTCACCCGATGGTAAGCAAGTGGTTTACGGAGGAAGTTACTACGAAGCCGATGGCGCGAAAATGAAGGTGTTTGAAGTTTCAACTGGCAATTCAATAGACACCCTTCTGCAACCAAGACCAAACAATTGCCAAGGCACTCAAGGAAATAATTGCGGCCGGACATATGGAGTTTCATGGGACCCTGATGGCTCTAGAATTGCTCAAGCATTCGGAACCAACGACGAGGGCCTATACATTTGGTTCGCAGACCTAGATCCAGACAATGATGGATGGAATACTTCCGACCAAGGAGACGGAAAGAGTGACGCATTCCCTGATGAAGGAACACAGTGGCAAGACTCTGATAACGATGGGTATGGCGATAATCCGCTCCCTGCATTCCAAGGTGACGCTTGTCCTACCACATATGGAACCAGTTTCCAAGACAGATTCGGATGCCCTGATGGCGATGGAGACGGATACTCAAACGAGGGAGATGTATTCCCTACCGATAAAGACCAGTGGGCAGATTCTGATTCTGACGGTAGAGGAGACAATTACTACTACGACGTTCAACAATTTACTGAACTTCATATCAACCAAAGAGGCGACGCATTCCCGATGAATCCAACTCAGTGGAATGACACAGATGGTGACGGATGGGGGGATAACTACGACAATGCATCCTGGACTGCCATCAGGCCTGTTGACGACCCTTCAACATCTGATGTCGATGAGAGTTGGCCCGGACTCTATGATTCCGCTGCTACTAAAGTCGACAAATTCCCGCTGTTCAGATACCAATGGGCTGATTCTGATGGCGATTGGATTGGAGATGAGCAAAACACTCCACTATCGGATGGTTGTCCAAATACATGGGGTAATTCTACCGAAGATAGAATCGGGTGTAGAGACACCGATGGAGATGGATGGTCAGACTCAACTCCAGATTGGCCAGCACACCCAACAGGAGATGCTGACGCATTCCCTGACGACCCTACTCAATGGAGGGATAGTGATGGAGATGGGTTCGGTGATAATACCACAGGAAACAATCCTGATGAGTGCCCAGGAGAATACGGAACATCCTCCGTTGACAGAGTAGGTTGTCCAGATGCTGATGGCGATGGATGGTCAAATGCGGGGGACCCATTCCCAACCGATGGAACCCAATGGGAAGACAGAGACGGTGATAATTACGGAGACAATCCAGACGGAAACAATGCAGACGCATTCCCCGATGATTCAAGCCAGTGGGCAGATAGTGACGGCGATGGCTACGGAGATAGACCAATCATACCAAATGGCGATTTCTTCCCGAATGATCCGACTCAATGGAGCGACTCAGACGGCGATGGATATGGAGACGACCCTAACGGGAACAATGGTGATCAATGTCCTGAACTTTATGGTGATTCAACAATACCTGCTGCAAGAGGCTGCCCGGACACAGACAAAGATGGAGTTGTAAACCCATTCGATGCATTCCCTGATGATTTCTATCAACAAACCGACAAAGACGGTGATGGTTGGGGAGACAACCAAGCGGTTCCAAATGGAGATGAGTGCCCAGACGAAGCTGGCACAAGTACAAACAATTCAAGGCAAGGCTGCCCCGATGCTGATAACGATTCATGGGCAGATGTTGATGACATGTTCCCCAATGACCCACTGCAGTGGGAAGATACTGACCTCGATGGATGGGGCGACAATTATGGCTGGGTGAACACTACAATAGCCGATGAAACCGATATTGGCAATCTCATTACGATTAGAGAACAATGGGGAGATGCATTCCCTCTCGACCCTAGCCAGTGGTCAGATACCGATGGTGACGGGTTTGGAGACAATAATACTGGTAGACTACCCGATGCATTCCCGCTTAGAGCATCACAGTGGGCTGATACCGACGGTGATGGCTACGGTGACAATCAGAAATTAGGCTCATGGCAGCCGGATGAATGTAATGTCAAGTATGGTGAATCATACGTCGATTATTTCGGTTGCCCTGATAGCGATAAAGACGGGGTCTCAGATCAAACAGACCCTTGTCCATATGATTCTTCAATCAGTGCTGGAATTAGAGGTCAGGAGCAATGTGCTTCTTTCGATGACCACGACAATGATGGAATTCCCAACGAATTTGATGCAGATTTCGTTGCAGGAGCAGACGGTGATGATGAAGGCGGACTAAGTACTGAAATTCTAATTTTAGTAGGCCTAATGGTGTTCCTTCTAGCGGTTATTTCAGTTGCAATGGTTGCAAAGCAAGCTGGACGAAGAAAGGCAGCATACAACCGCGCTGAAGAAATGAAAGTTAGCGCAATGTTCCAAGAAGAGGAAGCTCGAAGGCTTGAATGGATAGAGTACTATGTTGCCCAAGGCGACACTGCGAAGGCCATGGAATTAGGTTGGACGCCTCCTGCCGAAGTCCCTCAGTGGCAGCAGCACCAAATGCAACAGCAACAAGCACAGCAAGAAGCCGTTCCTACCATGATGAGTTTAGATGAACTCTGATTAAGAATCCTGAGCTCTAGCCCTTTCTCTGCGCGCTTTTTCTGCAAGACTATCGTCGAATGCTAAGAAATCTAAATTGTTCCAAGCTTCATCGTCGTCTAGTGCATTTAAAGCCTCATTATCGGAAAGGAGTTGCCTAACTGTAATGAAAGTAGGATTTGTTCCATCAGACAACTGATACTGATGCCCTGGGAGAACCAACCAATCACTTGGTAGATTCAATAATCGCTTTCGTAAGTGAATCAATGATTTCCTCTGCGCATCAACATCTCCACCGAATAAATCGGTCCTTCCACATCGACCGAGGAACATACAATCTCCACTTACAACCACGCCTTCGCCAATGAAAGTCATGTGGCCAGGCGTGTGACCTGGTGTGCAGTGAGCCTCAATTTCTAATTCTCCCAATTTATGGACGATTGAGGAAAATGGTTCATTTGACCAAACTTGGTTTGATGGTCCGTCCCATCCTCTTTTTGATTCATCTTCGTGCACCCACACCTCTCTGTCCTGAAGTCCATCGACTCCCTTTGAATGGTCCCAATGTGAATGAGTTAGCCAAACCTGTTCAAGGTTGTAGTCATGTGAATTACAAACGTTCAACCAGTAATCTGCGAAAAACGGATCGATGATCGCAGCTTTGTTTGTTTTTTTGCAAACAAGTAGGTGATTCAAATTGTCCCAATCGCCTAACTGCGCCTGATAAACCAGCATTTTTTCCGTTTCTAGTATGCATTTAGCCATCTTCGCTCACCAACCCGATGGACCGCATCCCTTCTAAGGGATGACGTACATGGTTTACCATGGGCAGGGAGCGAATGCTGGCTATTGTTTTGGCTGGCCTTCTTGCAGCCATGGCTCCCAGCGCCTTTGCTAACCAAGGAAATATTACCTTGAATTCTGTACTCGTCGATGCTCCAGAAAAGGGATGGTATTCGTCTGGAGATATTGTCTCAGTCTCAGGAATCATTACCAATGAAGGAGATGCTACAAGCATAACTGTAGACCCCTCGTGCAACGAAGTTTTACGAATATGGAGTGAGGGACTACTACTTATTGATGGGACTGTCAATTGCCTTGGGCAAAGCAGAGGACTAGACATTGGTGCGAATTCAGAATCCGTCTTGGATACTCTAACTTGGGACCTCAGAAATTCAGAAGGCGAATATGTCCCCTCAGGGGATTACACAGTGGAGTATTACATCGCTGGAGAAGGATTGACTTCCAGTGTTGAGGTTCACGTTCAGACTCCACTCGATATTCCTGAAGAATTGGATATGACAATTATTGCAACTGCGAGAGACGGGGTACATGCCGAAGCATCCCCTAGTATCCTCACAGTTCGCCTAGCAAATACACTCAATGAAAATATGGAATTAGATTTCCAAAACTGTGCACTGGTCATCAATAGCGAATTGCATGGTGACTGCGGACCTACTTCACTGAGGGGAATGGAAGTTGTAACGATTGCACAAATTCCAGTCGAACTAACTGCTGGTGAAAATACGTACTCTGTTTCAATTGGAGATTCACAACTAAGTCAAGATATCACAATTATTGCGAGTGAAGATGCCGACCAAGGTGTTAACAGCGGCCCATTAGGAGAGATGGCCTTAGACTTGCAATTACAAGGTGATTTGGAATTTGAAGAATTAGAAATATTCAGTCCTGAAATTTTACTAAAAAATAACGGGAATTCCGATGTCTCTTTGGATTTTGAAACCAGCTGTCTAGGTGAGATCTGGGTCGTTGACTCTAGCGGCTCTGTAGTCATGGACTCAAGATTTGGCAAGGACTGCACAAATCTCGAAGTTGAATACTTGATAGAACCAGGGACAGACCGCATATTTTCCCAATCTGACTGGAGTTTTATCGATATGACAGGATGTCATATCGCACCTGGAGAACTGACTGTAATCATGGAAATTCCTGAGCATGATTTGTACGGAACAGAAGTCATCAATCTTCTAAGGGAGCGTGATGATTATTGCATAGATTCTACTCTATCTATTGACGCTGAATTCAGCGGGGATGAGACGCTAACAGTATCACCTGAGATATCGAGTATAGTCTCTAGTGACCTGACTTGGTTCAATTCATGTGGGGTTTTCTCAACCCTTTACAAAAATGGACAAGAGATTGATAGTTTGTTATCGCAATGTGAATACAACTCAACGATTACAGTTCAGTTTACAACGATGGAATTAGAATCGTTTGAAGTGGACATGTCGCAACATGGAGAAGGAGAATTTACACTTGCATTCGAAACTCTAACCGCACCGATTACCAAATCCACAGTTTCATTCTCTTGGCCATTAGAAACCGAATCTGAAACTCAAGAAGTCACTGAAGAAGTCGTCGAAGAAGTTGATTCAAGAATTATTTCTGGAACTTGGAGTGCTACATCCAATGATTTGGGAACTTGCTGGTTACTCAACACTCCAGATGAAGGAATCATCACACTGGCTGGAGCTCAAGGATTGGCATCCTGGGCACCGCGTGTTGGAACAACTGGTGATTATCTCGTTCAAAATTCAGATCCTGCCCCGGAATGTTCTGATTTCTCTTCTCAGTCATTCACGATTACAGAAATATACACTGAAGAGTTGCTAGTCAAGGATGAAGATCAAGAAACTGTAATCGTTGCAGAAACTCCTGTACAATCGTCAGAAGAACAAATCAGTCCTACTGTCGTAACAATCACAGTCGCAGTAGCAAGTACTGGAATACTATCCCTACTTGTCGCAAGTATTGCAACTAACGAGTCATGGAGAATTCCTGCTACTAGTGCTGGTTTGTGGCTACTTGGATTAGTTGGCCGTACAAGTGAAACCAGTGATGGAAGATACCAAAGGGGACGTTTGATGGGTTACTTAACTGCAAACCCAGGTTGCCACTTCCGCGCACTGATGGCGGCACTGGAAATGTCAAATGGACAGATTACACACCATTTGAAAATTCTAGAAGATGAAGGCAGGATTTGGAGAAGAGCAGATGGTAGATTGGTCAGATTTTATCCATACACATCAAATTTGCACCCCGGTGTTTTAGACCAAGACCTCCCTATGCCGCCTCTATCACCTGACCCCAATAGCCTACAAGGTAAAATTCTGAGATTATTGGATGACGATGGGCAGATGAAGAAGTTCCCGACACAGGCTGAGTTAGCACACAGACTCAACAGATCTCAACAACTGGTCAGCCACCATCTTAGAACATTGCAAAAATACGGTTTGGTCCTGAAACAAAAATCTGGCTTAAAGAATAGATATTGCTTGACTAAAGAAGCAATCTTCCTACTAGAGACTACAGAGTTATGATTCGCAGATGGTTTCAAGGCCATTACCTATGTCGAAGGTTCGTCCCGTGGGGCGAAGAGTTGTTTTGATGACGGATTATATTCCACAAAATACTGAGTTGTCTTGGCAAAAAGCCTGGGACGATGCGGGGATCTTCAACGTTGAATTCAATGAAGGCAATCCGAAATTCTACTGCCTAGAAATGTATCCTTACCCATCTGGCAAGATGCACATGGGCCACGTTAGAAATTATTCAATTGGAGATGCAGTTGCAAGATACAAGCGTCTTATGGGGTACGATGTATTGTATCCTATGGGATTTGATTCATTTGGAATGCCTGCAGAAAATGCTGCGATTGCAGAAGGTGGCCATCCTCACGACATCACTGAAAGAAACATGGCATCAATCACTGAACAAATCAAGCGGATGGGGTTCTCATATGATTGGAGGCGAATGGTCAAAAGCCACGACCCACAATACTATCGTTGGAATCAGTGGTTCTTCCTAAAATTCCTTGAAAGAGACCTTGCATATCAAGAGTTTGCGCCTGTCAACTGGTGCAACTCTTGTGACACTGTATTGGCCAATGAGCAAGTAAAGGCAGGAAGATGCTGGAGATGCAACGGGCCTGTAATTCAAAAAGAAATGAGTCAGTGGTTCCTGAATATTACAAACTATGCACAAGAACTCCTTGATGGCTTGGAAACTATTGATTTCCCTGAGAATGTGAAGGCTCTCCAGCAAGACTGGATTGGCAGGTCTGAAGGTGCCGAAATCGAATTTGGAATAGAAGGCCATGATGACACAATCAGAGTTTTTACAACAAGGCCTGATACTCTATTTGGTGTGACTTTCATTACACTCGCTCCCGAACATGAATTAGCAGAAAAACTAGTTTCAGGAACCGAATATGAAGGCGAATGGAAATCTCTGCATGATGAAATAATGGTCATGAGCGAGTTTGACCGCATCAAAAACATGGGAAAGAAAAAGGGGGTTCCTACCGGCTCTTTCGCAATCCACCCCTTAACCGGTGAAAAAATTCCAATTTGGATTGGTAATTTCGTTATCGCATCTTACGGAACTGGCGCTGTAATGGCAGTACCTGGCCACGATGAGAGGGATTTTGATTTCGCAAAGAAATACGATATCCCAATCAAGCGAGTACTTGTAATGAATGAAGAGGCAAGTTCGGATGATGAATTAGAAGCCGCTGAATGTGATTTAGGATGGATGGTAAATTCTGGTCTTGAGGGGTTTGATGGCCTGTATGGTGATGAGGCAAAAACCGCTGTCTGCCAAGCTCTAGAGCAACAAGGCAAAGGCAATGGAACCGTAAACTGGAAAATTCGACCATGGCTCATCAGCCGGCAGAGGTACTGGGGAACTCCAATACCGATTATTCACTGTCCATCATGCGGGGTTGTACCTGTTCCTGAGGAGCAACTTCCGGTTGAATTACCAAGAGACGTCATATTCGATGGCAAAGGAAACCCCTTGGAGACTAGCGATTCCTTCTGTAATGTCGACTGCCCGAAGTGCGGCGCCCCTGCAAAGCGGGAAACTGACACTATGGATACATTCGTAGATTCATCGTGGTACTTCCTAAGATACTCTGATTCCATGCAGAATGAAGTTCCTTTCAATCCCGAAGTTGCAAACCATTGGATGAATGTGGATTTCTATTGCGGCGGAATTGAACACGCTCAAATGCATTTGATTTACGCTAGATTCTGGACAAAGGCTCTACGAGACATTGGTCTGCACAATATTGACGAGCCATTCAACGAACTGCTTTGTCAGGGCATGGTGAACAAATCAGCGCCTTGGTGTAATTCCTGTGCGATTACACTCCACGTCGACCACACAGATCAGGCCTGCCCTCATTGCGATGAACCACTCTCAATTAGAAGTGCAAAAATGAGCAAGAGTCTAGGTAACACTGTATCTCCTGAAGAGATGATTGAAAAGTATGGTGCTGATACTGTGAGATTGTTCATCCTATTCGCTGCAAACCCAACTGCTGGGATGGATTGGTCTGATGCTGCTTTGGAAGCAAACTATCGCCAAATGGTGCAGCTTCATGGCATGCCTGAATCGATATTGAATTGGCAGGGACAAGCAAGTGACATCGATGTTTGGATGATTGCAAGATTGAAACAAAGGTACAATCAATGGCAAGATGCAATGGATAGTTACGACCTGAGAGGTGCTGTAGATGCCAGCCATTTCGACCTCGTTAAAGACCTAAATTGGTATAGACGGAGAGGTGGAGAAAACCCACAAATTGGTAAAGAAATACTCGATGTATGGTGCCACATGATCTCAGTTGCAACACCGCACCTAGCCGAAGACTGGTGGAAGATTATGGGCAATGACGACCTCATTGCTGGAAGGACATTTACCAAGCCTGCTGAATTAACCTCAGATGAAAAATCAGCCTTGGAGGCTGAAACCTACCTCAGGTCATTCTTAGAACAAGCAAGAAAGGTCGCAAAGGTTGCTGTCAAACACATTGGTGGGCAGCCAGAAAGTGCGACAGTTCATACCTCGAGACCGTGGAAAAGAGAACTGGCAATAGCTGCTATCAATCACGTAAATTCAGGAGGGAACGTCAAAGCATTTGCAGGCATTCTAGCAGAATTGCCATTTGTTAACCCTGATAACAAAGGGGAAATCATGGGCTTCTGGGGGAAGCGTATGCTGCCTCAAATTTTCAAATGGTCTGATGACGAAAAGACCATGATCTGTGGAAACCTAGACGAAGGAGCCATTCTCTCGGCAGCTTCAGGATTCATCTGTAGCGATCTCGGACTCTCCAGTATCGATATCGAGTCGGGAGTGGTTGACGTTGGAAGAAGCAGTGCTGCTATCCCCCTCGCCCCCTCCATCGTCTACAGCTGATGTGGAATTTTGACCGACCGTTGGGACGGATTTAGGCTTGGGCGGGTCAGGCCTAAATGTCACGTATGCTGCTATTGCAACCAAAACTCCTGCAATGCCAAATAAGAACCAAATTAGGAGTGAGGTCTCTTCATTATCTTCACTAGATTTTCCTTCATCAGTAGTCTTGACGGTACATCCCGTGGAAGAGACCACATCGCCAGGCGGCGTTGCTGGACATAAGTCGTTGAGATTGTGAACACCATCTCCGTCATCATCAAGTTGTACGCCTGAACAACCCTCTGTGTCCACTTCTAATCCTAGAGGAGTGTATACACACTTGTCATCTTCATTCAAAAATCCATCATTATCGACATCATCATCTTCCGTGAAATCTATGCAACCGTCTTGGTCGAAATCCATCCCCAATCCCGCCAATCCAATGTAACCTCTGGTACAAGAGTCCTCCGAGTCAACAATGCCATCCGAGTCGTCATCTGTGTCTTCATAATCATCGTGGCAGCCATCGCTATCATGGTCGAAGGATGAGTTCCAATTGATTTCTCCTGTCGGACATGCATCTGAAAGGTCTAGAACGTTATCTCCGTCATCATCTGCATCTCTGTCTGCATCTCTACAACCATCTTGGTCGTGGTCAATGTCGTGCGCGCTTACCCAACTAAAGCCGTCGAGCGGACAATTGTCTAGAAGGTCGTCGATTCCGTCACCATCTGTGTCATTTTCACAAGCATCACCAATTCCGTCACCGTCTAGATCTGCTTGGTCGTCGATTATTGAAGGGCACTTATCCAACTGGTCCACATAGCCATCTCCATCAGAATCGACGTCTTCACAACCATCTTGATTCTCGTCGTTTTCCAAAGTTGAGACCCAGCCAACAGGTCCTTTTGAGCACACATCATAGTAATCGAAAATTCCATCCTCATCATCATCGAAATCTTCTGTTAGGTCCCTACAGCCGTCGCCATCATGGTCCGTGAAAGGAGAAGATATCCAATCCATTTCTCCCGGGTTACAATCGTCCCAATCATCCGCTACCGAGTCGCCATCATCGTCTTCGTCGCAAGCGTCACCATACAGGTCTCCGTCGGTATCAATTTGGTCGGGATTCGCAACCCTTGGACAGTTGTCTTGTCCGTCTGTCAGGCCGTCAGAATCTTGGTCTCTAGCATAATTCCAGAGCGCTATGTCGCTATATCCTGAAGACGAGGCTGTAAATGGGCCCATGTTTGCCGTTCCCTGAATTTGCATTCCAATAATTGGTGAATCATCAAGACTGAAAGAGAGGGATTTTGGCGAATCATCCCCGTCTCCTCCGGCAGAAATCGCCCAGTCCCATTGCCCTAAGTCGCTGATTTGTGCAACAAAGATGTCTCTCTTTTCCCAGTTCGAATCGTAATCAGAGAGTAAATCCACCCCCAAGGTAAATTGAGAAGTGTATGTCCCTGCAACAATCAGATTATCTCTATCATCGATAATCAATCTCTCAAGACTTTCCCAGCCTTGGCCCCCTGCATTAGTCACACTTTCCCAAACCCCTCCAGAGGAGATTGTAGCATGGAATAAGTCAATCCAGCCATTCGACGTGGCGCTGATGAAGCCAAAGTCGACTGTGTCTTCGATTTGTCCTACAACGTGCACTGTTCCAGTGCTATCAACAGCGCAATCATTCGCCCAGTCTTCCCCATCCCCATTAGCATAAGACGTCCACGTGAAATTACCATCTCCTGCTATTTGGACGACGAAAATATCAGTTCCACCTTGTGCTTGCACTGTGTCTACATAATCTAATGAGCCGTAGAACGTACCAGCAATATGCAAAAATCCATCATCTGAATAACACATTCCTCCGAACATTTCTACGCTATCCTTGCTCGAAATGACATTTGTCCATTGTATAGCACCATTTTCATCATAGTGAAAAATACCAAGATTTATTCCATCTAGCCCAGGGACGAAATCATCACCAATTTCAACATCTCCCCTATGGAATATACCTGCGGTAACACCACCGTTTGGACTCACTTCAATATCGAATCCTGACAAATCAGCGTCGTTAGAGATTGTTCGCAACCAGATGGGCGTTGCATTACCATTAACGATTGAAAACCTTCCAACAAAAGCATCGCCTTCGCCGTTGTCATCTCCTTTGTTTAGTGTAAATGATGAGACCGTCATTTCGCAGGCCTCTCCAGCCGTTCCGAAGCAGAAGTATCCAACTACGAATACATCTCCTGATGGGTGTAGAGTAATTGCATTTATTCCGTCATCTCCTGAACTGCCGAAATTCATTGCACCGGTCCAATTCCCGGTCGTGTTCATCGTAGCGATGAATGCATCCTTATCGCCACTCATTCCAACAGAGTTTAGACCTGTGTCATTGAACATGATTGCTGTGGTAAAATCTCCTGCAATAACTATACTTCCATCACTCAGAACAACGTGGCCCGCAATGTAATCTTCGTCGAAGCCCCCTGCGGATTCAACCCATCCTAAGGGTTCGTCTTCCCCGGCGACAGCAGACATTAGCGACAATAGCATCAAAGAAACTAGCCCAAATGAGAGTGTCCGACGCATATATCCCCATCAACATCATACACTTCAACTCATGGATTTGTCCAAAATTTCAATTCTTAGGCTTTGCTTAGGTAAACCATGGGCAAAATTTTCACTCACACCGCTAGGAAATCAATGCCCCCACAGCAGGTGAAAAAAGGACTTGCAGCATTTCGTAACCCAAGCAAATGGCCAGATTGGAATAGCAATGCAAAGAACCTGCTTGCAACAAAAGCTGAATCTATGGATGAAGGCGATCATCTCGCAGTTTTTCAAATGGTAAAAGGCAGTTTAATTGAAACAAAGTGGTTGGTCGATTCCATTAGAGAAGGAGATGAATACTGCGAAATTGAATTGGTTGGAGAAGGACAAAGTCGCAATGAAAGGCCAATCGCTAAGGGGCTCAAAAATCTCATGATTTCAATCACATTCCTATACCAGGAAGGCGGTGGTATTGAGGTACATGCTAGTTGTGAGGTTTCGATGCTGCTTGCTGTCTTTTCTAAACAGATTAATGGATTCATGAAAAGCCAAGCAGAGCAGTTTCTAACCGATTTATCGTCCATAGAATAACCGGTGTATCTATGGAACGTGGGCGTTAGCATCCAAATATGGCAGCCAAAGGCGGTAGCGGCAGTAGCAACCGCCGACGAAAACCGAAAAAGAAGCCTAAAGCGCATGGCGGTCCGCCAAGAAGTGAGTTGATTGCAAGGCATTCTGAATTCGATAAATCAGCGAAGGATGCAGCAAACAATCGATTTGACCAATCACCATTACCGATAGGGATTCCAGAGGATACACCAACTCCTGGGCACTTCAGTTTTGAGTGGGAGAACAATCCTGTTTCACTCAAAACTGAATCTATTCTTGCTGGCAAAGTGGTAAGGAGAGGAGAGTTTGGTTGGTTATCAGACGAAAGAGTTGCAGAAATTGGAAAAATGGTCGACGATTTGGACATGACTCTTGACCAAGCACTATCCCTAAGAAGCGCCATGTTACAACAGAAAACCGTTTATTCACACGGTCAACTACAAGCTAGAGGAAAAGCCCTCTACAGGCTTTACAGAGAAGGAGCGACAATAGTTGGCCTCTCAAAAAAATTTGATTTCCCCCCGATGAATATTTTCAGATTGATTCTCAAAGAGATGGGGTGGTCAAAGTCCCGAATTAAGGAAACTTTGAGAGCGCCATCAAAATTCAGAGAAAGAGAAAGAAGAGAGTTTGAAGAAGCAGAAGCAGCAGATCGAGTAAGCAATGTTGACCAATCTGAAACTCACTATCGAGCCGATATTTTCGAAGATATTCTAGCAGACTGGTTTGAGGACCAAGGTGTTCGTGTTAGAAGACAAGGGGAAATGGTCAAGGAACAAATGAAAGAACATGGTCGCCCAGTAAACACACCTGATTTGTTATTCTTAGACCACGTCGAAATCAATGGAGAGCCTGTCGCATGGATTGATGCAAAGCATTTCTATGGTGCTGACGTCAATTTTCAGAGGAAGAAAATTGTCAAGCAGGCTGGCAGATACGTAGATACTTGGGGCCAAGGAGCACTTGTTTTCCGCCACGGGTTCTGTGAAAATATACACATCCCAGGTACTGTTCTCTTAGACTGTGGGCCGTTGGATTTAGAACCGCTAAACCAGGTTACTGAATCCTAGTTTCTCTTACACCTAGTCCAAAACTTCGCAATTTTGCTGCTATCTCACTATAATCTGGCTCATTTCCTAATTGAGTTGGAACGATTATCAAAGAAGTTCCCAACATACACAAGTGGGGGCTGAGTGAGTCATCCGTATTCTCGAGTACTACACTGAATAGATTTGCCCTTTCCACTTCCTCAAGTAAGCCGGACTGCATCGCAAAATTATCTGCTTCATGTAGTAACATATTCCATATTGAATGATTCCAGTCGTGCCTTTTCAATCGCTCTACTGCTGCTTCGCCAGCATTACTGATTTTGACCTGCCATTCAGGATCATCGATGTAACTTGAGGTATGCTTCTTGCCTTCTGGGTCCCAAACTAGCAAAGCAGGTGTATCTGCACTAAATCCTTCAGCCTGACCTGGAATAGGAGGGCTACCGGGTGTAATTCTCAATTCACAGCCTCCTGCCCATAGCCCCAATATATCTCCTAAACCCCCAGAGATGTTTCTTTCAATACGATGAGCGAGCCTTGCTAGTTGGCCTTCATCACCTCTATCGAATAATTCTCCTAACGCCAGACTTGTTGCTAGCAAACCTGCAGCAGACATGCCAAATCCTTGTGAAATTGGCAATTCCAGTTCGACTTCAATTTCAACTGCAGACTCGATGTTGAAAACGTATCTAAACGATTTCAGTAACTCAAGATACAGATCATTACCTTCTGCGAATACCTCACCATCCATGGTGCGCACAGAAACTCTGTCTGTTCCTTCATTGAGGATTCTTACAGTTGATACTACTCCGTCTTCTAGACAAAATCCTGCTCCTTTTGAGCCCTGATTTCTAGCTAAGAGTTGCTTTGAGTTGACCGAAAAGAGAAGTGTCACATGCCCCCCCACATGTACTGTGACTTCACTCATCAGACCAATGCTGACCGCCATAGGTCATGATGGTTCGCTAAATCCAGTGATGGATTTTGACTTCAAGCAAATGCTGCGTCGATTTCACCAGTGATCTTCTCAAAGCGAGAAACTAGTTCTTCACAAGCCCTGTTGAAGATTTCTTCAGCTGGCATTGAACCGTCTGATTCGAATGAGAATACGTATTCTCCCTCGATGTCTTCCATGACAATTGCGTTATCGAAGTCATCCTCACGGCCTGTACCGTATCCAACTTGCTGTAGTGCTCTTTCCAAATCAAGAACTGAGTCTACGTCGGTGCACTCCTTGTTTGTGAACAACTTGGAATTTATCGCACGGCCGGATCTTGATGTAAGGTTTAGATCGAATAGTACGTTTGCCTTCTTTGGCTTGACGAGTACTGCTTTTTGCCTTGGTTGGAAGGTTACTGCTGCTGCAGGACACCACTTTGCATGGTCTCTGCCGCGACCTAGAGTTGCATAAGCATAGAGTTCCAAGTACTGTCCCTTTGACAAAATTGTCAATGGGATTCTGCTGTGCTCTTCCTTGATTTGCAACTTGGTTTCTCCAAGTACATTCAAGTCTCCTGCATATACAGTCTTGACTTCATCAGCTGAGTCAGAGTTAGGTCCTCTAATTGACAGGTGATAGATAATCTGAGACAATGGTGAACCCCACTGGTCTTCTGGGAGGTTCTCGTTGTTTGGGTCATCTTCAGGGAAGACGAACTCTTCTAGGAATGTTGGAACTGGAACCATTGCAAGCCTGTGTGCTAGGACTTCATCAGGCAATACGTTGACTGATTCGATGACTTCGCCCTTGTTATCTTGGGTTACACCCTGTTCGAATCTTACCTTTGTGACTGCCATCTTTGGAACATCCGCTAAGATAGCACGGCGTAGGCTGTTTACCTGGGCTGCGTTAGTATCGGAAAGTACGATTCTAATCTTGTTGTCCTTTGGCCAACCTTCTACAACTTTTGCCTTCATTTTTGACACCTCTTCTAATCAGACACGGCGGCCTCTGCGGCCACCCTTCTTCTTTGTACCATCGTGAGCGATCGGTGTTACATCTTCGATTCTAGTAACGGTTACTCCCGCACGGGTTAGAGCTCTGATTGCTGCTTGAGCACCAGGACCTGTGTTGTTTGACTTGTTTCCACCAGGGGCGCGGTACTTTACAATAACTTGAGTGAATTCTTTTTCCTTTAGTTGGTCTGCCATTCTTTCTGCTGCTCTTGTTGCAGCGAATTGCCCACCGGAGTCCTTGGAGGACTTGACAACTTGACCACCGGAGCAAGTTGCGATTGTCTCGGCACCGGTTAGATCGGTTGCAGTCATCAAGACATTGTTGTAACTTGAGAAAATGTTGATGATAGCCTTGCGCATCATTCACCGCCTCCAGTTACTGTGTCTTCTGCTTTTGGTGCATCTTCAGCTGATTCGTTAACGCTGGATGCTTCAGATTGTGTGAATTCTGGGTCGACCTCGTCTTCTGCATATTCAGCAGATTCACGAACGCCTAGGATGGTTTGTCTAATGACGTGGTTTTCATCATTCAACTTAGAACGAGGGTGGTACCTGATTAGTTCCTCTTCGTCTCTTGTTACAGGGTATGATGGAATTGTTACCTTTTGGTCACCGATGCAGATTTGGCCGTGGGTTACTAGTTGCCTTGCTTGCTTCATTGAACATGCAAGACCCTTGTAGTATACTTGAGCCTGCAAGCGGCGGTTTAGAATATCTTCAGCGGACAGAGATAGGATGTCGTCCAGAATAGCGTCTGTTGCGATTAATCCCTTGCGGTTCAGAGATGCTAGTAGAGCATCCTTCTCACGTGCGTAGTGTCCTTCCGATGTATCGACTCTACCGATCAACTTCATCGCTTGGCCACGAATACGGCGAAGTGCAGACTTTGCCTTCCAAATCTCGGTCATG
>MDTD01062000.1_pt1 | contig 22716 bp, 13 predicted proteins | sample 811221 | NCBI WGS metagenome assembly MDTD01 (sample SAMN05326646, study PRJNA326480) | marine metagenome | isolation source: seawater | place: Pacific Ocean: South West | collected 2011 | reverse complement strand
GCCGGCAGGGGGGTGGTGTTGCTGATCTCCAGCGTCACCTTGCCCCGCCACTCCGGTTCAAGCGGAGTGACGTTGACGATCAGTCCACAGCGGGCGTAGGTGCTCTTCCCCACGCAGATCACCATGACGTCGCGGGGAATGTCCATCCACTCCACGGTTTCGGCCAGTGCGAAGCTGTTGGGAGGAATGATGACATGGTCCTGGCCCGTTTCGTCGGTATCCACGGTGATGAACAGATCATCCGTGAACGACTTCGGATCCACGACGGAGACGCCACCGCTGGTGGCGTTGGTGAAGACCTTGAACCGGGTGCCCACCCGGACGTCGTACCCATAGCTCGAGACACCGTAGGACACGGTGTCCGGGCGGCGTTCACTGGTGCTGAAGGGCTCGATGCCGATCAGCTCCTGAATCTGTGAATCACACAGCACGGCCATGGTGGGTTCGACTCCGGTCTGCGAACCGGTTGGGGGGTGCTCCCGTCCGCCGGTTCATCGGGCTCCCCTCCGTGGGATCCCGAGCTTGTTTCTGCCCCGTGACCAGACGCCGTCTGGCCACCCATCATTTCTCCCCCCAATCATGAGTCTGCGAACGTGGCGTTCGCAGGTCATCATGCCGGTTTCCGACGGTTGAAAGGGCTTGGCGGGGGTACCAAATCCTTGATTTCCAAGCCTGAAAGGCTTGTGTGTGGCCGTCGGAGGGGCCGGTTTGGATCCTACATAGGCCAAAATCGGCCTTTATAGGGTCGTCAGGGGTGCTATCGTACTACTAGATGTTGGGTCTGCAACAAAGCCGACTACACTATCTTGAGTTTTTGGCCAGAAATCTCTAACTGTCTCCATGGGGCCATTTTAGGTCCGAGAACAGTTTGGGGCCCGGTCTGGGGCCAGTGGTGGACACGTTGTCAGCAGCGGTGGATGGATGGGGGATGCCTTGTCAACGCAGTTTGCCCGGGGAGCGTGTGGAGAAGTTGACCCGGGCGAATACGATTGCAGGTCATGAGTGAGAGCGAACATGAACTGTTGAACGGACTGACCGATGCGCAGGTCGATGCAGTGACCACGACCGACGGTCCGTTGCTGGTACTCGCGGGTCCCGGCTCGGGGAAGACCACGGTGGTGACGCGACGCATCGCGTGGTTGCTTGCGCAGGGGATTCCGTCCTGGCAGCTGCTCGCGTTGACGTTCACCAACAAGGCCGCGGGTGAAATGCGCGATCGTGTCGATGCGCTGCTGCCCGGCGCATCCGGTGATCGTCGCGGTCTGACGATCATGACCTTCCACGGTTTCTGCGCCCGGCTGCTGCGTCAGTATCCGGACGAGGCGAGGGTGCCGTCCAACTACTCGATCTACGACACCACCGACCGTCGTGCCGCATTGAAGCAGGCGATTCGCAACGCCGGGTTGGATTCGGGCAACTGGACACCGGCATCGGTCGGCGAAGCCATCAGTCAGTGCAAGAACCGGCTCACGACCGCGGAGCAGCACGATGACGGCGGCGGCGACTTCTACACCAGAAGCATCGGACGCATCTACCGCGAGTACCAGGCGATCCTCGACCGCAACGGCGCGCTGGACTTCAACGATCTGCTGCTGAAGGTCGCGGTCATGCTTCGCGACGACGACGAGACGCGTCAGGCCCTGCAGGACCGCTTCCGATACCTCATGATCGACGAATACCAGGACACGAACCAGGCGCAGTTCGTCATCGCATCCTCCCTGGTGGGGCCGCAGCGGAACATCTGCGTCGTCGGTGATCCCGACCAGTCGATCTACGGATGGCGCGGGGCCGACATCAGCAACATCCTCGATTTCGAGCATCAGTTCTCGTCCGCCAAGGTGGTCTCCCTGGGACGGAACTTCCGCAGCACGGGACACATCGTGGAGGCCTCGGCGGGTCTGATCCGTCGCAACGCCTCCCACCGTGAACGGACGCTGCACACCGAGCTGGGGGACGGGGATCGTGTGGTGGTGGCCGGGGCGGCCGACGAACACGACGAGGCCCGCCAACTGGTCGATCTCTTCCGTGATCAATTCATGGCGGGGACGCCATGGCGCGAGATGGCGGTGCTGTACCGCATCAATGCATTGAGTCGAGTGCTCGAACAGGCCTTCCGCGACGGTCAGATCCCCTACGTCGTCGCACGGGGCACGGCCTTCTACGAGCGCGCGGAGATCAAGGATGCACTGTCCTACCTGCGACTGGTCGTCAATCCCCGCGACGAAGTGGCGCTTCGTCGCGTGATCAACACGCCGCCCCGGGGGATCGGAAAGACGTCGATGGATCGGGTAGAGAAGTACGCGATCCTCAACCGTCTGGGGCTGGGCGAAGCGATCGGCAATGCGGATCAGGTTCCCGCACTCACCGCGCGGGCCAAGGCGGCACTGGGACGGTTCGACGAGATGGTCGAGGCGTGGCGTGCGGACGCCGACGGAGGAAGTCTGCTGCTGGATCTTCCGGATTTCGTCTCCCGGGTCATCCGCGAGTCGGGGCTCGAAAAGTCGCTGCGGACCGGAGCGTCCGAGGAGGACATCGCACGGCTCGAGAACCTCGATGAACTCGTCACCGCCGCGGCGGAATGGACTCCACCTCCGACACCGGACGACGATGAGCAGACCATTCTCCAGCAGGTTGCGTCCTGGCTCGAATCGATTGCGCTGGTCAGCGATGCCGACATGGTCGATCCCGAGAACGGTTCGGTCACCCTGATGTCGCTTCACGCCGCAAAGGGGCTCGAGTTCGACGTCGTCGCCATGGCCGGGTTCGAACAGGGACTGCTGCCGCACGCCCGATCGCTCGAGGACGACATCGAGCGGGAGGAGGAGCGACGACTCTGCTACGTGGGGATGACACGGGCCCGCAGGACCCTGCATCTCTCGCACGCCCATCGCCGGACCGTCCGCGGGATCACCGAACGCACGATGCCCAGCCAGTTCCTGGGCGAGATTCCCGCCGACGCGATGGACCGGCAGGACGACGACGATCCGTGGGGAACCGGCATCACGCCCGTCTCCACCGCCGACTGGCAGGTCGGTGCCACGGTGCGTCACCCGACCTTCGGGTTGGGCATGATCCGCCGGGTCGTCCCCCGTCCGCGCGGCACGACGGCCACGGTCGAGTTCCTTGAATACGGGCACCGCACCCTACTGGTGGCGCAGTCGAACCTCGAGATCGTCGACCCGGACGAGCATCCCTGGGAGGGGATCGATATCCCGATCTGAGACCACGATGCCGAACATCCCCTTGACATCCGAGCAGGTGTGTGCGGTGTGCCTCGAGCACGGCTTTGCCCGCGCCGGAATCGCCCCCGCCCAGCGCAGTCCCCGGGCCGAGGTGCTCGAGGACTGGATCGCCGATGGTCGCCACGGCACCATGGGATGGATGGCGGAGCATGTGGAGGTCCGCTCGGACGCGCGTCGTCTGCTCGAAGGCGCGCGATCGATCATCTGTGTGCTCGATCGGTATGCGGACGGGCGTCCGGACGATCGAGAGGCCGGATGGGGGCGGGTGGCCCGCTACGCACGCGGTCGCGACTACCACGTGGTCATGAAGAAGCGGCTGCACGCGGTGTGCGATCAGCTCTCCGCCGCGTCGCCCGATCACGAGTTCCGGGCCTGCGTGGATACCGCGCCGCTGCTCGAACGCGAAGTCGCGGCCCGGGCCGGACTCGGCGGCATCGGAAAGCACACGCTCCTCATCGAGCCGGGGCTGGGAAGCTGGCTGCTGATCGGATCGATCGTGACCACCCTCGAACTCGAGGAGACCGGGGTCGCCGAGGATCACGACCTGTGCGGCGCGTGCACCCGTTGCATCGATGCCTGTCCCACGGATGCGATCACCCCCTGGTCCGTCGACGCACGGAAGTGCATCAGTGCACTCACCATCGAACATCGGCAGCCGATCGACGACGCCTTTCACGAGGCGATGGGGGATTGGATCTACGGATGTGATGCATGCCAGGAGGCGTGTCCCCACAATCGACCGACACGTCGCAGCGTCGCGGCGATGCGCCACGATTCGCACGAGTCACCCGTCGTGCTCGAGGGGGGACGCCGCGAGGACGGCGCCGCGTTCCGTCTGATCGATGTGCTGTCGTGGGATGAATCGGTGCGACGCGACGCCTTCACCGGTTCGTCCATGAAGCGGGCCAAGCTGCCCATGATGCTTCGGAATGCACTGATTGCCGCGGGGAACGCTCTGGAGGCGAAGGACGATCCTCGGCTGCTGGAGGCGGTCCGTTCCCTGGCGACCGACGGGGTGCCGGACATGGTGCGGGAGACCGCCCGATCCGTACTCGCTCGTCTGGGTGAGTCCGGGTGAGAATCAGGGACCGGCGATGCCGCCCATGGCCTGGCCGATCGCCATGTCGACGCCCATGCCGTTGGCGATCTCGCCGCTTCTGATCTTGCCGGTGATCTCGTTCAGGGCCTTGGTCATGGCCGGGACCATCTGCATCATCTGCTGGAGTTCGGGGGTTCTCTGCAGATCCATCGCGATGTTCAGTTTCCATCCCGATGCGGTCTTGATCATGTAGCTGTTGTTCGTCTGCGACATCGCGTTGGTCACGGGGATCGACGCGGTGGTATCCGAATCCATCTGGATCATGGACGCATCCATCTGGGGCAGTTGCATGGACATGGACATCATGTTGATGGCCGGACTCTGGCTGCTTCCGAACTTGGATTCCATGGCCGCCTTCAGCCCCTCGAACGCCTGAGCCAGCGCGATGTTGCTCTGGATGAATCGGCCGGCCTCCGGGCTGCTCATGTCCGTGAGCTCACTCATGCTTCGCATCTTGTCGGACAGGGGGGTGTCCGATGCGACGATTGCATTGAGCGTCTGGACCAGTTCCTGAGGCGTCGCGGCTCCGGGGACCGAGTTCGGTGCAGTGGTGGAGGTCGTCGTGGTGCCACGGTCGGGGGAGGTGGAAGTCGAAGCCCGTGGTGCTGCAGCGGGCCCGCCCATGCCGGCGACGATCTGCTGGACCGCATTCTGGATCGTGTCCACCTCGCCACCGCGAACGCCCCGAAGGGTCTGTTCGATCGACTGTCCGGTGGCGATGGCCATCTGCCTCGTCTGTTCGATGGTTTCCTCCAGTTTCAGGGCCTGCATGCTGAAGGAATCCCGATTGCTGAGAAAGCTGCTGGAAGCCATCTTGTTCAGAAGCTCGAGTCGTTCGCCGAGGCTCCGGATGCGATGCGACTGGAGCAGCAACTGGTCCAGCTGAGCCTGCGTTTCCAGAAGCGTGGCGGCGTTCTTGCCATCCCGCGGAACGTTCCGGCTGCCGGTCCGTGCGTGGTTGGCGGCGCTTTCGAGCATTTTGGAGATGGCCTGCAGGTCGGCGGACATGACGCCGGTGTCCTCTTCGGCCATCTGTTCGTAGGTTCGGGTGATCATCTCGTCGGTTCGCTGCAGCAGGGCCCGAGCGGCATCGGCCTGGGCAGTCTGCAGTGCGACCATCGACATGATCGCGTCGTTGCTGGACTCCATTTCGTCGAGGATCTGGGTCATGTGGTCACGGGCCAGGCGGGCCTGATCCTGAATCGGTTTGGATTCGAGGTCCAGGATGAGCTGGCGATTGGTCATCTCGAGATCGATCGCATTGGCCTTGCGATCGGCTTCGATGGACCGCTGGAAGACGTCGAAGGCCTCGATGGGATCCAGGTCATATTGCTCCTGACGCAGCGATTCGGCGGCCCGTCGCAGATCGAGGATCCGTCGCTCCTGATCGGAGTTCGTCTGTTCCATCTCACTGATGGGCTGCTGCATCATTTCGACCTGGCGGTCGACGTCCGAAAGACGGGCGCCGAGAGCCTGTCGTCCCTGGATGAGCCTGTCGCTGCCCATGTCGACGGCGCTGATGTTGCGTTCGTTGATGAAGTGATCGAGGGCCGAAGCATTGCCGATCAGGGTGTTGACGTATCCGATCTTGTGCCGCATGCCGGTTTCCCGTGCCGACATGAGTTCGGTCCGGATCCCCGCCAGCTCAAGTTCGGCCGTAGCCAGCATGAGGTCTCTTGTGGCCTGCTGCACCTTGGTGCCGCCCCGGATCCCCTTGATCAGTTGAATGTTCTTCTCGAGATCCGATCCGCTGTTGAGCGAAGTCATCAGCCGCACTTCCGCGTCGCGAAGCTGTTGCGAGACCTCGGCCCGTTCACGGGCCGCTTCATGCTCGCACCCGGTGGCGAGGACGCAGCCGGCGATCAGCGTCAGGGAGGAGATCCGTCGTAGCAGCAGGCGATCAATGGACATGGTCGTCTCTCACATGAGCAGAAAGAGGGCCTGAGGCCCGAAGCAGGGACGTGCCAGTGTAGCAGGGTGCCGTTGGCTGGACCCGGTTCAGGGATTCGCCGGCCCGCCGGCATCCGGGAGGTCCGTTCCATCATCCGGAAATTCCGACCCGGAGGGGGGGACGGGGATGATCGACGGGCCCACGGGGTAGACGGGGCGAGGGGTGGAGCGCATCGAGGCGATCCACAGTTCAGCCCCATTGGCGAGATCCCGCTGGCTGCCTCCGAAGACCGGTTTCCAGCCCGGAACGTTCGGATGTGGGGAGTTCGTCTGATCTGCGGGAAGCCCGTATTGGATCAACCGCGATGATGACGGGTCGTCCCAGTTCACCAGCGAAGCGCCGTCCTCGCAGCGAAAGCGGTCGATCATCAGCAGATTCGTGTAGCGGGTCCGGTTGTCGGTCGACCGGGCCCGCTGCAACCGGAACCGGCCCGCTCCCGTTCCACCGTGGCATCGCGTCGTGGCGCAGTTGTTCATCAGCCAGGTGTCATGCACCCGTTCGCGGAACAACTGGAGGGCCTGCGGCTCCGAGAGAACATCGATGCGATCGTAGAGTTCCCGGGCTCGAAGCTTGAACATGAGTCGCACGATGTCGATCGAGGGCGAGGCGGCGAGTTCCATCCGCTCTGCTTCGGTGTCGGGAACAAGATTGCTGGTTCCGTACTGTTCGCACAACTCCATGACGGCGTTGCGAGGGACGAGGACCCGGGGAGGATTCTCGAGATCGATCTCGTACACGCGGATGAGATTGACCTCGCGATCCGTGAGCCGATCCGGTCTCCGGTCCGGTCTTCGGTCTGGCTGGGGGGGCTGCGGCGGTGGGGAGTCGTCGTCGTGCCGCTGCCGAAGGCGCATCTGCGCCTCCACGAGTCGAAGAAGCCGGATCGCCTCGGGGTCCCGGTGGGTGCTCACGACTTGACGGAGTTCCTTGATCGCCAGTTCGTAGGCATTGCGCTGGATGAGCCAGCGGCACAAGTTCAGGTGTGCCACCAGATCGGTGGAATCGATGCTGAGCCGGTATTCCTCGTATTGCCGGTCCAGTGGTTCCTCGAGCAGGACATGGCTGACCCGTTCCCTCGGGATGCCGAGGGGGATTCCATCGATGAGCAGTTCGACCCGCTCGAATCCGTCCCGGACGATCAGTCCCCGTTGACGACTGTCGTCCCGCATGATCACCACGCCCTCGTTGGGGGCATCGAGGTCGACCAGCCGTGCGATGCCGAGGATCGTGTCCTTGTGAAAGCACTCCGCGGTGCCGTCGAGCCGCTCGACGATGAGGACGTAGGGGTCCTCGTATTCGAGGTGTCCGGGGACTTCCTTCGATCGATTGACGAACACGATCGCCCGCGGCGTGTCCGGTTCGTGGATGGTCGGCTCCGTGATCGTGGTCTCGGTGTCCAGACCCATGGAGGCGAATAGCGCCAGCAGGGAGAGGATCACGTGCCGGTCTCGTCGGTGTTGGACGAGCGATGCATGGTGGTGAAGATCCCGGTGTTGAGGAGGAGGTTTCCGATCCGATCCCGATGGTCGATCGAGGAGCCATCCACCTCCCTCGCCAGCTGTCGACGTTCCTCCGCAAGCTGGAGGTAGCGGAGGGCCAGCGGCGCGATGACATCCTCGGAGACCGCTTCGAGTGATGCGCAGCCTTCCCGGTACACCATGCGGGCGGCGAGGGACTTCGCCATGATCCAGCGTAGATAGGGACGTGGCGTCTTCTCGAGCAGCCGATCGCCGGCGGTCTCGACCAGGATCGGAGGCAGGTGGTCCACCACCACCTCGGTGAGTCGATTCCAGTCCTCGGGACCGAGTGAATCGATCGACTTCTCGATGGCGTCGGCGGTCCGGATCATCACCTCGCTGACCCGGAGGCAGAGGGAGGTCATCGACTGGTCCTGCTGCTGCTGCCAGGTCGCGACAAGGAGCTCGGCCTCGAGCCGGGCCAGGTGACGGAGCTTCTGGAGCACCTGCTCGACGAAGACCGGCTTGATGTCCAGGAACTCGTCGGTCGAGAGCATCATGCTGGCGCCGATCTCGAAGCTGGAGCAGATCACGCCGCACTTGTTGGCCGAACTGTCCTTGAAGATCAGCGATCCGGCCTCTCCCAGAGCCAGACGCGCCTCGGGGGTGAGGAAGAGATTCGCCCCCTCGACGATGAGCCGGCTGCTGGGGCGGCCGTCCTCCAGCAGGAAGTCCTGCCAGTTCCCCTCGTGGATCGTGCTCGGTCGTCCACCGCAGGGGACGAAGGCATCGGCGACGATCCGGTTGTGCATGGTGTTGCGCCGGCGGACCCCGTCCGGACTGTCGACGCCCGTCACGCTTCCGCTGGGGCCGAGGCGGGACGGGTCGTATTCGATGATGGGAAGCGAGGCTTCCATCAGACGCAGCAGTTCGCCGTGGTCGAGGCCCTCGGTGCATTCGGCGCAGCCACTGCCGTCGGCCACCCCGACGAAACGGACCCGTTCGCCGTAGTCGCGGATCAGGATGCGAATCGCGTTGCCGCCGACGTCGCCGTCCGGTCCTCCGGTCATCTTGATGCTGAACGAATCGGTCGCGGGGTCGATGCCCAGGGCCCTGAGGCCCACGTCGAGGAAGACGCACACGCCTTCGCTCGTGACACCGTACTCCTTGTGATTGATGCCCGCGCCGGGCTTGGAGCTCATCAACGCGGTCGGCATCTGATAGCCACGGTACTCCGCACGATCCACGATCCAGTCGATGAGTCGCGGCGTGACATTCTCGTCCGGCCCGAAGTAGAGGAGCTCCTCGTGCCCCAGCCGGTCGACGACCAGGCTCCTGGTCGCCGGGTCGGGGGTGATGAGATCGAGGATGGAGTCGACGAAGGCCTTCGTCGACCGGCCGACCTTGCTGCGGGGATGCAGCAGCACGGCGGCCTTGGAGCCGCCCTCGGGGATGTCCTTGTTCTTCATCTGCTGGGCGAAGGCCAGGCCGTAGGCTTCGTCGTAGAGCCGTTCGGTCTCGGCGTTGAACTGGGCCAGTCCGCGGGTGACCACCACGCGGACACCGCCGCGTGCGATGTCGCGGAATCGGACGTGGAAGCCGTTGAAACCACGACCATGCACGAAGAAGACCCCGAAGGGGATCGCCGGACGCTGCTCGGTGTCCATGAACTGCGGATCGATCCGCATCGACAGGGCATAGCGATCCTCGAGGTAGAGGTTCGTCTTCAGGGTCGCGGCGACCGCATCAAGCATGCAGTCGAGGATCGTTCGGGCGTCCTCGAGATCGGTTTCGTCGTTGATCCGCTGCTTGAGTCTCCGCACCGACGTCCAGAAGTCGCTGTCGGGCAGGGGGTGGGCCGGGTTGAAACGCTGCTTCATCAGATCCGTGATGGTCGTGGCGATCTCGATGTTCGTCTCGGCGAGTCGTCGGATCCGGTCCATCGTGAAGGCGTAGGGATTCCGCTTCACCAGCACCTGGTGGGTGAGGCTGCACAGGGCGATGATCAGCTCCGCGGAGGTCAGATCGAGTTGCGGGTGCCGGCGATCCAGATCGATGGCCGCCGCGTCGACCCACTTGATGCGAAGCAGTTCGCGGCGGACGTTGTCCCACACCGTTCCGTCGGGATCGATGGCGTGTCCATCCTTGTTCTGCACGACGAACCCGAGGATCGAGGTGGAACCGTTCTCGCCGTCGTCGACGGTGTCGAGGTACGCCCGGTGGATGTTGATCGAGGAACAGCTCAGGAGCTGAGCCACGCGTTCGAGCATCGAGCGACGGCTTGCATTGCTGGCCGCCACCACGATCCGGCTCAGATTGACGTCCGCCTTCTCCTTTTCGAGAGCCACGGCGGTGCCGTCCGTTCCCGTCACCTCCTGGAACAGCCGCCAATGACTGCACATGCGAAGGGGCGTCAACGTCAGGACGTAGTCGCCGCTGCAGCGATGGAAGTAGTCACGGACTTCCTCGGGATCCCATTCCGGAAGATGTTCGGCTGCGTACTGGACCGTGGATTCGAGCTTCTCCCGTTGGGTGGGATTCTGGGCATCGAACCGGGGCGTCTCGCCGAACTCGAAGGTGTCGATGACCAGCGAGCCGTCGCTGGCGGTGTGGATCTTCGCCGTCCGCAGGGGCTGGTCCTCGGGGAGTTCCGACACGAGTTCCGCCAGCACTCCCGGGTAGTCCAGGGGCCGCATCGAGGTGCACTCGGAACCGTCCTCGCTCCGGAGGGTCAGTTCGATGGGACGTCCCGATGCCCTGGCGGCGATGATTGCCCGCATGTGGACCAGCTGATCCTCGGGGCTGGTGTCCTGGAAGTACATCAACGGCATCTGCTCGATGAACCAGGGGACAACCTCCTCGGAGGTGGCCCGAAGGCTCTCGGTGACCTGATCGATCAATTGATGGGGATCGACCGGTTGCTGCGGCATCGATGGTTCTGTAGGACCCTGCATCTGGGGTATGAGTACCGGCTGGGGGACTCCGGAGCAAGCGGAACTTGGCAGGAACTTGGCGACTCGACCAACAACCCGTATTTTCAGGGCCATGGACGCAGACACAGCATTGCTTATCGGCAACTTCGACGGGGTGCACCTCGGGCACCGTGCGCTGGTGGACGCCGCACGGGCGGGCGTCGGTTCGTCCGGTCGGGTCGTCGCCCTGGCATTCGAACCACATCCCCGGTCGGTGCTGCAGGCGGACTTCGTGCCGGCTCGATTGAGTTCGCGTGACCAACGGGATCGTTGGCTGCGGGAAGCCGGATGCGACGAAGTGCATTTTCTGGAACCGACCGAGGCGTTCCTGTCGCAGACGCCGGAGGCGTTCGTCGATTCCATGGTCGACCGGTTCCATCCGTCCCGCATTGTCGAAGGCGCCGACTTCCGGTTCGGACGTGATCGTGCCGGCGACCTCACGCTGCTGCGCGAGCTTGGGGCGTCCCGCGGGTTCCGCGTGATCGAAGTTCCGGAAGTGCACGCTCCGTTCGAGGGAAAGCAGGTGGCGGTCCACAGCGGATTGATCCGTTCCCTGATCCACGATGGTCTGGTGGGACGGGCGGCATGTCTTCTCGAGCGTGCCTACGCGATCGAGGGACTGGTGGTATCCGGTGATCGTCGCGGCCGAGAGCTGGGGATTCCCACCGCGAACGTCGATCATGGCGCCTTTCTTCTGCCCGCCGATGGTATCTACGCCGGAACCGCCTGCGATCCTTCGGGGAAGCTCCACCGCGCCGCCATCAGCGTGGGAACGAAGCCGACCTTCGAGGAGACGCCGCGGGTCTGCGAAGTCCATCTGCTCGACTACGACGGGCCGGTTGACGACTACGGCTGGTTCGTCTCGGTCCGCTTCGAACACTGGCTTCGGGCCCAGGTCACCTACGACGGCATCGAGCCGCTGCTCGAACAGTTGCAGAAGGATCTGGATGAAACCCGACGTCGCGTGGAACTTCCGACCGCCCCGGAGTAGAGTCCACGGCATGGCCGACTACACAACCACGTCCACCATGGAACGACTTGCGGAGCGGATCGATGCGGCGGACCGCATCGTGGTGGTGACTCACCGAAAGCCCGACGGCGATGCCATCGGTTCGGCCTTGGCGCTGCAGCGCGGCATCGGATCCGGCAAGCAGATCGACATTCATCTCGTCGGTCCGGTCGGTCGCTCCCTGATCGAACTGGCCGGGACGGGAGCCGTCGTCGTGTCGGACGAACCGCCCGCGGTCGATCCGGATCTGGTCATGCTGGTCGACACCGGATCCTGGACGCAGGTGGGGCCGCTCTCGGACTGGTTGAAGCGGCAGCGGGATGCGGACCGGGTCATCGGCCTCGATCACCATCCGGTCGGTGACGACATCGCGACGGAGCGGATCATCGACACCACCGCGGCGTCCTGCACCATGATGGTCTATCGCCTTCTCAAGTCGATGGGATGCACCATCGACGGTGCACGGGGCGGAGCGGGGGAGGCGATCTTCGCCGGCCTCGCCACGGACACCGGCTGGTTCCAGCACTCCAATGCCGATGCCGATGCCTACGCGATGGCGTCGGACCTGCTGCAGCTCGGAGTCGATCGCGTCCGGCTGCACCGTCTGCTCGAACAGAATGCTTCGCCCGGCAAGCTGCTGCTGCTGGGGCGGGCGCTGGCCTCCATCCGCTGGGAACTCGAGGGCCGGTGCGCAGTGATGCGGCTTACCTCGGCGGACTTCGCCGACGCGGGGACCGGTCGTGAGGAGTTGGAAGGTCTGGTGAACGAGCCCCTGCGGGTGTCGACCGTCGAGGCATCCATCCTGATGTACGAGGAGGAGTCCGGGGCCACCAAGATCAGCTTCCGATCGAAGCCGCCGCGTGAACCGGGCGGCGCCTTCTTCGATGTCAGTGCGGCAAGCCGTCGGCTGGGTGGTGGTGGCCACGTGCACGCAAGCGGGGCCCGCTTCGACGGTGGTCTCGACGGGGCGCAGCAAGCGGTCATCGAGGCCCTGCAGTCGACCATCGGCGATGCCTGACTCGAATGCTCCATCCAGATCCTGGTACGCCGTGTCGCTGGTGCTGGTGCTCTTGGCCATCGCCGCGGGCGTGATCGCCACGGTGATCTCGATCAATTCGGTCGACCTGCAGCCGGTCGAATTTCCCGGCTCGGTGGAAATCGACGTCGAGCAGCCCGGACGCTGGATCGTCTGCGCCGAGACGGTCGACGGCAGCGACCCGGTGCATCCCCGTTTCGACATCGAGTTCAGCTCCACCGGTGAGGAGACCGTTCCTCTGGTCGTCGATTCGATGGGGCTCACCTACACCATCGGGGACCGGAGGGGAGTCGGAGTCGGTCATGCGGACCTCCCCAGAGCCGGGCGTTGGACACTCTCTGGCGTTCGTCCGGGCGATGCCGTGGGCGATGGTGCCCGGTATTCCTTCGTGTTCGGGCCCGATCCGATCTCCGAGGTCTTTCTCCCGATCCTCATCGGTGGTGGAGTCGGCGTCATTCTGGTGACCATTGGAGCCGGTATCTGGGGTCTGGTCTTCTGGCTTCGAATGAAGGCCCTTCAGGCAACTGAAACCGAGGAATGATCGGGACAGCCGCGGCCATTTCGCTACTGTTCGGCCCTTGTGCAATAGAATGATGCAGTCGAGTTCTCGAGGTCGTGCCGATGGATGCCATTGAACGTCTGATTGCCATTGCCCGTCGTCGCAGTCGAAATCAGGCTGCGGTCCTGCGGGGGGTGCGCACGGGCATGCTCCTCGCGGGCATCGCGTGGCTGCTGGCGATCATCGGACGACTTCCCGCCGAACCGGTCTTCGATTGGTGGTGGCTGGGGGGGGGACTCGTCGTGCTGCTGCTGCTCGATGTCTCCCTCGCGTGGTGGCAGTGTCGACCGGGGGACGATCGATTGGCAGCGGCCATCGATGATCGAGTGGGACTCCATGACCGGTTGTCGACCGCCTGGTACTGCAGGGACCGCTCGGATCCCGTCGCGAAGGCGGCGCGGGCCGACGGCATCGCGGCCGCCAGCGCTCCCCGGACCAGTGAGGTGCTTCGACGCACCTGGCGCACCGAGGTGCCCGGCCATTGGTGGGCCGTCCCCGCTCTCGTGCTCTGCGTGGTGGTGACCTGCTTCCTGGGACAGGCCGATCTCATGGCGGCATCCGGGCCGGAAGGATCCCGGGTCGTCGACGCCGGCGCGCGGCCCGGCGAAGGGATGGAGGAGATCATGGCCTCCATCGAGCAGCAGCCGGAACTTCGCGAACAATTGTCCGGCCTGCTCGAGGAACTCGAGGCTGAGCAGGCGATGGACGCGGATCGGACCAGAGAACAGCAGCAGCGTGACGCGTTGAAGCAGATGACGGAGCTGCAGCGCAAGTTGGAGGACCTCACCAGCGGCAAGGAGGCCCAGTCGATGGAATCCATGCGTCGCTCGCTGCGCGACCTTGAATCTCCCGAACAAGGGCAGACGACCGACCTCATGGAGTCATTGTCGCGCGGGGAGTTCGCCGAAGCCGCCGACGAACTCGAGGCGATCCGGGAACAGCTCGAACGTGGCGACCTCTCCGAGTCCGAGCGGGAGTCGATGGCCGAGGAGTTCCAATCCCTGTCCGAGCAGCTGCAGCAACTGGCCGACGATCGTTCGGATCTCAAGGACGCACTTCGCCAGGCCGGCCTCGATCCGCAGCTTGCCGACGACAAGGCGTCCCTTGAGCAGGCCATGGACCAGGCGGAGCAACTGTCCGAACAGCAGAAGCAGGATCTCAGGGAGCTGGTCGAGGCCCAGGAGCTGTCGGAGGAGGAACTGCAGCAGCTCGCCGAAGCAACGGAACAGATGTGCAAGGAATGCAAGGATGGGAAGACCACCGGGCAGTCCGGGCAGAAGCTTTCGCAGCAGTTGTCGAAGATGGAACAGATGAAGCAGATGCTCAAGCAGGCCCGCGAAACCTCGGGCCAGTGCCGAAGCAAGTGCCAGTCGCTCGGTGAGCAGATCGGTGGTCGTCCCGGTTCCACGCCGGGCCGTCAGGGACGCGGCCAGGAGCAGGCGGTGCTTCCCACGGAGACGGGGACGGAAGGTGTCCAGGCCGCCACCACGGCCGAAGGCGGTGCGGTGATCGCCGAGCAGCAGGTGGAGGGAATGCTTCGGACCGGTGAATCCCGTGTGAACTTCGAGGATGTCCTCTCGAAGTCCCGTGACGGATTCGACGATGCCTTCAACGACGATCGACTGCCTCGCAAGTACCACGACCTGATCAAGTACTACTTCGGCGATGCCGGAGAAGTCACCGAGGCGGTCGAGTACGACGCCGGTCAGGCGGACGACGCGGCCGAGGACGATGCCCCCGCACCGTCCGAAGAGGACTCCAAGTCCGAGGAATGAGGATGATGAATGGCATCCGATGGTTGCTGGTGGCGACACTGTTGCTGGTTCTTCCTGTCGGGTGCGGCGATTCTCCGGCCGGACGCCGGGTCGTGGTGTACGTGTCCGCGGACGAGCAGATCGCCCGTGAAGTGCTGGATGCCTTCGAGCAGGCCACCGGTATCGAGGTGCTGATGATCGGTGATTCCGAGGCGAGCAAGACCACCGGTCTCGTGCAGCGTCTGCGGGCCGAACACGATGCGCCGGTGGCCGACGTCTTCTGGTCCTCCGAAGCGATGCAGACCATCGAGTTGGCCAACGAGGGAATCTTCGCCACCTGTCCCGAAGTCGTCTGGCCACCGGCGCACCGTGACGAGGGTGGCCGATGGTTCGCATTTTCCCCCCGGCCCCGGGTGATCGTGTTCGATCCGCAGCGACTGGCGGAGGCGGATCGGCCCCGATCGTGGTCCGCGGCGGTCGACGGGACCTTCACGGACCGCCTGGTCATGGCGGATCCCCGCTTCGGCACGACAGGGGGGCATCTGGCGGCGATGGCGACGGCGTGGACCGACCGGGATGCGCCCGAGCGGTTCGACGAGTTTCTGGAAGGTCTCCGTCGCAGTCGGGTGCGGCTCCTGCCCGGAGGCAACGCCGCGGTGGTCGACCAGGTCGCCAGTGGCGAGGCGGACATCGGTTTCACCGATGCCGATGATGTTCGGGCGGCCCGGGCACGAGGAGTGCAGGTGGAGATGCTCTATCCCCGCCATCACGATCAGGAAGGGGGCGGAACCTTCCTGATGCCCAATACCGTTGCGATGGTCGAGGGCACCTCGCGACGCGAAGAGGCCAGGGCCCTTTTGGAGTTTCTGTTGTCCGACGACACGGCGCGCAGGCTCGCGTCGTCGTTTTCCGGAAACGTGCCGTTGCAGCCGTCGGTCGCGGCGGCATTCCCCGATCTGGTCGTCGAGGATCCGTTGGAGGTCGACCTTGCTGCGGCATCCGGCGTCGGGCCGGAGGTCATTCGCCGCACGGTCGAAACCCTTCGGAATGCGGAGCCGCAACCGTGATGCGTGCCGTGTGCTGGTGGTCGGCATCGATCGTATTTCTGATCAGCGTGCTCTGGCCGATGATGGCCTTCGTCCTCCTTGGTGCATCACCCTCCCGCGATCTGGGCCCCTCGCTGCACACACCCTCGCAGCTCTGGTGGACGACGATTGGTTGGTGCACGGGCATCGCCCTGTGCGCCACGATGGTGGGGTGGGGGCCGGCGCGTCTCCTGGCGGCCCGGGCCCGATCCGGACGAGGTGCCGTGATCCTCGTGCTCCTGCTGCTGCCCATCGTGCTTCCCGGATATGCAATATTTTCCTCGTGGTGGCAGGCCTGGCCGGCGGATTCGGCGTTGCACGGCTGGCTCGTGTCCAACGGGGCGTTGTCGATGGCGCGATGGTGCACGCTCGGAGTCTCGATGATCGCGTGGAGTTGGCCGCTCGTCACGCTCTGCGCCGTGCCGATGGCATCGACCTGGTCGTCCCAGCGATCGGATCAACTTGCCGTGGACGGTGCTCCCATGACCCAGCGGATCACCCAGCGTCTTCGCCACGATTCGTCCGGACTCCTTCTGGGATTCCTGCTCGTTTGGATGCTCACCTTTGCCAACACGACCTGCTTCGATCTCGCCGGCATCTACACCGTGTCGAACGAGTTGCGAGCCATGGAGGCGCTGGGAGCCAGGCCGATCGATCTGCTGCCGCTGGCGTGGCCGTCCTGGTTGCTCGCGCTGGTGGTGTCCGGGTTGGTATGGCGTACTCTCCGGCTGCCCGATGCCGAACTGCAGCACGCGGCCCCCGTGGTTCGTCCGTCGGCCTGGATGGCATTCGGAACCCTGTGGTCGGTGTCGTACCTGCTGCCCACGGTGTTGCAGTGGTGGCAGGCCGGATCGCTGGATTGGTCCGCCTACATGGATTTGTACGGGAGCAGCCTGCTGCAGGCCCTGTCGCGTGCGGCGGCGGTCGGAGTCGCCGGGCTGTTGCCGCTGTGGCTGCTGGTGCGGCTCTGGTCCGACGACTCGCCCCGGTTCCGCTGGACGGCGGTGGTGCTGTCGATCGGTTGGATCGCCTGTGCATTCGTCCCGGGCACCATGCTGGGGTTGGCGGTCGAGTCCGCATGGAATCGTGCCGACGCGCCGGCCCTTCGCACCGGCGTGCATGCGTCCGGACTCGCCTTGTTGCTGGCGCTGGCAACGCGGACGGCCATCATCCCCGTCCTGCTTGCACGTTGGGTGGTGCGCTCGGAACCCGAACTGCTGCGTTCGGCCCGGCGGCTCGAGCACGATGGAGGGCTGATCGCGGCGCTGCGGCCACGACTGGTCATCGCCTCGGTCGCCACCGTCATGCTCGGATCCGCTTTGGCCCTGGGCGACATTCCGCTGGCGGCGATGGTGGCTCCTCCGGCGGCGGAACCGCCACTGGCCGTCAGTCTCCTGAATGCGATGCACTACCAACGGCCCGACACGGTGGTGATGACCATCGCCGCGCTGCTGGTGGCCGGTCTCATGGCGGCCCTCGTCACCGGGGGGGTGGTTGCGGTGTGGAACCGGCGGGTGCGTTCGATGCTCGTGCCGGTGCTGCTGCTTTCGTGCGTGGTTGTTCCTCCGGGTTGCGGACCGACCGGCGACGGTTCCCGGACGGATCCGCTTCCGGTCACCCAGCGATTCGGCCATCCCGGTCGTGGTCCGGGTCAGTTCGTGTATCCGCGGGCGATCGCGACCGACGTTGATTCCGGACGGGTGTACGTCATCGACAAGACCGCGCGGGTGCAGGTCTTCGACAGGGCGGGGCGATGGCTTCGCGACTGGACGATGCCGGTGTTCGAAAATGGAAAGCCCACCGGGGTCGCCGTCGGTCCGGGCGGCAACGTCTTCGTCGCCGACACGCACGAGTTTCGGGTGATCGAGTTCACCCCCGAGGGCGAGGAGGTCGTCCGCTTCGGGACCTTCGGGCAGGCGCCGGGCGAGTTCACCTACCCGACCGATGTCGCCTTCGGCCCCGGGGGCACGATCTACGTCTCGGAGTACGGAGGAAACGACCGCATCCAGGTGTTCGAATCCGACGGGACCGTGCGATCGGTCATCGGCCGGTTCGGAGAAGCACCGGGGGAGTTCAACCGCCCGCAGTCGATCGTGATCGATGCCGGCAGGGAGCGGCTCTACGTGGCGGATTCATGCAACCATCGCATCCAGGTCCTGGGGCTCGACGGTGACGTGATCCGGATCATCGGAAGCGTCGGCCGGGACCCCGGTTCGCTGCACTATCCGTACGATCTGGTCCTGCTCGAGGACGGGTCGCTGCTGGTGAGTGAGTTCGGCTCCTCGCGCATCCAGCGTTTCGATCCCGAGGGGCGGTGGCTGGGGGCCTGGGGCTCGCACGGGCACGGCCCCGACCAGTTGAACGCTCCGTGGTCCGTTGACCGCATGGGAGAGACGATCTACATCCTGGATTCGGGCAATGACCGGGTGCAGATGATCGACGCGGCAGGGGCAGGAGTATGATGCCTGCGGGGCTCCGGACGCATGCCGATCACCTTTGAACATCCCGGCTGGTTGCTGTTGGTGCTGCTGCTCGTGCCGGTGTGGTTGCTGTCGTGGTCGAGTCGTGGCGGATTGTCCCGGACCCGCACCACGATCGTGGTGTCGCTGCGAACATTGCTGGTCCTCGTGCTCGCCACGACCCTGGCCCGGCCCGCCTGGCAGCAGGAGGGCGAAGGCGTCACCGTGGCGGTCGTGCTGGACCGAAGCCGGAGTGTCCCTGCCCAGTTGCTGGAGCAGGCTGTCGACTGGTTGCAGTCGGCCGCCGAGGGCCCCGGGCGACAGGCGGGCGATCGGATCGCCGTGGTCCAGTCCGGACTCGACGCCGTCCCGTCGGCCATGCCGGACGTCGCATCGATCATCGATCTGTCCGGTGAACCCGCCGACATCTCCGAGACGAATCTGTTTCGAGGGGTGGAGCTGGCCAAGGGACTGCTGCCGCAGGAGACGGCCAATCGGATCCTGATCGTCTCCGACGGCAACGAGACTCGCGGCTCCATTCTCGCCGCGGCCGATCTCGCGCGACACGGTGGCATTCCCATCGACGTGCTGCCGCTGGAGTACACGCACGCCAACGAAGTGCTGGTCGACCGACTGCTGGCACCGGCCCGTGCCCGAGAGGGGCAGGCGGTGGAGTTGACCGTGGTGCTGCAGAGTCAGGGGCGTGCGACGGGCCGACTCGTGCTTCTGCACGACGGTGTACCACTGGGGGACGACATCCCCCTCGCTCTGGACGGCGGAACCCGCGTCGAACGTGTGACGGTCGACCTGCGGGGCAGTGGTCCCCAGCAGTTCGAGGCCGTGTTCGAGGCGGATGACGCCTCGATGGACGCGATCGTCCGCAACAACCGCGCGACCGCGGTGACCTTCGTGGATGGATCCGGATCCGTGCTCATCATCGCCGAAGACCAGATGGAGGTCACGGCCTTCGCTGCGGCCCTGCAGGAAGTGGGCATCGAGACCACGGTTCGGACGCCTTCGACCATCGGCAACGGTCTGGTGCCGCTGCTGGCCTGGGACGCCATCGTCCTCGCGAACGTGCCCCGGTGGTCCTTCAGCGGGCAGCAGGTCGATGCGCTTCGCGCCTACGTGCACGACACCGGTGGCGGGCTGCTCATGACCGGTGGTCCGAGCTCATTCGGAGCGGGCGGATGGATCGATTCTCCGCTGGCCGAGGCGTTGCCGGTGAAATTGGATCCCCCCGCCAATCGCCAGATGCTGCAGGGGGCACTGGCGCTGGTGGTCCACAGCTGCGAGATGCCCCAGGGCAACTACTGGGGCCAGCGGGTCGCAGAGGCCGCGATCGAGGCGCTCAGCTCGCTCGATCTCGTCGGCATTCTGGAGTTCGTCAACGGCAGCGGCACGGTGTGGGCGTTCCCGATGCAGATCGTCGGGAACAAGGTCGCAGCCATGGCGGCCGCCGGGCAGCTTCGGTACGGCGACATGCCCGAGTTCGCCCCCGCCATGCAGATGGCCCTGGCCGGACTCAAGGAAGTCGATGCGGGTGCACGCCACGTGGTGATCATCTCCGACGGTGATCCGCAACCTCCAACCCGATCGCTGCTCCAGGCGTACGTCGATGCGAATGTGACCTGTTCGACGGTGCTGGTCGGCCCACACGTTCCCACGGCCCGGGGAACCATGCAGACGGTGGCCAACGTCACCGGTGGCGACTTCTACAGCGTGGATGATCCGACGCAGCTTCCCCAGATCTTCATCAAGGAAGCGCAACTCGTCGTCCGGTCGCTGATCCAGGAGGGATTGTTCCAGCCGCAGCGCACGAACGCGCTGCCCGGACCGGTGTCCGGATTCGATACGGTGCCGCCCGTGCTGGGATTCGACCTTGTCGCGGCCCGTGAGGGGCTGGCCCAGACCACCTTCGCCATTCCGACCGATCAGGGAGCCGATCCGCTCTACGCCTGGTGGAACTTCGGACTCGGCCGTTCGATCGCATTCATGAGTGATGTCACCGGTCGCTGGGGGGGACGATGGGTCGGCTGGTCCTCCTTCCCCGCGTTCTGGGAACAGAGCCTCCGGTGGGTCATGCGGCCGGTGACCCCTTCGGAGTTCGTGCTCGCGACGCGTGACGAGGACGGAGACGTGGTCGTCGATCTGGAGGCGCTGGAGGCCGACGCCGGGTTCCTCAACTTCCTGCAGACCAGAGCGTCAGTGATCTCACCCGCCGGGGAGGTCCAGCCGCTGGATCTACAGCAGATCGGACCCGGGCGGTATCAGGGGCGGTTTCGTCCCGACGCCACGGGCTCCCACGTGGTGAACGTCCACTTCGGATCACCCGCCGAGGGAGGGGGCATTGCCAGCGGCAACATCCAGGCCGCCGTCAACCGTTCGTACTCCGACGAGTATCGACGTCAGACCCACAACGCGGCGCTGCTTCGTCGTGTCGCCGACATGACGGGGGGACGGGTGCTGTCGCTCGACGATCCGGTCCTGCCCGATCTGTTCGACCGGGAGCAGCTGGAGATGCCCCGAAGCGAGCAGTCCACCTGGGCGCTGCTGGCCGTCGTGGCCGCCGTGATCCTGCTGCTCGACGTTGCGGTCCGTCGCCTCGCACTCAGCGGTGACTGGTTGCGATCGGTGGCATCCGAGGCATCCAGCCGTCGTCCGAAGACCGGGGCGGGTGGCGTCACGCTGTCGGCATGGCGACGCAGCAAGAACCGTCGGCAGTCCGGTCGCACGGAACACGATCGCCCGACCGCTTCGCCCGCACCGGCCAGCAAGCAGCCACCGAAGCCCGACGAGGTCGCCGAGCCCGACGAGTCGGACCCCGACGGCATGGACACGACCAGTCGCCTCAGGGCCGCGCGGAATCGGGCCCGGCGTCGTGACGGTCAAGGGGATGGATCATGACCGATCCCGGGATGCCGAGGCTCGAATCGGATCTGGTCGACGTCGAATCCATCCGCCGCGGGTGCGATCTCGTCCGACGAACCTTTCAGGTGGTCCGTGGCGAGATCGGACGGGCCGTCGTCGGTCAGCGTCGTGTGGTCGACGAGACCCTGGTCGCGCTCTTCGCCGGCGGGCACGTGTTGCTGGAGGGGGTTCCCGGGCTCGGCAAGACATTGCTGGTCAGGTCCCTCTCGGAAGCGCTGCAGCTCGACTTCTCACGCATCCAGTTCACGCCCGATCTGATGCCGGCGGACATCACCGGCACCAACATCGTCGCGCGTGACGAAGGGACGGGGCGTCGGGCCTTCTGCTTTCGGCCGGGGCCGATCTTCAGCCAGCTCGTTCTGGCCGACGAGATCAACCGCGCCACGCCCAAGAGCCAGGCCGCCCTGCTGGAAGCGATGCAGGAGGGGACCGTCACCTGTGGCGGTGAAACCCGCCCGTTGCCGTCCCCCTTCTTCGTCATGGCCACCCAGAATCCGATCGAGCAGGAGGGGACCTATTCCCTTCCCGAAGCCCAGCTCGACCGATTTCTTCTGAAGATCACGGTTCCCTACGCCACGCGGCGCGAGGTCGGGGAAATTCTGGAACGCACCACCGGTTCGCACGATGCGACGCCGCGTCCGGCCATGGATGCCGCCTTCATCGGTGCGGCCCAGCGTCTGGTCCGGCGGCTCGTGGTCGCGCCCCACGTGCAGGACTACGTCGTCCGTCTCGTGCTCGCGACGCATCCCGGTGGGGCCTACCACCCGGAGTCCATCCGGGACATGGTGGCGGTGGGCGTCAGTCCTCGAGGGGCTCAGGCCCTCGTCACCGCCGCCAAGGTGGTGGCCCTGATGGACGGTCGGTACGGCGTTTCGATCGATGATGTCCGCAGCATCGCCCATGTCACGCTTCGTCATCGAATCATCCGGAGTTTCGAAGCGGAGAGCGATGGCATCGACACCGACGAACTCATCACCGCCATCATCGAGTCCCTGCCCCGCACCCACGGGGAGGATGCGAAATGAGTCGGTTCGGAGTGAGCACGGAAAGAGCACCCACCCGCATCGATCAACTGCTCGGCGGGGGCCTGATGGCGAAGCTGGAGCGGTTGGACATCGTGTCGCGCAAGATCTTCAGCGGCAAGATCCACGGTGAACGCCGG
>MDTD01056896.1_pt1 | contig 22718 bp, 19 predicted proteins | sample 811221 | NCBI WGS metagenome assembly MDTD01 (sample SAMN05326646, study PRJNA326480) | marine metagenome | isolation source: seawater | place: Pacific Ocean: South West | collected 2011 | reverse complement strand
CACCACCACTATCTTTTCAATCGCCATTTCCAGACTGATAGCGCAGAATCAGCCAATCTGTCGACATCTTACTAGGAAAAAATTTCCTACCTACACTTTGCCTCAAATTAACCAAATACCCAGCAGGAAAGCTAAATGGGGAAATTTGAAGATACAGTAAACGAATATTTAATCTCCTTTAACGATACATGGAGGGGTCCGAGGATTTTCAAAGGATGATCGGGCCCGTCCTAATGAAAAACCTCCAAGGGAAAAACAAACTGTGGGAAAAAGAGTAGTCGTAATTGGCAGCAATTCCTTCTCCGGAGCCAGTTTCATCAGGTATCTTCTAGCTCAGGGGTACGAAACGCTTGGAATAAGCCGATCCATCGAGAACTCACCTTGCCTGCTCCCATACAGATGGGATGACTGCTCGCGTTTTCGCTTTAGGCAATTGGACTTGAATCTCCACAGCCAAGAGATCATCGAGGCAATCAGGGAGTTTAAGGCTCCCTATGTCGTTAACTTCGCGGCCCAAGCCATGGTTGCCGAGAGTTGGGAGAACCCCGATCACTGGTACCAGACCAACGTCCTGGCAAACGTCAGACTGCACGATCAACTGAGGAAGCTCGATTTCCTTGCCAAATATCTTCACGTCTCCACCCCCGAAGTCTATGGTTCATGCTCAGGGCTGGTCCAGGAAGATCATCCATTCTCTCCCAGCACTCCTTACGCAACGTCCCGTGCTTCATGTGACATGCATTTGACCAATTTTCACGATAATTACGGCTTCCCGGTGGTCTTTACTCGAGCCGCAAACGTCTATGGTCCAGGCCAGCAACTTTATCGAATAATCCCCAGAACCATCCTCTTCATAAAGACGGGAAGAAAACTTCAGCTCCATGGAGGTGGCAAATCCCTGCGTTCCTTTATTCATATTGGTGACGTATCGGAAGCCACCTTGAAAATTCTAACGGAAGCCCGGAGCCCGGAAGCTTACCACCTTTCCACCGATCAGCACGTTTCGATTCGCGAACTGGTCGAATTGATTTGCAGGAGAATGGGAGCAAGCTTTGAAGAACTAGTGGAAATAAGCCCGGATCGGCCTGGCAAGGATGCCGCATATTTACTTGATGGCGCCAAGGCGCTTAATGAATTCGGCTGGAAACCCAAAGTTTCGCTTGAACAGGGACTCGACGAGACGATCTCATGGGTGGAGGATAATTATGACGATCTCTCGAAGGAACCAATGGAATATCAACACAAAGAGTAATGAGCCTTAACATCGTCGTAACGGGAGGATGCGGGTTCATCGGGCACTCCCTGACCAAATCCCTGCTGGAGCTTGGGCATCGTGTTCGCGTAATCGATGCCATGTGGTTCGGCAACTATCTGCCTAAACACGAAAACCTCGAACTGGTTCAGGCCGACGTTAGGGAGATGGAGGAATCCTGCTTCGAAGGCATAGATACGGTTTTTCACTTGGCCAACGTAGCCAATGATCCCTGCAGTGACTTGGATTCCAAGTTGAATTGGGAAGTCAATGCTTTGGCGAGCATGCATTTGGTTGAAACGGCGATTCGGATGAAGGTTCGTCAATTCGTCTTTGCAAGCTCCGGAAGCGTTTATGGGGTAAAGGACGAACCCCTCGTCACTGAGGATCTTTCGCTGGTCCCGATTTCGGACTACAACAAGACCAAGATGATCAGTGAGCGAGTCCTTCTGAGCTACGCCGAACAAATCGCCGTGTCCTGCATACGCCCCGCCACGGTATGTGGATACTCTCCCCGCATGCGCCTTGATCTCTCCGTAAACATGCTCACGATGCAGGCCTTGGCGAATGGCGAAATCACCGTCTTCGGGGGCGAGCAAACTCGTCCCAACATCCACATCAAGGACCTAGTTGCGGTTTACTTACACGTTCTCGAAAACCCGGAGACAATGACCGGTATATTCAATGCCGGGTTCGAGAATCTTTCGATCATGCAAATCGCCGAGAGAGTGGTCAGTCACGTGCCTGCGGAAATAATTGTTACCGAATCCAACGACCCTCGTTCCTATCGGCTCTCCTCTCAAAAGCTTCTGGACACCGGTTTCGAGCCGGTGAGCAGCGTGGAGGAAGGAATCCTGGAAGTCATTGATGCCTATCGTTCGGGAAAGCTCGGCATGGAGGAACGATATTTCAACGTCAAGACGATGGTCCGCCTGATCGAGGAGAAAAAAATAAAGTCGTAGCGTACCGCTCTCATTGCCATGTCCGACCAGACTAAAATCGTAGACTTCGAGGAAATTAGCTCCGTCGTCCAAAAATACAAGGACGCCGGGAACAAGATCGTCCAGTGCCATGGAACCTTTGACCTCATCCACCCCGGTCACGTCATTCACTTCGAAGAATCCAAGCAATTAGGCGACAAACTTATCGTCACGGTGACTGGTGAAAGATTCGTCAACAAAGGGCCCGGACGCCCCTACTTCAACGACGAACTTCGAGTGAAATCCCTCACTGCTCTAGAATCGATTGATTGTGTCGTGATCGTGCCCTACCCCGCGGCAGTCGAGGCCATTGAGGCAGTCCGGCCCGATATATACTGCAAAGGGAAGGAATATGAGGATGCAGCTACCGATGTTACCGGAAACATGGAAGACGACGTCAAAACCGTCCAAGCAGTCGGCGGGCTCATTCGCTACGTCGGGTCGGTGGTCTTTTCCTCTACGAAGCTTCTTCATGGCAACTTCTCGACCCAGACTCCCGAAGTTAAATCTTTCTGCAAATCCATCGCGCAAAGGTACAATCCGGACGACCTGCGCTCTTTTATCAATTCCTTTTCCAACCTAAAGGTTCTCGTTTTAGGGGATGTCATCTTCGATGAGTACGAAACCGTACAAGTTCAGGGCCTCACCTCCAAAAATCGAATTCTTTCAGGAAGAAGCCTTTATGGAAATCAGCAGGCGGGAGGGGCCCTAGCGGTCTTCAGGCACGCCCTTCAGTTTACCGAAACAATCCAGTTCCTGAGCTTGGTCGGAACGGAATCCTGGGTCGAACCTACCCTGCAAAAATTCCTTCCTTCTGAAAGTGACAAAGTCATCAGGTGCGAGAAATTCAGAACGGTCCGAAAACTGAGGTTCGTAGAACCTTACAAGGAAGGGATCGAACTCAACAAACTTTTCTCGGTAAACTACATCAATGACGCCGAAATCTCCCAGCAAGCCGAAAGCGAGGTTCTCGATTCCCTGTCTTCCATGATCAAAGATTTCGACCTCGTTTTGGTCATGGATTTCGGACATGGTCTCATGACTTCAAAAATCAGAGAACTGGTTCAGGAAAAAGCTCCCTTTCTATCCCTCAATTGTCAAACCAACAGCTACAACCACAGCTACAACATCATCAACCGGCAATACCAAAGAGCCGACTCCTTCTCTCTCGACGAAACCGAAATCAAGCTCGCGTCAGGGATAAAAAAACCCGACTTCCCAAAGGAGCTCAGCCGGCTTAGGGACGATCTTTCCGCAAAATACGCTTGGCTGACCCGAGGAGCGGTCGAGACGATTGGGCATGGCTCCGAAAAACAATTGTCTCGCTGTCCCTCTTTTGAGAACGAAGTCGTTGATCCCGTTGGAGCGGGGGATGCCTTTTGCACCCTTGCCTCATTGGCAGCCGCCAAGGGATACCCCACGGATATAGCGACCTTCCTGGCCCAAATGGCCGGCGCGCAGTCAGTCCGCATCATCGGAAACTCAGAATCCATCACAAAGGGAGGTCTTCTCAAGGCCGCCCAAACTATGATCAACTTCTAATCCCCGCAAACATAGCCATAGACTCCATCAAAAAGGCCCAAGAACACTCTAGTCACAACGAGGATCTTGCTTCCATCGCAGCGCGTATTCGCGGTCGCGTCATTCAACTTTCCCAGCAAGCCCGCACCCCTCACCTGGGAAGCTCTCTTTCCTTCGTCGATCTACTCGTCTCCCTTTACTGGGGCTTCCTGAATATAAGTCCGGATAAAACTCGAGATCCTGAAAGAGACCGGTTTATCTTGAGCAAGGGTCATGGTATCACAACCTTGTATGCGGTCCTTTGCGAAAAAGGTTTTTTTCCTCCCGAACTTTTTGAGAATTATGCCCAATCAGGCTCCCCTCTGCCTGAACACCCCTCGCCCGATTGCGTCCCTGGCATAGAGGCGGCAACTGGTTCTCTGGGCCATGGTTTGTCGATTGCGACGGGAATGGCCTTGGCCGCCAAAATGAACGGCTCGTCCTTCATGGTAGCAACCCTGCTCAGCGATGGAGAATGCAACGAAGGATCCACTTGGGAAGCCGCGCTTCTAGCTCCCGCCCATCAACTCGACAACTTGGTTGCAATAGTCGACTTCAATAAATGGCAGGCTACCGGGAGAAGTGCCGAGGTAACTGCGCTTGAACCACTTGAGGAGAAGTTCGAAGCCTTTGGATGGAACAGCATCCGCATCGACGGGCATGATTTTGACGCCATCGACTCCGCACTCACGGCATCCCGAAAATCCGAAAGCCCTTTTGCCATCATTGCAGACACCGTCAAGGGGAAGGGCATAGCAAAGATGGAGGACGACAACAACTGGCACTACCGTATTCCAACCGAAAAGGAAGTGGAATCGGCCTTTGCTGAACTGGGCATCGAAAAGCCCTAGCGAAATGCGTAACGCGTTTGCAGACGAGATTACTCAGATTGCAAGGCAAGACTCATCGGTGGTGCTCTTGTCCGGTGACATCGGAAACAGACTTTTCGACAAATATAAGGAAAGCTGTCCCAATCGATTCATCAACTGTGGCGTAGCGGAAGCAAACATGGTGAGCATGAGCGCGGGAATGGCGCTTGCGGGCATGAAACCAGTTGCTTATACGATCGCCTCCTTTCTCGTTTACCGGGCCTTCGAGCAAATCCGGGTCGACCTATGCTATCACGATGCGGCTGTTCTGCTCGTAGGTGTTGGCGGAGGCTTGTCTTATTCGTCGAATGGTTCGACCCATCATACCCTCGAAGACATCTCTTTGATGCGAAGCCTCCCGAACATGCAGGTAGTATGCGCCGGCGATCCGCTCGAGGTCCGAGCTGCAGCGAGGGCATACTTCAAACACCCTAAGCCCACCTACCTTAGAATTGGAAAAAAGGGTGAGCCCGCGGTGCATGAGGAAGTCCCCGCTGATTTTGAGATCGGAAAGTCAATTTGTCTTAAGGAAGGCGATGGGGTTGCCATCCTCGCAACAGGGAATTTGCTTCCGCTCTGCTCGAAGGTCTCGGACGAGTTGGACCGGAACGGCTCCAGTACTTCATTATTCAGCTTCCACACCGTGAAGCCCATCGATGAAAAAGCCCTTCTGCGTATTTTCACGAGTCACGAATACGTGATCTCGGTCGAGGAGCATGGCAGGCAAGGAGGCTTCGGGTCTGCAGTTGCGGAATGGCTCTCAAGGCAGGAAAAACCAATGGCCAAATTTCTTTCAATTGGAACCCCCGATGCTTTTCTGCTATACACCGGCAATCAGGAATCCGCCCGGCAAACCCTGGAGCTCGACGAACCAGGCTTGCTTCGCCAAATCAATAAATTCCTAAATCCCAGCTAAAACAATAATTCCCCCATGGCCTATATCGACTTTATTTCCCTAGTTCACAAGTCGACCCATCGCGACTACGTAAAGAGAGTCACCGAGTACCCAAAGGCAAAGGCGGCCGAAAAGGCCAAGGGATGGGGTTACGACTACTGGGATGGGGATCGTCGCTGGGGTTATGGAGGCATGAAGTACGATGGTCGTTGGCTCAAGGTGGCCGAAGCCATGGCGGAACACTACGGCATCAAGCCTGGAGACAAGATTCTGGACATCGGTTGCGGAAAGGGGTTTTTGATGTACGATTTTACACAGGCCGTACCCAAGGTTGAGGTTTTCGGATTGGATATCTCTAAATACGCCAAGGAGCATGCAAAAGAGGAAGTCAGGGATTCCATCATTACGGGGAACGCCAGAAAGCTTCCATGGGAAGACGATTTCTTTGATTTGGTTCTTTCCGTCAACACGCTCCACAACCTCCCGAACTTCGACCTTGATTCCGCACTCAAGGAAATGGAGAGGGTCGGCAAACAAAAGAAGTATCTCTGCGTCGAGTCTTACCGAAACGAGGAGGAAAAAGCCAATCTGCTATACTGGCAACTGACCTGCGAGGCCTTCTGCTCCCCCGAGGAATGGGAGTGGTGGTTCGAAAAAACCGGTTACACTGGTGACCACAGCTTTATCTATTTCGAATGAAAACAAAAGCAGCCATACTAGTTGAACAAAACAAGGAGCTAGTGGTCGACGAAGTCGAAATTCCAAAACTAGAGCATGGGAAGGCATTGGTCGAAATTAAATCGACTCGCATTTGCGGCTCCCAACTGGGCGAAATAGACGGAGTAAAGGGCCCCGACCATTACCTGCCCCATCTTCTCGGCCATGAGGCAGGCGGGGTGGTTCGCGAGGTGGGACAGGGACTTACTCGCGTCAAGGAAGGAGATCACGTGGTTTGTCACTGGCGTCCGGCCCCCGGCATATCAGGTCCCTGCCCTACTTACGGGTGGAATGGCTCGACGGTAAATGCCGGTCATATAACTACCTTCAGCGAGCATTCCATCATTTCCGAAAGTAGATTGACGCCGATTGACCCGAAACACGGTCACGAAGTGTCAGCCCTCTTTGCGGATACGATCACCACGGGCTTCGGCATCATCAACAACGACGCCAAGGTACGGATCGGTCAATCGGTGTGCATCATCGGGGTTGGAGGAATCGGACTCGGGGCCGTCCTCGGAGCCAAGCTTGCGGGAGCCAACCCCCTCATCGCCGTAGACTTGTTCGACCATAAGCTCGAACTTGCGAAAAAACACGGGGCCACTCACTGCATAAATTCCAGCGAGGCAGACTTGAAGGATGCGCTTTCCGAAGTCATTGGACGCCCCGAGGTGGAAGTAATGATTGAAGGCACGGGCAGCCCAGAGGTTATCGAGAAAGCTTACGAGCTAACCTCCGGACAAGGGGCTTGCGTCCTTTTCGGCGTCATGAGATTCGACCAGAGGGTCAGCTTGAATACCTTGCCCCTTCATTTCGGAAAAACCCTTACCGGTTCCGAAGGCGGTCAAAGCCTTCCTCATATCGATATCCCTCGATACTTGGAAATGATGGACGCCGGTTCCTTCAACCTCGATGATTTCGTCAGCCACCGCTGCAAACTAGAGGATGTCAACGATGCGATCTCAAGAATGCGTTCGGGTGAAAGCATTCACACTATGATCACCTTTTGAAGCTACTCCGGCATTCCAACCGTACGCTGAAATCAGCTTCTTTGAATTGAACTTCAAATATTTTCGATGATCATTGGCATTGATTTCGACAATACCATAGCCTGCCATGAAGATTCCTTCAGAAATCTTGCCCTGTCAAAGGGCTTCCTTCCTGAGGGTGATGAAAATCCCAAGGAAACCCTCAAAAGAGGCTTCCTAAGGCAGAACGCAACGAACGTTCTCTGGACCGAAGCCCAGGCAGAAGTGTACGGCAAGAGGCTTTCATCCGCAAAAGTGTTTGATGGCTTTCCGTCTTTCTTGAGCAAAGCCGTATCCCTTGACCACAAAGTTCTCGTAATCAGCCACAGGACCATTTATCCGGCCCTTGGCGGATGCATGGATCTCCATGATGCCGCAATAGCTTGGCTGCTTGAAAACTCTTTAACGTCTCCCAAGGGAATCCTCCGAGAAAACTGCTTTTTTGAAACTACCTTGGAAGAAAAAGTTGCTCGCATTGGCATTGAAAATTGCGATTTGTTCATCGACGACCTTGCCTCTGTTCTGGAACATCCCGGATTTCCAAAGCATGCAAAAGGGATTTCCTTTGGAAAGAAGCATGATTCCCTACTCCATCTCCCCAGTTGGAAGGATGCCGATTGGCTTTTCGATTTGCCCGTTAAAAGCATCGAAGTTTCAAAACCCTCCCCCCAAACCCTTCCTTTCGAGTTGCACGAAGATAGTTTTAGAAAGATTCTTGATATACAACCCCGACAAGAAATCCGTTTGGAAACGATGAAAGGAGGAGGAAACAATCGTTCCTATAAAATTTTTGCGAGAGACCAAGTTTTCATGGGAAAGGTATTTTTCAGAGAAAAGAATGACCCCAGGAACCGGCTCCACCACGAGCTATCATTCACTCGTTATTTACAACACCTCGGATCGAAGTGTTTCCCAAAAATGATTGCCTCGGGAAAAGACCAAGGGATCGCGGCATACGAATGGCTAGACGGAGAACCTCTTGATTCGGATTGCGAAATTGCAACAAGCCTATGGGAGCAGTGCATAGAATTTCTCACCAGCCTTCAGCACGCAAGGGAATCAGAAATAGCCAAAAGACTTCCGCCAGCCTCTGAATCTGCCTTCTCTCTTAGAGAGCATTGGGGCGTACTTCAACGCCGTCACGATTATTGGTCGAAAAGAATAATCAGTGAACCCGACAGTATTCCGGGATCGATTAGGGAGTTCCTCTCGAGCAAACTGGAAATCGAATATCAGAAACTTGCCAAGGACGTCATTGGACACCCCGACTTCGATTCGACGTTAACAGCTGAAGAACGAATCTTGTCGCCCTCGGACTTTGGTTTGCATAATGCATCTCTGCAACGGGATGGAAGCCTGCACTTCTTCGATTTTGAGTATGCCGGCTGGGATGACCCCGCCAAAACGCTGGCAGACTTTTTTGCCCAACCACGCATCAAGGCCCCGTTCAACCTATTTCCGGCAATGAGGGATCGTATCATGGAGTTTCTGCCCAATCGATCGATCGAGAATTTCGTCAATCGTCTGCCGCTGGTGATTCGAATCATAAACATAAAGTGGTGCTACATTTGCCTCAATGTCTTCCACCCTGCCGACCGGAGGAGGAGAGAATTCGCCGATTGCCCAGAGGTCGACCTGCCCTCTCTGAACGAAACCTTGAATAAACTAGTTGAAGATTCGGCTATAGCCTATCCCGTATAATTTGATATAAACATGAGGTTTTATCCACTTCATCCCCGTTACTAGCCGGTAAATGATCAATTACCAAACCAAACAGCAAGAGAGCCATGTGAAACTCTTTCACAAGGTCACGCCTACTGAATTCAAGGATTGCCTCAATAAAGTGAAGCACAGAACGATGCTCTCCGCAGAAGTTCTCTATGATTTATGGAATACCATCAAATTCATTACAGCCGAAAACTTGAAAGGGGACGTCCTGGAATTCGGAGTTTGGAAAGGGGGCGCTCTCGAATTGGCATGTCATGCTCTGAATCACTTCAAGGGAAACAACAAAGTATGGGGCTTCGATACTTTTGAGGGGCATCCCGAGCCTAGCTTGAGCGAGACCGACGTATGGGGAAACAACATGAACGCAAGATACCATAAAGAGGTTGATGAAAATGGCTCATGGGTAAAGTCTCATTACGATTCGGTAGTTGAGAACCTCCTCCAGATCAGACCTGACGTCACTTTGCGAAAAGGAGAGGTTAGCTCACAGACCAACGAACCGGAAATCGAAAGAATTTCCATTTTGCGCCTGGATATGGATTGGTACGAGCCCACCCTAGCGGCTCTAGAAAACTTTTACGATCGAATTGAAACAGGAGGATCGATCATTATAGACGATTATGGGCATCATAGTGGAGCCCGCAAAGCAACGGATGAATTCTTCGCCCATCACAAAAGGCATCTTCATTTCCGGCACGTAAATTATTCCTGCATAGCGGCAACCGTATTTTGAACAACGCAAGCCAGATCAGCTGGCCATCCTGGCCTCATTACGGGAACGAGGAAAAGGAGGCTGTGGCAAGAGTCATCGCGTCCAACCAACTCTTCGCGGCAGACCGCGTCAGGGAATTTGAGCAGAACTTCCTGGAGTACACCGGGACCAGCTTTGCCAAAGGAGTAGGAAACGCCACTCAAGGCTTGCATCTATCCCTTGCCGCTCTCGACATAGGCGAAGGAGATGAGGTGATCGTGACACCCTACACATTCATTGCATCCGCAAGCTCTATCTTAATGCAAAATGCGGTACCTGTTTTTTGCGATTGCGACGCCCAAACACGGGCCTTGAGCGCCGAAAAAATCGAACCCCACATTTCAAGTCGGACTCGCGCCATTATAGTGGTCCACATGTTCGGCTACCCAGCCGACATGGATCCTATTCTCGAACTTGCCCGCAATCATGGCTTGGCTGTAATCGAGGATGCTTCCCATGCCTATGGAGCCGAGTACAAGGGACGCAGATGCGGAGGCATAGGTGACTTGGGAGTATTCAGCATGCACCAACGCAAATCCCTCAGCGCGGGAGATGGTGGAATAGTCGTCACCAATGACCCGGAAATAGATGAGAGGATCTACCGCTTGCGTTCCTTCGGGCACAAGCAGCTCAGCTATAATTACCGCATGACTGAATTTGCCGGGGCCTTGGGGCTTGTCCAATTGGGCAAACTGGATTTGCACAACAGCATCCGTCAACGGAATGCCGAATTGCTTGCTGAGCTTCTGGAAAAAGTAGATGGTCTGGACGTGATCAGACCGCTTGCGTGCGCCACTTCCGTCTACTACCGGGTCCTGCTTCACTTTCACCCTGAAAAGTTCAATTGCGATTTGCTCGAGTTCTCTTCCGTGGTTGCTCAGTCTGGTGTCCCCCTTGAACCCACCTGGAAACTGATCCACCTCCACCCCCATTTCAATCCCGAGAAAGCTCCTGCTAGGGGGCTCCCGTGGGAATCTCAGAGCTATGACGGTGCCATGAAAGGTAAAAAATACGAATCTCTTTCCTTTCCAGTCATAGAAAATCTTTGCGCGAACCACTTGCTCGAGCTTTGCGTGCACCCGCCGGTTTCAGAAAAGGAAATCACCTTTGCCGCCCAAATCATAGAGGAAACGGTCGACAAATTTTCGAAATGAGGACATACCCCTTTCCCTTCTTTGCCACTCATTGAAAACTCCTGTTTTGAAACACTCAAGAAAGAGAAAAAGTTGTAGGCTTTGCGACAACAGCAGGCTCGATTTGGTAATTCCGCTAGCTCCTACCCCATTGGCGGAAAAATATTTCCATGATTCCGAAACTGCCGGCAGCCAGCAATTCTACGAAATGGATTTGTACATGTGCCGGGATTGCGGCTGCGTTCAACTTCTTGAGGTTGTCGACCCGAAGGTTTTATGGGATGACTACACCTACCATTCCGGGCAGACCCGTGGGATTCTTGATCATTTCGAAGACTGTGCACAGAGGATTTTCGAGCGTCATGCCCCCGCCAAGGAAAGCTTGGTTGTAGATATCGGCAGTAACGACGGTTCTCTTCTGCGTTGTTTCCAAAAAAGAGGGCTGAGGGTTTTGGGCATTGACCCTGCAACGGAAATTGCTCGCAAAGCAACGCAATCAGGTATTGAGACAATGGCCGAATTCCTGACTTGGGACTTAGCGGAGCAGGTAAAATCCAAGCATGGTCCGGCAAGTATTGTTACTGCATTCAATGTTTTTGCCCATACCGACGATATGCAAGCAATGGCACAAAGCATTCGTCACCTTTTGGCACCCGATGGATTATTCGTATTTGAGGTATCATACCTGCTCGATATAATTGATGGCATGCTCTTGGGTACTTTCTTCCACGAGCACCTTTGCCATCATTCCGTAAGTTCGCTGGACAAGTTCCTTGAACGCAACGGCCTCCAGTTGATAGACGTCCAAAGGGTATCCATCCAAGGCGGATCGCTAATCGGCACTGCCCAGTTGGTTGGTGGCTCCCTTCCCGTATCTCCCTCAGTCCAAGCTAGTCTTGAGCTCGAAGACAAGCGTATGCTCAACCATCCCGATGGAATAAGAAGTTTTGCCGACAAACTCAATAATCTACATTGCGAGGTAAGTGAACTAAGCGCGGCATGGAAGGACCAAGACAAGAGCATAGCCGGCTTCGGAGCCGCCCGAAGCGGCAACACTTTAATTGCTCAAATGGGATTGGGCGCCTCAATCAGTTTCATCGTGGATGACCATCCTCAAAAAGTGAATAAGTACATCGGAGGGTATGGCATTCCCGTTCTTCCCACTTCTGAGCTAAACCGAAGACAGCCCGATTATACTTTCATTTTAGCTTGGATCCATGCCAAAAAGATTATTGCGGGCAACCAAGAATACCTCAAGTCAGGGGGGAAATTCGTCGTATGCTGTCCCGATTTAAAAATTATTGACGCCAGTTCCAGCTTCTAAGGATGGGCCCTTGTAGGATTTGTCGGAAAGGAGAATGCAAGCAGTTGTTTGACTTTGGGAGTCAACCTGTCAGCCACCGTTTTCTGGAGGTTGGTGAAGAAGATGAGACCCACCCGATGGCATTGGGGCAATGCAGCGCATGCGGCGTCCCCCAATTAATGGAGCCCATGCCAGCAGATTCTATGAATCCCAAGTTCGACTGGATTAAATTCAATGAGCCGGAAAGCCATCTCGAGGATACGGCTCGAATGATTCGCTCGCTTGATGGAATCACAAAGGATTCCCGAATCCTCGGAATCTCCAAGCATGACAAACCACTTCTAAGTCAATTATCCCGGGAAGGCTTTAATCGGCTCGATCAAATTAGTGAAGAGAATGACCTTGGACTTTCTCAAGGCAACGCAAGCGAAGCTCTTGTCCAATCGCATTTGAATCTAGAAACAGCCGCATCGATCCTAGCAAGGAAAGGTCCATTTGAAATCGTTGTGGTTCGTAGATTGCTCGAGCACGCCTTCGATGTTTCGGCTTTGCTGGGAGCCCTGAAATCCCTCCTTGTTCCTGGAGGCAGCCTCGTCCTCGAGGTACCGGACTGCAAAGGTCCATTTGATCAGGTAGACGTATCCAGTTTATGGGAAGAGCATGTTTCCTATTTTACGGAAGCGAGTCTTGAAAGGAGCTTGGGGCTCAATGAACTGGAAACGGTAGAAAAGGAAACCTTTCCTTACCCGGGAGAGAACGCATTGGTATTCATCGCCAAGGATTGCGAGAATCATTCTCAGTGGCGCGTGGATCAACCCTCGGAGGCTGAACTCACAAGAGCCTCTGCTTTTGTGGAATCTACGGAAAAGCTTCGTAAAGAACTTTTAGAGGTATTTGAAACCTACGTTTCCAGAGGAGGCAAAATCGCAATTTTGGGAGCCGGACATCGAAGCTGTACCTTTTTGAACTTATTGGGAATTGGAAAACTTCTGGAATTCGTAGTGGACGACGACCCGAACAAGCATTCCCTTCATATGCCGGGCTGCCGGTTGCCCATTCGGAAATCCAGCTCTCTTGTTGATGAGGGCATTTCACTTTGCCTCCTTGCAATCAACCCTCAGTCCGAAGCAGGCTTTATGAATGGGCAAGAAGAGTTCAACCGAAGAGGAGGGAAATTTTTATCCATCTCTCCCGACAGCCCACAGGCACTTCGCATTGGCTCCATTGCCGAACAAGTCGCGATCAAATAAAACTCTATGGAACGAGTCAGTGAAGAGGCGTTCTACAGCCGCAAACCGATAACGGAAATCGATCAGTCAACGATCGAAGTGCTACTTAATGAAATGGAGGGCACCCCTCGCAAAAGAGTTCGACTCTGTCTACATGACGATGTGGGAAACCCTCTGCATGAGATGGCAATTGTGCTTGGTCGGGAAAGTTACATTCGCCCTCACAAGCATGAAGGCAAAACAGAGTCCTTTCACATAATCGAAGGCCGGCTATCGGTGGTTTTCTTCGACGACGACGGCAAAGTGCAGAAGGTTCTTCGCATGGGACCTCTACATTCGGGACTCACTTTTTTCTATCGGCTCTCTACCACATGTTTTCACGCCGTCGTACCGGAGTCCGAATACGTAATCTTCCATGAGACGACTAATGGCCCATTCGATCCCGGAGACACGGAATACGCCAAATGGGCTCCTCCCGAAACTGAACCCGAAGCGGCTCGAAAATATGTCGATGATTTGCTCAAACTATACATCCGTGATTAGTCACGCGCCGTCAGCCTTAAACACTCCTATTAATTGTCTTTTGTGAAAGTGGAATTCCGGGAGGTTAACGAAGATGACGAAGAACTCATTTGGAATATCGTTTACGTAACCGCAGACATGGAGAAGAGTGGTGAGACTCTTGAACAGGCTAAGCAAAACCCTGACCGAAGAAGATACATCTGTGACTGGGGAAAGCCTTTTGACTATGGAATCATTGCACAAACCTCAGGAGCGGATTCCATTTTCGTCGGTGCGGCATGGATGAGGCTGCTTAAAATTGAAAACAAAGGGGCGGGTTACGTCGATGATTCTACCCCAGAGCTATCCATTGGCGTTCATCAAGAGTTCAGGAAGCAAGGGATTGGAAAGGCCCTCATGCGCAAGTTGATTGATGGAGTGAGGGGCAAGGTGCCCGGAATATGTCTTAGTGTTAGGGATTATAACCGCCCGGCTATTTCCTTGTACGAGAACCTCGGGTTTGAATTTCACGGCCCGCCCTTCAAGAATCGGGTCGGGACCATGTCCCATAAAATGCTCCTAAAGCTCTAGCTTCAGCAACCCAAGGAACCATTGTTGCCTGATTGCCTTCACTCCATTAAGGATTCTGAAAAAACCTGACCATGGAAGATAAATTCGCCGGCAAGCATTCCTCCCCCAGTATAAAGAATACCTACCTCGAATCACTGGGTAAAAGCTATGGAGAATTCCCTCTTGGGGAAAATACCACTAGAATCCTACTGGAATCGCCGAGGAACCTGCTCTTCAATCTGTCTAGGTATAAATTCGTCTCGAAGATGTTCGACGGTTTTGGAAAGGTGCTCGAGGTTGGATGCCAAGAAGGATTCGGCGCCCACTTGGTCAGCAGTGGGGTCGATCATTTGGACTGCTTGGATTTCTATCTTCCTTACATCGAGAGTTGTCGGCGAAGGATCCAGAACCCCAAGATTACCTTTTATGCGCACGACATGCTCGACGGACCAATGGCAAATGCCTATGATGGAATCTTCGCCCTGGACGTCCTCGAGCACATCGAGAAAGACGCGGAACATCGTTTCATTGAAAACATCTGCGAAAGCCTCGATAAAGACGGAAGCCTCATTATCGGGATGCCCAGCATCGAGTCACAAGAGTATGCCTCGGAATCTTCTAAAGTCGGACACGTCAACTGCAAGAGCATGGATGGGCTGAAGGAATTCATGCGGGGCTATTTTACAAACGTCTTCACCTTCGGAATGAACGATGAAGTTCTACATACTGGATACCCGAAAATGTCTCATTACGTGATGGCCTTGTGCTGTTCTAAAAAATGAAACACCAGCCTGCGCAAGCCAGGCTGGGCTCGGGCGTTCTACTGTTTTGCTCTTAAAAAAGAAAAAAGTAATTCTTTTTGGTTCAGGAAGCACTGGGTCCCAAGCCTACGAAGCATACAAGTACCTGCATGAAGTGATATGCTTTTCAGACAACGACGAGACAAAAATTGCCCAGCCCTTCAAGTCTCTCGAGGTGATCCCCCCCTCGGAAATCGCGAACCGCGAATTCGATTTCGTCATCATTGCCAGCATGTTCTACCACAGCATCGAGAAACAGTTGCTCGAACTTGGTATTCCCGCCCAAAAGATCAGATCTTTTTCCCCCGTCTTGATTGAACTCAGAACCTTTCTTTTAGGCTTTCCCTCAAATGCGCTTGGTTACATTTACTCTCTTGCTTTTAACCCAGTGGCCGTCCTTGGAACTTCATTTGCTTCGATATCCGCCATATTCAAGCCCAAGTCCGATTTTCAATTCAACCATTACGAACCCTGCAACGGCCTGAACTCAGTCTTTTACTGGAACATCGTACATAATTTGAGCAAGCATGGTTTTGGAGGAATCTCTCCTTCCATGGGAAGCGGAAACTTTGAGTTGTCCAAGCTTTGGCATTTTCCCTTGGTTTCTGGTTTTCTCTACAAGAAACTGGCCCCTTTCCTGCCACCCCTTTCCTTTGCCGTCAGTATGCTTTCGTTTATTCTGATGGAACAGGATTCCGGATGGCTATACGCCTCATGCGTCCTCTCCCTCGGGATCTTCAGTTACTCCTTCTACTCAAACTCGTTCTTGGCCCAAAACTACAACTCTTTTGGATGGGCCTTCCTGCCCTTGTGTCTCATTGCTCTGGAAACCAACAATCCTTGGCTTCTATGCATAGCCTCGTGTCTGGTTGCAACAGGCAGTTTGACTGCGAATTTCTGTCTCGGAATCATGATTGCCGCACATGCAATGGTTGGCCTTGCCCTTGCTAATCTACTTTTTTACCTGCCCGCCTTGGCGATCTCGCTTTTCAATTGCGTGTACAGGGGAAACGTCAAACAGCGAATCAGACACATAGCTCACTCGATTAATTCCAGCAAAGAAACCAAGTACAAGAGGTTCAAGGGGATGCATCTGGATCTTAATTACTTCCACTTTGTCTCCCTTCAATTGCTCTTCATCCTAACCCTTGTGCTTGCACTCAATGAGCTCCCCCTTTTTTCCCTAGCAGCGGTTCTGCTATGCATAATCAACTGCCACCTCTTTAGGTTCGCGGACGTTCAATCCCTCGTTGCCGTTACTTTGGTCACGTCAACCTTCCATACTTTGTCGTCCGGCTATTGGCCCGTTCTTCTGCCTTACTTCCTCCTCATCAATGCGCCCTATTGCCTACTGGGACAAAAGTTCAATAAAAGCGGCCATGTGCTCAAGCTATTGAAACCTTTCAATCTGAAGCCATTTCTCGATGCCATGAGAGATTTTCTCGCTCCGGCCAAGGACAAATCCCGTATTCTCTTCTCATTTGAGGATCCTGACGGAAATTACCATGCGCTCTTCGACAACCAGCGAATTTTCCTTGAGCTACCTGCTTACCTTGCCACTCAAAGGGATATCCACTTGATACCCAACTGGTTTCTCGTGGCAGAGGATATGCAGGCGGAAATGCCTTCATTTTGGGGAAGAGACTTGCCGTCAATCAGCAGGAACATATCCGACTGGAAGCCCGACTATCTCATTTATTACGCTAAGCAAGGCTCCAATCACCATGATTCTGAGTTCGAAGCACATGGATTCAAGCTGTTGAGCACCTTTGACTGGAAGGATTTCCCCCTTCTGTCCGAAAGCCCAAGCGAACTTCCAGCCCTTCCCAAGTGGTTTTTATTTCGCATTCCTAAAAAACTATGTCAATCTCGGTAAAGAATTTCTTGCAATTAATATGTTATGATTGGTAACGCGAAACTATTTATAGACGTAACCCCTCTTGTAAGAAAAGAGATTTGCACGCATGGGGATTTGCTGCTCGATCTTGCCAAAAACTATGCTGACGCTTTTTATCTCAGTGATTCGATTAAGGATTCTACCGAACTTGAAGAGTTGTCCACCTTGCTTGAAAGCACCCAGGGGGAAAGCAAAAATCCCACTTTTCTAGGACTAGAGGATCTCCGCAAAATTGCCCCTGACGAGATTTTCTTGTCTTTTAGTAATAACGCTCTTTTGGATGAGAATTTCCTCAAGCTTGCCTGTAGAAAATCGTTCCTTTTGTCTATAGCGGACGACAGAACGACCTTGGAGCAAAAGATCAAGGCCTGCCATCAAAACGAAATCGAACTGATAATGGCCGATTTTCTTCCTGACGAAATCAGTTGGGAATCTTTTGTCAAAAGCCCTTCATTTGCATATTTTCTAGATAAATTCATATTTTTGGGGCCAGCTTTTGCAGCCTCCTCACTGGAGTCGAACATCGGCAAGGCAAGCGATTCTGCAAAGATTCTCTTAATCATAGATTCCAAGAGTTGCTCCGACCAAGAACATCAAAGCATTTCTCCTACTTTATTAAGCGCACTTAGGAAATCGAATCATTTTGAGGCCCTTGACATATCAGATTCGCATGGCGACCTGCTTGCTGAAATCAAGACCAAGATAATTGCTCGTGCCGCCGTAGTGTCATCACATGAAAACCTTTCAATTCTCCATCACGTACACTTGATATGCGGATTGATTGGAAAGCCTCACTTCATTTGGGCTGAAGGTTCGTTTTCTCCAATTAGATTTCTCTTTGCCGGACAATCCAACCCTTTGTTCGACAAAGGATTTAATGCCATGAAAGGGATCTCTTTAAGGCAACAGATAACCCTTGTATTAAAAGCGGTTGACGACCCTAATGCCGAACAGACCGCCAGCCCGAAAGATAAAAGCGAAAGGTTCTCCAGTCATATTTATGCAGAGAAAATCAGTCGATGGCTGTCCAGCGGGGTTTTCGAAGGCCTTGAAGAATGCTATAGAGACAGTACCCTTGACTCCGGAAGTCCTCACTCTTCGCTCGTTGATGGAACCTGGCCAACTTCTGTCTTTTCCAAATGGGCTCAGGGTCCCTTTGCGCCAAAAGTATCCGATCTCATTCTCAAAGGACACTTGCATCCGGAACTCAAGCAAGACGAAGAACTCTTAGCATCCACAAGAATTGCTTTGATTGAATCGGTTTTCTGTTACTCGCCGCATCTGAACAATGGTGCAGGCTGGCCTCATGCCTTTCTTTCAAAAGCGACTTGCGTAGATGAAGTTCAAGAGCGATTGGAAAGCTTGCTTACCTTTATGCTCAACAAGCCTGATTTCCAAAATGCATACCACCTCAACACACTTCGGGCGGCCGTCTGGCCATATCGCTTTTTTGCAAGTCTCCTCAACCCTGAGCAACTAAAGGAGAGCCAAAGCTACCTTCATTTAGGTGAAAGATTCCTCAGGATGGAAATTAGTGCCAAGGGTTTATCCGAAAGTCCTTTTGCATGGCTGTTATTATTCCTTCTCTATCAGGAAAAAAGCAAGGAAGCGCTGGCCCTACTTGACGAGCACAGCTCCAAGTTAAACGATAGTTTCGTGCAGGGACAAGTACTGACTTCCATTCAAGTCCTCTGGTTAATAGGTGATGAAGATTTGGCCAGTGCCACGATGGAGTCCCACAACTTCTCCTACAAGTTCTTTTCGGACATGGATTTGCTCCTTTGCTCCATCCTTTCGGCTCTCACGGACTGCTGGGAAAAAGCTGAGGAATCCTATCGATTGATTTCCGAAAAAAACCCGGATATCTTCCTTAGGGAAAACCTACTCAAGCCTCGCAACTTTTGGTTACTTCAGTCTCTTGTATACAAAAAGGTCGGAAATTCCGATTTGGCTCAATCCTTCCTCAGCAAGGCGAAGGAGATAGACCCCTACTGGGGCCTTCACATGTCGCTTTTGGATCGAGACATTTCCTCCGATGATGCAAATCGTGACTGCGTCCCCCAATTTAATCTTTGAAGTTACTGCGTTTTCGAGCGCGATCGCGGGGTTATCGTGCCGCATCTTTCACGCAAGTAGCTTTTTCATAGTATTAAAAGTAGCTTGAACACATACAAAATCCTGAAGATATGCGGGGTCGAAATCTCTGACTTGATTCGTCTCTTCTACAGAAATAACCAGTCTTTCAAATCACTAGGTTACGCGGATCATTTCAAGGCCCTCAAGAATCTGGTACCCGTACATTTCAACCACTTTGCCGAAGAGATGAGGCGACTCGGTCACGAATGCAATGAAGTGGTCTACGACTTGGAACTCCTGCAAAAGTCCTGGGCGAATGAAAACAATATACCCTTTGGCTGGCATAGCTGGAAAATCGATATCCTCATGGAACAAATTCGGTTTTACAGGCCCGAGGTGATTTTCCTTCAGAATCTCGAACCCATGCCCCTCTGGATCATCCAAAGGATAAAAGAAATCTTTCCTTTCTTAAGAAAATTGGTCGCCTTCAAAGGAAACCTTCCAAACAGAGTCCATGAATTACGCGGGATAGATTACGTATTTGCCGGTCATCCGGACATTTACTCGGACTGCGCAAAGGCGAATATCCCTTGCTCCATGTTTTACCACTGCTTTGATGAGCAGGTCCTACCCTTGCTGAGCAATTGGGAAAGCATCAACAAGCCCACGCCCTCCAACTTTACCTTTATCGGTTACTCCGGCTTCGGAGGATATGGCAACTCTCACAACGAAAGATTCGCGACTTTGTCGAAGTTGCTCAGAGATACCGACATCAAGCTCTGGACCTCCGAAGGATCCTCTATTCCAAACTCTGACCTCCCCCCCAAATCCAAGCCTTTTTACCTTCAATATCCTCAACGTTGCTCAAAGGGAGTTTTCGGATTGCCTCTCTTTTCCATCATTAAGAATTCCAAGCTGATTTTCAACAAACATGCCGAGATTTGCGGAGGTCGCGTGGGAAACATGCGCTTATTTGAAACCACGGGAGTGGGTTCTTGCCTGGTTACGGACGAAGGTTCGAATATGAGCGATCTGTTCGTCCCCGACGAGGAAGTCATTACCTATGAATCATACGATGAGCTAATGGAAAAACTGGCTTACCTCAAAGAAAACCCAAGCTCTAGGAAAGCTATTGCCAAGGCAGGTCAGAAAAGGACCCTTGAAAATCATTCTCTCAAAAGGCGCTGTGAAACAATGACTGAAGTCCTAAGTCAAGTCATCTGATACTTGATGCCCACCATCACCGTAGTTATACCAAATTTCAATCATGGGCATTTGATTGAAGAATCGGTTCTTTCCACTTTCGAGCAATCCGTTCCCCCTGATGAGATTATCATAGTAGACGATGGGTCGACTGACGACAGCATACCCAGGATCAGGAAACTTGAAGAGAAGATTCCGTCCGTACGGCTAATTCCCCTTTCCAAGAACCAAGGTGCAATTAGGGCCGGAAATCTCGGGGCGAAGGAAGCCAAGAGTGAAATCATCTTTTTCCGCTCAGCCGATGATCTTTTGCTTCAGGATTCGATTTCCTTCGCACAGCAAGCATTCCGGCAAACGCCACAAGCTCACTTGGCTTTTGGCGAAATTCTTTTTTTTCAAAATGAAATTGAGTCTGGAACAAAGGAAACCCTTGCTCTCTCTAATGAAACGAAGTTCTTTTCATCAAGCGAACTTCTCGACATCTGGTTGCCGGACTTTAATCTTCCTGAACCAGCGTGCTTCGTCAGAAAAAGTTCCCTCATGGCTTTGGGAGGCTTAAAGGAAGAAGCAAAGTGGTACTCTGGCTGGCTGTGCTTCACCTCCATTGCACTTGCGCGCGGGCTTGCCTTTATTCCCAAGCCCATCACGGCATTCCGCTTGAGCCCCGATTCATACGGTACTTCTAATCTCAGAAACACAGAAGTTCAGCACCCCGTGTTGCGTTTCCTAATACGGGAAGTCATGAATTACGACGAGGGTTTGAGACAAAAGTTCATAGACAGTGGAGCATTTGGGATTTTCGGATCACAACTCAAGGAGCTCATCGAAAAGGAAGCTGATTCGCTACCAAAGCATTCTCACCTCCTTTTAGATAAGAGTCACTCCGACAGCCATCTCCATCAACTTCCAAGACACGGAATCCCAGGGGTCATAACGAGAAGATTGGAAGAGATGCAAAACGTCCCTTCTTTTATGGAGGCGGTCAGGACCTCTAAAATTCTGGTATATGGAGCGGGTTCTCAAACTTCCTTTCTGCTTAGGATTTGGAAAAGCCTTGGTCTGCCCCGCATCTCCGGCATTATTGTGACGGAGCGTAAAGGACTTGAAAAGTTTGAAGGTTTTCACGTCCAGAACCTCGAATCGGTAAGCGAATGCGAAACGACTATGATCGTCCTTTCATCTAAATCATTTGAGGCCGAGATGTCCTCTAACCTGGACGAAAAATTACCTTCTGCAAAAAAATTGTCTTTCTGGATAAAACAATTCACGAAACTATGAGTTTCCAAATCTTGAAATAATTTTCATTTTCTGAATTGGAACTAATAAAAACCGTATCATTTGTTTGAATATAACTTTTCCGACTTTCAGTGAGTTTGATGTTGCTACCTGACTCTATCGAGGAGAAATCATTTCCTCCCTTGATGGATAAACTAGAAAAACTCTAGAGCAAAATTCATATCAAGAGCCTTGAACCTTTTATTTCCTGCAAGAGGATTGTTGGAGAAGCACCCGCCACCTCATGCCTGACTCCATGAAAGTAGTCCTTCTCTCCGATCAGTTCCGCGGGAGCTACCACATTCTGGGCAACCTGTACGAGCGTTGCTTAAGCGGTGAACGCGAGGTCACCCACTTGCCTTCGCCTCAAAGCAAAGAGGAAAGAGAGGCTCTTGATTGCAGGGGAGCTATAGTTTTGCACAACACTTTGGGAGAGGGTTTCGTACCTATACCCGGATGCCATAACGTGGCGATGCCCCTTCATGAATGGAGCGAATATCCCCATGAGTGGATTGGTTATCTCAACAAGTTTGACGAGATTTGGACTTCGACCGCCCACATCCGTGAAGTGCTTGTCAGGGGAGGGCTTAAGGCTCCCTCCTTTCTTCTCCCTCCATCTCTGGATCAAGAGGATTTCGTCCCCAAGGATGATTGGAAGATAGAGGGCAAGCCCAGTTTCCTCTTCATCGGCGAACCTCATTTCAGGAAAGGCAACCACCTGTTGATCCATGGATACCTCAAGGCTTTCCCCAATCCCGACCAGGCCCGCCTTACGATCAAGACTTCTCCGGGCTGTCCGTGGGGCAGCCCTAGGGAAGACGTTACCGTCATCAAGGAAGTATGGGAGAGGGAAAGGCTTTTGTCGGAATATCGACGCCACGATTGCTTCGTGAGCGCCAGCTTGGGCGAGGGCCTTGGGCTTCCCGTTGCCGAGGCCATCATGTCGGGACT
>MDTD01001313.1_pt1 | contig 22719 bp, 19 predicted proteins | sample 811221 | NCBI WGS metagenome assembly MDTD01 (sample SAMN05326646, study PRJNA326480) | marine metagenome | isolation source: seawater | place: Pacific Ocean: South West | collected 2011 | reverse complement strand
CGCCGCCGGCTCCATCGCCGCCGGCGGCACGCTCGGCATTCTCATCCCGCCGAGCGTCATCCTGATCATCTACGGCCTGCTGACGGAATCCGACATCGGCAAGCTCTTCATCGCCGGCGTGGTTCCGGGCATCCTAGGTCTGCTGCTCTATCTCGTCGCCGTCCAGGTCGCGGTGTGGCGCAAGCCGGAGCTCGCGCCGCCGGCAACCGAGCTGGAGCCGCTGACGACGCGCGACGCGCTCGGCGTGATCGCGCTGCTGATGCTTTTCGCCATCATCATGGTCGGGATCTACGGCGGCTTCTTCACGCCGACGGAGGCCGCCGGCATCGGCGCGGGCGCCTCGGTGCCGATCTCCGCCCTCTTCGGCAAGCTGGGGTTTCGCGCGCTTGGCGAGGCCATCGGCGAAAGCGCCAGGGCGACCGCGATGATCTTCGCGCTGATCATCGGTGCCGACATCTTCACCAATTTCGTGAATTTCGCTGGCCTTCCGGATGCGCTGTCGGTCTTCGTCTACGACCTCGGCCTCAACCCGTGGCTGGTGATCGCGGCAATCATCGTCGTCTATCTGCTGCTCGGCTGCGTGCTGGAAAGCCTGTCGATGATCCTCCTCACCGTGCCGGTGTTCTATCCGCTGGTGATGGAGCTCGATTTCGGCACCGGCCTGCTCGCCGATCCCGAGCTGGTGCTGATCTGGTTCGCCATCGTCGTCGTGGTGGTCACCGAGATCAGCCTGATCACTCCGCCGGTCGGGCTGAATGTCTTCGTGCTGCGCAGCGTGCTGGAGGATGTCAGCCTGGCAACGATCTTCAAGGGCGTGACGCCGTTCTGGATGGCCGACATCGTGCGCCTCGCACTCTTGATCGCCTTCCCGCCGCTGTCGCTCTGGCTCGTCATGGCGATGAGCTGACGCGCCGCCACCCGACACACAAAAGCGCCCCGCATCGGCCGATGCGGGGCGCTTTTGCGTGTCGCTCGGGACCGGTCGTGGGCCGGCCTGCCGCCTATCCGCGCTCGTCGAGGATGCGCCGGGCGATCACCTGCGCCTGAATTTCCGCAGCGCCCTCGAAGATGTTGAGAATGCGCGCGTCGCACAGCACCCGCGAGATCGCATATTCCAGCGCAAAGCCGTTGCCGCCGTGGATCTGCAGCGCGTTGTCGGCCGCCGCCCAGGCGACGCGTGCGCCGAGCAGCTTGGCCATGCCCGCTTCCAGATCGCAGCGCCGGCCGGAGTCCTTTTCCCAGGCCGAGAAATACGTCAGCTGGCGCGCCGCCATCAGTTCCGCCGTCATCATCGCCAGCTTGTCGGAAACCCGCGGGAAGTCGATCAGCGGCTTGCCGAACTGCACGCGCTCCTGCGCATACCGCAGGCCGAGATCGAGCGCCGACTGCGCCACGCCCAGCGCGCGCGCCGCCGTCTGGATGCGCGCGCCCTCGAAGGTCTGCATTAGCTGCTTGAAGCCCTGGCCCTCGACCTGGCCGAGCAGGTTTTCATGCGCCACCTCGAAGCCGTCGAAGGCGATCTCATATTCCTTCATGCCCCGGTAGCCGAGCACCTCGATCTCGCCGCCGGACATGCCGGGCGCGGGGAAGGGATCTGCGTCCGTGCCGCGCGGCTTTTCCGCCAGGAACATCGACAGGCCCTTGTAGCCCTTCTCGTTCGGGTCGGTGCGGGCAAGCAGCGTCATCACGTCGGCACGCACCGGATGGGTGATCCAGGTCTTGTTGCCGTAGATCTTCCAGACATCGCCCTCGCGCACGGCGCGGGTCTTCAGCGAGGCAAGATCCGAGCCGGTGTTGGGTTCAGTGAAGACCGCCGTCGGCAGCACCTCGCCCGAGGCGATGAGCGGCAGCCATTTCCCCTTTTGCTCGTCCGTGCCGCCGCACAGGATCAGCTCGGCGGCGATCTCGGAGCGGGTGCCGAGCGAGCCGACGCCGATATAGGCGCGGCTCAGCTCCTCGGAGACCACGCACATGCTCTCCTTGCCAAGGCCGAGCCCGCCGAAGTCTTCCGGGATCGTCAGGCCGAAGACGCCGAGCTCGGCCATCTGGGTGATGATCTCCAGCGGGATGTAATCGTTCTTCAGGTGCCACTCATGGGCATGCGGCAGCACCTTGTCGGCGGCGAAGCGGCGCATTTCCTCGCGCACCTGCTCGTAGGTCTCGTCGAGCCCGGTGGCGCCGAAAACGGAAGCGCCCTCCTGCTGGCGGATCAGCGCGGTCAGCCGGGCGCGCACCTCCGGCGTGTTGCCGCTGGCGATCAGCGCCTCGATCTCGGGCACGAGGAACTCGGCCGCCTCGCGCGGCGGCAGGCCAAGGTCGGCAAGCCGCACGGTCTCGCCCTGGTTCATCGGAATGCCGCCGAAGATCTGCGCCAGATATTCGGCAAAGGCGAGCCGCACCGTCAGGTCTTCGGTTTCGCCGAAGCTGCCGGCATCGCGCAGCCGCCCGGCATAGCCGTGCAACTGCTTGAGCGCCTCGACATAGGTCGCAAGCCACGCCAGCCCGTGGGTCGCCCGCTGCTCGGCCTCCATCTTCGCCGAGGAGATCCGGCCGTCGTCGAGCACCCGCACCCGCACCCGGGCGGCGGCGGCATCGAGCAACCGCTCCAGCGACTGGACGCTCGGGCCCGTCAGCGCCTCGAGAGGGCCGTCCTGGGTGTAGTGACCGACTTCGCTTGCAAGCGACATGCATCTTCTCCGTGATCTTGTCCTTCGGCGCGAGCGCCCCTTGCGAAAGGCGCATTGCGACCGCGGACGGGGCGGCCTGCCCCGTCGAATTGGTGCACTGCAAACAATATCGCCCGCAACCTGCGAAGCAATCCTTCTTTTGGTGCAGCTTTGGAGAAATTTTATTGCCGGATGCCCCGCAGCGCAACATCGCCGGCTTGACCGGGAGCCGGCGCTGCCGCATTGAGCGAGGCATGACCATCCTTCGACCAATCCGCGCGGCCCTGTCCGTGACCTGGGATGCCATCGCCCACATGTCGCGGGACGACGGCTTCGTGCTGGCGAGCCATGTGGCGCTGTCATCGCTGCTGGCGCTGTTCCCCTTCCTGATCTTCATCGCCGCCCTGACCGGCTTTCTGGGCATGGAGAACATGGCCGACCGTATCGCCGCGCTGCTGTTCGATGCCTGGCCGGAAAAGGTCGCGGGACCCATTGCCCGCGAGATTCGCGTCGTGCTCACAGAGCCGCGCGGCGATGCGCTGACCTTCGGTATCGTCGTGGCGCTGTGGTTCGCCTCCAACGGGGTTGAGGCGCTGCGCGTGGCGCTGAACCGCGCCTATCGGGCGCACGAATCGCGCAGCTACATCCGGTTGCGGCTCCAGGCCATCGGCCTGATCCTGGTCGGCACCTTCATCCTGATGGCCTTCGCCGTCCTGATCGTGCTGGCGCCGCTTGTCTGGAAAGCCGCCCTTGCCTATGCCCCGATCGTCGAGCAGTTCACCGCGCAGCTGAACCTGTCGCGCTACCTGATCGCGACGCTTCTGACCGGCGGCGGGCTGATTGCCGTTCACGCGCTGCTGCCTGCCGGGCGGCGGCGCATCGGCGAGATCCTGCCGGGCGTCGTGGTGACGCTTGGCCTGTGGCTCGTCTCCGGTGCCGCCTTCGGTGCCTATCTGGCGAGCTTCGCCAACTACGTTTCCACCTACGCCGGTCTTGCCGGTGCGATGACCGCGCTGGTGTTTCTCTACCTCGTGTCGACCTGCTTCATCTTCGGCGGCGAACTGAACGCCGCCATCATGCGCGCCAGAAAGTCGCCGCGCGCGAACGGCTGACCGTCAGCCGCTCACGCCGGGGTGCGCCGCGTGCCGATGCGCCTTTCGCGGATCATCAGCAGCGCCCCGACCACCAGCGCGCTGCCCGCGATCTGCACCAGCGTCAGCGTCTCGCCGAACAGGAAATAGCTCTCGATCGCTGCCGCCACGGGCACAAGATAGAAAAGGCTCGCCACCCGAGCCGCGCTGCCGCGCCGGATCAGCACCATCAGGAGCAGGATCGCGCCGATCGACAGCACCAGCACCAGCCACGCCATGGCGAAGATCATCTCGCCCGACCAGACGATCGTCCAGCTTTCGGTTAGCGCGAGCGGCACGACGATCAGCAGCGCGCCGGCATATTGCACGAGCGTGCCCGACAGAAGATCGATGCCTCCGGCATAGCGCTTCTGGTAGACCGTGCCGACCGACATGCCGGCGACCGCCAGCAGGCAGACCAGCGCATTGACCAGCGTCAGCCCAGAGGCATCGACGCCAATCCGCGGGGCGACCACAAGCAGCAGCCCGCAGGCGCCGACGGCAAGCCCCGCCCAGTGGCGCGGCGCGACCTTCTCGCCCAGAAGTGGCCCGGCGAGAAGCGCCGTCAGCAACGGCTGCAGCCCGAGCACCAGCGCCGCGATGCCCGCCGGCATTCCGTTGTCGATGGCATAGAAGATGCCGCCCAGATAGATCCCGTGGATCAGCGCGCCGGCGACCAGGCAATGCAGCCACTCGGTTCCCGTCTTCGGCCAGGACGCGCGCGTCGCGAGGATCAGCGCGAACAGGAGCGGCAGCACCAGCAGGAACCGCACCGACAGGAAGACGAAGGGCTCGATATAGGGCGCGCCCAGCTTGGAGCCGATGAAGCCGGTCGACCACAGGAGCACGAAGATGCCGGGGGCGAACGTGTCGAGATATGAGCGCAAGGCGACGTCCAATCGAAAGGTCGGGGTCCGCGGCGGGCAGGCGAAGAGGCGCGACCCTGGGCCCGAGCCGGGAGAAGTGTGTGGTGGTGCGCGCGAACCGCGCGGATGCGCGGGCGCGGGGAAGCAATGGTTTTCCGACCATAGTGATATCGATTTGTCCGCGCATCCCTTTTCCCCGCCCCGGCTTGACGCATCTATCCGCTCGCCCGCGACCTTGGCGCTCCGCCCGCCTCGTGCTAGGTCGGCGGCGGTCACAGGAGAACAATCCATGCAGGACAGCTTGGTAATCGTCGGCGCCGGACAGGCGGGCGCCCAGGTGGCGCAGTCGCTGCGCGCGGCCGGCTTCGAGGCCCCGATCACCCTCGTCGGCGACGAGCCGCATCCGCCCTACCAGCGTCCGCCGCTTTCAAAAAAGCATCTTGCCGGCGAGATCGACGACGAGGCCCTGCACCTGCGCCCGGCCGCCTTTTACGAGCAGAACCGGATCGATTGCCGTTTCGGCGTCGCCGTCGAGGCCATCGATCGCGCAGCACTTAAACTCCGGCTGTCCGACGGATCCGATCTCGCCTACGCGAAACTGGTGATCTGCACCGGCACGCGGCCGCGCGCCCTGCCGCTGCCCGGCGTCGGGCTTGAAGGCGTCGTCACGCTGCGCACCATTGCCGACGTGGAAGCGATGCGCGCGCGCCTTGCCGCACCCGGGCGCGTCGCAATCGTCGGCGGCGGTTATATCGGGCTGGAGGTGGCGGCGGTGGCCCGCGCCATGGGCCATGAGGTCACCGTGGTGGAATCGCGCGACCGGGTGATGCAGCGCGTTGTCTCGCCGGATGTCTCGGCGTTCTTCGATGCGCTTCATCGCGAAAACGGCGTCGATATCCGGCTGAACACCGGCGTCGAGGGGTTCTCCGGCGAGGACCATGTCCGCGCGGTGCGCCTTGCAAACGGCGAGGAGCTTGCCTGCGATCTCGCGCTTGTCGCCGTCGGCGCCGTTCCGAACGAGGAACTCGCCCGCGATGCCGGGCTCGAGGTCGACGACGGTATCCTGGTCGACGCGCACGGACAGACCTCCGACGCGCATATCTACGCCGCCGGCGACTGCACCCGGTTCTTTTCCGCCCGCTATGGCCGCTCGATCCGGCTGGAAAGCGTGCAAAACGCCATCGACCAGGCCAAGGCGGTTGCCGCGGCACTCACCGGCGCGGCGACTGACTACGACCCGGTCCCGTGGTTCTGGTCGGACCAATATGCGATCAAGCTGCAGATCGCCGGCCTGTCGCAGGGCCACGACACGGCGCTCACCGTCGGCGATCCGGCAGGCCAAAGCTTCTATGTGGTCTATCTGTCGCAGGGGCGGATCGCGGCGGTCGACAGCATCAACCACCCGCGCTCGCACATGATGGCGCGCCGGGCCATCGGCAAGACCTATGAGGAGGGGCTGCTGCCCCCGGCCTGAGGCAACCCCGCAAAAGGGTCAGGGCACCTCGGATTCGAGCGAATACATGTCGGCATCCGACAGGCCGAAGTGGTGGCCGATCTCGTGGATCAGCACATGCGAGATCACGCCGCCGAGCGGTTCCTCATGCGCGCACCAGTAGTCGAGGATGGCGCGGCGGTAGAGCCAGACGCGGTTGGGCATCTGCCCGGACAGCATCTCGCCGCCGCCCTGGGCGAGACCGACGCCCTCGAACAGGCCCATCAGCTCGAAGGGATCGTCGATCGAGAGCGCGTCGAGCACATCGTCGTCGGCCATTTCGGCCACGCGGATCTCGATGCCGTCGCACAGAACGCGGAATTCCTCGGGGAGTGCGGCGAAGGACCGGGCCGCGATCGCCTCGAACGCGGCAAGATCCGGTGCGAAGGCGCCCTGCCAGGCGGGATCCGGTTCGGGTTCGATTGCGGTTGCCATGTCGGTCTCGTTTCCGGGGCCGGATCCTAGAGATAGGTCCAGGCAAGATAGACGATCAGGCCGACGGCGAAGATCCCGCCGGCGGTGCGCCCGATGCGCGCGCCCCAGATCTCGATCGGGTCGACCTCCTCGCCGGGCGCGCCGGGCTTGCCCTTGCGGGAGGCGCCTTCGAAGGTGGTGCGCAACAGCGTCTCGCTGTCGCGGTCGACGCGGGCAAGGCTTTCATCGACGGCCCGCCGGCGTTCCGCCTCGTCGTCCCTCGGCGTCTTGCCTGCCATGATGCTCCTCCCGCGCGCTGCCCGCCTGCCTTCTCCTCAGATAGGAGCGCGGCGGCGCGAGGTCCAGAGGGCGGCGAGCGCCAGCAGGGCGAGACCGCTGGAGGCGACCGCGTTCCAGCCGGCAAACGACAGGCCGAACATCCGCCAGCTCGCCTCGGTGCAGCTCACCACCCGCGTCTCGCGCAGGGCGTTGAGCATGTTCGCCGCGGAGACCGGCGCGGTGCTGCCGCCGCCGCAATCGTTGGGGCCGGGCCAGAAGCCCCATTCCGCACCCGACTGGTAGATGCCAAGCCCCGCGCCATAGGCAAAAACCGCCGCGACGGCGAGAAGCAGCAGGTTGCGGGTGAAGGCGGCCGCGTCCTGCCACAGCAGCAGGGCGGCGAGTGCTGCCAGCGGCAGGCCGGCGTAATAGGGAATGCGCTGCTCCAGGCACAGCGCGCAGGGCACATAGCCGCCGATCAGCTGGAAGCCCCAGGCGGTTGCGATCGTGGCGAGGCCACCGGCGATCAGCAGCAGCACCAGCGCGAGCGAACGTCCTTGCGTCATTCGGGCCTCCTGAAGGTCAGAGAAACTTGATCAGAACGAAACCGCCGACGAGGCCGACCACGAAAATCGTGAACATCAGCGACAGCCGCTCCTCGATAAATGTGCGGATCGGCGGGCCGAAGAGATACAGCAGTCCGGCCACCACGAAGAAGCGCAGGCCCCGGGCCAGCACGCTCGCCAGCATGAACACCGGCAGGCTGAGCCCCGTGGCGCCGCTGGCGATGGTGATCACCTTGTAGGGAAAGGGTGTGACGCCGGCGATGAAGACGATCCACGCGCCATAGTCGTTGAAATTCGACCGGAAGGTCTCGAACTTGTCGAGATAGCCGTAGAACGACAGGATCGGCTCGGCGAGCTGCACGAAGAGAAGCGCCCCGATCGCATAGCCGGCCGCGCCGCCGAGCACCGAGGTGATCGTGCATAGGAGCGCGTAGGAAAACGCCTTGGCGCGCCGGGCGATCACCATCGGGATCAGCAGGATGTCAGGGGGAATGGGAAAGAACGAGCTTTCCGCAAAGGAGACCGCACCCAGCGCATAGGGCGCGCGGGGGCCGGAAGCGAGCGACATTGTCCAGTCGTAGAGGCGGCGCAACATGGCGACTGATTAGCCGCTTGGCGCCGCCTTGTCATCTGTTTCCGCACAGGCAGCAATGCGGCGATTTCCGAGGCCGCGCGGGCAGCTCCCGGCGGGCGATCTTTCAATTGACGCATGGCCCGCGATGACTATGATCGCGCCCGTTCGGCGGCATGCTTTGCCCGCTGGCCCCCGTGGCGGAATTGGTAGACGCGACGGATTCAAAATCCGTTTCCTTAACCGGAGTGTCCGTTCGAGTCGGACCGGGGGCACCATTTCAGGATTTTGCGCCGGACTTCACGTCCGGCCGGAAAACCCCATCCTGTCAGATCCTTGCAGCCACCGCCCGGCCCGCATAAGCTTGCCCGGCCCTTGTCGCACCGGGATTGAGCATGACCACGCCACCGACCACCGACCCGCGCCAGGCCGTCATCGACACCTGCCTGCGCATGAGCGAACTGGGCATCAACCAGGGCACCGCCGGCAACGTCAGCCTGCGCAACGACGACGGCTTCTGGATCACGCCCTCCGGCGTGCCCTATGAGGGGATGACGCCGGACCAGATCGTCTCCGTCGGCCTCGACGAGACCTACAGCGGCGACTGGCTGCCCTCCTCGGAATGGCGCATGCATCTCGATATCTATGCCGCGCGTCCCGAGGCTGGCGCGGTGATCCACACCCATTCGCTCCATGCAACCGCGCTGTCGTGCCTGCGTCAGGACATCCCGCCGTTTCACTACATGATCGCCGTTGCCGGCGGCACGACGCTCAGATGCGCCGATTATGCCACCTTCGGCACGAAGGCGCTGTCGCGCGCCATGCTGGAGGCCCTTGAAGAGCGCTCCGCCTGCCTGCTCGCCAATCACGGCATGATCTGCTTCGGCCCGACGCTCGACAAGGCGCTGTGGCTCGCCGGCGAGGTCGAGACGCTCTGCCACCAGTATGTCATCGCCCGCCAGGCCGGCGCGCCGGTGATCCTGGGCGACGCCGAGATGGCCGACGTGCTCGCCCGCTTCAAGACCTACGGCAAACAGACCCGCGACATCGACGCGAAGGACACGCCCGCCGTCGACGCCCCGCGCCGCATCTGAACGTCCGACCGGCAACGGCGGGCACAACAAGGAGACCTGCCGCATGCCGCCATCCGCGATCCGTCCGAGCGTCCGCAGATTGACCGTACTTCTGGCGGCGCTGTGGTGCGCGGCGCTCGTTCCGGGCGTTGCCCGCGCCGCAGACCTGCACGCCGGCTACTATTATCCGGCGCCGGCGAGTTCGGAGGTCTATGTCGCGCGCGTTGCGGTGGCCAGCGACGCGACGAAACGCTCGCGCGCGGCCTTCGCGGTCGGCTTCGAGCAGCAGCAGCTCGGGCGCGGCTTCGCGCCCGACTACCACCTCTTCGTCAAGGGCGACGACTTCGAGAAGATGATCATCGTCGCCACCGGTCCGGATCGCTACGACACGCTGTTTCGCATGCGCGCGCTGCTCGCAGCCCTCACCTCCCAGGCCCGCTCCACGCCGCTGTTCCAGCAGGCGGACATGCCACACGAACTGACGTTTCTCGACTTCTGCAAGCTGATGGGCTTCCAGCAGCTGACCCTCTCCGACGGCGACAGCCTCACCCACCAGATCCTGCTCAGGTAGCCCCGGGGGACGGCCGGGACGCACCGCCCGCATATGACTAGCCGGCAAATAAAGGCGCACTCAGCGCGCTTTTGTGGACAGGGGTGGAAAAACGGGCTAGAGCGATTTCATGACCGGAACCAAACGCGAGATCGAACTCAAGCTGGAGCTTGCTCCCGATGCGCTGAAGCGGCTGAAAACCGCGCCCGCGCCGGCGGGCTTTTCGGTCGAGCGCGCCCGCACGCAAGTCCTGCGCTCCATTTATTTCGACACGCCCGCGCAGGCGCTGCGCAAGGCGAAATGGTCCCTGCGCGTGCGCAAGGTCGGCGCCGACTGGATCCAGACGGTGAAGGCCGGAACCGGCGTGCGCGGCGGATTGTCGACCCCGAAGGAAAGCGAAGCGCAGGTGGATGCGCCGGTGCCGGATCTCACGCGCATTCACGATGCCGAGCTGCGCAGCGGCCTCTGGGAGCTTCTGGAGGGCGCGCCACTTTCCGCCGTCTTCGAGACCGAGATGCGGCGAACCACGCGGATCTTCCGTGCCGAGCCGGACACTGTCATCGAACTGGCGCTGGACGCGGGCGACGTGCGCACGCTGGAAAAGATCCGGCCGCTGCAGGAAGCGGAATTCGAGCTTGTCGAGGGACCGGTGGAGGACCTCTTTCGCCTCGCCCGCGACCTGCCGGGCACGGCCACGGCGCGCTTTTCCCCCGCGAGCAAGGCCCAGCGCGGCTACGCGCTTCTGGCGGGAGAAGACATCGCCGCCGCACCGCGCCTCGCCCGCGCCGTCAAGCTGTCTCCCCAAACGGACACGGCCGGCAGCGCCTTTCAGGCGATCCTGCGCTCCTGTCTGGACCAGATCGCGGCCAATCGCGACGCGACGCTGGCGCTCGATGCCCCGGAAGGCCCGCATCAGATGCGGGTCGGCCTGCGCCGCTTGCGCAGCGCGCTGAAAATCCATGCAAAACACCTGCCCGACGGCAGCCTGGAAGCGCTCGACGGTGAAGCCCGCGCCCTGGCCGCCCGGGTCGGCACCCTGCGCGACCTCGATGTCCTCGCAGATGAAATCGTCGCGTCGGCCGGAGCCGGCGCCCCACCCGCGATCGGTCTCGACCGGTTGCGCGCCACCGTGCAGGCCGCGCGCGAGGGCGCGCGCGCAACCCTGCGCAACGAGCTTGTCGATCCGTCGGTCAATGCGCTGCTGTTCGATCTAGCGGCCCTGGCGGAAGGCCTGCGCATCCCGTCCGAACCGCAGGACGGCGACGCGGGCGCGGCCCTTGCCGCACCGGCGACCGCCTTTGCCGCCCGGGCGCTGGAAAAGCGCTGGAAGGCCGTGGCACGGCTGGGGGCACGGCTCGACGACCTGTCGCTGGAGGAACGGCACGACATGCGCAAGGCGCTGAAGAAGCTGCGCTATGCGCTGGAGTTCTACAAATCCCTCTACAAGCGCAAGACCGCCAAGCCGTTCCTGTCGACCCTGAAGAAGCTGCAGGATGTCTTTGGCTATCTCAATGACGTCGTGATGGCGCACCGGCTGGCGGACCTCCTGCGCGATCGCGGCGAGGTCGACGGAGACACGATGCTGGCGGCGGGGTTTGTCATCGGCTGGCACGAGCGGCGCGCGGAGATCGAATGGGACCGGGCGCGGGCGCTGTGGGACGACACCCGCCACGCGGCCAAATTCTGGCGCGACTGAGCCCGGGTCTGCTGCAACCGGGCCTGCCGCCGGCGCGCCGGACATGCCTCAGCCGGCGGTCCGCCCGCGCCGCGACGCCGGCCCGTAGAGCCGCACGCGCCGGCCGGACAGCCGGAGCACGATCCCGCACACATGCCCGGCATCGGCCACTGCACTTGCCAGACGCTCGGGACAGAGCGCCGACCAGAGCAGGTGATTGAGAGCGTATCCGAGCTTCCTTGCCGCGATTGCCGCCGAGCCCAGCCAGACCCGCCAGAGCGTCGGCCGGCGGCGTTTCAGGATCTGCACGTCGGTCATGCCGTCGCGCAGGCCGCGCCGGAACATATAACCGAGGGCAAGACGCGCGACCGGCACATGCTCGCGCACCAGCGCGCGCGGCGCCACCGCGGTCCGCGCCCCGCCGTCGACAAGCCGTTTCAGGAATTCCCGGTCGCCGCCCCCCGTCGTTCCGAATTCGGGATAGAACCAGCGCCGCCGATCCGCCGGCAAGGCGCCTGCCCGCAGCAGCAGGTTGCTGGAGCACAGCGTTTCGCCGGATTTGCAGAAAAACCGCCCTGCCAGCGCCCAGGCCGGCGGCGGTCCGCCGAACACGGGCTCGACCGGGCCGCAGACGATGTCGCACCGCTCCGCAAGCGCCGTCTTCACGAGTTCTTCCAGCCACGCAGGTTCCGGAACCTCGTCGTCATCGAGGAAGGCGAGGTAGTCAAAGCCCGCGTCGACGGCCAGCGCCATCGCCGCATTGCGCGCCGGCGTCACGCCGGGTTCCGCCACCCGTCGGTAGACCGGCGTCAGGGCCTCGCTGCGCAGGCCGGCCACGACGGCATCCGCGGGCTCAGCACCATTGTCGGCGACGAAGACCGTGAGCGGCCCCGGCAGCGTCTGCGCCGCGAGCGCGGCAAACAGCGCCGGCAACATGTCCTGCCGGTCGCAGGTGCACAGGCACACGCAGATGCGCGGCGTCTCTGCGGTCTCGACGGGCGGGGACGCGCTCATGGCCGGGCCCGGTCCGACAGCGGCGCGCATTCGGCGGCCGCCGCGCCATCGTCTCCGGCGGGATCACCGCTTGCGCCGTAGAACCGCCGGCGGAGGCCGGACAGGCACATCGCAATGCCGCAAATGGTTCCAAGGTCAGCGAGAGCGCTGGCGAAATGGGCGGAGGAGGCAAGGCTTGAAACCAGGTGATAGAGCAGGAAGCCGGATTTCTTCGCTGCAACGCCCAGGGCCGACAGGCCAAGCCGGACCGGCCCGTCCGATACTTGGCGCAACAATGTCGCCTCGGCATAACCGTCCCTGAGGCCACGCTGGAACATGTAGCCAAGCCGCAGCCGCGCGGCGGGAACATGCTCCCGCACCAAAGCGTCGGCCGCCGTCGCGGCCCGTGCGCCACCGCGCTCGAGCCGGGCCAGGAACTCCCGGTCCTCGCCGCCGATCGCGCCGAAGGCCGGCTGATACCAGGCGCGCGGGTCCTCGCCCAGAACGGCGGTTCGCAGCAGCAGGTTGCTGGAACAGGCAACCTCCCCCGTCTTGACGAAAAAGCCGCCGGCGACGGCCCAGCGCGGCGGCGACACCTCGAAATCGGGCAGGACCGGACCGTAGACGAGATCGGCGCCGGTTTCGCACGCGCGCGCATGCAACGCGGACAGCCAGGTCTCGCTTGGCACCTCGTCATCGTCGAGACAGGCGATCCAGGGCGCGCCGCTCTCGCGGGCAAGCGCCAGCGAGCGGTTGCGGGCGGCGGCGAGGCCGCGTTCCTGCAGCCGGACATAAGTTAGCGACAGGGCGCCGGCAGCCGCGCGCTCGAGCGCCACGCCCTGCGCGCTGAGCGTCCCATTGTCCACGACCACCACCTGAAACCGCAGGCCGCCCTGCTGCCGGGCGAGACCGTCGAGCAGGCTTTCAAGCCCGGCCGGCCGGTCGCAGGTGCAGATCGCGACACAGATATCAGGCATGTCCGTCACCGACGACACCTCCGAGCTATCGGCAAAGCTTGCGCAGGCGTTGATGTCGCACAATCGGCCGGACGGTGCCAGCCTGCATTCACCTTGCGGAAGTCCTGAAGTTGCGCTCCGGCGCAAATTGGGGGATTGAAAGAACTGCGGATGCGGCAGCCACGCCCTGTCCGATGCGGGCGCGGCGTTTCGGGCAGGGCCCCTTGAAGAGGCTTGGACCGATGAACCGCATCTTCTGTTTCTGGACCGGCACCAACGAGATGAGCGAGAACCGCAAGCGCGGCATTGCCTCGCTGCGCGCGCAGTCCGGCTGCGAGGTCGTCCTGATCACCGCCGACAGGGTCGGCGATCTGGTGCCGGCGGCGGATCTGCATCCTGCCTACCGCCACCTCAATCTCGCGCATCGCTCGGACTACCTGCGCTGCTACGCCATGCGCCACCAAGGCGGCGGCTATGCCGACATCAAGCCCAACCACCACGACTGGACGCCCTATTTCGACCGTCTGGCGGCAAGCCCGGACCTCTGGGCCATCGGCTACCGGGAACACACGCCCGGTTCCGTTTCCAACATGTACACCTCGTCGAAGGATCTTGGGCTGTCCGCACCGCGCCGCGCCGGCGCCTATCTCCACCGCAAGTGGCTGCAGGCGAACCACAAGCGGCTGATCGGCTGCTGTTCCTTCATCTGCAAGCCCGGCACGCCCTTCGTCGAGGAATGGTGGCAGGAGATGAACCGCCGGCTCGACCGCCTGTTGCCGGCGCTGGAACGCCATCCCGCGCGCGTCCCGCACGAGCGCCCCGGCGACATCGTCGACGGCGCGCCGTCGCGCTATCCCGTGCCCTGGACCCATATCCTGGGCGATATCTTCCACCCGCTCGGACTGAAATACACAAGGCGCATGTCGCGCGACCTGCCGCCGCCCGTCTCCGGAAACTACCGCTAGCGACGGCACGGGAGCGCCCGGCCGCGCACGCCTATTGCGCCGGCGGCTGATCCTCCTGCTTCTTCTGTCCAAGACCGAAGGAGCCGAGGAAGCCGGACGGCAGGCCGAAGCCCTGCTCCACCGCGTCCAGCACCTCCTTGTCGTCGACCTCGCCGTCGAGCACCTTCTGCACGTCGATCTGGGTGTTGCCGCCGGTGGCGCGCTTGAGCGCCTCGTTGGCGACCTCGCCGAGATTGCCGGCCGGCACCGCCTCGCTGACGCCCTTGAACAGCCCGCCGCCGAGGCTTTCGAGCTGCTTCAGCGCCGCCTGCGGATTGTCGAGAATGCCCTTGATGTCCGGATAGATCTGCGGCCGGTCCCAGGACCCGCGCACGATCACCGGCACGCCGAGGCCTTCCAGCTCGCGCGCCTCGCCCTTGTCGCGCGGCACCGGCGGCGCCCCGCCGAGATCGGCGACCACCCGCGGCTCCAGCCGCCAGTCGAGCGTCTTCTGCGGCATGTCGACCGTGCCCGCGCCGGTGAGACGCACCAGCGGACCGACCATCTCCAGATCGTCCGACCGCGCGATCCCGTTTTCCACCGCAAAGCTTGCCGCAAGCACGGAGAAATCCGTCTGCTGCGCCGGGTTTTCCGACCAGCCGAGGAGCGTGTCGACGGTGAGGCCGCGCACCATCTTCGGAATGTTGAGGCCGAGGATCGCGCCATTGGAGAAATCGAACCGGGCCTGGCCGGCGAGCGCGGAGACGAGGTCCGCTTCGCTTGCGCCTTGCGCGGCAAGATCCATCGAGGCGGCGACCCGCCCCTGGATCCAGTCGAAATCCGCAAGCGCCGTGAGAAAAGGCCGCGCGCTCACATTCTCAAGCGCGCCCGTGACCCGCACCTGCGGCACGGATCCCGAGCCGTCGAGCACCAGCGTGGCGCGTCCCGCGCCCTCGTAGAGCTGCATTTCGGCGAGTTCGGCGGTGAGGCGTCCGCCCGCAAGCTCGACCTGCAGCCGGCTGCGGCCGATCTCGACGCCGCTTGCCGAGATCGTCTCGGCGCTGAGGTCGAGATTTGCGTCGAGCGCCTTCAGCCCGGCAAGATCGAGCGTCTCGCGCGACCAGCCGCCATCGCCGCCGCCATTGCCGCCGCCGGGCACCCGCTCGCCGCCAGACGCCCCGCCGGACGCGCCGGATGCGCCGCCGCCGAGATAGGGGTCGAGCCCCAGGCGGCTCAGCGCCAGCGTCGCGCTGACGCGCGGGCGAACGCCGCCGAAGGAGACCTCGCCGCGTCCGCGCCCCTCGATGTCGTCGAGCCGCAATGCGGCGTCGCTGAACCGCACCAGTCCGGGTGCGGCCTCCAGATCGCCGGAGAAGGAAAACGCCCGCAGGCCGCCGCCTTCGGGCAACGGCGTGCCGAGCCATGCGGCCAGGGCGCGCAGGTCGCCGGTTTCCAGGAAGACGCCGCCATCCAGCGCGCCGGAGGGCGACAGCGCCCCCTCGAAGCCGGTGCTGAGCCGCGACCCTGCGATTTCCACCTTCACAGGTGCGGGGAGACCGGTCATCAGCAGCGACGGCGTCGCCCCGCCGCCGACGCGAAACGTCTCGCCGCGCCAGGCAAAGCCGCCCGACAGCGCCACCGGACCGTCGAGGCCGGCGAAATCGAGTGCGAGCGCCAGATCGTCGATGCGCCGGGCCTCCGGATCGTCGCCGATGGGCGCCGGCACCGGCAGGTCTTCGATGCCGCCGCCGGTCAGCGTCAGCCGCCCGGAAATGTCGAGCGCGCCGATCAGCGTCGCCATGTCCGTGCCGCCCGTGGCAAGGGCGATCTCGCCGCCAAGCGTGCCGCGGGCACGCTCCTCGCGTCCGGCGAGGATCAGCACCTGCGACAGGCCGAGATCGGACAGGATGAGATCCGCGGAAATCTGCGGCGCCGGTCCGTCGAGCCGGATCGTGCCCTGCCCGCGCATTTCGCCGCCGGCAAGCTGCAGGGTGAGCGTGGCGATGTCGACGCTTTGGGCGGAGACCGAAAGATCGGACGCCAGATTGTAGGGTCCGGGATCGCGCGCCAGCGGCATCTGCAGGCCGGCGAAAAGATCGGTGAGCCCCTCTCCGCGGGCCCCGATCCGCAGGGAGCTTGTCGCCGCGGGCGCGAGGTCGCCTTCGACGGTGAGCTGCGCACCGGCGGCGGAGATCGTCAGGTCGACGCCGCTGCTGCCGCCGTTGCCGAGCGCCAGCGACGAGGACAGCGCGCCCGCCAGCTCCACCGTGAGGTCGCGGTAGCCGACGGAGCCGTCGATTTCGAGTGGCCCGGCAAGCGAGGGCAGGCCAAGGGTCAGGTTGACGGCCTCGACCGTGTGGCGCAATCCGCTGCGCCGGTCGTCATAGATGATCTGGCCGTCGATGATGGTCAGCCGGTCGATGCCGATGCGGGCCAGAAACGGCTCGCCCGACGATGCCGCAGGCGCAGCGGCCGGCGCCGGTGCGGCGGCAACCGGCGCGGCATCGCCGTTGGTCTCGGAGATCGCCTGGGTCGCGGAGGTCCAGCGGTCGACGGGAAATGCGCGGCGCGGCGACCAGCTGGTGGAGCCGTCGGGGCCGATCTCGGCCAGGATCACCGGCTGATCGAGATTGACATGGGTGAGACGGATGTCGCCGCCGAACAGGCCGCCCCAGGCGAGGCCGAAATCGATTTCGGCCGCCCGCGCGAACTCGACGCCGTCGGCGCCGGCCGCGCCGGCGATGCCGACGTCCTCCGCCGTCATGCGGAAGCCGGGCAGCAGCGACAGGCTCACCGGCCCGTCGAGCCTGAGCCGCCAGCCGGTGCTCGCCTCGATGCGCGAGATCAGCTCGGCACGAATGGCCTCCTTCGGCAGCAGCAGCGGCACGATCAGGACCACGAGGGCGAGAAGGAAAAAGAGGCTGGACAGCCCGACGATGACCCGTTTCACACCGGTCTCCCCAGAAAATGCGAATCAGCCGCAGTGTACGTCAAAGCGTGGCCGCAGCATGACCGATGCGCACGGCATGTCACGGCGGTCTTGAAAGCGTCGTCCCGGGCCGCCGCCGGACGCGGCGCTGTCGAGCGGAACGGCGCGATGGACAATCGCGCGACAATTTCCGATGCTGCACGGCAACAGACGGCGCGGACCGCAGGAACAGTGTGGCCCGCGCGCGCGTACCGGCGCAAGGAGGGCGCATGTTTCAGGCCTTGAAGAGCTTTTTGAAGAATGCCGTCACCGGCGAGGACGACAAGCTGAAATTTGCCGAGGACGACCACCGTCTGGCGGCGGCGGCACTTCTGGTGCACATCATCTCCGTCGATGGCGTGGTCGACGATGCCGAACGCGCCGCGCTCAGCGACGTCCTCAAGCATCACTACCAGCTGACGCCGGAAATGACCGCCGACCTGATCAAGGCGGCGACGCGACGCGACAACGAGGCGGTCGACCTCTACGGCTTCACCTCCGTCCTGAAGCGCAGTCTGGACATCGACGAGCGGCTGAAGATCCTGGAGATGATGTGGCAGCTCGTCTATGCCGACGGCATCGTTCATGAGTTCGAGGACAACACGATCTGGCGGGTGGCCGAGCTGCTCGGCATCTCCTCCCGCGACAGACTGGCGCTGCGCCGCAAGGTCGCCGGCGACACCGACCAGGACAGCGGAGACGAGCTTTCGTGACCGCGATCCGCAGCGCTTTCGCCGCGTCAAGGGTCGACGCGGTGGTGCGACGCACTATAGACTTTGGCCATGATCATTGATCCCAAAGAGATGCAGGGCCGTCCCAAGGTCCTGATCGTTCTTCATCAGGAAACCTCGACGCCGGGCCGGGTCGGCCAGGAGCTGATCAAGCGCGGCTTCGCGCTCGACATCCGCCGCCCCCGCTTCGGCGACCTTCTGCCCGAGACGCTGGACGACCACGAGGGCGCCGTGATCTTCGGCGGCCCGATGAGCGCCAATGACACCGATGCGTTCATCCACCGCGAGACCGACTGGATCGACGTTCCGCTGAAGGAGAAGAAGCCCTTCCTCGGCATCTGTCTGGGCGCGCAGATGATGGCGCGCCATCTCGGCGCCCGCGTCACCAGCCATCACGACGGGCTGGTGGAGATCGGCTATTACGACCTGCATCCGACCGAAACCGGCAAGGAGCTGCTGCCCTGGCCGACCAAGGTCTACCAGTGGCACCGCGAAGGCTTCGAGCTGCCGGCCGGCGCGGAGCTTCTGGCGCGCGGCGACGCCTATCCCAACCAGGCCATGCGCTATGGCCCGGCCGCCTACGGCATCCAGTTCCACCCGGAGCTGACCTACCACATGATGGTGCGCTGGACGACGCGCGCGGCCCCGCGCATGGAGCTTCCCGGCGCCCGCTCCCGGCGCGACCATTTCGCCGGGCGCTTCGTCTTCGATCCCGCCGTCAAGGCCTGGCTTGACGCCTTCCTCGATCACTGGATCGGCCACGCCAACGACCGCACCGCCCTCGCCGACGCCGCGCAGTAACCGCATCCGCCTGCCCGCCGCATCCGTCTTGCCTCTTCGCAAACACGCGATTTCGGTCTAAGGGAAACGCCTTGCGGGACCGCGCACCGGCGCAACCGCCACGATCGATCAGCCAAGACGGAGCGCGACATGTGCGGCATCGCCGGCCTCTTCAAACCGGATGGCGCAAGCGAGGCCGACGAGGGCGTGGCGACAGCCATGCGCGATGCGCTGACGCATCGCGGCCCCGATGCTGCCGGCCTGTGGCGCGACCCCGCTGCCGGCATCGTCCTCGCCCACCGGCGGCTTTCGATCATCGACGTGAGCGCGGCCGGCGCGCAGCCGATGCAATCCCCCTGCGGGCGCTACACGCTCTCCTATAACGGCGAGATCTACAATTACCTGGAGATGCGCGAGGAGCTGGAAGAGCTCGGCGCCGCGCCCGTCTGGCAGGGCCATTCAGACACCGAAGTGCTGCTCGCCGGCATCGCCCGCTGGGGGCTTGCGGCAACGCTCACACGCGCCAACGGCATGTTCGCGCTGGCGCTCTGGGACCGCGAGACCAAAAGCCTGACGCTTGCCCGCGACCGTTTCGGCGAAAAGCCGCTGCATGTGGCAAGCCTTGACGGCGAGATCGCCTTTGCCTCGGAGCTGAAGGCGCTGATGCGCCATCCGCGCTGGCAGGGGCGGGTCGACCGCCAGGCCATCGCCCAGTGCCTGCGCCACGGCTACATCCCGGCCCCGCGCACCGCCTATGAGGGCGTCGTCAAGCTGGCGCCGGGCAGCTGCGTGACCGTCTCGGCAGGCGCGATGACGCCGGACAGCTGGCGGGTCGACCGCTACTGGGACAGTTTCGCCGAAGCGCGCAGCGCCCGCGCGGCACGCTTCGCCGGCACCGGCACGGAGGCGGTCGAACATCTCGACAACCTGCTGCGCGCCTCCGTGGCGCGCCAGATGATTTCCGACGTGCCGCTCGGCGCCTTCCTGTCGGGCGGGATCGATTCCTCCACCATCGCCGCGATGATGCAGTCGCTGAGCGCGACGCCGGTGGAAACCTTCACCCTCGGCTTTCACGACAAGGCGACCAACGAGGCGGAGTTCGCGAAATCCGTCGCGACCCATCTCGGCACCAGCCACAACGAGATCTATCTCTCCGGCGACGAGGCCCGCGATCTGGTCGAGACAATGCCGGAGATCTACGACGAGCCCTTTGCCGACCCCTCGCAACTGCCGACCTATCTGATCTCCCGCTTCGCGCGCACCAAGGTCACCGTGAGCCTGTCGGGCGACGCGGCCGACGAGCTTTTCGCCGGCTACGGCCGCTATCACTCTATCGCCCGCAACTGGAGCGGGTCGGCGGGCGCACGGATCGGACGCGCGCTGCAGCGCGGCTATGCGGCGGCGCAGATCGCCGGCCTCGTTGCCCCGGCCGAACGGCTCGGGCTGGCGCGGATCGGTTCGCGCAGCCCGGCAAGCCTCAGGCTGCGGCTTGAGGAAAAGCGCGCCCGCTTCGCCACCTCCTCCGCGGTCGAGGCCTATGAGCGCAAGTTCACGCTGCTCGACACGGCCCATCGTCTCGTACCCGGAACGCAGCGCGAGACCCATCCCGACCTGGAGCGGGTCGCAGCCGAGACGGGCTGGAGCGCTTTGGAACAGGCGAGTTTCCTCGATCTGGTCCACTATCTGCCCGACGATATTCTGGTGAAGGTCGACCGGGCGGCGATGGCGCACAGCCTGGAGACGCGCATTCCCTTCCTCGATCCCGCGGTGGTGCGCTTCGCGCTGTCGCTGCCAGACGAGATCCGCACGCTGGGCGGAACGCGCAAGGGCCTTCTCAAGGCGGTGCTCGACCGCTATGTGCCGGCAAGCCTGTGGGACCGGCCGAAGCGCGGCTTCGGCATTCCCGGCGCCGCCTGGCTGAAGGGACCGCTGAAGCCGCTGGCCGAAGAGATGTTTTCAGCCGAAACGCTCGCCCGCGTCGACGTGCTCGATCCGGCGCTGGTTCGGCTGTTCTGGGACGATTTCCGTGCCGGCGACAAGCGCCGCGCCAACATCGTCTGGGCGATGTTCGTCGTTCAACTGCATCTCACCCGCCACGCGGGCCGCTGAGCCAACGGGCCCGGCAACCGGCGCGGCGGGCGAGAAAACGCTCTACTTCGCGTGACCGCTCATGCCGCCGGAAATCTCTTCCGTCTGCTCGGCGCTGAGTTCATCGGGCAGGACCAGATTGAGCACGATGGCAAGCCCCGCTGCCGGCAGCAGGCCGGTGGTGAGCAGGATCTTGAGCGTCGATGGCAGGTGCTGAAGCGCTTCCGGCACCAGCTGCAGTCCGAGCCCGACCGACAGCGACACGGCAAAGATCACCATGTTGCGGCGGTTCCAGGCGACATCGGCCAGCATCGACACGCCGGCGGCCGCGACCATCCCGAACATGACGATGACGCCGCCGCCCAGCACCTCGATCGGCACCGTCGAGATGATCGCCCCGACCTTGGGCACCAGGCCGCAGACGATCAGGAAGAGCGCGCCGAAGGTGACCACATGCCGGCTCATCACCCCGGTCATGGCGATCAGGCCGACGTTCTGGCTGAAGGAGGTGTTCGGCAGGCCGCCGAACAGACCGGCGACCGCAGTTCCCAGACCGTCGGCATAGGTCGCGCCGGCGATTTCCCGGTCGCTTGCCTCGCGGCCGGCGCCGCCCTTGGCAATGCCGGAGATGTCGCCCACCGTCTCGATCGCCGAGACGATGCCCATCAGGCCGAAGCCGATCACCGCCGCCCAGTCGAAGGCGAAGCCGAAGTGGAAGGGATCGGGCACCATGAACCAGGCCGCGCGGCCGACATTGGCGAAGCTCACCATGCCGAGCGCGAAGGCCAGCGCATAACCGGCGACAAGGCCGATCAGCACGGCGGCGACCGACCACATGCCGCGGGTGAAGAACTTCAGGCCAAGCGTCACCACGACCACGACCAGCGCCACGAACCAGTTCTGCGCGCTGCCGAATTCGGGCTTGCCCATCGCGGGAACGCCACCGGCGGCATACTGGATGCCGACCTTGACGAGCGCCAGGCCGATCATCAGCACGACAAGGCCGGTCACCAGCGGCGGCAGGGCGAAGCGGATGCGGCGAATGACGGTGCCGAGCGTTGCGTGGAACAGGCCGCCGATGATCACGCCGCCCATCAGCGCGGCCATGGCGTCGACGCCCTTGCCGGCGACGAGCGGGATCATGATCGGCAGGAAGGCGAAACTCGTGCCCTGCACCACCGGCAGGCGCGCGCCCACAGGACCCATGCCGATGGTCTGGAACAGAGTGGCGATGCCGGCGAAAAGCAGCGACATCTGGATCATGTAAATCAAATCGAAGACGCCGGGCGTCCCGAAGCCGAAGCCGGCGGCGCCGGCGACGATGATCGCCGGCGTGATGTTGCTGACGAACATGGCCAGCACATGCTGGATGCCGAGCGGCAAGGCCGTTGCCAGCGGCGGCGTATAGTCCGGATCCCGCAATTGTTCCGGCGTCCCGATCGAATGGTCGGCAGCCATAGGTCTGTCTCCTTCTGGAAGGCGCGCGATGGCGCTTTGGGTGTGTCCGGCGCCGGTCTTGTTGCGTCCGCGTTCCCTGACGGACGACCGGTCTTTTCCGGATAAAAAAAGCCCGGCGCTGTCGCGCCGGGCCTCGTGTTGCCAGCCTCAGGCGAGGCGGCCGAAGAGCCGAATGCGGCTGATGCCGCCGTCGGGATAGATGTTGAGCCTGACGTGGGTCACCGGCTTGGGCGCCCGCACCTCGCCCGGCGCGATGTCGTGGATCGCATCGGCGGTCAGTTTGGTTCGGCCGATGACCTCGTCCCAGAACATCGACGACGTCACCACCGCATCGTTGAGATCGGCCGCGAAATCGCCGAGATCGGCGGCCTGCAGCGAGAAGCTCTCCGGGAAATTGCCCTTGTAGAAGGCGGTATCGATGCTGGCGCGCTCGATCAGCCCGCGCGCGCCGAGCGCAATGATGATCCAGTCGTTGCCGGGTTCGCGGCGCCGACGGGTCTCCCAGCCGTCGCCCATGTT
>MDTD01201900.1_pt1 | contig 22720 bp, 23 predicted proteins | sample 811221 | NCBI WGS metagenome assembly MDTD01 (sample SAMN05326646, study PRJNA326480) | marine metagenome | isolation source: seawater | place: Pacific Ocean: South West | collected 2011 | reverse complement strand
GGTACTGAGGGTTAATTCTCCGGGTGGGAGCGTTTTCGCCTCTGACCTGATTCGCCGAAAATTGGCGGAACTTCTCGCAGCAGACATTCCACTAGTTGTCTCGATGGGGAGCGTGGCCGCTTCCGGAGGTTACTGGATCTCCGCAGAGGCCGACGAAATTTGGGCGCTGCCCAGCACTATTACCGGCAGTATTGGTGCCTTCTCTGCGTTCCCAACGATCGAGGGCATCATCGACTACATCGGCGTGACGGTGGATGGTGTCAGGACGACCCCTCTGGCGGGGGAGGCAAGCCTGGGCCGCGGTCTGAGCTCCGAGATGGCCAACATCGTCCAAGCGCTCTCGTACGGCGTGTACGATGATTTCATTGAACTGGTCGCCACAGGTCGCGAGATGAGCGAGAGCGACGTGAGAAAGATTGCCGAGGGCATTGTTTGGACAGGCACAGACGCGAGAGAGATAGGGCTGGTTGATCAGCTGGGTGGGTTAAAGGAGGCAGTTGCGTCCGCTGCGGCATTGGCAGGTGTCAAGGAATGGCGAACAGGCAGAACGCAGTTGCCACCTCCTTTTGAAACTATTTTGCTCGAGGAGTTAAGCCGCTCAATCAATACAAGCCTTCTCCCTGCTGGAGGGTGGTTTAAATCTCTGGCGGAGAGTTTCAAACCAGTTGTCAAAGGGTTGTCGACTCTGCGCGACCCAATGCACGTTTACGTGCAGTGCTTGTCCTGCGCGCCTATTTTCTGAGGTTAGTGCGTCGGTGGTACTCGAGCTTTCCCATACCTTAAGTGAGCCCAGGCCTGCTGCGACGGCGATTCTGGTGCGGTTTACCGATCGGTCGGTGGAAGTGCTGCTACTGAAACGCAACGAAACGCTTGAGCACATGCCGGGCCTGTGGGTGTTCCCCGGGGGGAAAGTCGAGTCAGAAGATCCCGGCGCGGACGCCCTTGAGAAGGCACGATACGGTGCAGCTCGCGAGTTACAAGAAGAGGCTGGAGTGACAGTGCCTCCCGCTCAGCTGATGCCGTTTTCGCATTGGCTAACGCCTGTAGTGGTGAAAAGACGTTTTAGCACCTGGTTTTTTCTGGCTGAAGTTGATGATGATACGCCCGTTACTGTTGATGGCAGCGAGATCACGGCGCATCGCTGGTGGTGTCCATCCGAGGCGATTGCTGCGCACCATAGCGGTGATTTGCCGCTGACGCCGCCAACACTGGTCTCTCTTCACGACCTGCAGACGCTAGAGGTGTCCCGAGACAGATGGGCTGCTTTGTCTGCAAGGTCACCGGCTCATTTTTTCCCTAGAGTGGTGCGTGATGATGAGGCGATGGTCTTTCTTTACGAGGGCGATATAAGTTACGAGAGCGGTGATCTCAATCTGCAGGGGGCCGTGCACCGAACGTTGGGTAAAGGAGATATCTTTTACTATGAGTCTCTGTCTGCAGGAGTGTAAGCCAAGTGCTAAAGTGATGATGCAATGCGTTTCTGAACAGGCCGCTCGGATGCGCTAGTGAAACCATTTTGCGCCAGGTAACCTAGGCTTAGTCTCGGCCACAGTCTCGTCAAATAGCGGTCGAAGCCGACGGTCGCTGCCCAACTCCTGCCTTCTGGAAATCATTGTTATTGGAAACAGGAACACGTCGAGATCGCGGAAGCGCAATGCTCGAGATCGCCCTTTACGATCTCGGTAAACCACCCAATGCATACTTAATCGGTCACCCAGCAAGTCCCCGAACACAAGCCCCATCGCCTGCAATGTTAGGGTGTCGCTCGCGGACACAATGTGCTCATCAAGTATCCGCTGGAGCGTATCGAGATCCCGGTCGACGTTGCCGGTCAGGCCACGCCCCAATCTATTGGCGAATGCTTCCACGCGACTGCGCTGCCGATCCATGAATTGCAGGTCAATGGCAGTAAGCGGTCCGACCAACACTTCGAAATCGGCGCTTTGTGCGTCGCACAGCGACGCCGTACTGAGCGATAGCGCGAGGGTGATCATGCGCTGCCCTATTCGCTTGGCAAACCCAAAAAACACTGCCTTATGCAGTTGTGAAACCCGCGCTGAAATGGATAATTGCGACATCATGAAGACCTGTTTCGACCCTGTAAGGGCCCTCCTGGAGTAAGTCGATGATAACCGGAAGCATCGTTGCGTTGGTAACGCCCATGCACCCAGATGGCGGAATCGATTGGCCCGCGTTAGGACGTCTGATCGAATATCACATCGAATCCGGCACGGCCGCACTGGGTGTTGCGGGCACCACGGGTGAGAGCCCGACGCTAACCGTGCCAGAGCACTGCGAGGTGATTCGATTTGCTGTTGAGCAGGCGGGCGGGCGGATACCCATTGTGGCAGGCACGGGCGGCAACTCGACCCATGAGGCAGTCGAGCTCACCGTGGCCGCTGCTGAGGCGGGGGCGGACTATTCATTATCGGTGACGCCTTACTACAATAAGCCTACCCAGCAGGGCTTGATTGAGCATTTTAAGGCAGTTGCCGGCGCTGTGAACTTACCCGTCATCCTCTATAACGTCCCGGGCCGGACAGGCTGTGATTTAGTCAATGAGACGGTCATCAGGCTGAGTCAAATTGATAACATCGTGGCAATCAAGGACGCTACGGGGGAGGTTGAGCGAGGCGCGGCTCTCATCGAAGCGGTGCCGGATGGCTTTTCGGTCTTTTCGGGGGATGATGCGACGGCGTTGGAGCTGATGCGTCGCGGCGGTAAAGGCAACGTCTCGGTCACGGCAAATATCGCTGCAGTTGATATGGCAACCATGTGCAACCTGGCGCTGGCTAATGAATGGGAAGCGGCGATGGAGATCGATGCGCGTTTGTCGCGGCTCAATCACTTGTTGTTCAGCGAGACCAATCCGATTCCGGTAAAGTGGGCCATGGCGCGTCGAGGCATGATTCAAGAGGGTATTCGCTTACCGTTGACTCCTATGTCTGAGGAATGCCACGCGCCGTTGGAGCAAGCAATGGAGACGTATTTCGCGTGAAGCGGTTAGGACTCTTTTTGGCTATGTTGTTGCCACTCCCAGCCTGCAGTTGGTTGTTCGGCGAGGAGGGGTTGTTCCCCGATAACGCCGGCCGATACCAGACGGCCCCCGAGTTGGCGCCAATCGACGTGCCGCCTCACCTGTCTACTGATGCGATTCAGCCTGACTACCCTGTGCCACCGATAGCGAAAAGCGCACAGCTCGCGACTCAGTTTGAGACACCCAGACCAACACCTCTGACGGCTAAAAATCAAGCCGACGCAGTGCGTATTCAGAGTCTCTCGGGCGAGCGCTGGGCGTTGGTCAATGTCGCGCCCGGGCAGCTATGGCCGCAGGTGCGGGGATTTTTGACGACTAGCGGCATTGGTGTGGCTGCGGTCGATGCCGAAGCAGGCCTCATCGACACCCAGTGGTTTAAACTCGAAGATCGTGAATTGTCCTCGCGATTCCGATTCCGGGTTGATACTGGCGTGCAGCGTAATACTTCCGAACTGCATGTGTTGCAGCAGAATCGTGGCGTCGAGGACGTCGAATGGCCTCGCGACTCAGACGACCGTGACCTAGAACGCAAGATGCTGCAGGACGTGGCTCAGTACCTGGCGAACAGTGCGGAAACGGTGCCCATTTCAATGATGGCCGATCGTTCGATGAGCGACTCAGGGCGCATCACCCTCGAGGACGGGGATCAGGAAACGCGTATTCGCCTCGCACTCCCCTTTGATCGGGCGTGGGCTTCTCTGGTCAAGGGCACTGAGCAGGCCGATTTTGTTATCGAAGACCGCAACCGAAGCGAGGGGATTTTGTATGCGACGTTTGTTGGCCCTCAGCAAGAGGAAGATAGCGGCTGGTTTGACTGGCTCTGGGGTGGGGAAGACGGCCATCCGCTGGCAGGTCACCGATACCAGATTCACCTCGATGCTGAGAACGATGACACAATGTTGATTACGCTGCGTGGGGTCAAGGGTGAAGTCATTGAGCGTCGTGAGCAGCAGGCACTGCTGACGATCCTACGGGGCAATATTACCTGATGCGAATCGCGTTGCTCGGAAGTGGTAGCAAGGGGAACGCGACGCTGGTTGACACGGGAGAGACCCTTCTCCTAATAGATTGTGGATTACCCCGCGAGGAGGCCGAAAAGCGACTCGCCTTCAGAGGTATTGTTGCCGGAGATCTAGATGCCATCCTGGTTACCCACGAGCACGGCGATCACTGCCGGGGCGTGGTACCCCTATCTAAAGCGCACTCACTCCCCGTATTTCTGACTGCGGGTACCGCCAGTAGTCGCAAGTTGCAAGGACTCCGCAGCGGTGTGGTGATTCGCCCTGGCGATCGCTTTGACATCGGCGATTGTCGGATTGCAGCAGAGCCAGTACCTCATGATGCTCGCGAGCCAGTGCAGTTTTGCCTGCAGTCAGGTGACTGCAAGTTGGGTATCCTGACCGATCTCGGCAGTGTCACGCCGCATGTCGTGCGGGCGTTTTCAAACTGTGACGCCTTGGTGCTCGAGTTCAATCATGACCCAGTTATGTTGGCCGAGGGCCCTTATCCAAAATCTGTGAAAACCCGAGTGGGTGGTGCATTCGGCCATCTGACGAACCAGCAGGCCCGCCAATTTCTGGATCATGCCGATACCGCTAAATTGAAAATGCTTTTCGTGGCACATATCAGCGAGCAGAACAACGCCCCTGAGCTTGCTGATGCAGCTCTGAAAGGATGGCCGGGCTTGTCGTCTTGCGCAGTGATTCATGCAACGCAGGAGGCTGGTTTTGAATGGCATACCCTTGATGGATTAAATCAACAACTTGAGATCCGAGCGGGATTGGGATGACGCTCGCTCTCGAGGGTAGAGCCAGTGCGCGCCTGCGAGGAGAGCATGAAACTAAAGCAACTAACTTGACTGGGTGACGCGCTATGGTAGGCACCCTCCTATCGTCTCATGATGACTCCGCAGCCTAAGACTTACCCAGACCTAATTATTTAGGATTTTGCACTGACCAAGTCCTCACAAGAGTCTTGAGGGTGCGCCCAGCTGATGAGGAGTGTTATTCGGTCTGAGGCGATTGATGCTTCCAACGACGATTCGACCATAAATAACTCTCGGGCTCTCCCTGAATCGTCTGCTCTGCTGCTCGGATATAGGCCTCGATAATTTGCTCCTCGGTGAGTTGCCCGGGTGTTTCAACAATGGGAATCAGGCTCAGATGGTAGTGGCCACGGTTTTTGCGTTGACAACGAGCGAACATCACCGGGAAGTCGGTTAACTTAGCAATGGTCGCGGGGCCGAGGAAAAATCCGGTAGCTTGGTTTAGCCAGTTAGTCCAGTAGACGTTGTCGCGGCCGCCAGGTGACTGGTCAGCAAGTAATACCAAGAGACGGAATCGGCGGCGGTTTTTGAGGACGTTGCGTGCAACCTTCTCCATTAATATCGGCTCGCCCCCAAACCGACTCCTGACTTCGTAGGCAAAACGGTCGGCGCCTTCGTTTCGCAGGCGCTTATAGACTGGATCAATGGCGAGATTGCCGTGCGCATTGGCGGCATGCATCATCCACTCCCAGTTGCCCAAATGAATCGTCAGCACGATGACCGACTTAACGCGGTTCTCAGTCACTCGGTTGAGCTCATCCAACCCTTCAACAGTGACCCGCTGCTTGAACTCACTTAGGGGCATTCGGGAGGCATGGAGAATTTCCATGGTGACATCGGTGAATTGTCGGTAAAAACGTGTAGCAACGTCTCCCCGCCATGCCTCATCCCGCTCGGGAAAAGCGTTCTGCAGATTTTTATAAACCACTTTTGTTCGGTACCGAAATACACGCTGTAACAAAAATGCGCCAACCGATGCCAACCCATACTTGATGGGAAGCGGTAACAGTGCGAGCGCCTTGTAGAGCCAATAAATCATCGCGCGATGCAGTGGTTGGGGAGAATGAGTTGCAGAGTTGGCCGGATCTTATCCGATGTCGGACATTGTAGGCGCGGATTGCTATTCAGATTCAGTGTGCGCAGGCCGCTCATCCGTAGCACCGGGATCGCATCGATGATGTCGTTGTTATCAAGCCATAGTTGCTCCAACCCCGTGAGGCGCTCGAGTTCGAGTAGATTCCGGATTGTGTTGTCATTTAATTTGAGCGACCGGACTTGATCAAATTGCGAGATACCAGCCAGCGAAGTAATGCCTGCGTCACTGCAGTTGAGACTCACTATATCGCTTGGCTGTGTGGCCCCAATGTCTTCGGCGATTTGCTGCAGGCAGTTCCGTAGGGCCGCATCCTCGATACCATCGACGCGTAAAGGTGATGCGGGGGCATAGACGGTGACTTCGTTGACCGTAATGTCGTACTGGCTCATTGTGGAACATGCTGTCATAAGGGCGATGCCGATCAGCGCAAATGCGGCGCTTAACCCTGTATGGAATGGCTTCATAGTATGCTTGGGACGAGGTTCACTTCAGTCAATCACGGCGCATTATGCAATGCAAACTATCATGAGCGAGGCAAGTGTGGCGGTGCCCGCTCCCCCGGCGGTGCTGGCTGTTTCAGGGGAGTCGCCGGCGCGCGCCCGCGCGGCAGCTGCAGCATTAAATGTTCCATTGTGTTTGGAAAAAACATCGACGGAACCGCTACTTGTGGTAGGCGAGACAGATGCGTGGCTGGAGTTGGACGGCACCGAGGTACGATTGAGCTTTGATTCAGCGACCATGCGCCATCGGCGCCGCGGCGGGCAGAATGAGCTGTTGGGCCGCGCGGTGGGGGTGAAGGCGGACCGTAAACCACGTATCTGGGATGCCACCGGCGGAATGGGCCGTGACGCCTTCGTGCTGGCCGACCTCGGTTGTGAGATCACGTTGAATGAGCGGGTACCCGTGCTTGCCTGGTTGCTCAATGAAGCGATTGCTGCGGCCAGCGTCAGCACTCACGAGCAGATGCGCAGTGCCGCTGGACGCATGGCGGTTGTGGCAGGGGATAGTTGCCAATTTGCTGTGCCCTCAGATGCCGTGCTGTATCTTGACCCAATGTTCCCCCAACGTAAAAAAGCGGCCGCTGTGAGAAAAGAAGCTGTGATGTTGCAGCGGCTGGCGGGTGGCCATGATACCGAGCACTTATGGGACTGGGCATGGGCACAGCCGGTTGAGCGGATTGTGGTGAAGCGGCCGCTGCGCGCGCCTGTTTTGGGGGCACAGCGACCCTCGCATACGCTGTCAGGTAAGTCGGTGCGTTTTGACGTATTTGTGCGCAAGAAGCAGGCCGATCCGGCCAGCCGAGCCGAGGTGTAGCGTGGCAGCGAGCGGATTCTGGATTGGCGTGGAGGCAATGCCGTTATCGGTACTGTGCGCCGCAACGGAGCATGAACGGCCCATATTCTGTGGTCGGTTATCGCTAAATCAAACCTTTCAGGCCGAGTTGGGTGATGTTCACGAACGAGCAGAGTGGCACGACGTAGCCCTGGATACGGCAATTGGTCAGGGATACCTTATCGACCTTTTACGCCAGCGTTTACCTTTAGAGAGAGTTGTTTTGGCGCTGGATGTCTCGGCAGACAAGCATTATGGCGATCGGTTCATGGCGTCATTGGATGAGTACCTGGTAAGGACGCGCAGTATCGTAGAGGCCCTGATAGTTGTTACACGGGGGGTAGAGGCCATGATGCCCCCGGGAAGCGGTACACTGACGGTGATGCTGCGCGGGCCGCGCCAGGCTTACTCTCCGCTGACGGAGGGATTGGCCGCGTTTGTGGAGAAGTTTGTTTCCGCTGAAGCCGCGCTATGGGCAGAAGGAGGGCGTTCACTCCGCATTGAACGCGCTGACTCAGATGAGTAGGCGCTCCAGAATGCCCTTGTAAATCTGGGTCAGCTTTGGAACAGCTGCAATCTTCACACGCTCGTTACACTGATGAATGGTGGCGTTGACGTGACCAACCTCGATCACCTGTGCGCCACTGGGTGCAATGAACCGGCCATCTGATGTGCCGCCTCCGGTGGAGACGACGGGCTGGTGCCCTGTGACGGCCTCGATGCTCTCAGTCACGGCATCGAGCAGGGCCCCGGGTTCGGTTAAGAACGGTTCACCGCCCAGCGACCACTCGATCTCGTATTTGAGATCATGCGCATCCAATATGGCCTCGCAACGTGACTGAATCGCCTCGGCGGTCATTTCGGTGCTGAAGCGCAGGTTAAAGAGCACTTCCACAGTGCCCGGTATGATATTGGTTACGCCATGGCCTGATCGAACGGTGGAGATCTGCAGAGATGTGGGATCGAAGTAACCGTTGCCTTTATCCCAGGCCTCTTTCGCAAGCGCATCGAGGGCAGGCATCGCTCGGTGAATCGGATTATCAGCAAGGTGAGGGTAGGCGATATGCCCCTGCTTTCCGAGCACGGTGAGACGCGCGTTTAGCGAACCGCGGCGACCGTTCTTTACGAGATCGCCCAAATTCTCCGTGCTAGAAGGTTCCCCAACAACGCACCAGTCGATCTTCTCGCCCCGCGAGATCAGCGTTTCCATCACCTTGACGGTGCCATGCTCGGCCGGACCTTCCTCATCTGAGGTGATGAGGAAGCCGATTCGGCCCATGTGGTCAGGGTGCTGGCTCACAAACTGCTCGCAGGCCACCACCATCGCTGCAAGGCTGGCTTTCATGTCCGCTGCGCCGCGTCCGACGATATCATCGCCATCGACGGTCGCGGTAAAGGGGTCTGAATCCCAGCGGCCGTCGTCACCCGGGGGGACGACATCAGTGTGCCCGGCAAAGACCAACAAGGGGCCCGATGTGCCGTGCGTTGCCCAGAAGTTATCCACCTCGCCAAAGCGCATGGTCTCAACTGAAAAGCCAGCTTGTTTCAGGCGAGTCATCATGCTGTGCTGGCACCCAGCGTCATCGGGCGTGACGGAGCGGCGTGCGATTAGCTCTCTCGTAAGCGCCAGCGTGGCGTCCTGATAATCAATTGTTGGCATGCAACATCTCGTTGAGTTCGATGGCGCTCTTTTTGGTCAGGCACTGCACCGCTCCCGTGGATGAATGCCGTCTGAACAGCAGATCGGAGCGTCCCGCTAGCGTTCTGGCAGATACGGTTTCGATGGTCTCGCTACAGTCATCCAGCACGCTGACTTTGGTGCCAGCTGTGACGAACAATCCCGCCTCGATGGTGCACCGATTGCCCAGTGGGATACCGAGGCCTGCATTGGCGCCGATCAAGCATTCCTTGCCCACCGAGATCACGATATTGCCGCCGCCTGAGAGCGTCCCCATTGTGGAGCAGCCGCCACCTAAATCAGAACCTTCGCCTACCCACACGCCTGCAGAGACGCGGCCTTCAATCATGCCCGGGCCCTCGGTCCCTGCGTTGAAGTTGATGAACCCCTCATGCATGACAGTCGTGCCTTCACCGAGGTAAGCGCCCAGTCGTACTCGGGCAGTGTGAGCAATGCGCACGCCAGCGGGCACCACGTAGTTAGTCATCTTGGGAAATTTATCGACGCTAGAGACTTCCAGCACGGCGCCTCTCAACCGCGCGTCGAGCTGTCGCTGGGGCAATTCGTTGAGGTCGATCGGGCCCTGATCGGTCCATGCCACGTTGGGTAACAGGCCAAATAGGCCAGTCAGATCCGTCTCATGAGGTTTGACTAATCGGTGGGAGAGCAGATGCAGCTTAAGGTACGCCGCCTCGACTGAATCTGGGGCAACGTTATCAGCAAGCGGCGTGGCCACAACACGCTGATCGGTATCCATAAGTTGCCTGGCAATGACGGCAAGCCCCGTTTCGCCGGTTTGCTCCAATGCGCTGGCCAGTTCTTTCAACTGAGCGACGTCGAGGTGGCCCGTGACACCCTGCAAGACGTCAGCAGCCGCACCCGTCACCTGTGCGAGAGGATGAGGATAAAACGTGTCCAGGGAAGCGCCCGCGGCATTTTCCGATGCGATGCCCAGACCAAAACCATGTAGCGAGCTCATTCTGTCTTACCCTCAAAAATGCCTTCAAACATTAAACCGTGCCGCAAAATCCTGCTCGGAGAAGCCTACCGACACCGAGTACTGCCACACCAATACCGGTCGCTTGATCAGTGTCGGATGTTCACAGAGCAATTCGGCCGCAGCGTCGCCGCCCAAAGCGTCGCGTTGCGCCTCATCCAACTGTTTGTAGGTCGTGCTGCGACGGTTGATCAGATGCTCCGCACCGACTGCATCGAGCCACGATACAATGAGGCTGAAAGGCGGCGTATTTTCACGAAGATCGATAAAATCGTGCGCAATGCCGTGGCTGTCGAGCCATTTACGTGCCTTGCGGACCGTGTCGCAGTTCGGAATTCCAAATAGTGTCGGCAGACTCATGACTATGCCCGTGCTGGTGATGATGCATCTACGGTTTGGCGCGCGGTGTCGGATCGTACGGCATCCCAAACAGGCCGCGCAGGTTAGCAGAATTGCTATGCGGCTGCCTTGTGATCAGGGTTTATTGCAGCGCTTGGGATGCTTTCGCGCGGGATAGCAGGTGGTACAGATTTCGCAGACGCGGCCATCGCAGCCGCGCGCAGTGCAGTACTCGCGTCCATAATAAATAATCTGCAGGTGGAGTGCGTTCCAGCGCGCCTTGGGGAAGGCTTTTTTTAAATCTCGCTCCGTCTCGACTACATTGCGCCCGCGGGTCAGACCCCAGCGCTGTGCCAGACGGTGAATATGCGTATCGACAGGGAAGGTCGGTAATCCAAACGCTTGCGCCATGACGACGCTGGCGGTCTTGTGCCCGACGCCGGGCAACTGCTCCAATGCTTCCAGATCTGCGGGAACGTCACCGTTATGGTGTTCCAGCAGGAGTTCGCTCAGGCGATGGATCGCTCTCGATTTTTGTGGAGACAACCCGCAGGGGCGGATGATCAACCGGATCTCCTCGACGCTCAGTTGAACCATATCCTCAGGGCAATCCCCTCTCGCGAAGAGCCCAGGTGTCACCTGATTGACACGCTCATCGGTGCATTGTGCGCTCAGCAAGACGGCTATGAGCAACGTGTAGGGGTCGGTATGGTCGAGGGGGACCGGCGTCTCGGGATAGAGCGCCTGCAGTCTGTCATCTATGTAGGCAACGCGCTCAGCTTTACTCAGATTGGTCACAGTAGCCATATCACTAGCCCTGCTTAACGACATGAGCTATTCGCTCAGCAGCCTCGACGCAGTTTTCAATATCACCGACTAGAGCTAGCCTCACCCGATTTTCGCCTGGATTACCGTTCTGGGTATCACGGGCGAGGTAGCGACCCGGTAATACCTTGACAGCTGCGCGCTTGAATAACTGCTTTGCGAAGGTCTCGTCATCGATGGGCGTCTCGGGCCAGAGATAGAAGCCCGCCTCGGGCGAGGTCACGGGCATGACATCAGCGAGAATCGGTGTTACTGCAGCAAATTTTTCCCGATACCGCGACCGGTTTGCTACTACGTGTTGTTCATCCCCCCATGCCCATTCGCTGGCAATTTGGTGGTGGGGCGGCATCGCGCAACCGTGATAGGTCCGGTAGCGTTTGAAGTGTTCTATCCACTCCGCATCGCCGGCTACGAAGCCGGAGCGCAGCCCTGGCAGGTTGGAGCGCTTCGAGAGGCTGTGAAAGCAAAGGCAGCGTCGGTAGTCGTGCCTCCCCAGCTCAGCGGCGGCCTGAAGCAACCCGGGCGGTGGTGTGCCCTCATTAGGGTAGATCTCGCTGTAGCACTCGTCACTGGCGATCAGGAAATCGTGCTCTTCAGCCAAGTAGATAAGTTTTTGCAGCATCTCGCGCGGAATGACAGCTCCGGCCGGGTTGCCAGGCGTGCAGATATACAGAAGCTCGCAGGCCTGCCACCGCTCGGGGGTGACGGCATCAAAATCCGGAAGAAAGCCATTGCTTCCGTTGCAATTCACCCAGAACGGTTCCGTCCCGGCGAGTAGCGCTGCGCCTTCGTAGATTTGGTAGAACGGATTGGGGGAGATCACCGCACCGGGTTTGCCATAGGTTACGGCGGCCTGGGCGAGTGCAAACAAACCCTCCCGGGTGCCATTCAAAGGCAGTACCTGTTGCTCCGGATCCACTGCAGAAAGTGAGAATCGCTGCTCGAGCCACTTAGCAATAGCCGCACGAAGTTCCTGTCGCCCGGCGGTGGCGGGGTAGAAGGCAATCAAGCTAGCGTGTTCTTGCAGTAACGACAGGATTGTCTCGGGAGGTGGATGTTGCGGCTCGCCGATCGTGAGTGGAATGACTGGACTGTGTTCTGGCGAGATATTCTCAAAGAGGCGAGCCAGTTTCTCGAACGGGTAGGGCTGCAAAGCCTCCAGGCCGATATTCAAATCGCTATCTCCGAGGGTGAGTCATCTTCAGTTCGTGATGCCTCCAGGAGAGTGATCAGCTGTTGTTCAATTCGCGCCAGCGAATCTTTGTCGCGCAAAGGGCCACCCGCAGCATCGGTCAGGAAGAACACATCTTCCACGCGCTCTCCCAGCGTCTGAATTTTGGCGCCTTGAATAGAGACCTGATGCTCCGATAAGACTGAGCCCAGCCTCGCCAGCAGGCCGGGACGGTCTGCGGTGGAAATTTCTAGGGTGGTGTGCACGCCTGCTTCGTCTTCGGAAAACGCCACGGAGGTCGGGATAGTGAATGCGAGAGCGGTTCTCGGCGTATGCCGGGAAACCGTTTTGAGGCTTTCCAGTGCCAAACTGTGGCGAATTATTTCTTCAATCTCGGCAAAGGTATCGGGATGTGACGACAAAGAGCTGCCATCGCTCTTTAGCACGAAGAAGGTGTCTAGCGTGCCGCCGTTTGCGTCGCTGTAGATGCGGGCATCGTGAATGCTCAGATCCAGCGTCTCGATTGCGGCACAGATACGGGCGAAGGTATTGGGTTCGTCCTGGGTGTGGACGAATATTTGCGTTGCGTTGCTGATCGGGGATTCGCTGGCCTGTCTGACGAGGACTAGCGCACCGTTGCTGTGGTCGTGGTCTGCGATCGCCTCCGTATGCCAGGCGATGTCATCTGCACGCTCGCGGAGAAAGTAGTCATCGCCTAGAGTTGCCCAGAGGCTATCAAGTTCCTCACTTAGGAATCCGCGATATTCAAGTGTCTCTGCAGCCACTTGTTTGGTCGACCTGATGACATCCTCGCGATCCAATGGATTCTCGAGACCCCGTCTGAGGGCTCGCCGTGTCTCGGTGTAAAGTTGGCGCATTAGCGAGGAGCGCCATGCATTCCATAACTCGGGGTTAGTCCCTGCAATGTCGGCAACAGTGAGTGTGTAAAGGTAATCCAAGCGCTCCTGAGTGATAACAATCTCGGCGAATCGCTGAATTTCTTCCGGGTCGGAAATATCTCGTCTCTGAGCGATTTGGCTCATCAGCAGGTGGTTTTGTACCAACCAAACAATCAACCCGGTATCCGTGGAAGATAAGCCATGGTCTGTGCAGAACTGCTCAGCATCGACGGCGCCCAACTCTGAGTGATCGCCACCACGGCCTTTTCCTATGTCGTGAAAGAGTGCGGCAATATAGAGTAGTTTGGGGTCGCGCAAGCGCCGGGCAATCCGGGTCGAGACAGGAAAGCGATCAGTGTAGTCAGCGCGCATGAAGCGCCGCGTATTGGCGATTACTTCGGTGGTGTGCGCATCGACAGTATAGGCATGGAAAAGATCAAACTGCATTTGCCCGATTATGGCGCCGAAGGCTGGTAGGTATCGGCCCAGCACGCCATGACGGGACATACGCCGCAGTTGTTTGGTCATGTTATGGGGCACGCCTAACACGTCCATGAACAGCTGGCGGTTAGTCTTATCCGCCCGGAATGCATCGTCAATTAGGGGGGCATCGCGTCGCAATAATCTTTGCGTGTTGGGTTCTATGCGGTCGACCAGCGGGTCGTTGCCAATCAGCACGAAGAGCCGAAGCAGGTTGCTGGGATGGTTTCGAAAGACGTCGTCATGTCTAGCGCGGATGCGACTGTCGCTGACTTCAAAGTCGTTATCTATCACCCGGGCATCAGATGCAGCAGTATCTGCCAAGCGATGCTCAAAGACTTCGATTAGTAGCTCGTTGAGCTGACTCAGTGTCTGCATCCACCGGTAGTAAACCTGCATGAACTGCTCCACTGCCAATCGATCACCATCAGTCATGCCCCAAAGTGCGGCCAGTTTTTTCTGATAATCAAATAGGATTCGGTCATCTGGACGCCCTGTCATGACGTGCAGTGCGAAGCGAACTTGACTAAGGAACTCCTGGCCATTGCGAAGCTGCTCACGCTCGTTTTCACTCAGGAAATCTGGTTGACCAGAGGCGGTTAGACTAGTACCGAAGCACCTCAACGTGATCCACTCAATCACTTGCAGGTCGCGAAGTCCCCCCGGTGAGCTCTTGATATTGGGCTCAAGCGCGTATTCGGTGTTGCTGTATCGATCATGCCGGTCTTGCTGCTCGGTCAGTTTGCCTCTGATGAAGTCATTGGGCCCCCACATCCGAGACGGTGCAATCAGCTCTTCCAGCGCAGGGAGTAGCGATTGATCTCCAAACAGGTGGCGGGCCTCCATCATGGTAGTAATGATGGTTAGGTCCGTGGTTGCCAGCGTTTCGCATTCGGCGAGCGTCCGGACGCTATGACCGATCTGCAACCCTATATCCCACAGGCTGGTGACGAAGCGCTCCAGCTTGCCTGCAGTGACGTCGTCTGGCGGCCGCTCAATCAGAATCAGAATGTCGATATCCGACTGAGGGAAGAGCTCTCCACGCCCGTAGCCGCCTACCGCGATCAGTGCCGCATCCGCGGTTTCACCAAGGCACTCAGTCCAGAGCAAAGATAATGCCTTGTCTACGCACTCACTAGCCTGACGCAATAAAGGTCTGATGGCGTTGCCCGGCGCGAACGCAGAAGCGATAGCTTCTCGCGTGTTCTGCAAATACTGTCGCGCAATAACTGGAGCGCTATTTTGCTCAGTGGCGTAATCACCAAGTTTTGGCAAGGAAGGGGTCGAACTGGTGTGCAGCGATTCTTCAGAAGGGGAGGATTTCATCCCGCCTCCGGGTAAGTACCTCACAGCCCGATTCGGTAACGGCGATGGTGTGTTCCCACTGCGCCGATAGTCGACCGTCGCGGGTGGTGACAGTCCATCCGTCCCGTGCGTTGAGCTTTGTATACCGCTTGCCCGCGTTGACCATAGGCTCGACTGTGAATGTCATGCCAGGCTCCAGGCGCAGTCCCGTGCCCGGTTTGCCGTAGTGAAGCACTTGAGGTTCCTCGTGGAAGGCCTTGCCAATGCCGTGGCCACAGTACTCCCTCACCACTGAGTAATAGTGCGCCTCCGCATGCTGTTGAATCACATGACCAAGATCCCCCAGCACAGCGCCGGGCTTGACGAGTGCTAGCGCCCGGTAGAGACACTCCTGAGTTATGCGAACAAGCCGCTGTGCGTGCGGCGCCACCTCGCCGACCCCAACCATGATGCTGGTATCGCCATGCCAGCTATCTTTAATGACAGTGACGTCGATATTAACAATGTCGCCATTACGGAGCTTTTTATTGTCTGAGGGGATGCCATGGCAGATCACTTCGTTCACCGAGGTGCAGATCGACTTTGGGAATCCTCTGTAATTTAGGGGCGCTGGTATGGCTTTCTGCACGTTCACGATGTGGTTGTGGCAGATCCGATCAAGCTCCCCCGTCGTCATGCCGACTTCAACCTGGGGGCCAATTATATCTAACACCTCGGCCGCTAGACGGCCTGCCTCACGCATGCCCTCGATTTCGGAGTCGGTTTTGGGGGTCACGTTACTCATGAAAAAGTGTCGGTATTTCAGAATTTAGAAGCAGCGAGAGTGTAACCGACTCGACGGCGCTTTTGGGCCGCGCTTTTACTTGTCAAAAGGCTATGGTATAAAGCGCGCCGCGAGTGGCTGCCAAAGATGCCACGTACTGCAAATAGCACGTCTTCTCGAATATGCGGACCCGGGTGCCGGTCACGGTTGGAGTCGCAGAGAAAACGGAAGATGAACCCAAACAGAGAGTTTAACTATGACGCAAGTAAGCATGCGTGACTTGCTGCAGGCAGGTGCGCATTTCGGCCATCAGACCCGTTTCTGGAATCCGAAGATGGATCAGTACATCTTTGGGGCTCGCAACAAAATCCACATAATTAACCTTGAGCACACGGTGCCAGCTTTTAACGAGGCATTGGTAACAGTGAAGCGCTTGGCAGAAAACAAAAATCAGGTCATGTTCGTTGGTACTAAGCGTGCCGCGGGCAAAATCGTCGAAGAGCACGCGCGTCGTTGCGGTATGCCCTTCGTCAGCCACCGTTGGTTGGGTGGTATGCTTACCAACTACAAAACGATACGGTCCTCCATCAAGCGCCTTCGGGAGCTGGAAGAGCAGGAGCGAGATGGCACCTTCGCCAAGCTGACGAAGAAAGAAGCACTCATGCGCTCTCGCATGAAGGAGAAGCTTGAACGCTCCATTGGCGGGATTAAAGAAATGTCAGGCTTACCCGACGTGTTGTTCGTGGTGGATGTTGACCACGAGCGTATCGCGGTGACCGAAGCGAACAAGCTCGGTATCCCGGTAATCGGAATTGTCGACACTAACAGTGACCCTGATGGGGTCGATTACGTCGTTCCGGGCAATGACGATGCGATTCGGGCGATAAAGTTATACGTCACTGCTGTTGCAGATGCTGTAATCGCCGGTAAGGCGGCGGCGGGTGAAGTCGTAGCGGCCGACGATTTTGTCGAGGTCACTGAGCCGGAGGCAGAGGATGCGCCGCTCGCCGAGGCGGCGGAGGCGCCAGCGGATGAGAGGGCTCTAGCGGACGAGCCGCCAGCAGCTGAAGATGAGACGGCCGCTGGCGACGCGGTCAAGGCACCTTCCTCGTGATCCGATTCCGGGCACGAGGGTGCCTGGAATCGTTCAAAAATGAACCTTAGCCGGTTCCTTTAGTCTTAAAGTGTTACCGCTTGGATGCGGGGTTGCGAGGAAAATCATGTCTGCTGCATTGGTAAAAGAACTGCGCGAAAGGACCGGTCTGGGTCTCCTAGAGTGCAAAAAAGCGCTCTCTGAAGCGAATGGCGATGTCGATGCGGCTATTGAGGCGCTGCGGAAATCCAGCGGTATGAAAGCCGCCAAGAGAGCAGGCCGCACCGCGGCTGACGGGGTCGTTGCCATACAGATCGCCGGTGACGGCAGCTTTGGCGCGATGGTTGAGGTTAATAGCGAGACCGATTTTGTTGCTCGAGACGAAAACTTCCTTGGCTTCGTTAGCTCGGTGGTGAAAAAAGTCTTCGAAGATCGCATTGCAGATGTTCAGACGTTGGCAGCGGGAGAAACTGAAGATGCGCGACAGGCACTCGTTCAAAAAATAGGTGAAAACATCGGCGTTCGGAGAGTCGTTACGTACGAGGCCAGCGACGGCATCGTGGGCGGTTACGTCCACGGGAATAACCGTATTGCGGTCTTGGTTTCATTGAAGGGTGGTTCTCACGAGTTGGCCCGCGACGTGGCCATGCACGTGGCTGCGGTGAGTCCGCAGGTGGTGTCGGCTGATGACATGCCCGCTGAGCAAGTGGCTAAAGAGCGTGAGATTTATGAGGCTCAAGCTCAGGATTCTGGCAAGCCTCCGGAAATCATTAAGAAAATGATCGATGGGCGTATCCGGAAATTCTTGTTAGAGAACAGTCTGATAGAACAAGCGTTCGTGAAAGATCCCGATACAACAGTGGGCAAGCTGGTTTCCGAAGCTGGCGCTGAGGTGCTTGGCTTCACGCGCTTTGAAGTCGGCGAGGGCATCGAAGTGGAGAAAGTTGACTTTGCGGCTGAGGTGGCGGCACAGCTGGGCAACTGAGTGGCAGACTTGGCGCGGCTAGAGGTCGTGGTGGCGCTACATCGAGATAAGAAGAATCACCAAGGTTTCTGTATGAATATGAGCCTTGCAGTTCGATAGCATGGTGCCTCACGATGAAGCTGTTCGGGAAAGACGAAGATGGCGGGAGACAAAGTTTATAAACGGATCCTCCTTAAGCTCAGCGGTGAAGCACTTACGGGCCAGGAGGCGTTTGGTATTGACCCAAAAGTGCTGGATCAGCTAGCGCTCGAGATTGGTCAGTTGGTGGGTATTGGTGTCCAAATCGGGTTGGTAGTTGGAGGCGGCAATCTTTTCAGAGGAACTGCCTTGAACGCCGCTGGACTTGATCGCGTGACCGGCGATCACATGGGCATGCTGGCGACAGTCATGAACGCGCTTGCACTCCGAGACGCCCTCGAGCGCTCTAACATTGCCACTCAGGCGATGTCCTCGATTCCCATGAGCGGCGTGGTTGAGCACTACGACCGACGGAAGGCTATTCGCGCTCTATCAAACGGTGATGTAGTGATCTTTGCTGCAGGGACGGGTAATCCTTTTTTCACCACTGACTCCTCGGCCTGCCTCCGCGGTATTGAGGTCAAGGCCGATGTTGTGCTGAAGGCGACTAAGGTCGACGGAGTGTACAGTGCAGACCCAGTGACTGAGCCGGATGCGGTCAAATACGATGAGCTAACTTACGATGAAGTACTAGACAAGAAATTGGGTGTGATGGATCTAACGGCGATATGTCTAGTGCGGGATCATGATATGCCGGTGCGAGTCTTCAATATGTCGCGGCGCGGTGCCCTACTGAGCATCGTACGGGGCGGCAACGAGGGGACCTTAATTCAGGCTCGAGGCCCTGAAGTGAACATAAGGCGGGATTAGTGACATGATTGATGACATCAAACAGGACACAGAAGAGCGGATGGGTAGGGCACTGGAGGCGCTCTCGCACAATTTCAACAAGATTCGCACAGGGCGGGCTCATCCCAGCCTGCTGGAAAGTATCCGGATTGAGTACTATGGTGCTGAAACTCCGCTTAATCAGCTCGCTAACATTAATATCGAGGATGCGAGAACACTCAGCGTTGTGGCGTTTGATAAGGCCATTACACCTGACATCGAGCGTGAGATCATGAAGGCTGACCTTGGCCTGAATCCCGCCACAGCCGGCGATGTGATTCGTATACCCATGCCGGTGCTGACCGAGGAGACTCGCAAGGGCTACATCAAGCAGGCCCGGAGTGAGGCTGAGTCAGCGAGGGTATCTGTGCGCAATTCCAGACGGGACGGCATGAGTATGGTAAAGGAGCTTTTAAAGGAGAAGGAAATCTCTGAGGACGAGGAGCGCCGGGCTCAGGATGTTATCCAGAAGCTGACAGACGACTATATTGAAAAGGTGGAATCCGCTCTTGGTGAGAAAGAAACCGATCTGATGGCGATCTGACGGACCCAGGTTCATCTAGTGCAAGCCTCCGACATTCAATTTCGCAGCGTTCCGCGCCATCTGGCTATTATCATGGACGGCAATAACCGTTGGGCGCGCCGGGAGGGCTACCCGGGGGCTGCCGGGCACAGGGCTGGCGCCGAGGTAGTCAGAGAGATTGTCTCGGCCTGTGAGGCTCGTGGTATACGCTATCTGACGTTATTTGCCTTCTCCAGTGAGAACTGGGGTCGACCTAGAGCCGAGGTGCGAGCTTTACTTGCCTTGTTGTCACGGTACCTGCGCAATGAGGTTGAAAAGCTGGCGAAAGACGGTGTGCGGCTCAGAGTGATTGGCCGGCGAGATCGGTTTAGTACCCGTCTGCAAGACTTAATTGCCAAGGCCGAAGCCGTCACAGAGGCGGGGAATCGAGCAACGCTTACGCTCGCATTGGACTATGGCGGCCGCTGGGATGTTGCGGAAGTCACCCGCTCGATCGCGCAAGATGTGGTGGCAGGAGAGTTGAATCCCGACGACATTGATGAAGAGACCGTGTCTAAGCGGCTCGCCACCGCCGAATTACCTGATCCTGATCTGTGCATTCGCACTGCTGGTGAGGCTCGCATTTCCAACTTCTTGCTGTGGCAGTTCGCTTACGCTGAATTCTGGTTCACCGAGGTATTGTGGCCTGATTTCGATAAAACGGTGCTGGATCTTGCACTTGCTGATTACGCGGTTAGGGAACGCCGATTTGGCGTACGGCCCTTGATGCATCGATACTGAGCTCAGTGGATACGATCGCAATGCTTCAGCAGAGAGTCATAACCGCACTGATCCTCGCAGGCGCGCTGATTGGCACACTTATCTATGCTCCTTATCCCATCCAGGCTGTGCTTTTTGCGTTGGTCGCCACAGCAGGCGCGTGGGAATGGGCGACACTCGTGGGTGTAAGCACCGTGTGGCAGCGGTGTGTCTTCGCGGCCGGTGTGCCGTTGCTGTGTTTTGCGATGTGGCGAGGGATTGTCTTGCCTGCAGTCGGTAGCGCTGAGTCCGCGCAACCGTTTCTCGCGGCCAGTGCGCTGCTCTGGTCCATTATGTTTTTGGGACTGAAATATTACCCCGCCGGTAAGGGAGTGTGGCGAAACACTTCTGTGCGCGCTGCGCTGGGCTGGACAATCTTGTCGGTTACCTGGCTCGCAGTCACTGTGTGCCTGACGATGAGTAACGGCCCTTCCGTGATGTTTTTGATGATTTTGACTGTAGCAACCGCGGATATTGGAGCTTACTTTGTGGGACGGCGCTTTGGGCGCCACGCTCTGGCGAAAGATATCAGTCCTGGCAAAACCTGGGAGGGTTTCTGGGGTGGATTGCTTTCTGTTGTGGTTTTGACCGCGGTAATCTGGCGAGCCCTGCCACCTGCCTATCTGCATCTGGGGTTCTGGTCTTTGTTGGCGCTTGGCCTCGCCACGGCTGGGGCATCGGTTGTAGGTGATTTAACCGTGAGTCTGCTCAAGCGAGAGGTTGGGCTGAAAGACTCAGGGTCCTTTCTACCGGGACATGGCGGTGTGTTGGACCGGCTGGACAGTATCTGCGGTGCCGCTCCTGTTTTTGCGTTTGGTCTATTGCTAGTGGGTTACTGACCATGCGGCGCATTGCATTACTGGGGGCAACGGGCTCCATCGGAAAGTCCACGCTGGACGTGATTGCACGCCACCCTGATCGTTATAGGGTAGTGGTGCTCTCCGCAAATAAATCGGTAGAGGACATGGCGGCTCTGTGTCGCAGCCATTGCCCTGAACATGCCGTTATGGGTGATGAGGCGGCGGCCGACGCGTTAAGAACCGCGCTTGCAAATGTGCCCGAGGTCACCGTATCAGCCGGTGCAGAAGTGCTGGATGAGTTGGTCTCGTCACCCGGTATCGACACAGTCGTAGCAGGTATCGTCGGATTTGCTGGGTTACGGCCGACGCTTAGTGCCGCACGGTCTGGCAAGACCATCTTATTGGCGAATAAAGAGGCGTTGGTGAGCGCGGGGAAGCTTTTTATGGAGGCAGTGAGGCAAGGTGGAGCCACTCTGCTGCCGGTGGACAGTGAGCATAACGCCATGCATCAATGTTTACCGAAAGATAGTTCTGGGCGACCCGAGATGAGCAATGTAGAAAAAATTTTTCTGACGGCTTCCGGTGGACCTTTCCGGGGACGGTCGCGGCAGTCGCTACATATGGTGACACCCGAGGAGGCCTGCGCGCATCCTAATTGGTCTATGGGGCAGAAAATCTCGGTCGACTCGGCTACGCTTGCCAATAAAGGTCTCGAGCTGGCAGAAGCCTGCTGGTTGTTTGACCGTACGCCGGATGAAATCGAAATTGTGGTACACCCACAAAGCGTTGTGCATTCGATGATTCGATATCGTGACGGTTCGGTGCTTGCTCAGTTGGGGCAGCCCGACATGCGAACCCCGATAGCCTACTGCCTAGCGTGGCCCGATCGGGTGGATGCGGGCGTCGAGCCCCTTGACTTGGTCATTGCGGGACGGCTCGACTTCGAGGCTCCTGATCTTGAGGCGTTCCCGTGCCTGACTCTGGCCCAAAAAGCCATCGCTAAACCGGGTGGCATGTGTGTTTTCAGCGCGGCGAATGAGATCGCGGTTGCGGCTTTTTTAGCTGGCACTGTTCGATTTACTGATATTGACGTTGTGATCGAATCGACTCTGGCGGAGGTGAAACTGTCGGAACCTCAGAGTCTGAAAGCGGTCCAAGCACTCGACCAAGCTGCACGTGAGGTTGCCTCCTCGAGTCTTGCGGCATTGTCTTCTGGCTCGTAAATCAGAGGTAGGGCATTGATTAACACACTTCAAACCCTTGCGGTAGCACTCGTGACTTTTGCATCGGTGGTTGCGGTCCACGAGTACGGGCACTTTTGGATCGCTCGACGCGCGGGCGTCAAGGTAATACGGTTTTCAATCGGATTTGGCAAGCCGTTGTTGCGATGGCAGGGAGCGGGTGGGACAGAGTATGTTCTGGCAGCGGTCCCTTTGGGTGGTTACGTCCGGATGGCAGATGAGCGCGTTGACGACCTTCCCGCAGCCGACTTGCCAAGTGCTTTCAATCGTCAGCCGGTGGGCATCCGTATGGCCATCGCAGTAGCGGGGCCGATGGCTAACTTTTTGCTGGCAATCTTAGTCCTGTGGGCCCTCTTTTTGCGCGGTGAAATGGGTGTTGTTCCTCAGATCGCATCTATTGCTCCTGATTCGTTGGCTGAGCGCGCAGGCTTGCAGTCTGGGCAGGAAATCAGGGCCATCGATGGACGAGATACACCCACTGTCGCCGCGGTAAATTTTGCCTTGCTGGAGCGTCTGGGGGACTCTGGCGTTCTGAACTTCGCGACCGCTTATCAGGGCTCAGACACGTTGAGTCGTTACGAGGTTTCCATTAATCGGTGGTTGAAGGATGCTGAGCAACCGAACTTG